>Ga0209550_10001675_pt1 | contig 21217 bp, 24 predicted proteins | sample LauGreSuBDMM15SN_2_FD_187567 | JGI IMG/M metagenome (GOLD analysis project Ga0209550, IMG submission 187567) | Freshwater lake microbial communities from Lake Michigan, USA - Su13.BD.MM15.SN (SPAdes) (version 5) | ecosystem: Environmental > Aquatic > Freshwater > Lake | place: Lake Michigan... | reverse complement strand
ATACTATATTATATTGTTCCATGAGTAAAATTGCCTCTATTCAAAAAGACGTGATTTTGTTTTTTATTCTACTGGTGTTTTTGGTCTGTTTCCTTTTTTGGTGGAACCAACCGAAAGAAGGATTCGATAGTATTAGACTCAATATGATCCAACCTGTCCCTGGATTTATACGTACCATCGTCATGGACAAATAGCAAACTCAATACATCGATGCTTACCAAATACCCATGAATACACCAACTTTTATTACTATTGTATCGAATAGTACAACTATAGCATTTTACGTAAATGGAGTACAAATCGGAAGTACTTACACTTTTTCGGCACCACTTGTATCCGCGGATAGTACCGCCAGTTTTTATATGGCTGATCCATGGCACGGTTTTGGTGGGTTCCAGCTTAAAAATTTCAAACTGTATAATAATATATTAAGCTCCGACGATGTTTTTAATTTATATAGTACTGAGGGTGTAGTGATGAATTAAAACGTACATTCATTTATTTCAAAAGTAAACTGGTCGTAACTTGGTTTATCCTTGAATTTTAAGAACTGACCATGTATCAATACGGCAATAATCATCTCGCTACAGCAATCGTCCGGTCGGTTTAACTGATATAATCTTGACCATTTTTTTTGATCTTTCAACCATTGATTATATGGATGCAAGATATGTTCTTTTTTAAAATCCGTGTCTTCTTGCATCTTGAACGGGTTGGTGGTCGTAGAAAGAAACGATCCGTACAGTAACTCCCAGAAAATGTAAATAAGCGAAATAAAATCATCACGTGGTACAACATCTTTTCCCTCGTGAACATGGAAACTCACATAATTCGGACTTCCCACTATGTGTTCTTTATGAGTTTCATCCATATGTTGATGCCCGTCTTTTAAGAAAGACGTCGCCAGACCGAAATCAATTAAATTCCAACCTTGATTAGAATCTCTCATGAAATGAGCGGGTTTCAGGTCACGATGTACAATTCCGGCTTTATGAATAAGTTTCAGCGTGTGAATCATAGTATTCCACCATTTCATTTTTTCGTGCATACTCAGACAACTCCCCAATTCTTCCAGAGAACCTTCGTAATAGGTCATCACGAGACAATAATAAGGTGTTTGAATTCCGTAGTAGTAAATGTAGGGTATATGTGTGCATTTCTGAGAGTTCAAGTAGTGTAGAATGGCGGCCTCGTGTTTGATTAAACTGAATGCGCCGGGTTCGAACATTTCCAGTTTTGCCGCATAGAATCGTTGGGTTTTTAAACACACGGCTTTACAAACCGACCCAAATGCTCCTTGCCCGATTCGTTTCACGACCGTATATTTATTGGCAATGGCGATTTCCATATTCAAACTTGTCTGGAAAAGTATATGCCTACAGTTTATATTGTTTTGTAGGGGATGCTTCCTTATTATCTTTATTTCTTTTCGTTGTGCGTCATTCATTTTATGTACGCGCTCGTGTTTTTAGGAGTATTTTCGGCGGTTCCCAATTATGTGTATTATTGGAATATCCTCGTGCAAGTGGCATTGTGTTTGTTTCTAATGTACCGATTTCATCCATTTCGTACGCAGCATCGGTTCTACCCATCGGACGATAAAATGATTTTTGGCGCGGCGACGTTATTACTGTTTAATATTATCAGTTTGCCATTACTCTATTCCTATATTGGATCTATGGTATCTTCTGGTACTATACTTTTGGATAAATAAATAAATATATAATGATAATAATAATAATAATAATAATTATAATTATGGTGAGAGAAGAAAAACACGAATGTCTTTAGCTGAAATATTCGACAAAGTCCAGAATGACCCAGAAATGAAAATTGATCCGACATGGATCGACACGTGGCTGGAAAATATCGCTCAAAAAGAAGAGATTTACCACTACTTGGAAAACAAAACAACCGCAAGCGTTCACCACGAAAAACACGAAATCCTCTCAGTATATCCAGAGTCCGAAAAATGGTCGAAATCTCTTTATATGTACCGATTCGTGAATGATTTACAGGATCTTCGGCTCGGGAGTTATATTCGCTGGATCAGATGTTCATTGGAAACCGGGGATTGTTCTCTTACCAATGGTGGTATTTTGCTTCAGATAAAGTTTTTGAAAAACGGAACTTATCTTGTCTGTAAAAGCGGGAAGAAAATGATGCAATATGAACTCGATAAATGTAAAACATTTCAAAAAATGACCGCGGAAGAATGGATTGTATTGATGGCCAATTCGTCTTCTTCTTCTTCTTCGTAGTCGTCTTCTTTGTGACCCTTCTTTACACGTTTTTTAGTACGAGTGAAGGTCGGCCGTTTTTTTCGCTGGGTTTTACATTTACTGCTGGGCGGGGGACTTATCGTAAAATGTAGAAAATCTCTCAAATGACACATCATTTTTTGCGATACTTGTAAATCCAAATAAACATCGCCGGTTCCTTTTCTCACTATTCTTCGACGGTGAATCACAAACCAATTCACCCAATACTCTTCCGACGATAATATCGGATTGTAATGTGGCAACCATTTCGCCGAAATCACTCTCTTGATTATTTCAAACGTTTTCAGATGGTGCGTGTAGGACCGCGGGCAAATGTAATATACCTTGCTGCTTTTCATTAACGGGTATTCCACGTCATCTATAAAACAAATATCTGCATTGTCCGATATCATGGAACATTTTAAAAAATCGTCTATTTTCTTTTGATGACTCGATCGACATTCTTCTATGGTTTTGTTGTTTATTTTGAAAGCACAAATAATCTTATCAAATAATATTTTCTTGCACGGTTTCACTTGGCTCTGCTTTACTTTTTGCTCCAGATAATCGGAAATCAAATTGACCCACGTAGAGGAACACTGGTTATTTGTGTAAATAAACATTTTATGACATAATTTTTTTAATTTACAATCGTATAAATACTCCAATATAGTCAGGATACCGTAACGTAAAAATTCCGGATATAAATCCAAAAGCTCGTAAAAATGTTTGCAATCCGGACAAACCTGGTGAATCCCTTTCCAAATAATATATAGATCTGCGAAAGACCCTAAAGTCTCGTCCATGTCAAAGACGATTATTTTTTCGGGAATTTTGAAATGTACATGATCGTCTTTCGCGAACCAGGGCAAATAATGTTTTCCTTTAAATAATTTCACATCTTCCTTTGATAAAACCCTCGTGTTCATATTATATCGACTCCTTTTTTAATAACGTGGTTTTCTTGAATTCCGCCCAGCTCAGTTCTTTTCCGTGGTTTTTCTCTTCTTGCGGAGTTTCACTGTCTCTGGTTTTCGCACTTTGTAACGCGCTTTCTACGAAAATACGATGAAGAATTTTGCCCATAATGACGGAACCTTCTTGTTGATCAATTTCACCTTCTTCTATTTTTTTCAACGTCGCAAGTGCCTGGTTCATTAGTCCAATATCCAGCTCATCTTTCAAAATATGATTGAAAATCTCGGTATATCCATTGAACAAAAACGAACACTCTTTTTTGCACGTCTCTTTAAATACGAGTGGCCGTTCTTTTCTGATGGTTGCGTCTCTTTTTTTCAGGAATTCCATTCTGACAATTTCGGTCTGAATCAGGTCACTATGTTTTAGTTTTCTGATCCCTTCGGTATTATCTTCGTAATCACTGTTTTGGATAAGTCGTTTCAAATCGAGTCTCTCGCTGGGATTCATTTTACCATGCATTCGAAAAATCTCTATATGTTTGTTTAGGAAAAACTATATATAAGTATCCATATAATGACTAGTATCATGTTTTTCCCCACCTCAGCGAATGAACAATCGTTGTGGCTTGCATATCTATTGATTGCCGTTTTTTGTATTCTCCTCTTTGTTTTTCGCGGGACCTTGTTTCAATGGAAAGAAAAATCCAAGGCAGACATTAGAAAGATATTACATGACAGAATAATACAAGTGTCGGTCGTGGGGGATACCGCGAAAACCAGTACTGGCTTTTTAACTGTTTTATTTGATTTTTTGGATGCGCACTTTTTGAAACCGTCAGAGGATACGTCACTCTATGATTATGAGGATGAAGACGAAGGAGAAGACGAGGACGAGGGAGAAGACGAGGGAGAAGAAGACGAGGGAGAAGAAGAAGAAGAAGACGAGGGAGAAGAAGAGGAAAAAGAGAAAGTAGAAGAGGGATTGAAAGAAGTAGAGGTATTGCAAACGAATAAAATATCTTTAGAGAAAGTATAATGAAAGGCTTCTCTCGACTTTTAAAACTACCTACTGAGTATTATGCCGTGTTTTTTCTATTTATGGTCGTGATCGGTATGTCTATCTATAAAAATGGGTTAGGGTATATGGCCTTTTCTCCGTCGAATTCATCGCTAAATATGTACTCGTATGAGAATTTCGAAAATGCCTATTCCCAACCGACTCATTCCGCTGCTTCGCTGACTGGTTCGCACGGTTCTATACTGGAAGATACAAATGGTGTTTTAGGCGTATTTGAAGCAGATGGACTCAAAGCCTCGCCGATACATGCGAAAGCGTTATCTGATCCGGTTTCTATATTAAAAGGAAGTCCCAGTTGCGTCGGTACGTCAAACGGGTATTCTAATTCTATGGGAGGATTGTGCTTAACCGAAGACGTGAAAACACAATTCCAGACCAGAGGCGGAAATCAAAGTGGAAGTAGTTCTCAGATCGGTTAATAAGTTACCATAAGATATTCCTACTTAGATTGTTTGGCGAATATTTGTTTTTTCTCCAGTCGCCTCGGATGGATCTGGTTCGAGTTAAATAGTTTTTCCTTCGTTTTGTATCGCGATGTTTGGTATAATCTTCGTATCCGATCTGTCCAAAATTAACCCATTTTTGATGTTTGTCGTCAAACACGCTATATTTCTTGGCCGAGTTTCTTCCGGGGTATAGCTTCGCCGACTTTCCTAAATACTTTTTTGCCTGGGATTGAGCGATTTCCGGATTCGAATATCGTCGCAGTTTTTGGGTGAATATTCGATTCATCGATCGCACTATAATATTATGTATAATACAATTTGACACTATAATACATAATAATTTCTATATGGCCACTATACTGGTTTGACTGGAACGTTTTTTATAATATTCGTCCTGCACATCATCCACCATGGACGACTTGAAATATTTCGACAAGATATTATCTGCTTCCAATACTTGTTCTACGGGTAGAATGGCGTAGTATTGGAATTTCGGACGACGTAACAACTCTTCTTTGGGAATATGAATCCCGTGCAAAGTCGAACTGTCGATCGCCAAAAAATGATTGCTCATTAAATCTTCAATCAGAATAGGTTTTCCGATCTTGGTTTTAATGCCAATCACCTGACCATCAATCAGATCCATTCTTTGTTGAGACACTTCGGACATGCACCATTTCTCCACTCTTCCTTCAAACATGGATTCGTTTTGGAAATGTCCGCTGGTCTGTTTGTCTAAATACAGAATCAGTTCTTGCAAATACGTGTTTTCTTTCGGCGATCCCATGAAATGGATATCGGGCATAAACAAGTTCGTCTGTTTCCCACTATAAAATATTTTCTCGGCGACGAACGGGATTTTTTTCGCGATTCCTTGTTTATAGATATCAATCAGTGGTTTCGTACATAAAAACGAATTGGGAACAATCATTCCGCCATAGACATAGAGTAATTGTACCATGGCCAATTCACGATATCGCGTTCTCATGGGTTCAGGGACCAGTGTCAAGTCCATGGTCCACGACGGAATCAACTTTTCGAAACTGTCGTCGTCCACTAAACAAATATGGAAATCGTCTCCGCAATGATTAATGATACTTTGTATCGTCAAGTATAAATATGGCTGGTTCAAATCCGTACTGGTTCGAGACATGAAATTCTTCCATTTTCTGGCATTCACTTCATAGCTTGAATGTATCCATAATTTCGGACGATTTTTACCGTACATGGCACTGTCGTTCAATAGATATTTCTTCACGAGTTCGTAGTCGTCTTTTGTCTCACTGTCGATGATTTTATCTCGGAAGGAATTGCCGAAAAAACTGGCGACGGCAACGAGACCGATGGCGAATACGACGTAAGAGAGAGAGGTATTTTTAAACATATTCATTGAAAACATAACTGTACTATTATATTATTCTATTATATTCTATTATAATAGAATTCGATTTCTAAAACCTCTAAACCTTATTTATTATGTACCGGATGGAATAAGTAGAGTGGTTGTATTGTTTTAAACCGATGATTTCATAATTGTTGGCGTGGCAGATTTGCCGGATGACGGTGGCAAAGGAAGAATACGTACATTCGCGCGTCACGAAGTATTGCTTAGATTTATGATAGTACGGCAAGATCTCTGCTAAAAACCCTTTGTCGTATTCATTATAGAGCATTTTTTTATAGACGTTCTCGTCGATTATGTAATAGTCTAAACCCTTGTTGCATATTTTATCGAGAAGATCGAATAATGGAGCCAAGGGAACCACTTTCTTGAAAAGCTGATGATGGGGCATATTATTCTTATAGTATCGGTCTAAAAAACGCATCGACAAGGTCGGGAGTAATAGAGGAAGTCGCCACAAACCGTACAATTCGTATTTTGGATTTGCAGTGTCTGGTGCGGGAAAAAACAAAGCCCCCATATACACCACTTTCGCTGGGCGTCGAATTCCTCGTATCGGATGAGATTGGTCTTGATTGTCTCGTTCAATATCCTTTTCAGCGAATTCGCTCTTGTAATGGTATCGTGGAATAGAAACGTAATGATTTCGTAGGCCATGTCGTATGGAATGGGCAAAGACATGATCAGCAATACTTTATCGTTACAGTTGACGGTCATGGTATTTGTGATATTTGTGACTGATGTCCGGAAAAAATGAAATGACCAAAAATAAAAAAGGTTGTTACTTAAATATCGTTAAAATTCGAAAAATTCTAAAACTTTATTCAGGTCCAGCTCCGCTCGGAGATACTATTGATGGTACTATGGACTTTTTGGAACGCCTCTTCCGCGTCATGATTCAAAGGAAATTTGTCTATACTAACATGAATAAACGCCTTCAGCAGATCCTCATAGGAGATCGTATTGATCTTTTTCAGTCCGACCATGACATTATCGATCTTTGCCTTTGCTTCGTCGCTCATCTTCTCGCTCTCTTCGTCAAATTCTCTTTCTTCTTTTTGAAACTCTTCATATTCCACCGCATCGCCCTCCAACTCTTCACCCTGAATCTGCTGGAAAAACCAACGAAATCCTAAAAGAGTATATTCCTCCTCTTCTTCATCTCCGTCGTCGTAGTCTTCGTCGTCTTCTCCATCTCCATCTCCATATTCTGATTCCTCGGGCGCTTCGGCCATCTGAGTTCTGCAGTACGGGCAATCGTATCCATTCACGGCAGTGTTTTTCATAAGACAACTGGTGTGGAATGAATGGCCACAATCCGTCGTGACGCAGTTGACGTTGGGCAGGATAAGGTCAAAACAGATAGGGCATTCCATCTTTTGTCTGTGAATTTTATGAATGAGTCGCTTCTTCTCGGAGATATGGATAGAAACGAAAGATGGATTCTTTTTCAATTTTGTGGGACCCTTTTTTTATTTTTTATCATTTTGTAATATCAGCTGACATGCCGAAACCGTAAATGATTTCAAATTCACATGCACCTCAAACGATTCGTATTTTTCTAAAAGACTACAAATAAGTCCTCTGAAATGAGTGTACAGATTAGCTTTGGGAATTATTGGGGTAGGTATATTTTCGTTTGCATTCAGATGTTATTATTAGATTTCTTCTTCTTCGAGCAATGCGTCATCAAGAACGGACACGTTGAGCAACATCATTATTTCCGTTAAATGATTAAGCTGATCGTTGATTTGTGTAAGTTGTGCTTCCGTTCTTGCAATATCCGCGGCCCTAGATGGAAATAACATTTCTTCTATACACTTCTTGCTGTTCTGTGGCGGTAAATAACAGAGATTGTTGCCAACTTTGGTTTTCCAAGCGTTGATAGAAGATTGTAAATTTCGGCGGAAATCAGCAAAGACAATGGACGTGCAACAAAAGAAAATGATTGTCGCGGCTATTTGCATGTTGTGTTATATATAATAAATACAATATTTATTATTTACGTTTTTTTCGTAAATAATAAATATTGTATAAATAAATATCCAACTCTTTATTATACGAATGAGTTCGCCCTCAGAAGATCCCTTAATGAACGGACCTCAAACGAGTTCCCCGCCACCCTTTTCCAAGATTTCTCTCCCTTTCTCCACAGACTTTAGCAAATATAAGAATATTTGTTTCATCAGTTCTGTAGTAGAAGATAGTAGTACTTTCTCCCAGTACCTAAATGCCGACACTTATCCTGTAATCTATAACAGTCATGGGGATCGTGAACTTCTAAAAACGTCTCTTTTAGCACAATTCACTGCAATTGACCGCATTTCGTTTGTGTTTCACGGGCCGACATCGGAGAATGTTTCTTCTTTTACTCCCACCAGATTTATTCATGGTGACATGTTCTTCACTATAGACGAGACAACCGGTGATGCCGTGGTCGGAGAAAACCATGCTTTTATACAAGATTTATGCACTGCTCTTCATGTTGGAAATGTGGATTTTCTGGGTTGCAACTTGTTACAGTCTTTAGAATGGAAAAAGTATTTCGCTCTTTTCCAGAATGTCGTAGTGGGTGCTTCTTTAGACAATACGGGGAATTTGAAATATGGAGGCAACTGGGTGATGGAAAACACGATGGAAAATGTTCGCGATATATATTTGAACAGCAGTAATATTGATAATTTTGCAGGGTTGCTTATACAATACAACATTACTTTCCAGGCAGAAGGTGCAATGCGCAAACTATATTATACAGTGGATGCAAGTAATAACGCGTCTATCACTGGTTATGATCATCCTTGGCCAAATGTCGTGATTCCTGCCACTATTAATGGATATCCAGTCACAACCATTGCAAATATAGCTTTTAGTTACGCAGAGACGGTCGTTATCCCGGTTGGCGTGACAAAGATTGGGTCAGAAGCCGTAAGAAATATGGCTTCATTAGTATCTGTCTCGTTACCCGAAGGTCTCACCTATATTGGCTCAGGCGCGTTTTATGGGAGTGGTAATTTTACCACAATTAACTTACCCGATGGATTAACATACATTGGTGCTCACGCATTTGGTGGAAATCCTAAACTTGGTGCGGGCTTAGATATTCCGAGCTCAGTCACCTACATTGGAGATTATGCATTCTGGACTACTGGGCGTTTAACAAATATTACCATACCAGGAGGTCTGACTTATTGGGGTGAAGCAAGTTTTCAACAATCCAGTGTAACAAGCGTAACCATAGGTTACGGTATAACGACCATACCGGTACAAGCATTCGACCGGTGTGGATATTTGGCAAAAATTCATATTCCGAATACCGTGACGACAATTAAATATAAAGCATTTATGCAAGTAGGCCGAAACCAAAAAATAATCATTCCGAGTAGTTTAACCAATATAGAACCTGAAGCATTTAGAGCTTCCTATGTAGATGCTATTTATTTTTGCGGGTCGTCTATACCTACGATTGGGTACTACGCATTCCTGCAACACAATTATGCAACACTATATTACCTGTCTACAGTAACAGCCAGTGTCGCGTCTCAGTTTCAGACATTTGCAAATGATAATGGCATGACATTGATTTCAAAAACCCTCTCTCAAATGTTTGACCAGATGAAACTCGACAATGTGACTGTGCTTGAGATGTACAATTGTGGATTATTCACCATGACTTTCCTTAAAACACAATATACCATTCAGCAAATATACGCGGGAGGCGTTTCGGTGGCCCAATTGATTGCGAGCGGTAGCACGATTGCCGAGATTTTAGCCGCCATACCGAGTGTCACAGCCACTCTTTCCAAAATAATCCGGGCGAGTGCTTCCGCCTACGTTCCCACCATTCCTGTTTCCACCGGCGCTACCGTTGATTTACCTGCCATATCCACCTTAGATCTTACCGATACCGCCATCATCGGTTCCACCGTAGCGGAACAAAAATCCTTCACATCTGCTACCGTCAAATCTTTATTTACGGCCAATACCGCACAGAAACAACTGGTCCTCCCTATTGGAAGTATTCTTCCTGGGTTTTCTCAAGCGTTGACCACCGAAGTATATTTGATCAATGCATCGTCGTCCGTGACAAACAATAAAGTGACCGTTTTACCGAAAACCGATATTTTAAACAAAACGTTTTACGTACTATTAGAAGCCGGCGATGCCATCACCCTGCAGACCAACAAGGGCACGGTGGCAGTGTCCAAGACCGGCAGCACATTCACTCTTACTCCCAGTACCGGTTCCGCGGTGACCAAGGTTTCCGGCGATACGTATTCGTATGATGGACTCAGTATCGCTCTCGGTAGTGTATATGGTACATTAAAGCCAACCAACGTGAATTTCGTATTGACGGCACTGAATCGTCAGTTCCAGCTATCTACTGGAAGTTCGATTCCCAGTTATACTCCGACTCTCACGTCTGATGCAGTGATTACTCTCAATACATCCGTTTCCGCCAGCGTGATGCAGAATACATTCTTTTACCGCACTGATCGCGATATCACGCTGGATGCCTCTTTCGTGTATTACTACGTGGATTCATCCAAATGGACAGATAAAAGTACTGTACTAAATCCCAAGAATGGAATTGTGACCACGAATATGTATGTCTCAAACGACGGAGTTGGAAAAGATTTCTTGAGAGATCTTGCCAAGCAACTCTTTGGTACTTATTTAGGTGCGGATCTATTTACTAACGAAGATTCTGTCATTACAGATGTGAATTTGAAATGCGATGACGTGGCGACATATGCAGTGGCATTAGTCAATAGTATAGATAAGACAGTAGGAACTTCGACTTTATTAAAGACGGATCTATCGGGAGCCAAATATCTGGACGACAACGTTTCTACCAGTAATATTTCTCGTGAATTATTTAATCAGTTAATGACAAGTGCTCCCACTCGTTTCAACGACGCCAAACTACAGAAATATAATGCGGAGGAGGACGGTTACTATAAACTACCTATCTTCCAGGGAGATACCATCACGTTTAAAATGACGATTTCGCCCTCGGCTACCCAGACGGCAGCAGTACCAACTGGACCTACTGCATTATTGAGTCGAAGTTATACGGTGGTGATGAACGTGGGGGCTTAAGAAAACCAGTTGCGGGATTAGGGTTAGGGTAATGGAGTAATATGCTGGAAAATACTGTTTGTAAATAGCGCCAATTCTATCTTGTCTTCGTGCACATTATGAAACATGGTTATATATTTACACAAATACGGAATGATCTGGTATTTTATTTTTTCGTCTAATATCGTCGTAGATTTGACGAAAAAGAAAAAGTAATCCAAAATATCAATCACTGAATATCCACTCTTAAACAGAGCATACAGAATCGAAATCCCTTTATTCAGGTCATTTTCTCTCAATGCATCTATATAATCCTCGAAATGTTGGAAAGATATATTCGAACAAACCGCTTTACAAATCTGAAGGGTGATGGGTTTATTCAATATATACAGTTTTTCCAAATAATTCACCATGATTCGCACCGAATGACTGCAGTTCGCCACTAAATATTCTTTACATGCATCATCCATTGCCATATTTTCTTCTTTCACGATCAATTCCATATATGCCCGGATGTTTTTTATCGAGAGCGATTGGAGCTGAATAATATGCATGCGCGACTGGATATTTTCAATCACTTTCTGCATATTGGTACAGACCATCGTGAAATGGACATTGTGTTTATAGTTATCAATATAGTTTCGAAACACTTGCTGGCTTTGTTCATATACATTATCCACGTCGTCGATGATAACCATTTTCTTTTTCCCGGGGACTATACTCCGCGTCTGACAAAACGTCCGCATTTCGTTACGGTAATACTGGATTCCTTGTTCTTTCAAATTATTTATGTAAATGACATTATTTTCCGGTAATGGATCTTCTTTTTTCAAATGATAATATGTCCTTACTAAACACTCGAGCAGCATGGTTTTTCCGGAATTCTGGTTTCCGTAGATGAGAATATTCAGATCGTCCATTTCCAAGAATGTTTTCAGTGCATTTTCTGTATTGGCATTCAGGTTGAAATCCTCGATAAAATAAGGTCTATATTTGGTGAGAAAAGATTCGGTCATTCTATCGCGATTGTATGTACTCTTTATTATACATTGCATCTATATGAATATAAACACATCATAATAATTTTATGAAAAAAATGTCGGACTTTTACGAACTGTTGGAAGTTCCGAAAACGGCCACCGAAAAAGAGATTAAACAATCCTATCGCCGATTATCTCTCGTGAATCATCCCGACAAGAATCCATCGCCCGAGGCACATGAGAAATTCAAAAAAATCAGCGAGGCATATGAGACATTAGGAGATGCGGAGAAAAGAAGTAGGTATGATATGCAAGGGGAGGGATTTCCTGGTGGTGGATTTCCTGGTGGTGGATTTCCTGGTGGTGGATTTCCTGGAGGTGGATTTCCTGGATTCCCTGGTTTTCCCGGGGGCGGAGGTGGATTCCCCGGATTTCCGTTCGGCATGGGAGGAGGTGGTGGTGGAATTCGAGTTCATCATGGCGGTGGTGGTGGAGGAATGCCACCGGATATTAATTCTATTTTTGAAAATCTGTTCCATATGCAGCAACAACATCATCATCATCATCCGAATATCCAAGTATTCCACAACGGAGTGCCTGTTTCAGTGGCGCCACAGAAACCTCAACCAATTGTGAATAACATCAATATCACATTAGAACAAGCGTATGCAGGATTTATCATTCAACTGGAATTGGAGAGAAGGGTATTTGTTTCAGGGGTAGAACAAGTAGAAGTCGAATCTATCCCTATACAAATAAATAAAGGAATCAGTCATGGCGAACGGATTGTTTTATCGGAAATGGGAAATAGATCCCCGCAAAACGTCAAGGGCGATATCCATATTCTTGTGGAAATTGCCAAACATGACCTCTTTACACGAAACGGATCAGATCTGTACTGTAAAAAGACGATTTCATTGAAAGAAGCCTTATGTGGATTTGCCGTAGAAATCCCGCACTTGAACGGGAAAATGCTGCGGCTCACGAATCAAAATCAATCCGTGTATATTGTCAAACCGGGATACACGAAAGAAATCCCGAACTACGGTATGGAAACTGCGACGGATATGGGAAAGCTCATTTTGGAATTTGATGTGGAATATCCGACGAGTCTGACCGAGGGACAAATGACTGCATTGAAATCGATACTGTAAAAAAACTGATTTAAAACATGCCGACAAATTTACTGCTATTCTTTCCAATTGTATAATTTGGCGACCGACCATCCCAAAACTCGGGTATTGTATTAATTTTCCCCGCCCAAGCTCCTTTCATTAAAATATGCACATCATATTCTAAAGTAGGGTTATTTGTCAAGCCATTTACTCCAGATGTTGTATTTACGACACCTGTAAGTGTGGAGGATTTCACGACATGCGCGTGGTAGTGGTATCCATAGTTTCCGTGAGAGTGTCCGCCGAATTCGTCAAGGTGGTCAGAGTACCCATGCATCAGGGGGAAATTCGTGTCGTATTGTCCATATAATGCGATACCGTCAAAACCAAATCCAATTAGTGGTGGATGATAATGTCCTACGAAATCATTACTGTTGTATAAATTCAAATGATTCGGACTGGCACTTTTCCCGTCTGCGTGATAATGCAAACCCATACCCCTTCCAATATGAATACCTGTATTGGTTATTTCTGCTTGTGCTTGAGAAGGATGTAGAGTATTGTTTGCAATTGGATATATCACCACGCCATCTACTGCAATACCAATCGCGGAAATACTCGCATAATTATACGGCGTTTTTGCGGTTATAGTCGTTCCCGGCATATCTGCTAATAAAGTTGTTCTCATATTATTGTCCATTAAATTACTGATTGTAATATTACCATAATTTCGCATCGGAATCTTGGTCAGATAGTTTTGTAGAGTCGCGTCTCTTGTTACATTATCACTTCCATAATTGTCTCCATCTGCAGGTGGTCGGCACACATCCACCAGACGATTCGGTTTATCAGATATAGAATAACTAGCAATGACCATAAAAGGATGGTATTCATTGCCAGATAATTCAAGCGTATAATACACATATGGCACTGTGTTTTGACCCAATGTCCCGTCTGCAATCGAATTACAAGCTAATGTTGTGCTTAGTGCCGCTTTCCTGAATGCTTTATATACAGATGGGCTATACCGCATCTCACTTCCTAATGCTGCATAAATGTTATCCAACATGGTATTTGATGCGGTTTCGGTTTGCGCGTTCCACCCTAATGCCGACACCTGATCTCTATACAACGAACTCAACACTTTAGATCCCGTCCCCAAAATACTAACTGACATTCTACTAATACTGTTTTTGGCTTTCCCTTCACCTATGTACTTAAAAATAGGAACTCGCGCATTGGGTTGATATGGTATTTTGTAAGGATTAAAATCCTCCGGTATATCGGCATCTATCGGGGACTCATACACTTGGAAAGTAGCAGCATTTGCAGCATTCGCGGTCAACTTAAACCGTTTGAATGTATCATCATAATACACGTAGTAATTCTTCGCGTTAAATAGTGTATCTTCATAATGCGCATAAGACAAGTCTACTTTTTGTCTGGAAATAACTTTTAGTTTTTGGGAAACGTATTCGAAATCCAAGTAACCACACGTTTGATTTGCATTTTCTCCCCAATTATTTGAAAATGTAAGGAAAGAAGAATTCGAACTGCAGTCCATAGTGTATAGGGAATGTAACTCCGAGTCAAGCCGAAATGTATTGGTAGACGAACTGTTGTCGAAGCATGCTTCAAGAATTTTAGATAATACATCATTATACGCGCCGACAGACGTAGTTAGTGTTAGATTAAAACTGTCGTCTATTGTCAAGTACTTGTCTTCGTACTTAAACATGTACCGTTTGAACGTGGTCAATGACGTGACACTATTACTTGGTAAAGTACCCTTGAAGGATTGTGTCAAAATAGAACTAAAAGGAAGAGGGGTATAATAATCTGGAGTTGATGTGTCTATCGTTGATGTTTCTATCGTGGTCTCCGCGCAACATGTGTTACTTCTTCTTGATATTGCCCTTCTAACTGCGTTTGAGCGAGCGCCTACACCTCCTCCTGGAAAATTCTGATGTTTGCTTGTTTTCGTGTTTATATAAGGAGATCCTTTCAAACTACCTACGACGGCAGATGTCCAACTAAACATGGCTTTCTTACTATAGGGCATGTCTGTCTATGTCTCGATATAATATGTTATATTTTAAAATAACATATTATACTTTTTTGGCACCTACGCTTTTAGCACGCTACGCTTTTAGCACGCTACGCTTTTATCCAGTAGATCCAAACCCCTTCTCGTTTCTTTCGGTTTCGTCCAAACTTTCCACGATATGGATCTCATCGAATTTTTCTATCTTTGTCAGAATCATTTGCGCGATTTTCTCGTTTTTTGTGACCGAATACGTACGTTCGTTGCTATTATTGATAAAACAAACGAAAATTTCTCCTCTATAATCATAATCGACGACACCTGCGCCAATATCGATATTATGTTTAACGGACAATCCTGATCTGGGCGCAATTCTCAGGTAATATTTATCACTATCTTCCCCGGACCACGATACAGATATTCCCGTTGGAATGAGTTTTCGACTATTCGGCAATACATCACAATCGATACTTGAACGTACATCCAGTCCGGCAGCATATGCGCTTCCGTATTCCGGAAGTTTCCAGTTGTCGCTCAACATCTTTATATTGAGTTTCATGTTTCTACACAGACGACACGATAACATTTAAGTATATTTACTATATATATAGTAAATGCCCAAGACCAAATACTCTTTATTTCAAAAAAGTCCCAATACAACTACACTGTTGTTCGACCAATTAAAGAATTTGAGAAAACAGAGAACCGAAACAAAAGAAGACGTCGTAAAAGCGGAAAAGGAATTTCATTTAGCACGTGAAGAACAGAGTAAGAATCTGCATAATTATAACGAGGATAACTGGGCGAAATCTATAAAAAAACAGAAAGCCGCGATGACCGAAAAACATGTATTAGAACAAAAAATAGAAAAACTGGACAAAGATATTATGCACGTGACGTCCTTGATAAAAAGAGGCGGGCGGAGTAAAAGAAAGTCCAGGAAGAAGATTCGTCCCAAAAAAGATATGGTGGTGGTCTGAAAAAATATCTGGGGAAAACATATATTATGAATAAATCGAAGAAATCGAACACAAAAGACAAACGTTCTTCTACTCGATCGTCCAATACAACTACGGCGCTGTATGCGGAACTACAAGTACAGAGAAAACAGTTGATCCAAGCGGAAAGGGAAATGAAAAGTATCAATAAATCGCTTGATACCGCACGAGCAGATCAGAAAAAGTATAACGGTCAAGATGATGGTGGCGAGAATTTTGCAAAAACCATCACTCTGAAGAATAAAATCTTGAAACAAAAAGATGCATTAGAGGACAAAATCGATTCGATCAAAAACGACATGAAAAGCGTGTTTTTATTTATTAGAAAGAAAGGTGGTGGTCGAAAGAAGAGAAAGTCGAGGAGAAAGATCGTTTAACTATAATATATAGATAGGTATAATATAGTTTTTACCCCCAATCTCCTTCACATGTGTATATGTTGAATATGGAGGGGGATGAAAAAAATAATGGATGAGCTTAGGCGTCGAAACTGACGCGTTTGCTTGGAATACCAGAATCTACAATATACAATGAATTTTCCGTCTTGATAATATAATCTTTTCCGTTGATACGAAATACCTGTTCAATATAACTGGTATATTCCTCGGCGTTTTTAATCAACATTTTTTTCCCGTCCTCGCGGATTCCAATCATCACCGTTTTTTCAATCGAGGCGATCCAGTAATCCATCATGATTGGTCGGTCTTCCACTATAGATAATTTGGCGGCATTGAGGAGTGTTTTAATTTCCGGAAGTCGATGTCCCTCTTCCAGGGTTATCTCGGTATTTTTTTTATCATCAGCAGACATTTATGTTGGAATTGTATAGGACACTTTAAATACTTTTTTCGGTATTTAATAAATGATTGTAATATTCTTTTGTGAATTTCACATTTTTCTTGCGCGGCTTGCATTTTTTTATTTTAATCACCGGTGGGTCATTTAACGCGTGGATTTGCGGGTATTCGTCCATTAATATTCGTTTCACGAAATCGTACACGAACAATAATATCGGTTTCGAACAATTCCCGACAATCAGACAATTCCCCGTTCTGAAAATCATAAAGGATATCTTGGTATATTTCTCCGCAGTCAATTCGTCCAACTCCGTCATGGTGACTGTCTGATCCATGTCTTCGAGATGTCCTTTCTGAATGGTCTGATCCGCTGGCAATGCATTGTTGTAGTAGAATTTACATTTCACCCCAGGATACATGGATGGATCGTAGCACGGATTTAACCGATATTTCTCATGTAAGATACGACGGAGTTTTTCCTGCTGGATGAAATACCCGCAATTGAAATTGGAATTAATCAGTACATTCGATTTCGGTTTGGTGAATTCCATGTGACTCTTTTCTTTTTTCTTCGTGATCTTGTTCATTTTCCCTTTGACCAGTTTTTCGATTTCGGGGGTTTCTTCTTCTGAGATCAATTTCACTTCTTCGTCTATATTGGGCTGTAGAATACTCAAGAGTAGTTTTTTCGTGTCTTCCAGTAACTCGTCATTAATAATTCCCGGAATCGCCATCCGGCCAGTATTGAATACTTTCACATGGACTTCGTGGAATATATTCTTATGCGCCACGCGCAAAATCATCGCAAAACAATTGATGAACGCGTTTTTATTTTTCCCGTGGCAATTCATGATATCTTTTTTGGAAACACCCACGGTCAGTTTGCGGACGTCTTTGTATTTGATTTTACGTGCGGTCGGGTTATCGATTTGTTTCATGATTTTTTCCGTATAATACAACTCCTTGTCCCGATGAATCACATATTCTTCAAAGGATACTTTGTCTTTGAATATGAATCGAATTTGCTTTTTAATCACCCCATTTTTCGGTTCGGAATATGGCAGTATCTTCGTATTCCAAAATATCTTCTCCACATTCAGCGTGGCGATGTTCAAAAAGAATATCTTGGTCTGCGTCGATATGTACAATTCTTCGCATTCCGTTCTCGAATTGGTGTCTTCTTCTTCCTCTCCTTCTCCTTCTCCTTCTCCTTCTGCCTCGTTCTCTTCTTCCACCATTCTTTTAAGATTCGTATTATGTAGATTCGTAATCAACCCAGAATCGTTCTCTTCGAGAAACCTCAACCATTCTGAATCTGTTACCGCCATTGTATTGTCTAATGAATACCTCTTTATATAGTAATTTTCAATTTTTTGTAATGAAAAAAAACGTTCTCGATGAAATAGGCAATCACGTATTTATTATCGGTTGTATGGAGCAGAGTTTCACAGATATTCAGAAACGCATGATCGACATATTCTTTCTCGTTCTCCACAATATAATTGAAAAACTTTTTCAAACACGACTTGAAGTCAATGTTGCTGGAAGAATTCTTTATGTTTTCAAACCACGTGTAAATACTTTCTATTGTGTCGTGTTTAAACAATTCGTGTAATTCTTTCCATAAAGAATTATCCAACAGAAACTCTTTCAAAGACGACTTTTCCTGATGTAATTGCAGGAAATTCACCATAGATCTAATATCGGAATTGTACATGTTCTGGATATTGTTGATCGTGTCTTCATCCAGATGTAGCTTTTCTTCTCTGGCAATGTTTTTCAAAAAATGGGTTATTTGCAATGTCGGCAACTGATTGAATCGAATACAGATGAATTCGTTTTTCAACGACGCTTCGATTTTGCAGATGTAATTACATATTAAACAGAACTTGACGTTTTTATCGCAACATTGTAACAAATTTTTCAATGCTTGTTGGGCATTTTTCGTCATATAATCCACCTCGTCCAAAATGACGAATTTATAGCCCGATTGGAACATATTCTTCGATTTCACGAATTGATATATCTGGTTTCGGATAACTTCGATTCCTCTCTCGTCCGACGCATTCAAATGGATAATGTTTTCTTTGTTCTTGATATTATTCAGTTTCTGGAAAGTATTGATCAGATTCTCGGCCGAGGTCGTTTTTCCGACACCTGGAGGGCCATAAAATAACAGATTCGGGAATCGCGACGTGGATAATATACTTTCGAAAATGATTCGATTGTTTTCTTCCAATACCGTGGTTGCAAAAGTGGTCGGGCGATATTTCTCGCACCAAGGTATATTTGTTGTTTTCAGCATGGGATATCTTTTTGAATATGAATATTTATATATTTATCCATAAGTCTTTTTCTAAACCCATTTAAATGTATAAGTGTTTTCCGGGTACTAACGTATCCCATAATGGAACCCCCCAAGAAAAGAGGACGCAGGAAAAAGATTGTCTCGGAAGTGGATGTGAAAACGGCGAAAAAGAGTAAGAAATGCACGGATCTCAAAGATATCGAAAACACGGTTTCTTTTACGATGAAAAACGCAAACGTTATCTTGGATTTGAAATGTTGCATTGCGGATATTGACAAATACATTTCGGAACAGAAATGGAAGACGGATAATTTGACGTACGATCCGAATGTCCCCACCGATTTTATTCCATATGACGCAAATACGGAACAGATGGATTTATTACTTATTCATGACACATCTTCGGAAAAGAAAATACCGGATATGACCGGGTTTCTTTGTAAATGTTGCGAAGCCAGATCTTCTTCTTCGTCTTCGTCCTCTTCTTCTGTAGTCGATGATTTCTCTGTAAGCGATTCGCAAAAAATAAAGGAATTGAAGTTGTCTTTCTATAAAAACGAAATCCCCAATAAAAAAGTGGATTGTTTTTGGTGCACCTACTCTTACGATAACGATCCCTTTTTCATTTTACAGTATGGCTCGAAAGGTGATTTTTTAGCACATGGTTCGTTTTGTAGTCCGCAATGTGGAGTGGCGTATCTGTTTAAAAATATGAAATGGGACGATTCCGCGAAAATGGAGTCGTATCAATTGATGAATTACTTTTACGCGTCCAATCAAAATATAAAACCTGCGGCGAGCCCCTTTTACTTTTTGGAGAAGTATTATGGCAATATGACGATCCAGGAATTCCGGAAAATGTCGAAAACGTCTCATGTCATGATGTGTATCGACAAACCAGTCACCAGAATCTTACCTGAGATTCACGAAGACAATGACCAGTTTATTTTGAATGGTACGACGTCGCAATTCCGAGGAAATTACAAGGTGAAAAAACAGAGCGAAAAAACGACGGGACTGAACCGTAACGAAATTCTCCGGGATAATTTTCGGGGGGGAGTCCAATAATAATCATTTGTTTTATACTGCAAAATTGAAAAAGTATTTCTGAAATGTATTTAAATATTTCAACGCAGTTTATAAGAACCATGAGTTATTCCAATAAAGTCGCGACATTGATTCAGCAATGGGACGAGGAACACGATACGTCGCTAAGACTGTTTAAGCAGGATTTAAAGGTGAAGAAGAAGGAACTTTCGTTCGCCCTCGATCAAATCAAAGAAATGAAGATGTACAATAAATCCCTTCTGCGAGAAAACAAAAATCTGTGGAAACTAATGAAATCTCCAGGCGGAAAGAGCTTGAGACGAAGCCGAGAGGATAATAAAAACGGGTTTCAGCGTGAGGTTGTAGAAGAGGCGGAAGGAACGGAAAAAGGAACAAAGGAAGATGAAGAGGCCAAATGCACGGAAGAAGGCACGGAAGAAGGCACGGAAGAAGAGACAGCAGTTGAGGAAGAGGCACAAGGAACGGAACAAGGCACGGAAGAAGGAACGGAACAAGGAACGGAACAAGGAACGGAAGAAGGAAAAAAGGAAGAGGAAGAGGCAAAGGAAACTGAAGCAGAGACAGCAGTAGAACAGTCAGAGGAAGAAGAAGCTGTCGAAGAAGAAGCTGTCGAGGAAGAAGAAGAAGTGGTTGAAGAAGAGGAGGAAGCTTTCGAGGAAGAAGCTGTCGAGGAAGAAGCTGTCGAGGAAGAAGCTGTCGAGGAAGAAGCTGTCGAGGAAGA
>Ga0209550_10001673_pt1 | contig 21245 bp, 21 predicted proteins | sample LauGreSuBDMM15SN_2_FD_187567 | JGI IMG/M metagenome (GOLD analysis project Ga0209550, IMG submission 187567) | Freshwater lake microbial communities from Lake Michigan, USA - Su13.BD.MM15.SN (SPAdes) (version 5) | ecosystem: Environmental > Aquatic > Freshwater > Lake | place: Lake Michigan... | reverse complement strand
GTACTTTGCCAGTTCAGGCTGAATGTATCGCCGGTGCTGGACTATCGTGGACCCCATGACTACGCCAGCTGCTAAATATGCCGCAGCCAAGAAGCGTTCCAAGCATCTAGTCACTGAGGATTTCATTTCAGAATTCGAATTTCCTTTCGATCAATTTCAGATTGATGCCTGCCACGCTGTAGAAAGTGGGCATGGGGTATTAGTTGCCGCGCCAACCGGTGCTGGTAAAACAGTGGTTGGAGAATTTGCGGCCTATTTGGCGCTGCGTAACGGCAAAAAATGTTTCTACACCACTCCGATCAAGGCACTTTCAAATCAAAAATTTCAAGAATTTGTTGCCCGTTTTGGTGAGGATCGGGTTGGTCTGTTAACTGGTGATACCAACATCAACTCCGAAGCAGATATTTTGGTTATGACTACCGAAGTCTTGCGCAATATGTTGTACGCCAATTCGAACACCTTGACGAATTTAGGCTCGGTAGTCATGGATGAGGTGCATTATTTAGCCGACAAGTTCCGTGGCGCCGTTTGGGAAGAGGTGTTGATCCATTTAATGGAGTCGGTTCAGGTTATCTCTCTTTCTGCAACCGTTTCAAACGCCGAAGAGTTTGGTGAATGGCTCGGAGAAGTTCGTGGACAGACCGATGTAATCCTTAGTGAGCATCGTCCAATACCGTTGTATCAACATGTTCTAATCAATTCCAGCTTGATTGACCTCTTTAGCCAACCAGGGAAGATCAATCCCGAGATTTTGGCGTTGGAACGCGAAGCGATGCGCAAGGTTAGAATTCCGCGCCATCGCCGTGAACAATGGGGCGCTCAAGAGTCGCGCTTATCGCGCGCTGAAATCATGGAGAAGTTAAACCGCGAAGATCTTTTACCTGCGATTACATTTATCTTCTCACGTATGGGTTGCGATGCCGCCGTAAAGCAATGCTTAACTGCGGGTCTGAAATTAACTAATACTGAGGAACGTGCGGAAATTCTGGCAACTGCCGCCAAATACACCGCAAATTTGCCGGAAGAAGATTTAGAAGTGCTGGGCTACCACGAGTGGATAACTGCGTTAGAACGCGGCATCGCAGCCCATCACGCAGGCCTGCTGCCTAGTTTTAAGAACGCAGTTGAAGATTTGTTCCAACGTGGTTTGGTGAAGGCAGTCTTTGCTACCGAAACCTTAGCGCTCGGCATCAATATGCCGGCCCGTACCGTGGTGTTAGAGAAGCTAACTAAATGGAATGGTGAAGCGCATGTGCCGATAACTCCGGGGGAGTACACGCAATTAACTGGTCGCGCTGGGCGTCGTGGAATTGATATTGAAGGAAACGCAGTTGTGCAATGGTCTCCGACTGTTGATTCGGCAACAGCTGCCGGCTTAGCCTCAACTCGTACATACCCACTGCGATCATCATTTACTCCGACTTACAACATGGCGATAAATCTGATTGCGCGCTTTGGGCGAGAGCGAGCCCACGGAAGTTTGGAATCATCATTTGCACAATTCCAGGCGGACCGAGCGGTAGTTGGATTAGTAAAACAGATTAAGAAGAATGAGAACGCACGGCTAGAACTCATTGAAAGTGCTAAATGTCATCTAGGAGATTTCGAAGGCTATGCAAAATTGCGATCCGAAACTAAAGAGTTAGAAAAGCTTCTTTCTAAGCGCGATGGCCGCCGCACCTTTGATAATCGCCAACGTGCGCATATGGAATCCGAAATTGATGGGCTACGACGCGCCATGCGAAGTCACGCTTGCCATTCATGTAATGATCGCGAGACACATGCCCGATTTGCTGAGCGGGCTGAGCGTATATCGCGTGAGTCCGAAGGACTTAGGGCGCGAGTTGATAATCGCACGAATGTGATTGCTAAAACATTCGACCGTATCTGTGATGTTCTGACGCACCTGGGCTATATCGAGGGTGAAAAACCACTTCCACAGGGAAAAATCCTGGCAAAAATTTATGCCGAATCTGATCTCTTATTAACTGAAACCATTCGCGCCGGCATCTTAGATAACTTATCGGCGCCCGAACTTCTTGCAGTTGCCTCATCCATGATCTTCCAATCTCGCTCGCGCGAGGATTACGCACCGAAGATGCCACATCAAAACGTGACAAATGCTCTATCGGAGATAATCCGTATTTGGGCTAAGTTAGAGGAAGTCGAAAATGAATTTGATGTTAAAACTCAGAAGGAACCAGATTTCGGTTTCGCCTATATTTCATATCGTTGGGCGCAAGGTAACTCGCTATCTAATGTTTTAAAAGGCAGCGATATGTCAGTTGGAGACTTCGTTCGATCAACAAAACAGTTGATGGATTTGCTTATGCAGATAGCAGGTGCCAGCGAACAACTGCGTCCGGTCTGTCGCGAAGCGATCAAACGTTTAGATCGTGGCGTTGTTTCATATATGGTGGATGACCTATGACTTTGATGCTTTTAGATAGCGCATCACTCTGGTATCGCGCTTATTACGGAATGCCCGATACCTTATTGGCACCCGATGGCACTCCAGTAAATGCCATACGTGGTTATCTTGATATGACGGCGCGGCTTATTGGCATGTATTCGCCCAAGCGAATTGTTGCCTGCATCGAAGGGGATTGGCGCCCTTCTTGGCGAGTTGAACTCTTTCCGGATTACAAAGCCAACCGTCTTGAGGCAGATGGGGAAGGCGAAGAAGAGCCTGACTTACTGACACCACAGATTCCGATCTTGCTTGATCTTCTAGATCTCCTTGGAATACCTATGGTCGGGGTGGATGACTACGAGGCCGATGATGTGATTGCCACCTTTGCTGTGAAAGAAGAAGGCCCGATTAGGATTGTGACTGGCGATAGAGATTTATTTCAGTTAGTCGATGATAAACGAGATGTGAAAGTTGTCTATCTTGCGCGCGGACTATCGCAACATGATTTGGTAGATATTGGATGGGTGAAAAGAAAGTATGAGATTCCCGGAGATAGATATGCATTATTTGCCATGTTTCGCGGAGACCCTTCTGATGGCCTGCCAGGGGTGCGCGGAATCGGTGAGAAAGGCGCCGCTCTAATCGCAAATAATTTTGCAAGTACTGATGAAGCGTTAGCCGCCGCGCATGCTGCACATGCGTCTTTAACACCAGCGTTAGCCAAGAAAATTATTGAAGGGTCTGATTATTTAAAGATTGCGCCTACTTTAGTTAACTGCGCGCTGGATGTTGCCCTGCCAAAATTGGACATTGCGATGCCTACAGCACCTAGCGATCTATCTAAGATTTATGAAATGAAAGAGCGCTACGGTCTGGGGGCTAGTGTAGATCGAATGATTGCTGCTCTTAAATGGTAACGACACTTTTCGCTGCACTTCTTGCTAGCTCGGCATTTGAACCAATCGGTTTGTGGTTCTTAGCAGTACTCGGGTTTGCACTTTTCTTCCGTAATTTATTAGTAGGTGATAGACCAGTAGTTCATAGTCTTATATTCGGCTTTACCTTAAATGCTATTGTTCTGCACTGGAGTGGAAAGTATGTAGGGGCTCTTCCATGGTTGCTTCTCGCATTTTTGCAAGCGCTTTTTTATCTACCAATTGGTCTAATTTACAGGCAAACGAAGAACCTCTGGTTGAGTGCACTCGCACTTCTTCTCATGGAAGAACTTCGCGCCCGTTTTCCATTTGGTGGCTTTGGTTGGACGCGAATCGCATTTAGCCAGGTGGAATCACCGGCTCTACCAATAGTTTCAATTGGGGGAGTGCTAGCACTTTCAGCCTTCACGGCACTGATCGCCGTACTTGTCACAAGAATGGGTCTAAAGAGTTTTGTAAGCATAATCATTCTTTTCATCGCAGCGCTTTTAATTCCAAATAATCCGCAGGGGAGTGGCTCGGTTCGACTTCTTGCGGTGCAAGGAAATACGCCGGAAGTTGGCCTTGAGTTTAATTCCAGAGCCAAAGCAGTATTTAACCTGCACAGAGATGCGACCAGAGAATTCGATAAAGAGCGGTATGACGCGATCATCTGGCCAGAAAATGCCATCGATATAGATCCGCGCCAGAACCCACAAGTCGCAGCTGACATCACAGCGTTAACAAAAGAGTTGCAAACCCCACTAATTGCAGGAGTTGTGCAACAAGAAAATGGCAGCCCAGAGAACGCCTCCATCTTGTATTCAAAAGAAGGCGTGCGGCAAAGCGTCTATATAAAGCGAGGTTTAACTCCGTTTGGTGAATTTATGCCCTTACGTAAAATTGCGGAGTTCGTAAGCCCTATGGCAAAGACAGTTGTCGACTTTGTACCGGGGAATCAATTGGTGACACACCAAGTCTCTGGAGCCAGACTTGGCCCAATAATTTGTTATGAAATTATTATCGACTCGTTAGTCAGGGATATGGCAAATAATTCGCAAGCGCTAATCGTCCAGACTAATAGCGCAACATTTGCAAATACGGCAGAGAGCGCTCAACAATTAGCGATTACGCGTATTAGAGCCGTGGAACATTCACGGTCGATTTTAAGTGTTTCAACCGTTGGAATATCTGCACTTATCGACAATAATGGGCAAGTGCTGAGCCAAACTCAGGAGAATAAAAAGTCTTTTTTAGTGGGTAATCTGTCGCTCAATACGGACCAAACTTTCGTGGATCGGTTCTGGCAATGGATAAGTTAGTAATTCTTATTCCAACCTATAACGAAGCACTTTCGATCGTTGAACTGCTGGAGAAACTCTCTAGCTTTCGATCAAGTTCGCAATATCTTTTTGATGTTGTTGTAATTGATGATAATTCCCCTGATAAGACTGCAGAGATTGTCGACGATATGGCAATCTCCTGGGTACAGATGCTGCGCCGTCCAGGAAAAGGTGGGCTAGGGGCCGCATATCGCGCCGGGTTCAACAAAGTTTTATTAGGTAACGATTACACCCATGTTGTCACGATGGATGCCGATGGATCGCATCGAGTTGAGGATTTGCCAGCAATGTTTGCGGCGATCGAAGCGGGCAAATCAATCGTTTTAGGAACTCGCTGGATGCCCGGCGGCAGCGTTGTTAACTGGCCCAAGTCACGAGAATTGCTCTCTAGGCTTGGAACTATTTATGCGAAATCAGCCCTTGGATTAGATTTAAACGATTTAACTGGTGGGTTTCGTATATATAGTGCTGAGCTCTTGAATTGCCTAAATCTTAAAGATATGACCGCCAATGGATATTGTTTCCAGATAGAAATGGCGATGGCCGCCGACCTCGCCGGCGCTGCGGCAACTCAGGTTCCGATTACCTTTGTAGAGCGAATCAACGGCGTTTCTAAGATGTCTAAGGCGATCGTTATTGAGGCGATTATGCAGACAACCCGTTGGGGGCTTATGCGCAGACTTAGACCTAACGCCGATAAGTTACATTATGTTAAGTAATTCAAATTAGCCCCCCACACATGATCAGCGGCCTCTTACGAGGAGTAAGCCTCTATCGGAGCACATGAGCAAACAAGATTTCGGTCGCCAAAGGCACCGTCAATACGGCCAACGCTCGGCCAATACTTGCCCCTAGAACCGATTAACTCACCAGGAATTAGGCCTGTAATTGTGGCTGGGAAGGCTCCTTCTTCACGCGAGTAAGAGCGATCCCAATTCGTTGCCGCTATCGCGCCAACTGTGTGTGGCGCATTTCGAAGGGGTGAGCCTTCAATACTTTGCTTTCCATCAATGATCTCTTGAATCTCAGAGCGAATTCCGATCATCGCATCAATGAAGCGGTTCATCTCCAGGATATCTTCGGATTCAGTGGGTTCGATCATTAAGGTACCAGCGACCGGGAATGACATTGTCGGTGCGTGGAATCCAAAGTCCATCAAACGTTTTGCAATGTCATCAACGCTTACACCTGAAATCTTGGTTATCTCGCGCAGATCAAGAATACATTCATGGGCGATTAAGCCTTTATTGCCGGTGTAGAGAATTGGGTAAGAGCTCTTTAGCCGTGCTGCCATGTAGTTGGCATTTAAAATCGCAACTTCTGTTGCATGAGTTAGGCCCTCTCCCCCCATGAGACGGATATAAGCCCATGAAATTGGCAGAATGCTAGCGGAGCCAAATGGCGCAGCTGAAATCGGTCCTGGACCTGTTGCAGGTCCAGCCGTTGCATCCAATGGATGGTTAGGCAGAAATGGCGCCAAATGGGACTTAACAATTACTGGGCCAACACCCGGTCCCCCACCGCCATGTGGAATACAGAAAGTTTTATGCAAGTTTAAGTGCGAAACATCAGCGCCAAATTTTCCAGGTTGGGCGGTTCCGACTAAAGCATTTAGATTCGCGCCATCTACATAAACCTGACCACCGGCATCGTGGATCATGGCGCAAATTTCAGAGATCGCAGATTCAAATACTCCGTGTGTTGATGGATAAGTAACCATTAGCGCAGCAAGATCATTGGCATTTAGCGCAATCTTCATCTTTAAATCTTCCAAGCTAACATTGCCTTCTTCATCGCAATCAACAACGACAACTGACATTCCAGCCATCACCGCACTTGCCGCATTTGTTCCGTGCGCACTAGATGGAATCAAGCAAATTTTGCGCGAGAAATCACCAAGTGAATCGTGATAGTTACGAATAGCAAGCAAACCCGCGAATTCACCTTGGCTACCCGCATTCGGCTGCAAGGACACCGCGTCATACCCAGTGATCTCAACCAGCCATTTAGATAATTGTTCAATGAGAAGTCTTGATCCCTTTGACTGATCGGCCGGTGCAAACGGATGCAAGGATGAAAACTCTGGCCAAGTTACCGCTTCCATCTCAGTTGCCGCATTTAATTTCATCGTGCAAGAGCCAAGTGGAATCATGGTGCGATCCAGGGCCAGATCGCGATCAGCCAAGGTGCGCAAATATCGCATCATGGAAGTCTCTGACCTATAAGTATTAAAGACTGGGTGGGTCAGATAAGGAGATTGGCGAACGAATTGTGCTGCGATCGCTGTTGCTTTGGCATCGCTTAAACCAAGAATCACCAACACTTCATTAAAGGTGGCAGCCGTTGTGGTCTCGTCAAAGGAGATTCGGATCTGCGTATCTGAGATTCGGCCAAAATTGAATTTCTTGGCAACTGCTGCTTTATGTATCGCTTGCGCGTCCGTTACATCAAGGATGACTGTGTCGAAGATATTTTTGCTCGGTGACTTGGCGGCTGCTTGCAGCCGTGATGCAAATGAATTAACCCGTTCTGCAATCGCACGCAGACCAACTGGTCCATGCCACATCGCATAGAAAGCGCTCATATTTGCAAGCAGAACTTGCGCAGTACAAATATTGCTGGTGGCCTTATCGCGGCGGATATGTTGTTCACGAGTTTGTAGAGCTAAACGAAAAGCAGGCATTCCATGCGCATCGATACTCTGTCCAACCAAACGACCAGGAAGTGATCTTTCTAAACCAGCTCGTACCGCCATGAAGCCGGCGTGTGGGCCACCAAAGCCCATTGGCACACCAAAGCGCTGGGCAGAACCAACTGCTATATCTGCACCCCACTCCCCTGGCGCCTTAATCAGAGTCAGCGCTAATAAATCAGTGGCTGCAATTACTAGTGCGCCTTTCTCGTGCGCAAACTCGGTAACTTTTGCGTAATCGACAATTTCACCAGTCGTATCTGGGTATTGAACTAAGAGCCCGAAGAATTCTTGATCGAAACCATCGCGGACCACCTGATCGGCATCAACTTCAATCACCTTGATTCCAAGTGGTTTGGCGCGAGTCTGTACTACCGACTTGGTCTGCGGATGCAGATGTTTTTCGATCAGAAAGACTGCCTCATCTGAAGTTTTAGAGGTGCGGCGCGCAACGGTCATCGCCTCCGCAGCAGCAGTTCCTTCATCGAGCATAGATGCATTCGATAGTAATAGCGCCGTCATATCGCAGATGACTGTTTGAAAAGCAAAAATTGCTTCCAGTCGACCTTGCGAAATTTCCGGTTGGTATGGCGTGTATGCGGTGTACCAAGCAGGATTCTCTAAGACATTTCGCTTAATCACAGCTGGAGTAATAGTCCCGTAGTAACCACCACCGATTAGCGATGTGAAGACTTGATTCTGTGAGGCGATCTCGCGAAGCTCTGCGATAACCGCAACTTCACTCTTTGCTGAATCTAAAGTTTCTGACAGTTTCTTCGAAATTGCAATGTTGGAAGGAACCACATCGCTGATAAATGATTGCATATCTTCATAGCCAAGCAGGTGCAACATCTCTGACTCATCAGTTATCGATGGGCCAATATGGCGCGTTTGAAAGCGCTCACCCTCGTAAGACATTGCTGCTCCCCTGCTCAACTTAATTAAGGGGAAGGATATTGCCTTTAGGCGCCTTTCGCCTTTCGACGTAATGTGAGTTCATCGTTACTTTCAACACCGCTGGCAGTGACCACTTGACCATTGATTTCACCCTGCAGGGTTGCCAGCGATCCTTCAACTTCATGCCAGACCTTGCCGACGGCGATACCAAATACGCCCTGGCCACCTTGCAATAGGTCGATGATCTCATCGGCGCTAGCACATTCATATATTGATGCGCCATCGCTCATTAAGGTGATGCTTTCGAGTTCTACAACGCCACGACTACGCAAATGATTTACTGCGGTGCGAATATTTTGTAGCGATACTCCAGCATCGAGCAAACGCTTCACAATCTTTAAGACCAATATGTCTCGGAAGCCATAAAGTCGCGCAGTTCCAGAGCCACTTGCGGTGCGAACGCTTGGTTCTAGTAATCCAGTGCGCGCCCAATAATCTAATTGACGATATGAAATTCCAGCTGCCGCGCAAGCGGTAGCGCCACGGTAGCCAATTTCACTCTGCTCATCCGGCGTAACTGGGGAGGTCACGTTAACTCGATTCTCTTGGGGAAGGATCTCAATGGCTAAAGGTTACGAGGCAAAAGCCCTACCTACAACGACCGACACGGACCAAACCTCAAGTAGAGAGTGAGACTTTAGGCTCACTATCCAGCGAAGTCTTCAGGGTTGATCTGATCAAGGAATTCGCGGAATCGCTCCATTTCCACATCGCTTCCGCCGCCTTCGGATTCCGTAGCTAGATCTCCAAGTAAGCGCTCCGGAATATCGATACCCACTTTATCCAGTAGGTCTGAGTCGGCCAAAATATTACTCGCCGTACGCAGCGCGATCGCGATCGCATCTGACGGTCTAGCGCTGATTTTTAAATTAGAACCATCTGCACTTCGGATAGCGATTTCAGCATAAAAGATTCCATCCTTTAACTCGGTTATCTGCACTGAGGTCATAGTTAGATCCGCAACTTCGAGAATGTTTGCGATCAGATCATGGGTTAAAGGTCTTTGCGATGAGAGTCCTTGCTGGGCAAAGGCGATGGCGGTTGCCTCAACGGCTCCCACCCAGATTGGCAGAAAACGAGAGCCTTGCATCTCTTTCAAAAGGACAATGGGCTGATTCGATGGCATCTCGATGCGAACGCCAACGACCTCCATATTTACCATCATTGGCTATAACCGCAAGAGGATTTCAATTAGCGTGGGCGGTTCAGGCCAGCGCGTACCAAAGATGCATGAAGGCGAACTGAAAGTGAAGCGATCTGCTTCTGTACTTCCTCGGCACGAGCCTTTGAATCTGTGCTCTTCTGACGATTTATTGGAGTAATCACTTGTTCGATCAAGCCAATCTCGCGATCGGCAGCGGATTTAAATGAACGCAGGTGACGCGTCTCAATTCCAAAGCCCGCCATCTCCGCAACTGCCTTGGCAACAGAGAGCGCGTCGCTGTCGTAGTGTCGGCCACGAAGTGCCACAAAGCCATATGACTCAAGTTCAACTAACTGTGAATCCGTTAGACCGCTTGCCTTTAAAAGCTCTTCACGAGATAGGCGCATATCTGAAGTGTGAACGAATGATTCAGGTGAAGAATCACCATCAACGCTGGCCAGCGCCGGGCGTGGACTAGCAACTCCCCCATTTGCAGCTGGCTCTAAACCACGATCCAAGGCTTCCAGATTCTCTTTAATTACGCGAAGTGGCAGGTACTGATCGCGTTGCAAGAGCAGTACATAGCGCAGACGATCTAAATCGGTGGCAGTAAATTTACGATAACCGGATGGAGTGCGCTGCGGCTCAATTAGCCCTTCAGATTCTAAGAAACGAATCTTTGAGATAGTGATATCGGGAAAGTCTGCTCGCAACTTGCTTAAGACTTCACCGATACTCAAATACGCGCGGGCTGGAACGCTCACTGTTACTCCCCTAATTCTGTTTAATGGTCAATTATTTTTAGAGCTGATAAAAATTAAATGAAACTTTCCTACTTGTATCTCATCACCGGACTTAAGTTGAGCTGTTTTGACAGAACCATTGTTTACATAGGTTCCATTAAGACTACCCAGATCAAGTAATTCAAAACCTTTTCCGGTCTTGGTTATCTGGGCATGAGAACGTGAGACCGTGACATCATCGAGAAAGATTGCGTTCATCGGGGAACGTCCTATCGAACACTTATCTTCGGCAATTAAGAATCGAGCGCCCTTTGACGGCCCGCGATGGATAACCACCATGGCACGATCACCGCTGCCCTCAATAATTGCCTTAATTGCGCTACTTGCTTGCGAATCCATTGACGTGAGAAGCGCATCAATTGCGCTCATCGGGGATGCGCCAACGACTGAACGTAGACCAAGATGAAGAGTTGTTGTGAGCTCACTATTTTCTGTTGCTTTTTTCAAGAGTGGGCCCCTTCCTCTCCTAGTAATCTGGCCAGGTTCAACTTCAACCTGAGGATGACATTAGGGTCAGTGGCTCAATAAATCAAGTGGAAATAATTAATTTTCCACGCTGAAAGCCTGGAAAATCCCAAGAAATCTATGCGGTAATTTGACGATAGTCATTGGCAGATAGTAAGCCTGCGGGAGCGCTGGCAACTTCAATTTCAGCTAACCAACCCTGACCATACGGGTCTGAGTTAATTGTCTCTGGTGCTGATGCCAAAGCGTCATTGATCGAAACTATCTTTCCAGTTACCGGTGCAAAGATTTCCGAGACACTCTTCGTAGATTCAACTTCGCCGCAAACTTTATCAGCTGTGACACTTTCACCTATCTTGGGCAATTGCACGTAGACAATGTCGCCAAGCGCGCCCTGTGCGTAGTCAGTAATGCCCATTCGGTAAACATTAGGTCGACTCTGGCTAACCCATTCATGCTCTTTTGTGAATTGCAGATCATCTGGAATCAGTGACATGAGGTCTCCTTAATGAGAACCGTGGTATGGGACATGGGCGAACTATCGCGCCACTCTAATGGCGCCAAGGGCGGTAAGGAGATATGAAACGCCCGTAAAGATATAAAGGCCTATCCCCCATATTGCAAAACTCCAGCCAAAGATAAAAGCTAAAGTCCCGGCTAGGTCAGCACGGAGTGCAAGTAACAAGAATGGAAATGCATAGAGCAGATTAAATGTTGCCGCTTTGCCAAGATAGGTAACCTGAAGTGGCGGTAGAGAGTTAAGAGTTAGTCCAACCGTTGCTAAGCCAAGGATCAAGTCGCGAGCTAACAGCAAGACGATGACCCATAGCGGAACTGCCTCACGCATATATAAAACTATTAAAGTTGCGACTATATATAGGCGATCGATTGCTGGATCCGCCAGTTCCCCAAACCGGGACTCTTGACCCCACGCCCGAGCTAGCTTTCCATCGAAGTAATCAGTTGCTCCCCCAATAGCCAGCGTGAGAATTGCCCAACCATCGGCTTCGAGTTCGAGTGCTAAATAAATGAAAAGCGGTATCCCTAGGGCGCGCAAGAGCGTTAGGCCATTGGGCACATTGAGATTCTTATTCCGGGCCATCAATCGCGCTCTTTTACTCGAATCGCAACTTGGACCGGAGTGCCAGGGAAACCAAATTCTTCGCGAAGCCTGCGTTCGATAAAACGACGATATGAAGCCTCGATCCAACCACTTGAGAAGACTACAAATTTTGGAGGCGCTATTCCGGCCTGTGTTGCATAATAAATCTTTGGTTGCTTTCCACCGCGAACAGGTGGCGGGGTTGCACCGATTAGCGCACCAAGGAATGAGTTGAGCTTTGCAGTTGGAACGCGTCGCTCCCAACTATCGATCGCCGTGCGAAGGGCTGGCGCCAAACGGTCACGGTGCCAGCCAGTTTTGGCGGCCACATTTACCCGCTGTGCCCATTCGACTTGATCAAGGTGGCGGTCGATTTCGCGATCTAATTGATCACGTCGATCTTCATCGACGAGATCCCATTTATTCATCACAATGACCATAGCCTTACCAGCCTCTTCGACCATAGTAATGACTCGTAAATCTTGTTCGGAGATTGGGAGAGAAGCATCCAGGACAACTACTGCGCATTCGCATCGTTCCAATGCGGCCTGAGTGCGAAGGGTTGCATAATAATCAGTGCCACTTGCTTGATTGGCGCGCTTGCGTAAACCTGCAGTATCGATAAAACGCCAAACAGATCCACCAAACTCAATTAGCTCATCAACTGGATCACGCGTTGTTCCGGCAACTTCATCAACAATCGAACGATTTTCACCAGCAAGTGCATTTAGCAAACTTGATTTTCCCACATTAGGACGTCCGATCAATGCAATCTTACGATAACCATCTTGAGTTTGAGCGCCGCCAACTTCAGGCATCTGCGAAACTATGTAATCGAGTAAATCGCCACTGCCGCGGCCGTGTAAGGCAGAGACGAAACGTGGCTCCCCTAATCCTAGATTCCAGAGCGCATGCGCATCTGCCTCATCTACATCGCTATCTACTTTATTAGCAACCAACACCATTGGTTTTTTAACCTTACGTAATTCTTGAACCAGGATGTCATCTTCATCTAGCGCGCCGACGTGAGCGTCGACAACAAAGGCAAGTACATCGGCTTCTTGCATAGCTAACTCCGCGGAGGCGCTCACCTGCACAGAAATGCCATCTGGTTTTGATTCCCAACCACCTGTATCCATGATTATGAATCTGCGTCCGCCCCATTCGCATTCGTATTGAATACGATCGCGTGTAACGCCAGGAGTATCTTCGACGATCGCTTCACGACGACCGATAAATCGATTGATCAAAGTTGATTTACCAACATTGGGACGGCCCAGAATTGCCACTATCGGAAGACCCAATAAAGATCGCTCTTTGAGCAACTCCCAAACTCGTTCAACGGTCTCTTCCAGGGATAAATCGGTGGAATCAATTGATACGGCATCCATTGCTTTCGCAAGTGGCGATACGGTGCGAGCAGAGTCAACTTCATCACGCGCACTTAGCGAGGCGCTGACATTCTCAGGACTTGAATTTTCCTCCGTCGATCTACGGACAGCACGCGCGCTCAAATCTGCTTGGAGATAAATCTTCAACGCAGCATCCGGTGCGACAACTGTTCCAATATCGCGTCCTTCTACGACAATTCCACGTTCGGCTCCGTCAATACACTTTCTCTGGATCGTCAATAGTTCGGCACGAATTTCAGCAACCGCACTTATGGAACTAACGGCTGCCGTTACTTGCTCACTGCGAATTTCATCTGTGACTTCAGTGTCACCCACAAACATCTGTGGAGCAATCGGACTTGCAACAAATCGCAACGGGAATCTCTTTAGTGCTGCCAAAATTTCCTCTGTGCTGGTCAATTTCTCACTTTGTGCCAGCCATGTGACTGCGCGATAAAGTGCACCAGTGTCTAGATAACTCCAACCTGCTCGTTTTGCAAGAAGCTTAGAAGTACTTGACTTGCCTGCCCCACTTGGTCCATCTATCGCTACAACGATCATTTGTGTTACATCCCATCGTTGTCTTGCGAATTAAACATTAAAGTCAGCAACTATTTATCTATTCTATCTCGCATCTATCCAGGAGCATGAACACTCCATCCTGACTTAAGTAGGTGATCCTCCAGAATCTGCGCATCTTTAACCGACAAGGCCAAGGTAATTAATCCCGTGTATTGACCCGGTGAGTGCTCAATTGTTAAATCTTCAACGTTGACTTTGGCGCCCGCGCACTCATCAAAAAGTGCTGCCAACTGTCCAGGCTTATCTTCGATAACAACTGGCAAGAGCGCGTATTCGCGCGCCGCTCCCCCATGCTTTCCAGGGATCTTTGATCGACCGAGATTACCTGCCTCGATCAGATCGCCAACAGAGGCCGATGAGCCCAGACGTTCGATGAAGGCTCCCAGATCGCTTTGTAGACTTATTAGTAAAGGCAGGAGCTTGTCTGAATTTGAACTCAATATTTCATCCCACAGCGCCGGGCTTGAAGCTGCAATTCGGGTGGTATCACGCAATCCAGCCCCCGCTAATTCGAGTAATTCTGAGTCAGCGGCCAGCAATTGGGCGGCCAGCAGCGAAGCGGTCACCTGCGGTAAATGGGAAACCAAAGCAACCGCACGATCGTGTTTGTCAGCGCTCATCGCCACTGGGCTCGCGCCCAAAGTTTCAATCAGCCATAGACCGGCGGCGACTAGGTCAGGGTCTACCGGGGTTCCATCTAGATCGGTGGGAATATAGATCCAACTTCGTGACCGGAAAAGATCGGCCCTAGCTGACTGGGCTCCCCCAACTTCGCGACCCGCCATTGGATGGGTAGCAAGGAATCGTGTTGTTGGGACCACAGATTGTGATACTTCTAGTAGAGATTTAGTCTTAACGCTACCTATATCTATAAACTTCGATTGCGAGTTCATCTTGAATTCACTTTCAAGAGCGGCCTTGAGACCAGATCCCGGACCCGCATAAAGAATTATCTCCGGAATGGCCGCTGGAGTGCTAGCCATTAAGTCATTGGCTAACTTGGCGGCCTTCGGATTTATATCGACCATTTCCACGCTTACGCCCTTGCTGGCAAGCGCTAAACCTATAGAGGTACCTATAAGGCCAGAGCCAACGATCCTTATCGAGGAGAATCCACTCGCATTAGACGATTTAGAAGACATAAATAGCCCTATTGAGCTAGATCTTTGCGCAAAGCTTTCGCCGCACCTAGAAAAACATGAGAAATTTCGCTCTTCGAACGATCACTTTCCACATGGGCCATAATTCGTATCGCACGCTCGAGCGCTCCCGGAACATCGATTTCGCGGCCACAAATCAAAGGAATTTGAGCGAAGCCAATATCTCGAGCCGAACTAGCCGGGAACGCTGCGTTCAGATCCGGACTGGCAGTGAAAATTACTGAGATGAAAGCATCTGGCGCTAGGGCGTTTTCCTTCATTATTTCTAGCAATAGCTCCTTAGTGGCTAGATCAATAGCCTCAGGAGTGTTGGCTGCGGCCTGGGTCGCACCTCGAATCGCTCGCACACTGCTCATTGGCTAATTGTACTCCCTTAGCCTTGGAACAATCTGTTATTTATTTAGATATTAAAAAATTAAAAAATTTATATACAAATATATATTCATTTAGGCTCCAAATCGAGTTTGAGTACACGATGCGCTACTCAAAGAGATTGCTTTAATCGATAAATTTCTTTTTGCAGCTGTTTTCATGCGTATTTCCTCTTTATTTTGTCGATAAATATATAGTTATCCCGCACCACAAAATGATATAGATATAGTAATTTATCTATAAATGGACACAATATAGATAAAACCTTATAAATCTAAAGCCTTTTGCAGACTAACCAGTTCACCGCTATTTAGATCACGCCATCTGCCCTCTAAAGTATCGCCCAAGGAGATCGGTCCAAACTTGGTTCGGATAAGGCGAAGGACATGAACATCGACAGCCTCCATTAATCGGCGGATTATGTGATATCGACCTTCGTGAATTGAGACTTCGATCCATTGAGGTGATAGCTGCTTGAAGGTCAGTACTCGCCCAATTCCGTCCTCTAACTCGATCCCTTTCAAAAGCACCTTGTCTACGCCAACCGGCAGTTTTCCATCGAACTCAATTATGTAGGTCTTCTCCAGGCCAAATGATGGGTGGGTTGCCCTGAAGGTCAAATCCCCGTCATTAGTTAACAGAATTAGCCCTTCCGAATCCTTGTCCAGGCGACCCACGTGAAAGAGGCGCTCAGTGCGCAGGTCAATAAAGTCAGAGAGCGAGGGACGACCTTCGGGGTCAAACATGGTAGACAAAACGCCCTTAGGTTTATGAAGTACAAGATAATTCTTAGTCAAAGAACGAGTAATTGTCTCACCATCGACCATTACTTTTACCAAATCTGGGTCATATTTTGCACCAAGCTCGCGGACGATAAATCCATCCACGCTCACTCGGCCATCCATGATGAGTTCGTCAGCGCCTCGGCGGCTGGTTATACCAGCCTCAGCGATTATTTTGTTCAAGCGTAATTCAGGCATATTCTGGCTATCCATTCTCGACAGTCATAGCGCCCTCTCCCGTCAAATGAGCGAGATTGGCAGTTTGAGCCTTGAGTCTACGGCAAAGCCGCTGTGGAGGTCAAAAAGGGGGCTGAACTAGTCAGTTAGAGACTCAAGCACCTCATCTAGGCGATCTAAGTCAGGCAGATATGGAGCCAGGGCCGGCAGATCGGCTAAAGAGTTGAGACCAAGGCGCTCAAGGAAGTAGCTGGTCGTCTTGTAGAGGATCGCACCAGTCTCATTTTCAATACCAAACTCTTCAACTAGGCCGCGAGTAACAAGCGTCTTCATAACCGCCTCAACATTAACGCCGCGGATGGCCGAAACTCGAGCTCGTGAGACTGGTTGACGGTAGGCGATCACAGAAAGAGTCTCCAGCGCAGCCTGAGTAAGTCGATTCTGTTGGCCGTCCAAAACAAACTTCTCTACGACCGCTGAACATTCAGGGTGGCTATAGAAGCGCCAGCCGCCATTGATCGCTTTCAGGCTAAAGCCGCGGCCCTCGTATGAGCCGACTAGGGTTTGAAGAGCCTCGACAATCTCATCAACCGTCTTATCTAGGACGGAGGCCAGGGTGAGCTCTGTAACCGGCTCATCTACGACCATCAGAATCGCCTCTATGGAACGCTCAAGTTCTGGATTAGACATTATCATCCTCTTCTGTCGAAATTACAGGTAGATCAAATTCATCGGTGGCCTCGATTTCACCAGTATCCGAGCCAGTCCAGCTAATCTGAAGTTCGCCCATCGCAATTACCTGATCAAAGCGTAGGACTCCTTGACGGTAAAGGTCGAGTAGGGCTAAAAAACGCGCCACAACAACTAGCGTCGAATCAGCATCGGAGATCAGGTTTCTAAAACTGAGCGTACGCCCTGCCCGAAGTGCCTCAACCACCCGCTTGGACTCCTCGGCTACGCTCACCAAACTGCTGTAAAGGTGCTGTACACCTACAACGGGAGGGCTCTTAGGCGTTAAACAACGCTCCGCAATCGCTGCAAAGCGCGCTGGGCCTACCCCGATTAGAACTTCAGGCAGCAACGCCGAAAGCGCTGGATCCAAGGCCACCACGCGAGCAAACGATTTATCCGCCGCCTCGATCTGAGCGGCAAAGGTGGCAGCAATTTCCTTGAAGGCTCGATACTGAAGCAAGCGAGCAAAGAGAATGTCTCGAGCCTCTAACAGCGCTAGATCTTCTTCATCTTCGACATCCCCGCTCGGCAGTAAGCGTGCGGCTTTAAGATCTAGCAGGGTCGCGGCGATCACCAAGAATTCAGTGGCTTGATCAAGGCGCCAGCCCTCACCGGATGCCTCTAAGGCGCGGATAAAGACGATGAACTCATCGGTGACAATGCTTAGTGACACTTCGGTTATATCCATCTTATGGCGAGATATGAGTTGCAACAGCAAATCGAATGGGCCATCAAAGTTATCCAGGTGGACGCTAAAACCCGCGCCTATCTCGACCGCCTCTGTAACCTGCGCATTGCTGCGCGCCAAAGGCTCGGCTGAAGTATCGATCTCAGTATCCACGCAGGGAACCTTACTTGCTTACTTGCTCAAAACTGCGCACGGAGCGTAGAGTCGCTCCAACAGAAAGAGGTTTCTCGCTTGAACGCTAAATCGACATTTGACGACGATGTGGCTACTACTGCCACCCTTCTGGGACGAGCACCTAAAAACTTTCGAATCCCACCGGCCCCAAAAGAGGGCTTAGATGCCAAAGTAATCTCGATCTTTAACCAAAAAGGTGGAGTCGGCAAAACAACCACCACAATTAACTTAGGTGCAGCCATCGCAGAACTTGGGCGTCGCGTTCTTCTCGTTGACTTTGATCCACAGGGCGGTTTGTCACTCGGTCTTGGCGTGAATGCTCATTCCCTGTCACTTGAAAATACTGTCTACTACGCACTGATGACACCTGATGCCAACATCGACGAGATTGTTTTAAAATCATCGGTTGCAAATTTGGATTTTCTTCCTGCTAACCGCGATCTCGGTACTGCTGAAACAACTCTTGGCGCCGAAATTGGTGGACAACAATATTTAAAGCGTGCTCTGGCACGGTTAAAGGATCGCTATGACGTGATCTTTATTGACTGCCAACCAACTATGGGGCAACTAACAATTAACGCTCTAGTTGCATCAAATGAAGTAATTGTTCCGCTGCAATGTGAGTATTTCGCTCTTCATGGCTTCATCGAATTGAAGGGCAACATTGATAAGGTGAAGAGTTTTCTCAATCCGGATCTTAAATTAGTTGGTATTTTGGCTACGATGTATGAGAAAAAAACGGTGCACAACCGCGAAGTTCTAACTGCGATCTTGGAAAAGTATCCTGAGGATGTATTTGAAACTATCATTGCCAAGACAATTCGTTTCTCTGAAACTACTGTCGCCGGAGAACCAATAACCAGTTATGCATCATCATCGGGTGGCGCTGCTTCATACCGCAGACTTGCCCGCGAATTAATTGCCAGAGGAGGCGCACGATGACACGTAGAGCGAGCTTGCCAGGTGCGGATGAACTTTTCCGCGCTAACACCCCAGCGTTAAGTGCCGTCCGCCAAGTTATAGAAGAGGCTACTGAAGTATCAAAACCGATTGGTACTAGCGCAACTACTCCTAAAACCAAAAAAGGGGTTCGTTCCACTCCACGTCGCCGCGTGACTTCAGTTGATCGATCACCATCTGGTCGCGAAAAGCATGACGAAAAAATTACTGTTTATCTCTCCCCTGATGAACTCTTTGATATAGACCAAGCACGTTTAACACTTCGTGGTGATTTAGGTCTTGCTGTAGATCGCGGTCGTATTGTTCGCGAATCCATCGCTGTTATCGTTGCAGACCTAGAAGCTAAAGGGGATCAAAGTATTCTGGCACGACGCCTGCGAGGTATTTAAATAGCTCTGGGGTGCGCCGTTGCATAGGCTTCGCGCACCTTATCGATAGTAATCAGCGTGTAAATCTGGGTTGTCGTAACTGAGGAATGACCTAGTAGTTCTTGCACCACTCGTATATCGGCTCCACCATCTAACAGATGCGTTGCATATGAATGTCGAAAGACGTGCGGAGAAACTCTTCCGGATAGGTCGCATGCATGAGCGGCTGCGACGACAATTTGCCAGGCACTTTGCCGCGATAACCGCGTTCCGCGCGAGTTTAAGAACAGTGCGCTGTTACTTCGGCTCTCCTTAGATTTTGCGGCAAGTTGTGGCCGCAACCGAACGAGGTAGTTATCCAGCGCTGTCTTGGCATAAATTCCTAAAGGAACAATTCTTTCCTTGGAACCCTTACCTCTAAGTTTCAAAGTGACAATCTGCAAACCTTCAAGAACCGCTGTATCAAAGTCGCCGACATTTATTCCTACAATTTCACTCACCCGCGCGCCAGTCCCATAAAGAATTTCTAGAATTGCTTTGTCTCTGAGTGATGTGGCGTTACTCGATCTCTCTGCTGAATCGATCAAGGACTCCATTTCAGAGATGGTTAGCGCCTTGGGAAGATTTCTGGCTAATTTATTTGAAGCGATACTTGTGGTCGGATCAGCGATCGAATATTCGCGAGCTAGATACCTATAAAAAGTCTTTAAGGCAGATATGGAACGATTAATTGATGCTAAGGAAAGACCTGCAGTTTTCTGATACGCCTGAAACGTCACAATATCTTCTTCAGCGACACTCGCTAAATCCAAACTGTTACCACTAAGGAAAGTCTCAAACTTGGCCAAATCACGTTTATAGGCGGCAATAGAGTTAACCGACAATCCACGTTCAATCTGCAGATGATCTAAAAAACTTTTAGCTACTTTCTCAAACTGCATAACCATGAGCAACCGCTACGGCGTTGTAGTAAATCTTTCCTGCGTGCACATTTAACCCTCGATCCAATGCAGGATCTTCTTCAATTGCGCGCGCCCAACCTTTATTAGCGATAGCAATTGCATACGGCAAAGTCGCATTTGTCAGCGCGTAAGTAGATGCGACCGGGACCGCTCCCGGCATATTTGCAACACAATAAAAGATTGAGCCGTGTACTTTATACGTTGGTTCAGCGTGAGTTGTTGGTTTGGAATCTTCAAAACATCCGCCTTGATCGATCGCAATATCTACCAATACTGAACCTGGCTTCATCTGCGCCACCTGCGCATTTGTAACTAGTTTCGGCGCTTTTGCTCCGTGCACCAATACTGCGCCGATTACCAAATCTGCTTGCTTGATATCACGGTCGATAGCGTGCAATGTGGAGGCTAATGTTTTAATACGCCCGTTATATAGAGAATCTATGTAGGCAAGGCGCGGCAATGACCGATCTAAGACGGTCACATCAGCGCCCATTCCCATGGCGATGACCGCTGCATTTAAGCCCGCTACTCCCCCGCCGATTACAACTACTTTGCCTGGTGCAACACCTGGAACGCCCGCCAATAAAACGCCTCGTCCACCGTTAGGTTTTTGCAGCGCGTAGGCGCCCACTTGAACTGAAAGGCGACCTGCGACTTCGCTCATAGGCGCCAACAGTGGAAGTGATCCATCTAATTCAACAGTCTCATAAGCAATCGCAGTTGTTCCACTCTTTAGCAAAGCCTCGGTGCATGCCTTTGACGCCGCAAGGTGTAGATAAGTGAAAAGTATTTGCCCAGAACGCAATTTTGGATATTCAATTTCGATTGGCTCTTTGACTTTAAGAATTAAATCTGCAGAACTCCAAATTCCATCAACGTCAGCCTCAATGTGAGCACCGGCTGCAACAAACTCTGAATCCGCAATTGATGAACCAAGCCCGGCTCCGGCTTCGATAACTATCTGATGTCCAAATCTGGCAAGTTCGAAGACACCTTCTGGAGTTAGTGCTACCCGCGATTCGTGGACCTTAATCTCTCTGGGAACGCCAACTAGCATGGTCTAA
>Ga0209550_10001672_pt1 | contig 21255 bp, 36 predicted proteins | sample LauGreSuBDMM15SN_2_FD_187567 | JGI IMG/M metagenome (GOLD analysis project Ga0209550, IMG submission 187567) | Freshwater lake microbial communities from Lake Michigan, USA - Su13.BD.MM15.SN (SPAdes) (version 5) | ecosystem: Environmental > Aquatic > Freshwater > Lake | place: Lake Michigan... | reverse complement strand
TAACTATGATTGGTATTTAAAGAATGGAGTTTGTCTAATGTCCCAGGGCGATACAGGATTTGGATACCAATCATGGCTATAACAAATGGATATGCAACATTGGCTGAGATCAAAGGTTATATGTCTATTTCAGACAATACCGATAATGATCTTTTAGAAAATTTAATTGAATCAGCATCTAGGTCAATTGATCGGATTGCTAACCGTAGATTTTATTTAGATGCCACCGCATCAGCACGGCTTTACCGTGCATACTCTAATATTTTTGTTTTTGTAGATGATATTGGTACTACAAGTAATTTAGTTGTAGCGATAGATGAAAATGGTAACGGCACATATTCCAAAACATTAACATTGAACACAGATTACATTTTAGACCCATTAACTTCACAATCTTTAAATAGGCCTTTTACACAATTAACAATGGTATCTAACACTGAATCATGGCCGATATTTCCAGGCCTAACATCAAATGGATTACGCCCAGGCGTTCAAGTAACTGCAAGATGGGGTTGGCCATCAGTGCCGGATGATCTAAATATGGCCTGTTTAATATTAACTGCCGACCTATACAAGCGTAAAGATGCGCCCGGTGGAATCTTAGGATTAGGTGATTTAGGCGTTGTCAGAATGTCCCCAATTGGTAGAGATGTAACCGCAATGGTCAGAGCATACAAAAAAGAAGTTATTGCATGACCCCTAGCACCGTTAGAACTAATCTAAAAACAGCATTAAGCACAATTACAGGTATGCGTGTTTTTGATTATGTCCCGGATTCTACAAACATCCCAACTAATAATGCTTTTGCAATAGTTGGACAATTAAACATGAATTATGATTTTACATTAAATAGAGGATTTGATTCTGCAACATGTCAGATAATTGTTGTAGTTGGTAGAATGAGTGAAAAAGATGGACAATCAAGATTGGATGGGCTACTCGCATCATCCGGTTCAACTTCAATTAAAACCGCAATTGAGGCTGATAAAACATTAAGCGGTGCTGTACAAACACTCAGGGTTGTGTCTGCAAGCCCTGGTACAATTACATCCGCTAATATTGATTACCTAAGTTATCAATATTCGGTTGAATTGATAGGTTAGTAAGAGAGGAAAAATATGGCCATATTTATGGGTAATAAAGTTTCAGTTGTTGTGGGTACTACTACCATTACTGATCATGTCAGCACTGTAAGTCTTGCACGCGAAATTGATCAGGTAGAAATTACTGCAATGAATGACACAGTACAAAATATGATTGGTGGGATTGAACGCCCAACACTGAATCTTGAACTGTACAATGATTTTGCTTCGGCATCTGTAAACTCATTATTTGAAGATGCGCTAGGTACAAAACTAAACATTAAGTTAGTTCCAGTATCAGGCACAGTATCATCTACAAATCCTAGTTATACAATGTCTTGCTTAATTTCATCCTGGACACCGGTTAATGGTGCTGTGGATGCGGTTGCAAGTGTTTCAGTATCGCTTCCCGTAACTGCATTAACAAAATCAACAAGCGCGTAATAGAAAAAAGGTGGGGAAATGCACAAGATTGAGATTGTTAAAAAAGACGGTAAGAAAATTACCTATGATCTTACGCCATCTGTAAAGGTGGCTTTTGAAGCCGAATTTAAAACAGGTTGGCGTAAGAGATTAGGCGAACTACAAATGGAAAGCGATCTGTGGTGGTTTGCACATGCTCTTGAAAAAGCGGCGGGCAAAACAGATTTATCTTTTGGTGATGACTACATCAATCAGTATTCAGATATTGATTTATTGTATGATTCAAAAAATGGATAGACCGCCACGGCCAAATCTACGAAATCGCATCTGTGGCGGTTGCAACCGGTATCAGCCCTAAAGATTTACTAGAGGTTGATCCAGCGATTTACTTAGCCATCAAAGCCATCTTGCAAGAACGGCAATACAACAATAAGAAGGCAACAGTTAGGCGTAAATAATGTTAGCACCCGATAGATCATTAAAGGCAATCTATGTTGAAAACCTAGATGCCGTAATGGATAAAATGAAAAAAATGGATGCTGACTTACAAAAAGAATTTAGAAAAGAATTAAACAAAGCGGTAAAGCCGGTTGCAAAATTGGCTAAAAGTTTTGTGCCATATTCACCATTTCCAGGATGGCGTGATGTTGAACCATCTTATCCACCAGCATGGGGATGGGCTAATGACAATGCTCACCGGGGTAGAACTATTGGAGAAAATAAAAGAAGCCGTTGGAAATGGTCGCAATCAGAAGTAGTAGCAGGCATTAAATTAAGTAGTGCTAAAACCAAAGTACAAAGAGTTAAAGGCACAACATTTTCAGTAACCGCTTTAGCCATAGTAAATAAATCTGTACCGGGTATAATTTATGAATTGGCAGGTTTTGGTACATCAAGATCAAAGAGCAGAACAAGGCGTGTAAGCCGTAATAGAAATGCCAGTGAATCTTTTATTGGCAAACTGCAAGGCACTGCAAACTCTAGCGCATACAAAGAAAAAAGATTGATTTATCGGGCATCATATCAATTAGGTGAACAAGTAAATGCTAATCTATACGGTGTACTTAAAAAGTATCTAGGTAAAGAATTTAGGGGTTAAGATGGCATTAAGTCAATATGTTGCAATTAACTTCTTAACCAAATTTGATAAAAAAGGTTTAGAGCGTGCCACAAAAGAATTAAAAGGTTTTGACAAAACAATTGCAACAGGCTCATTTAGATTAAAGGCTTTTGCTAAAGCCGGTGGTGTCGCGGCGGCGGCAGGCCTGGCCATATTTGCTAAAAAATCAATTGATGCCGCTTTAGCGCAAGAAAAATTAGATAAACAATTACAACTAACTTTAGCAAGCATTGGGCAACAATTTCAATTGCCTGAAATTAAAGGATTTATAGCAGACTTACAACGCGCTACAAATGTTACTGAAGAACAATTAGTGCCAGCCTTCAGGCAACTTGTAGCACAAACCGGTGATGTTGAATCTTCACAATATTTATTAACCAAAGCCTTAGATACATCAGCCGGTACAGGTAAAGATTTGAATACAGTTTTAGATGCCATAACTAAAGCGGCTATTGGCAATTACAAATCTATTGGTACATTAGGTATTGGCTATACTGCCGCAGAAGCAAAAGCGGCTGGATTCTCAGAAGTTATACAAAGTTTAGACAAGTATTCAGGGGCGGCAGAAGCGCAAACTAAAACATTTGAAGGCCAACTAAAATCATTTTCAATTAGTGCCGGAGAAGCCACCGAAACATTAGGCCAGGGATTTATCACAGCCATATCTATTATTGCAACTGGATCAGATGCTGTTGATATATTTGGCTATAAATTAGAAAAAGTTGCAACACAGTTTGCAGATATATTTGTTGGCTCAGCCGCTACATTTGAAAACAAAGGATTAGGTGCTTACTTTGATTTTCTACAAGTAGCAGTTCAAGGCTTAACAGGTGATTTAACTTATGGTGGAAATGCGTTGCAAAAAATAGAACAAGAAGGTATTAAATTAAGAGAAAAGCGCACCATGCAAGAGCGTGGATATTTAGGCCTATCTCAATTAACTATTGATGCTTTAGAAAAACAAAGATTGTATGGCAAAAAACAATTAAGCACAGATCAATTGTTAGCAAAAATGCAAAAAGATATTTTGGCTAGAGAAAAACAATTGACAAAAGAAAAGGCCGCGCAACTGGCATTTGATAAAAAGAAGGCTGATCTGCAAGCAATGTTTGATATTGACAAGATCAATTTACAAGCGGCTTTAACACGCAAACTTTCATTAGAAGATGAAGCGCGTGTAAAGATTATGCAAAAATTGGCTGAAGGCACGGTTGCCGCAGTTAATGAAGCACAAAGATACGCAGATGTATTAAAGGTTATTGAGGATGGTCAAATCACAACTGAAGAAGTTGAAATGTTGGCTAAAAAATGGGGCATGACCAATGCCGAAGTTTTAATCTATATTCAAAAACTGTTTGCCGCAAATTCAGAATTACAACAAATGTTATCTTTAATGAAAGAAATTAACAATCAAAAAATTGGTACATCAATATCACAAAACGCTTTTACCCCGCTATCTCAAAATGTGGCACAACTACAAGCGGCTCAACAAACCATATTGGCTTTACAAGATAAAGTAAATCAGGCCGGCAAAATTATAGAAGGTGATACTGCTAGAGAAATGCCATCATTATTCACATCAACAGGTGAATTAACTAGTAGAGGTAAAAGAGTATTGCCAAATGAGTTATTCCCTATGGCAGATGGCGGCATTGTTACGCAACCTACTGCCGCTTTAATAGGTGAAGCCGGGGCAGAAGCGGTTATACCATTAGACAGAATGGGTGGATTTGGCACAACCGTAAATGTAAATGTGGCAGGTTCGGTTATTTCAGAAGGCCAATTGCAATCTGTAATTCAAGATGCTTTGTATAACTTGAACAGATCAGGTGCAGTTACTCAACTAACTAACTTAGGTAGATAATGCCAGCCGCAGTATTTAGTGCAGAAATTGATTTTAGCAACGGTGCTTCCTTTGATCCGAGCCTTGTGTTAGATAATCCTGCAACATTACTTGATGCTTCAGTATTAGGTACTGCGGCGGCAGATATTGTTGATATAACACCTTATGTAACTCAATGCTACATACGCCGTGCTTTTAATAGATCATCTGATTCTTTTACAGGTGGCACAGCACGCATAACTTTTGTTGATGAAACAGGTGAATTTAACCCAGCCAATACTGGATCAAGTTTATACGGCAAGATAAAACCAATGCGTAAGATTCGCTTTACAGCCGCATATTTAGGCACAACCTATAATTTAGGTTCTATGTATGTACAGGAATGGAATTATCAAAGCCCTACTGGATTTGATCCAGCCTATGTAACATTATCTTGCGTAGATGGATTCCAATTATTAAATCTAACAACCATCACATCTGTAAGCGGCGGCACAGCCGGACAAACTACGGCACAAAGAATTACAAGTTTGCTTGATACTGGAGAATGGCCAGGTGGTATGCGTGATATTTCAACAACCGCAACCACCACTGTACAAGCGGATGATGGATCATCAAGATCATTGTTATCTGCTTGCCAGGTTACAGAAGCCACAGACTTGGGGGCTTTTTGGATGGATCAAAGAGGGTATGCCAAATTTTATTCCCGCAATGACATTATAGTTGCAGAAGGTGGCACGGTAACTAAATTCAGTGATATTCCAGGATCAGGTGATATTACTTATCAGGCAGTGGAGTTTGATATATCAGATTATCAAATGATCAATAAGGTAACTGTAACGCCAAATGGGTTGAGTGGTCAGACCGCAAGCGATTCTGTAAGTATTGATGATTATTTTCAGCATAGCCGGGTTAGAAGCGGCATAATGCAAACAGAATCAGATGCTTTAAATCAAGCAAAAATGATCATTGCATCAAGAAAAGAACAAGGCGTTAATATTCAATTAAACTCATTAACCGTTGATGCCTATGGCTCAAATGACCCCAGCCGGGTCATAGCCGCCTTAAATTTAGATATATTTGATCCAATAGAGGTAACCCAAACCTTGCCGGCAGGTAATGTGGTTACTGATTCCGTCATAGCCGGTTTAACTTATCAAATAACACCTAAATCTTTTATCGTAACTTTCAGTTGCGCCCAACCCTTTGCAGTGGGTTTATTGCTAAACTCGGCCATTGATGGAAAACTTGATGAAGATTCTTTGGCTTATTAGGAGATGGTAAATGGCAAAACAATCGTTTAGCGTTGGGCAGGTTCTTACCGCCGCACAAATGACAAGTCTGCAACAGACCGCAATGTTAGGTGGATCAACCACTGCTAAAACTACAAGTTATACTTTAGTAGCGGCTGATGCCGGCACTGTTGTATCAGTTAATAGTACAAGCGCAACTACAATCACAGTTAATACAGGATTATTTTCAGCCGGTGATACAGTTACAATTCAAAATTGGGGATCAGGTGCAGTAACAATTACTGCCGGTACTGCGACAGTTAATACATCTGCATCATTAGTGTTAGCGCAATATGAAGGCGGCACTTTATATTTTACAAGTGCTTCAGCATCTTTATTTTTTAAAGCGGATGGGGCGGCCGCGGCCAGTGGCGATAACTGGACTTTATTAAATGCTGGGGGTACAGCATTGAGCGCAAATCCAACTACAATTACTGGAATTAGTGCTAAAAATAAAATCATGGTAATTGTTGCAGGTGCTAGCGGCACATCTAATGCTGATTCAAGTTATATTCAATTTAATGGCAGTGGTGATTATTTTTATATTGGATTAGCCGAAACATGGGCATCAACTTATGCGGCATCAAATTTTAGTGTTGAAAATAATATGGCTTCAAGCCCAGGCGGTATATTTTATGCAAAAATGTCAAACACCGGTGGATCAACTTTTGGCGGTGCAGTAACTATGACCGGTTGCAATGCATCAGGTGTAAAAGCATTTCAATCAGTAGGTGGTGGAAATGCCAGTGGTTCAACAGGACAAATTCATTATGTTCAACAAGGTGTTTATACCGAAAGCGCATCAATTAGTTCAGTTAGTATCAAATTGTCAAATGGTTTTGCAACTTTTGATGCTGGCACAGTTTATGTTTATACAACCGCATAAGGAGAAAAAATGAAAAAAACAGAAAAAATTTTTAATGTGCAAACAGGTGAGGAAACAATCATTGAGCGTGATGAAACACCATCTGAAAAATTGATAAGAGAAAATTGGGAAAAACAAATTGCTAATGATGCGGTAGTTTCCCAAGCAAATGCAGAGGCTAAATCTGCGTTACTTAATAAACTTGGCATTACCGAGGATGAAGCAAAACTCCTTCTATCTTAATTTAATAATAAATAATGGCAATTATTAGAGAACTGACAAGCCCAAACGGTTGGCCGGCCAGTGAGGATAGACAAGCCATAGGCATACAATCTTTTGTTATACCTGGCATTAAAATTAAAATTGCTTGTGCAAAAGCCGTTGCGCCTTTGTTAATAAATTTTTGTAAAGAATTTCATGAATTAGTTGAGCCGATAAATGAAGGCCAACTAGATGATTGGGGATACGCTTTTAGGATGACTAGATCATCTGATCGGGTACTAAGCAATCACGCATCCGGTACTGCCATAGACTTAAATGCAATTAAACATCCTTTGGGCAAGTCAAATACATTTAATAAGGATCAGCGTAATACAATTAACCTACTGATAACTAAATATGGTTTAAATTGGGGTGGTAATTACAAGAAGCGTAAAGACGATATGCATTTTGAAATAGCATTAAGCCAATATGAAGTTGAACAAAAAATCAAAGAGTTAGGATTAAAATGAAAATTACAACAAAACAAAAAGAAGTGATCAAGTCATATCTAAGAAGCATTGCGGTGGCAACAGTTACAACTTTGTTGGCTTTAATTGCAGATGTTAAACCTGAATATGCAATCTTGGCCGGTGCTTTAGTTGCACCTTTAATCCGCTATCTTGATCCTGCGGATGATAAATTCGGGATTAACAGTTAATGAACGCAAACGATCAGATGGCATTAGTTGTATCTCTTGTTACAATAATTGCATCATTTATTGCTTCTGTGCGTTGGTTAGTTAAGCATTATCTAAGTGAGTTAAAACCTGATGGCAACGGTGGCCATAACCTAGAAGGCCGTGTTGCACGCATAGAAGAAAAGTTAGACACGCTGTACCAAATTCTCATATCTAAGAAGTAAGTCAGCCGTATCCCCTACCCTATGGCCATGAAGATGTGCGTGGTTGTACCTAGTAGGGGTAGGCCTGAAAATGCCGAAAGGTTAGCCCAGGCGTTTAAGGATACCGGTGCAGAAGCCGACCTATATATAGTTATAGATAATGATGATCCTAAATGGAATGAGTACGCCAAAAGTGAAAACTATAAAAAACTACCGGCAGATAATAAAACAGGTGGTTGTGCTAAATCTCTTAATACCGGTGCGGTTCTTCTTTTGGATATTGTTAAGTACCCTTTATATGATTATTTTGTTTTCATGGGTGATGATCACCTTCCTAGAACCCAGGGCTGGGATAAAGCCTTTATTCAAGCGTTAAAAATGGATATAGGCATTGCCTACGGTAATGATTTGTTTCAAGGTGAGAATTTACCAACCGCGTTTGCAATGAACAGAGAAATTGTAGATGAACTTAGGGGCATGACATTTCCCGGATGCCTTCATTTATTTTTTGATAATTTTGTCAAAGAATTAGGAATTGATTTAAAGTGCTTAAAGTATTTACCTGATGTAATAATTGAACATATACACCCGGCGGCAGGCAAGGCAGAATTAGATGAAGGGTATGAAAGAGTTAATCAACCTTTATGGTATGAACAAGATTTATTGACATTGCAACAATATATTAGATCACAAGAATATGCTGATTTAGTAGAAAAATTAAGATGAAGATTAGGTTAAGGCCAGCCCATACCGCAGAAGAATTAGCAAACATTTATAGTAAGCCACATAACCATTTAGCGTTTGCTGATCACATTGAAAGAGTAAACAAAAGCATAGAAATGCTAAAGGCATTTAATACTTATGAATCTATTGCTGACTTATCTGCCGGCAATGCGGCCATCATAAATGCTTTGAAGTCTGATAAAAAGTACATAGGTGATTTTGCTGATAGTTATGAATTTACAGGCCACATTGATGACACCATAGAAAAAATACCTGTGGTTGATTTGTTTATCTGTTCTGAAACCCTAGAACATTTAGATAATCCCGAAGCGACTTTAAAAAAGATTAGAGCAAAAACTAAATACCTATTTGTAAGCACCCCTTATGGTGAATCAGATACCAATAACATAGAACATTACTGGGGTTGGGATAATGAAGATGTAAAACAAATGTTGATTGATGCCGGTTTTAATCCTGTTGAATACTTCTTATTAGAGTTTCCCGGTAGTATCTATAATTTTCAGATGTGGATTTGTAAATGAACATATTGATTACCGGATCACATGGCTTTGTAGGTAGAGCCTTCAGGCGTGCATTACCTAATGCTAATTTAACCCTAGTTGATCTTAAACAAGGTGTTGATTGCCGTAAATTTTTTGCATTAGAAAAAAAGCAATATGATCTTGTAATTCATTTGGCCGCAGTAGTCGGTGGCCGGATGCTCATAGAAAATGAACCGTTAGCCTTAGCGGTTGATCTAGCCATTGATGCTGAGTTTGCATCTTGGGCAATGAGAACTAAACAACCCTATCTTGTTTATTTTTCATCATCAGCCGCTTATCCTATTGAACTACAAACACTATCTAAAAAGAAGAAGTTAAAAGAAAAAGATATTAACTTCAATAAAATAGGCAAGCCGGATATGACTTATGGCTGGTCAAAACTTACCGGTGAAATGCTTATGAATTACTTGCGTGAAGAAGGCGCACAGGTATTAACTCTTAGACCATTTAGCGGCTACGGCACAGATCAAGATTTAGATTATCCATTTCCATCAATTATTGAACGCGCAATCATGAACGCTAACCCTTTTAACATTTGGGGTAAGGCAACTACTACCAGGGATTTCATACACATTGATGACATAGTAGAAGCGGTATTAACTATGGTTCAAAACAATTGCAATCAAACAATAAACCTTTGCACAGGTCGGGCAACTACATTTATGGAATTGGCTCAAATAGCCTTGAAAGTCCTGGGATATGAAAAGACACCTGCTAAGCGATTCAGAATTTTAACCGATAAGCCGGCAGGTGTGGCCTACCGGGTGGGTGATCCAACCATGATGAGCGATTACTACACCCCAAAAATTAGCCTTGAAGAAGGTGTTGAGCGTGCTGTTCGCGGCCTTGTATGATCTAAAATTGACCTACTATGGCCACTAAAAAAACTAATAAAACTGTAAGGCGTAGAAGGCGTGCGCCGCGTAAGGCTGAGCAATTAAATAAACTTGAAACTCATTATGTAACTCTTAATGAAATGTACCGCGCCGCCAAAGCCGCCGGGTTTTCAAACGAAATTGCTTATTGGTTAATTACTGAGCCGGGTGCATCAATACCTGATTGGATCACAGGCAATAAACCAAATGAGATAGTTCCCCGCATTGATCCAACAGATGATGAGGATGAAGATTAAGCGCGACAAGTCATTTAATGCCCGCTACCTTGTGGTCAGTGATCTGCAAGTACCATTTCATTTTTCTGAAGCGGTCATCAACCTAAAGAAATTAGTTAATGCCTTTAAGTTTGATTTAGTATTAAATGTTGGTGATGAAATGGATTTTAATACTATTTCAAGATTCGCAGATGGTAAGGCTGAATCATTTATGCAAACCCTGGATGAAGATCGGGCTACCTGCCAGGATATTTTATTTGATTTAAAAACAGATGTAGTTAGTAGATCAAATCATTCAGATAGATTATACAAAGCAATACAACGCATACCCGGCTTGATGGGATTACCTGAATTGCAATATGCAAACTTTATGGGTTTTGATGATCTTGGCATCCATTACGCAAAACAACCTTATCCAATCCCAGGTACTAACTTTGTGCTATGTCATGGGGATGAAGGGGTCATATCTAATATTGCCGGTCAAACCGCGTTGAACCTTAGTAAACGCTATGGATTTTCCGTAATTTCAGGACACACGCACAGATTGGGCTACACATGCCACTCAGAAGCCTTTAATGGCCGATTACAGAGGGTTTTAGTAGGGATTGAGGTAGGTCATACATGTGATTTGAAAAAGATGTCCTACACGCGAGGATACGCCAATTGGCAGGCTGGTGCGGTGATTATCCATATCAAGCGTGGCAATGTAAGCACAGAGATGATTCCATTTAATGTTGATGGTTCATTTACTGCAATGGGTAAGGCCTTTGGGTGATCTAAATCACAAAAATAATTGGAGAAAAGCCTTGTAGGTAATGGCATTTGTCAGCCCCTTAGTGTTTAATTGCATTTGTAAACGCAATTGACCAGGAAGGGTTAATTATGAAAGTACAAGTTACAAATGACATGTCTGCATTAGCAGGCATTATTGCAATGTATCAAAACGCTAACAAAACTATAACTATTAAAGTTTTAGATGATGTTAGTTATGAAATTACAAGAGATGGCCATACCTTAAAAACTAATATGTCATGGAGATATTTAGTCGGCTCACAATTAGTTAAACACATTGAAAATGACATTAAAGATGGTTATTACAAAGGTGTTAAGAGGATTGCCTAATGAAACTAACAAAGAATCAATTTGAAGGTTTAACAGAAGCCCAAATGGAATGGGGTACTAACACAGATTGGTTACAACAAAAAGACCGATTTGAAGATACGATCTGTTGGTCGCATCAGTTTATTTATTGGGTAGAAAATTATGCATCAGTTGTATTGGCTACCGAATTTTTAAAACAAAACCGATTTGATTACAGCATTTCTTATGATAATGCTATGGCTCAATATTGCTTTACAACTAATTATGCTGGCTCATGGGTGTATGCATGAACGCCGTAGCCTATGCAGAAAAGGGTTGGTGGGTTCTACCATTAAAGCCACAATCTAAAGAGCCATGTAAGTTTTTACGCCACGGTTATCTTGATGCCAGTAGCGATAAATTAACTGTTAAAAAATGGTTTAAAGATGATCTTGAATTAAATATTGGCTTAGCCATTGTGCAATCAAATCTTGTTGTTTTAGATTTTGATATACGCAATATTGCATCCAGGGTTCTATGGGAATCTTATCGCCGGATATGTGTAGCATCTAATACGCATACAGTTAAAACAGATAACGGCTATCACTTTTATTATCTTGCCGATAAAACAAAGCAATTTAAAGGCAAGGTAATACCAGGTATAGATATTAAACACAAAGGTTATGTTGTGTTACCACCATCTATACATCCAAATGGCACTGTTTATCAGGTGATAAATGATGTTGATCCGGTTGAATTACCGGCTGAATTAGAAAAGGTAATGAGTTGGAATTAGTCAAATATGACAAACAATCAGGTGCTTATGTTGATGAAAAGCGTAAGCATTTTGTAAAGGCTTCTTTAATCCGCAAACACGCCAAAAAAGCAATAGGCGCAAGGCAGGTTAGAGGAAGGCTATCAGCCAAAATGGTTGAAGCCTATTGGTTAGACAAGTTCAAGGAAGCGGTGAAATATGAACTATGAGATATACGGTTGGTTGGTAACAATCACCTTGTTTACACTGGTAGCACTGTTGATTGGTGTTACATGGATTGTGGCCGTTGAAAATGGCTATGACAAAGGGTTTAAGAGTGGCTACAAGCGCGGTACTGCCGATACAAAACAAACCAATGTAAAGGTAGAAAAATTTACTGTTAGAACTCACCCATCAATGCGCCAAAAGATGCTTGAAGCAGACAATGAATACTTAATGGAAAAGGTTGTAAATCTTTGGGATAGGGAAAATAGATAATGAACATGAATGATTATGTTGATGTGGCTGAGCGTATAGCCCAACTAAAGGAAACATATCCTGAAGCATCATTACAACCTTACAACCCTAATAAGCCTTATGACATTGTGCAGGTTGAAGGTAAAACCTATGTGGTTTACACCGCCGCTTGTTACCGTGATCCACATGATGTAAGGCCAGGTGTTGCAGTTGCCTGGGAACAAATACCAGGTAAAGGCATGACCGCCGGATCAGAGTTAATGATATGTGAAACTTCTGCCTGGGGTAGAGCCATAGTTGCGGCTATGAAATCTGCTACAAAGCGCGTTGCATCTAAACAAGAAGTAATGGCGGCTAAAGCACGGCAATCCTGGGCTATAACACCAACACAATCTTTGGATGCAGAATTGCTACAAAGGCCAGTTGAGCCACAACCTGAAGTAGCGGCTATCTATGGCAGACCCGGTTCAAAGTCAGCCTTGATGGAAAGGGTTTTGCGTGAATCTTTTATTGAGGATAAACCGCAACAAGGCGAACCAGTAGCAATGAGTTTAGATCAGGTAGTTGATGCAGTTGCAACCAGTACACCGGCTGTTCAATATTGTGAACATGGCGAAATGGTTTTAAAAACCGGAATTGCTAAGGGTCGCGGTACGCCCTACTACGGTTACACATGCCCTAAAGGTTGTGCGCCTAGATGGGCAGTTATGTCCAAAGATGGCAAGTGGTACTACCCGGATAATAATCATGGGTGATATGGAAATGATTGATAAGCATGGAATTAAAGCAACATTTACAGATAACGGTATTGAGTTTGATATTGTGCCATTGAGCCAATGTTGTGAATGGTGTAATGATCCCAGGATGCTAAACATGAATGGCGTACGCAAGTGCGCCGGTTGTGGATGCGTTAATCACATTGAGTATAAAAATCATGGCTAAGTTTGACTATCACAAAGCCATGCGTGAGGGTCATGGCTACAACCTTTATGTGGCTGATTTACTAACACATTTTGGTGTGCCAAAGGTAGATGTGCCTGAGTTTTCAATTGCTACAACACATGATCAGATTAGGGATAAAACCTTAAATGAAAAGGATGTAATAGTTGATGGCCTAGTTTTAGAGGTCAAAAGTAGTAGCCGATCTTTTACCAATGCTGATGATTTCCCATTTAATCCAGTGATAATTGATACGGTAAGTGGCTTTGATAGCAAGATAATCAAGCCTTTTGCCTATGTAATGATTAGCCAAATTACCCAGGGAATCTTTGTTATACCTACTGCTACAAAGTATGATTGGACAATTAGAACATACTTTGATGCAGACAGGGAAATTGAGGAACGCTTCTATATGACAAAGAAGCGACACTGCCGACCATTTATAGAAATGGTTGATCTACTGTTAGAGAGAGCCAATGAGCGAACCAATCAGATGTAAATGTGGTAACTGGATTATGCCCGATCAATCTTGTTATGTTTGTTATTTAATTACTAGAACACAAAAGAAACTAAGTTAGTGGTGTAGATCACATCTCATATAGTGAGATAGATTTAGGAGTTACGCTAATATGATTTTGAACAGTGTGGTAGGCTCTCGCCGTAGCATTTGGCTTAAAGGCCAAAAATGCGAACCCCGCAGGGGTAGGTTCGCAAGGTGCTGGCTATTTGGGATAACTCTATGTGTTTTTAACACATTATCTGTTGATACAGGATTATCTGATTTAAATTACAAACCTACGCATTACAAACAATATATTTTAATGACATTAAATAATATGGATCAGACCCATTGCCTAATTGATCTTTATCAAAGGGAATCAAATTTTAACCCAAAGGCGCGGAATGGTAGTCATTATGGAATACCCCAGGGTAGGTCTAAATATCTTGCTACTGTTAATGGAATTAAACAGATTGAATGGGGTAAAAAATATATTGGCAACCGTTATGGTTGGGTTGATAAGACCAATAATGTACCCAATGCATGTGCCGCTTGGGATCATTATTTACAGAAAAACTGGCATTAGTGCCATATTGCCAACATATCTATAAAACCCTGGATACAGCATTGTGTCATTACTGTGGATTACCCACCAATGAAGTAGATTGGGATCATCAGAACAGGCTAAAAGAGCAGTGGCATATTGATAACCCAAATGCTCAATATGAAGGGTGGATGTCTATATGAAAGATACAGAGAAAATTACAATAGGTGTTACATCACCTGGACATGTAGTTACAGATTTTATGACAAGCATTTTAGATGTAGCCAGATCACAAAAACAGTTAGGTCAGTTTATATCATTACAAGGCTCAGGTGTTATTAGTAGGTTACGCAATCAAGTAGTGGCAACCTTCTTAGAAAAAACCACAGATGATTGGCTATTGCAGATAGATACAGATCAAAGGTTTACGGTAGATCATTTCAAAAAGTTGGTCAGTGCGGCTGATAAAGATAAGCGGCCTATTGTGTCAGGTGTTGTTCATGGTGGTTGGGAAGTCGGAGAGTTATACCTAGAGCCTGTACCTTGTATCTTCAGGATGGGTGCTGATAATGGTTTGTATGCTATTCATGACTATGAAGAAAATTCAATCATTGAGATAGATGCATGTGGTACAGGTGCTATCTTGATTCATAGATCAGTGTTTGAGAGATTTGTTAAAGAAGCCGACCAGGTACATCAAGGTGATAAGTGGGGCTTCTATCAGGATATGCCACTGCATAAAGAATGGGTTGGTGAGGACTTATTGTTTTGCATTAGGGCTAAGAGTTTTGGGTATAAACTATATGCTCATACAGGTGTACAAATGGAACACCAACGCAAGATGTGGATAGGTCAAAAGCAACACAAAGACTTTGAACGCTTTAGGCGTAAACGATTACAGAGTGAGGAACAGATCAATGGCGATAGTAACATCACAAGTAGCAGTAACAACAACTAGAGTAAAAGTAATTGATGTAGATAATGTATCAAGACATGTAAGGTTGCATTGTGAATCCGGCACTTTATATGTGGGCAACGCCGGGGTTACTAGTAGCAATGGTTTGAAGTTGGATAACAATGACAAACTTACTTTGGATTTGCAAGATGGCGAAGAACTTTGGGCAATTACTGGTACTGGTAGCACCAATGTGTCTATCTTAGTTAGCAAGGTAGATTAAATAATGAGCGTGTTTTTTCCTATCTTGAGCGTGGCTATAATACGCCGCCGTTCGGCTTTTCTCTCTCCCCGGCAAGTCCAAAAAAGTTGGAAAAAAAACTAAAGTTTTGATGAAAACTAAAAATAGTAGAAAATACAATGCGAACTACAAAAAAATCAGAGAAGTTGTTTTGGGTCAAAAGCCGCTTTGTTTTTACTGTAAAAAGACCATTGCTACTACGCTTGATCATGAGCCACCTATTGATTCCTTCCCATCACCTGAACTGTGGGTTGGTAGTCTAAGGCCGGCATGTGCTAGTTGCAACTATTCAAGGGGTGCAAAATATGGAAACGCAAAACGCAAGGCAATTAAAAATAGTCGCAAGTGGTAAGCCTAAAAAGAAATTAGGCAGACATACCACCGCTATGGTTAAAGCCATTACCGGCCGTACAGACATTGATACGGTTAAGCGTGAGATGTTATTAGGCCTTGCCCGCGCCTGGGATCGCATTGAAGAATCCGGTAAAGGTGGTCATACAATCCCATCCATATCTAAAGAGTTACGCGAAATATGGGATTCATGTGCATTACCTGATGAGGATGATCTGTTTGAATAAAATCTTATGTACGCCTAGATGGGCATCATTAAGAGATGAATCGTATGAAACAGAAGGCGATAAGTTAGCCCAGGTAGCACGCTTGTTAGGTTTTGATCTATTTGATTGGCAACGCCTTGTAGCAGATGTAGGTTTAGAAAAAGATCAAGTTGGATCGTACAAGTACCGTACCGTGTGCGCTCAGGTAGGTCGCCAAAACGGAAAATCAAAATTGATTGAAACGCGTATCGCTTATGAATTGTTACAACCTAAAAGACATGTTGCCTATACTGCTCAGGATCGCAATATGGCCAAAGGTAAATGGGAAGAACATTTATTAAGTTTTCAGTTATCGCCTAAATTCTCAAAACGCATTGCTAGGGTATCAAGGGTCAATGGCAGTGAAAAGATATACATGCGTAATGGCTCAACTTATGGAATTGTTACACCCAATGACAAAGGCGCACGCGGTTTGAGTTTAAACCTTATGGTCATTGATGAAGCACTAACACATCCACTATCACTAATTGCAAACTTACAACCAACACTGGCAACTAAGCGCAATGGCCAATTATGGATTCTCTCTAATGCTGGCCGACCAGGAGAATCTGAGTTATTAGAGCATTACCGGGAAATTGGCCACAGAGAAATTGCAGAACCGCAAAACAGGCTGGCATGGTTTGAATGGTGTCCATCCTTAGATGACTTTGATTACCTAGATCAAGATGTGTGGTATCAGGCAATACCTTCATTGCATGAGGAAAGGGGTGTTTTACTAGAAGCCGTTAAAGAAGCGGCGGCAACTAACAGCCCTGAGATTTTTACAAAGGAATGGTTAAATGTATGGCCATCTAGGGATGCGGTTCAAGTCATCAATACCGAATTATGGGATTCATTGGCTAGAACAGATATAACTGTTGGCAATGATGTTGTATTTGGCGTTGATATATCGCGTGAGCGTGATCGCGCTTCAATAGCAGTATCCGGCTTAGTCAGAGATTTTACACCGCTTGAACTAATTGAATGCAGAGAAGGTACATCATGGGTTTTGCCACGATTGGTTGAACTGTGTAAAAAACACAATACTAAGGTAGTTATAGATACTGGATCACCTGCCGCTTCACTTATAGTAGAACTAGAAAAACAAAATATTGGCGTAATGTCTATACACTTGCGTGATTACGCTAGGGCATGTGGTTCTTTTTATGATGCAGTACAAGCAAAAACTATCAGCCATTTAGATGATCCAAATTTGAAAACCGCAATTATGGGATCAACTAAAAGGCCACTGGGTGATTCATGGGCATGGAATCGCCAAAGCACAACAAACATAACACCACTTGTAGCGGCTACACTGGCACGGTATGGCGTGGTAACTAAAATTGAAGATTTACCAGTGGCAAGGAGTAAAATATACTAATGAAATACATACCATCAGTTTTACAGGTTGTAGGTTCTTTACTAACAGTTGCAGGTGTCGCAACATTTAACCCGGTTGTGGCTGTAATATTATCAGGTGTGTTTTTAGTTTTATTTGGTATTGCTTTGGAAAACAGAGGTAAATAATGCTAGGCCGATTGCTCAAAAGACAAATCCAACCATCAATGGTTTATACCTCATCAGGTTACATTGATTCTTTGGGTCGCGTTGGTAGATTCTTTGAAGGTAATTGGGCTGGTACTTATGTAGATCAGAATACCGCATTAGGCATACCTGCAATTTATCGCGGCATAACTTTAATTAGTGATGCTATTGGTGCTTTACCGCTTTGTGCATATCGCAACAAACGCAAGGTAATACCAACACCACAAATATTGTTGCGGCCAGTACCTAATGAAACTAGAATGGAAACAATTAGCGCAATGGCCGCCGCTTTAATTGTTCACGGTAATTACATTGCGGTATTGGGTGAAGCAGGTGTTAATGGATTGCCGGAGAGCATCTACCCTGTTTCACCTGATCGCGTGCAAGTAGCAAAAGAGAATGGTCGCATTATTTACAGGATTGATGAAAAATCTTATGATCAATCAGAAATCATGCACATTAAGAATTTTACAATGCCAGGTGATTTAGTTGGTAAAGGAATACTTGCCGTTGCTAAACAAGCATTGGGTAAAGAAATTGCAATCAATGAATACGCGGCAAGATATTTTGATGGTGGCGTAAACCCTACTGCCGTTATTAAATCTGCTAACCCTGATTTAACGCAAGAAGAAGCGGATGCATTAAAAAATGCATGGATGGCAATGTATTCATCACGCAATAGATCACCTGTTGTTATGAACTCATCAACTGACTTTGAAGTTTTAAGTAGCAATGCGGCTGAATCTCAATTAGTTGAGGCACAAACAGCCGGATTAACTGAGGCGGCTAACATCCTGGGGTTGCCGCCTTACTTCTTAGGTTCACCAAATTCTAGCCGTACTTATTCAAATGTTGAACAAGAAAATTTACAATTGGTTAAATGGTCAATACAACCAATAGCCGAAAGAATAGAAGCCGCATTTTCTGATCTACTTGTTCGCGGTCAGGTAGCCGCATTTGAGTATGATTCATTATTAAAAACTGATACAGCAAGTAGATATGATGCTTATGCAGTTGCGTTATCTAATGGATTCTTAACTGTTGATGAAGTAAGAGATTATGAAAATCTTGATCCTATGGATCATGAAGAAGATGACAGTGAGGTAGATACATCATTGCAGGATGATGTTGCAGACACAGCAGAGGACAACAATTATGCCTGATGAAAAAATGGAGAGTAGAAATTACTCAGTAAATTTAGAGTTGCGTGCCAACAGTGATGGCCGTACCATTTTTGGTATTGCCGTACCATACAATAAAGAACAACGCATTACTAGTACCATGATTGAAGTTTTTAGAAAAGGTGTTTTTTCAGAAGTTATTAAAGCACCACACCGGGTCAAACTTCTTAGAGGTCATGGTGAGAATAATGTATTAGGCCGTGCCACATTACTAAGGGAAACAGATGATGGCCTTTATGCTGAATTTAAAATTTCAAAAACGCGTGAAGGTGATGAAGCGTTAGAATTAGTTAAAGATGGTGCGTTAGATCAATTATCAGTTGGTTTTATGCCTATTAAAAATAAAAAAAGAACTGATGGAGTAATGGAAAGACTTAAAGCCCATTTAGCAGAAGTATCACTTGTTACCTTTGGTGCTTATGGAGAACTTGCCAGCGTTACCGGTATGCGTGAAGGCCAACCCCATTTAACCCCTAGATTAGATGAAGCAAGGAAAATATTAGATGCCATACAGCGTAGTAAGTAATCATCCTGATTGTGAAGGGTATGCAGTTGTAAAAGATGCAAACAATGAAGTATTGGGTTGCCATAAAACGCAGGCTCAGGCAGAAGATCAATTAACTGCAATAAACATTTCTGAGTATGGCGAAAGCCGCACTGAAAGCCCCGAATTAGAAGAAGATAAAAGTAGATTTAACACGGCGTTGGAAATACTAAAACAATTAAAAAAAGAGATATAATAACAACAAGTCGTAGAACACCTAACCCCGCTTGTCGGCGCGTTACACCTTCTCACTACAAAAACTACTAATAGGAGAACTATGTCAAATACATTTCTTGCTTCTCTACGCGAGAAGCGCGAATCAAAGACATCACTCATTCAATCAACTTTAGACCGCGCCGCAGAAGAAGCACGCGATCTATCAGAAATTGAGTTGGCTAATGTTGAAGCCCTCAATTTAGAAATTAAAAAGTTAGATGAAAGAATTGAGCAAATGTCAGATATTGAAATTCGCAACCAAAAAGCGGCTGATTTAGCGGCTAAGGTTGATGCGAATGTTGAACCAAAGAAGGAAGTTCGCGCAGGTGGCTTTAGCGTTACACGCGAGGAACTAACTTACTCAGAGCGCACCGCAGATAAATTCTTAGGTGATGCACTAAAAGCACAGTTTGCTAATGACTATGAAGCCGGAGAGCGTATTCAACGCCATCAAAAAGAAATGGCAATTGAAAAGCGTGCATCTGATTCAGGTAACTTTGCAGGCCTTGTAGTACCACAATACTTAGTTGATCTTTATGCACCATTAGCACGCGCCGGTAGGCCGTTTGCTGATGCCGCACGCAAGCATCCACTACCTACACAGGGCATGTCAGTGGTCATATCTCGTATCACAACTGGTACAAATGTGGCTTATCAAACATCAGAGAACACTGCCGCAGTAAGCACTGATCCTGATGACACAACCCTCACAGTAAATGTGAACACAATTGCTGGACAAAACAGCATCTCAAAGCAAGCACTACTACGCGGATACAACATTGAAAACATTGTATTAGCAGACTTGCTACGCGCTTATCACACAAAACTAGATGATGCGCTTCTAAATGGATCAGGATCAAATGGACAACCATTAGGTCTAAAGAGCATGACAACAGGAATCTTGGTTACTTACACAGCGACCACAGGAACTGTGGCGGGCTTGTATCCTAAGATTGCCGATAGCATCCAGCAAATTCAATCAACAATTTATGCTAATCCAAATGCAATCATCATGCACCCACGCCGCTTAGGTTTCCTATTGGCTGGAGTAGATGGTTCAAATCGCCCACTTGTAGTACCAAACGCATACAACCCACAGAACGCAATGGGTACAGGCGCAGGTACACCACCGTACGGCAATAGCGGCTATTCAATACTTGGTTTACCAATTATTACAGATGCCAACATTGCAACAAATATCGGTACAAGCACAAATCAAGATACAATCTTTGTGGTTGATCTTAATGAGTGTCATCTTTGGGAAGAAGCCGGTTCACCAACTTATGTTAAGTTTGAAGAACCAAATGGTAAGGTTGCAATCAACATTGTTATGTTTGGTATGTCAGCCTTTACATCACTTCGCTACCCAGGCGCAATTGCTCAGATCAACGGTACAGGCTTAGCCGCACCATCCTTCTAAGCAATATAAGTTTCCAGGCCGCAACCCTTCCTGTGGCCTGGATTCTAACTATGATTGGTATTTAAAGAATGGAGTTTGTCTAATGTCCCAGGGCGATACAGGATTTGGATACCAATCATGGCTATAACAAATGGATATGCAACA
>Ga0209550_10001670_pt1 | contig 21274 bp, 15 predicted proteins | sample LauGreSuBDMM15SN_2_FD_187567 | JGI IMG/M metagenome (GOLD analysis project Ga0209550, IMG submission 187567) | Freshwater lake microbial communities from Lake Michigan, USA - Su13.BD.MM15.SN (SPAdes) (version 5) | ecosystem: Environmental > Aquatic > Freshwater > Lake | place: Lake Michigan... | reverse complement strand
GAAAACGCAGAACCCTTACCGACATCACCGTAGCCGCAAACACACGCGACTTTACCGGCAATCATGACGTCCGTGGCGCGCTTCAGACCATCGGCGAGCGACTCGCGGCAACCGTAGAGGTTGTCAAATTTCGACTTGGTGACGGAGTCATTCACATTGATCGCGGGCACGCGGAGTTTGCCCTTCTCGAGCATCTGATAAAGGCGATGCACGCCGGTGGTCGTCTCCTCCGAAACCCCACGCCATTCCTTCGCGATGTTGGTCCAGCGCTTCGGATCCTCTTTATGAACGCGCTTCAAGATGTTCTTGATGACTTGCTCTTCGTGCGACGTCGACGGGGTGTTCACCCAATCGCTGCCCTCCTCCAATTCACAGCCCTTGTGGATGAGCAGCGTCACGTCACCGCCGTCGTCTACCACCAATTGCGGGCCTTTGTTTCCCGGAAACGAAATGGCCTTGAGGGTCAGATCCCAGTATTCTTCCAGCGTCTCGCCCTTCCAAGCGAAGACCGGCGTGCCGGTCGCCGCGATGGCAGCGGCAGCGTGGTCTTGGGTGGAGAAAATATTACACGAAGCCCAGCGAACATCGGCGCCGAGTTCCTTGAGGGTCTCGATCAGCACCGCCGTCTGAATCGTCATGTGCAACGAGCCCGTGATGCGCACACCCGCGAGCGGCTGCTTCGGTCCGAATTTTTTGCGGACCGAGACGAGGCCAGGCATTTCATGCTCGGCGACCGCGATCTCTTTGCGGCCCCAATCGGCTAGCGTAATATCTTTGACGTGGTAATCGGGCGCAGGTGATTTGCGCGAAGGTTTGGAGGCTTTGGCCATGATGGAAAATTTGATTTAAGGAGGCGGAGGAGAGCGGACGTTCAGGTTTACTTAAGCGCGGCTTTGAGGGCTGCGACCTTGTTGATTTGTTCCCACGGTAGACCCTTCTTGCCGAAGTGACCGTAGTTCGTCGTCTGACGATAAATGGGGCGGAGCAGATTGAGATCGGCCACAATGTCAGCCGGTTTGAAACTGAACACCGCGCGGACCGCGTCGGTAATTTGCTCGTCCGAAACACCCTTGGGCGCAGTGCCAAACGTCTCGACTCGTACCGAAACCGGCTGTGGATGCCCGATCGCATAGGCAAATTGAATCTCGGCGTGCGTCGCGAAACCCGCCGCGACGATATTCTTGGCCACCCAGCGGCCCATGTAGGCGGCGGAGCGATCAACCTTCGATGGATCCTTACCAGAAAACGCACCGCCACCATGGCGGCCCCAGCCACCGTAAGTATCAACGATGATCTTACGACCGGTGAGCCCCGAGTCTCCCTGCGGACCGCCAATCACAAACCGGCCGGTCGGATTAATGAGATACTCCGTGTTTTTGTTGAGCAACTCGGCCGGGATTACCTTTTTGACCACATGCTCAATCAAATATTTTTCGATCGTCGCATGCGCGACGTCGTCGGTGTGCTGCGTGGAGATCACCACATTGACGACCTCGACCGGTTTGTCGTTCTCATAGCGCACCGAAACCTGTGACTTGGCATCTGGGCGCAGCCAAGGCGCGACGCCAGATTTGCGAATTTTCGTCAGCTCACGACCCAGCCGGTGCGCAAACATGATCGGCGTGGGCATCAGCTCGGGAGTCTCGTTGCAGGCGTAACCAAACATGATTCCTTGATCCCCCGCCCCCTGCTCGGCCGTCTTCTTCCCCTTGGCCTTCTTCGCATCTACGCCTTGGGCGATGTCCTGAGACTGCTTCGTCAAATAGTTATTGATGAAGACCTGATCGGCATGAAACACGTCATCGTTGTTCACATAACCAATATCCCGAATGGCAGCGCGCACGATCGCCTCGTAATTTAGCTTCGCGCCCGTCGTGATCTCGCCAGCGAGAATGACCATGTTGGACTTGACCATGGTTTCGCAAGCGACGCGGCTGGAGCGATCCTGCGCAAGGCAGGCGTCGAGCACGCTGTCGGAGATCAAGTCAGCGACTTTGTCAGGATGTCCTTCACCCACGGACTCGGAGGAGAAAACGAATGATTTTGCCATAGAGGTAGGCGGTCAGAAAAAACGCCGTCCAGCTAGCGAGCAAGTCTAAATATCAACATATGCCGATTTCCTGATGCGATAAAAATTCTTCATTCCCAGCCAAAACATTTCACCGCTCGATCGGGATTCTCGGCTGTTAAAATGAGATGCGTGCGCCGGCGGATGCGGGCGAGCGGTCGCTTCGCGTTTAACTTACCGCTTCACCTCGTCGGAGACTTGGTCAGCTTTATTTCCATGTCGCTTTGCTTTCGTTGGCTCCCCGCGCTCATCCTCGGTCTCGGTCAGATTTACCTGCTCTCTTCGACCCACGCCGCCTTCCCCGCGCCGACGAATAATCAGGACATCACCGACAAGCCCCTCACCGCCCCAGCGGACTTGCTGAAGTTGATGCACCTGCCACCCGGGTTCAAAGCCACGCTGTTCGCCGCCGAACCCGACGTGCAGAATCCCATCGCGATGTGCTGGGACGAGCGCGGTCGTCTCTGGATTGCGGAGAACTACACCTACTCCGACAACAAGGAGCGCTTCGACCTCAAGCTCCGCGATCGCATTGTCATCTTCGAGGACACCGACAACGACGGGCGTTTCGATCGACGCACGGTATTTGCTGATGATCTCCAAATGCTCACCAGCATCGAGCGCGGCTTCGGGGGCGTCTACGCAATGTGCCCACCGCATCTTCTATTTATTCCCACCCACGGCGACAAACCCAGCGGCCCACCGCAGATCCTCATCGACGGTTTTAGCACCCAGGCCGCCAGCCGCCACACCTTTGCCAACGGTCTCAAGTGGGGGCCTGACGGCTGGCTCTACGGTCGCGTCGGCATCAGCAGCACGAGTTGGGCGGACGTGCCCGGCACTCCCAACGACCAACGCTCACCCACCGCCGGCGGTATCTGGCGCTACCATCCCGCCAAAAAAATCTACGAGCCCTACTGTCACGGCACGACGAACCCGTGGGGCATGGATTGGGATCAACACGGCGAGATGTTCTTCATCAACACGGTCATCGGCCACCTCTGGCACGGCATCCAAGGAGCGCATTTCAAGCGGATGCACGGCGACGATCCTTATCCGCGCATTTACGAACTCATCGACCAGCACGCCGACCATTACCATTGGGATAGCGGCGAGGTGTGGACCGATGTGCGCAAGCTGGGCGTCACCCCCGCGTCCTCCCGTGTCGGTGGCGGCCACGCGCACGTCGGCCTAATGATTTACCAAGGCACCAACTTCCCGCCCGAGTATCGTGGCCAAGTGTTCACAACCAATCTCCACGGTCGCCGCGTGAATATCGACCGCCTCGAGCGCCGGGGCAGCGGCTACGTCGGCAAGCACGCGCCCGACTTCATGCGGACGGATGATCCGTGGTTCCGCGCCATCGAAATTCAAGCCGGCCCCGATGGCGGCGTCTACATTCTCGATTGGAGCGACGTGGGCGAATGCCACGAAAACGACGGCGTTCACCGCACCTCCGGACGTATCTACAAAATCACCTACGGCGACCCCACGCGTCCCCAGGAAACCGATCTCACGAAACTCACCGACGCCCAACTCGTCGCCCTCCAGCCCAGCGACAACGAGTGGCTCGTGCGCATGGCGCGCTGGGAACTCCGCGAACGCGCCCGCCGACACAACGGCCTGCCCGCTCTAACCACACTTCTCCGCGAGCAGTTCACCACCGCGCCCACGCCTGCCAAAAAACTGGCCGCGTATTGGACGCTGGAACAAATCTCCGCCTTCGCACCCGACGCTCCCGCGCCCATCGCTCCCCTGCTCTCGGCGATGCGCACCAGCCCGGACGAACACCTCCAGCGCTGGGCCGTGCCCTCCACGCCCGCCACCGCGCAGAACACCGCGAGCCCGTTCCTCCGCCTCGCCCGTGCGTCAACCCTCCCTGCGCTCACGCCCGACGCCCGCGCCGAACTCGCCGCACTCCTCCTCACACACGCCGACGACGCCACCGACCACAATCTGCCGCTCCTGTATTGGTCGGGCATCCGCGGTCTCGCGCCCACTCAACTCGTCGCCCTCGCTTCAACGTGTCGGATTCCACTCGTGCGCCAGTTCATCGCGCGCCGCGTCGCCGAGGACATCGACCAAGCCCCCGGACCGCTCAACACACTTCTCTCTCTCCGGTCTGCTGCCCTCGCGGCCGACATTCTTCGCGGCATGAGCGCCTCCCTCCGCGGCTGGAGCAAGGCCAAGAAACCCGCCGCGTGGGACGCCTTTGCCGCCCACGTCGCCACACTCCGGGACGACGCGCTGACGCAATCACTCCGCGATCTCGAAGTCCTCTTTGGCAGCGGCCGGGCACTGGCCGAAGTGCAGGCCATCGCCCTCGACAACCAAGCCAATACCGAGAGTCGCCGTGCCGCCCTGCGCACCCTGATCGAGGCCCAGGCTCCCGCCCTCCGCAAGGTCTGCGAATCGCTGATCGGCAACGCCGCGCTCAGCGTCGCCGCGATTCAGGGTCTCGCCTCTTTCGACGATCCTGCCGCGGCCGACCGCATCATCGCCCGCTACAAAGGCCTCTCTCCGCACGAGCGTCCTGCCGCCCTCGCCGTCCTCGTGGGGCGCCCGACATTTGCTCGCGTCCTCCTCAATCAAATGGAGCGCCCCGTCGATAAAATCGTGATTCCTCGCAAAGACCTCACGCCGGTCCTCGCTCGGCAAATCCGGAGTTTCGACGATGCGGCGCTTACGCAGAAACTCGCCGAGGTCTGGGGCGAAGTCCGCGAATCCAGCGCCGATAAGCAGCAACTCATCACCACGCTCAAAGCGAAGCTCACCCCCGCGTTCATTCGCACCGGTGATGCCAGTCAGGGCCGCGTCATCTACGGCGCCGTCTGCGCGGCGTGCCACAAACTCTACGGCGAGGGCAACGCGCTCGGCCCCGATCTCACTGGCAGCGGCCGCCACGACATTGGGTACCTTATCGAAAATATCGCCGACCCGAGCGCCGTCGTCGCCGCCGAAAACCTCATGACCGTGTTGACGCTAAAAGACGGGCGCGTGTTGAACGGCATGTTGAGTGACAAATCCGAGCGCACGGTAACCGTGAAAATGATCGGCCAAGAGACGCGCATCGATCGCTCGGAGATCGCCAAACAGGAGCAACTTCCCGTGAGCATGATGCCCGAGGGCCTCCTCACCGCCTTAACGGACGAACAGGTCCGCCACCTCATCGCCTATCTGCAAACCACCGCTCAAGTGCCCCTACCGAATTAACCCGCTCATTTCGTTCTTATGCTCCGCCTCATCGTCGCCCTGTCCACCTTCACCGCGCTTGCCCTTGCGATGCCGCTCGCCAGCGCCGCCACCCCGTCCAAGCCGCTCAACATCGTCGTGCTCTACGCCGACGACTGGCGCCACGATACGCTCGGTGCAGCCGGCCATCCAGTCGTGAAAACGCCCCACCTCGATCGGCTCGCCAAAGAGGGCATGCGCTTCACCCACAACTGCGTCACCACCGCGATCTGCGGCGTGAGCCGCGCCACGCTCCTCACCGGCCAATGGATGTCGCGCCACGGCAACCCCGCGTTCGCCATGTTCACCACGCCGTGGGCCGAGACCTATCCCGGCCTCCTCCGCCGCAACGGCTATCATGTCGGCCACATCGGCAAGTGGCACAACGGCACGTTTCCACAGGATAAATTCGACTTCGGCCGGGCCTACAGCGGCACCCACTGGATCCGAGAGGCCGACGGCACCAAAATCCACGTGACCCAGAAAAACGAAAATGACGCCCTCGAGTTCCTGCGCACACGCCCCACCGACAAACCGTTTGTCCTCACGCTCGCGTTCTTCGCCACTCACGCCGAGGACCAAAATCCCCTCCAGTTTCTCCCGCAGCCAGCCAGCATGGAGCTGTACAAGGACACGGTCATCCCCGTGCCCAAGACGTCGTCCGACGAAGATTTCAAACGCCTTCCACCCTTCATCGCCAACGAGCAGAACGAAGGCCGCGTCCGCTATCACTGGCGCTTCGATACACCGGAAAAATATCAGACGATGATGAAAAATTATTATCGTCTCGCCACTGAAGTGGACGCCACTTGCGGCCGCGTGCTCGCCACGCTCCGCCAGCAGGGCCTCCTCGAGAACACGCTTGTGATCTTCACCGCCGACAACGGTTACTTCCACGCCGAACACGGTCTCGCCGACAAATGGTATCCCTACGAGGAGAGCATCCGCACTCCGTTGATCGTGCGCGATCCCCGCATGCCCGCCGCCCAGCGCGGCCAGACTAACGACGACCTCACGCTCAACGTCGACCTCGCGCCGACCTTCCTCGCCGCCGCCGGCATCGCCGCTCCCGCCCGCATGCAAGGCCGCGACCTCTCTTCCCTCTACCTCGCGAGCAACGCACCGGCTTGGCGCACCGAGTTTTTCTACGAGCACGCCACGATCAAAAATATCCACTTCATTCCCTCGTCCGAAGCCCTCGTCCGCAAAGATGTGAAGTATCTCTATTGGCCGGATTTCCAACACGAGGAACTTTTCGACCTCACCGCCGACCGCGCCGAGACCCACAACCTCGCGGCGGCACCCAACCAGGCAACAACGCTCGCGAGCCTGCGCAGCCGCTTCGCCGAACTCAAAGCCGCCGCAAAATAACCGGCGGTCCTTTTGCGCCCGCCCGACTACGTTTGCTTTCCCTGCCGCAGTCGGTCGAGAAACACGGCGACGATGATCACGAGGCCAATAATGATTTCCTGAAAATACGTCGGCCAACCCATCTGTTGTGAACCGTTGCGCAACACCGCCATGATCAGCGCGCCGATCATCGAGCCAAGAATCGTGCCGACGCCGCCCGACAGACTCGCCCCGCCGATGATCACGGCCGCGATGATGTCGAGTTCCAGTCCGACCGCGACGGTCGGATCGCCCTGCCTGAGTCGTGAAAGTTGAAATAATCCGGCGAGACCGAAGAAGCCTCCGGCGAGCGCGTAGATCATAATCTTGAGGCGCACCGTCGGCAGACCGCACAGCCGCGCCGTCGCCTCATTGGAGCCCAACGCAAACACATGGCGGCCAAACACCGTGTTCTTCAACACCACCGCCGTCACCGTCGCCAACCCGATGGCCACCCACACTCCCGGCGGCAGCGCGTAGCCCGCAGGGTCGGCCGTGGTCATCCACTGGTTGATCGGCGAGCCCTCGTAATTGACGGTTTGGTTGTCCGCCCGCCATTTGCCCGCGCCACGGATCATACTCATGGTGCCCAACGTGACGATAAACGGCGGCATCCGCAGCGCCGCAATCATCGTCCCATTCACGAGTCCGATGATCGCACCAGCGGTGAGAACAAGGATGACAGTCGGAATCGTCCCGAACTCGCGTTGGATCAGCAATGCCCCAACGACACTGGTAAACGCAATGCTCGACCCCGCGGAAAGATCGATGCCGCCGCTCACAATGATCATCGTCATCGCGATCGCGCCGATCGCGACGATCACCGTCTGCGTGAAGATGATCTTGAAATTGTGATAGGTCAGAAAGAACTCGCGCGTTTCCGTGGGCAGGGAAAACAACGCGATCACCAAAATGAGGCCGATGAACGGCCCGCCTTTCGCGAGCAGGTGTTTGAGCGTGGATTTCATCGTTGAAAATTAGACGCTCCCCGTCGCGACGCGCATGATCTCCGCCTCGGTCCAATCCGCCCGCGGCCGAATCGCCGCGAGTTCACCGCGGCACATCACCCCGATGGTATCGCAGAGGCCCAGGAGCTCAGGCAGGTAACTGCTCACCACAATGACGGTTTTTCCCGCAGCTGCGAGTTCACCGATGAGCTGGTAAATCTGCGCCTTACTGCCGACGTCGATCCCGCGCGTGGGTTCATCCAAGAGGAAGATCCGGGCCGGGTGTTCGAGCAGGCGCGCGATCGCGATTTTCTGTTGGTTGCCTCCGGAGAGCTCGCCGATCCGCTGCCCCGCATCGCGGCACTTAACCCGCAGCGCATCCACCCAGCCCTGCGCGACCTGGCCCTGCCGACGCCCGTTGATCCAACCGCAGCGACCAAACGCATCTTGTTTCGTGAGGGTGAGATTGTCCGCGATCGACTGGTTGAGCATCAGCCCCTCCTCCTTGCGATTCTCACTCAGAAAACCCAACCCTTGCCGCCAACGCCGGCGCGGCGTCGCCGTCTCCTCAGCCTCGCCCTCGCCCACGATGCACACTGCGCCAGCGGCCAGCGCATCGAGCGAAAAAATCGCCCGTAACAGATCCGTGCGCCCCGCACCGATCAGACCGGCCACGCCAAAAATTTCTCCCCCGTGGACCTGAAAACTCGCCCGTTTGAGGCGCGGCTCGCTCGCGACCGCCTTGACGTCGAGCACGACCGCCCCTCGCCCGTGCGCGCTGCGAGGATAAAGATCGGTCACCTCCCGCCCAGTCATCAACGTGACGATATGATCAAGCGTCGCCGCCTCCATCTGTCCCGTGCCGACCGTCTCACCGTCTTTCAACACCGTATAGCGGTCGCACAGCTGGCGACACTCTTCGAGAAAATGACTGATATAGATAATGCTCACCCCTTGCGCCCGCAGCCGGAGAATCGTCGCGAAGAGTTTTTCCGTGTCGGCCCGCGTAAGACTGCTCGTTGGCTCATCCATAATCAGCACCTGCGGCTTGACGAGCAGGGCGCGGGCAATCTCGATCACTTGCTGCTCCGCGATGGAGAACGCTCCGGCGCAGCGGTCCAGAGCGATGCTCTCGTGCCCCAATTGAGCGAGGGCGGACCGCGCGCGCTCACGAGATTGGCGGCGGTCGATCCAGCCCAATGAGGCGGACTCCGCGCCGAGAAGAATATTCTCCTGCACCGACAAATGGAGCGCGAGATTGAGCTCCTGGTAAATCATCGCGACGCCTTTCATTCGCGCGTCATGCGGATCAGCCGGCAGGTAGGGCCGCCCGCCCAGCTCCATCGTCCCGGCGTCGGCGGGATGCGCGCCGCTGAGCACTTTCATTAACGTGCTCTTGCCTGCACCGTTCTCACCGATCAGCGCATGGATCTCGCCGGGGGCGATGTCGAACGAGACCCCGCGCAGCGCGCGCGTCGCGCCAAAGCGCTTTTGGATGTCGACCAGTCGCAGCCCGGCGGTCGCGGTCATCACTTCAAATACTTGTCGAGCGGCGGACGCACCATCTCCGCCATCGCGGGGTCGTTGAAGTTAGCCTTCGTCACAAAGCCCACTCCCGTGTCGATCATCGGCGGAACATTTTCACCCTTCAAGATGGCGTACGCGGTCTTCACGCCGAGGTAACCCATGCGCATCGGATTCTGCACCACGAGGCCATCAATGTGCCCAGACATCAGGCCGGCGTTGAGGGTCTCGCCAGAATCAAAGCCGACAAATTTCACCTTGCCCGCCAGGCCCGCGTCACGCACCGCGAGCAACATCCCGGCGGTGGCCGACTCGTTGCTCGCAAAAATTCCGTTCAGTTGTTTTCCGAAACGGTTGAGCAGATTCTCCGCAGCCTGCTTGGCCGTGTCGCGCGACGCGCCGGCATGTTGATCGCTCGAAAGGATCTTGATGGCAGGAAAGTCTTTCTTGATCGCTTCGAGAAAGCCTTCCTCGCGCTCTTCCGTGCTGGCCGAGCCGACTTGCAGGCGCAGCATGATGATATTGCCTTTCCCTCCGAGGAGCTTGCCCAGCTGCCGGCCGGCGATGCGCCCGCCCTCGCGATTGTCCGTGGAAACGTAGCTGGAGATCGCCTTAGTCTCGAGGCCGGAGTCGATCACGATCACGGGAATCTTCGCCTTGATTGCACCCTCGACGGGGGCCACCAGTGCGCGGCGGTCGAGGGGCGCGATCACGATCGCGTTCACTTTTCGGCCGACAAAATTCTCGACGACTTGCACCTGCTGCTCGCGGTCATCCTCTTTCAGCGGACCCTTCCAAATGATTTTCACGGCCTCACGGCCCGCTGCGGCATTGATCTCGCGCTCGGCCTTCACCGCGCCGGCGTTGATCGATTTCCAAAATTCGTGCGTCGTGCCCTTGGGGATGACGGCGATTTTATAGGCTTCGGCCGCGTTCAGCAACGGGGCGGCAGCGAGGGCGATGACGGCAAGGAGTTTGTTCATGGGGAGGGATTTCTCAGCGGCCGAAGCAGGCTCCACATAACCGTCAGAGACGGGACTGGATCATCTCGGCTCGGATATGACCATTAATTCGCCGAGCCGGTTCAACCCTGAATTTTCGCGATCACCTCCCGGCCCCAGGGGAGCGCCATCACCCCACGCTCCGGTCTGGGGAGGGTGACGAAGCGGACGGACGGTGCTTTGGTCCGCTACTTCCGGCCGCCTCCGAAAGGTGGCACCCCGCTTGCGCAACGATAAACACTCGCTGCAGATCGAACCGACCAACGAATGCATAAATAGCTAAAAATTAGCCGGTAAAAACGACGTTTCGCACCAACGTCCTTTGAACTCTGGACTTTTCGGTAGCCGCGAGCGCCGGCGAGTGGACGGATCACCCCTCGCTGGCCCTCACGGCTACTCGGCAGATCAAAGTCTGAATTTTTTGGGCGATTGATATCAAAACATTCCCCAAGAGATTTCGGGACGAATGCGGAAAATCGGCACGAAACGCATGATTTCCCCAAAAACGGTTTCCTGCAATTTTTCAGCGCCTGAGGATTTTCACTGGGCCATCCCTACCGAAACACGTGTCGCGTCCCACTCCTCTCGAAGGCACCAAACCCCTTGCGGGGGGAAGTGCTATTTGGTGCCCGGGACAGGACTCGAACCTGCACGCCTTACGGCACACGCCCCTCAAACGTGTGTGTCTACCAATTCCACCACCCGGGCAGCTGGGAAGCGAGGAAGGCGGACTAAGGTGAATCCATTTCGCATTGTCCAGCCCTGAAATCATCTCGCGAAAAAAATACCCGTCGACCGCCCAGCCCCCTCAATTCCGCGTCGTTGCAACCTCAGTTCTGTTGCCGCGCGACGAGGGCCCGAGCCAATGCGGCCGCGAAAAACGGCCCGCGATAAATCATTCCCGTATAAACCTGCACCAAGGTCGCGCCCGCATCGAGCTTCTCCCCGGCGCTCACGCTGTCCGTGATACCACCGACGCCGATGATCGGCAGCCGACCGCCCGTTGTGCGCGCGATGTAATTGATAATCTCAGTCGACCGGCGGCGCAGCGGGGCACCGCTTAAGCCGCCAGCTTCCGGTACCTTGGAAAACGGTCCCGGCCGCGCCAGCGTGGTGTTGGTCGCGATGATGCCATCGAGGCAGAACTCCGCGATCACCCCCAAAGCCGCGTCGATCTGGGGCCAAGTGAGATCCGGGGCGATTTTCAACAAGATGGGCACGCGCCGCTTGCCCGGCTGAGCTGCGCGCTGGCGATTGGCGCGAGTGACCGCACCGAGCAATTCGCGGAGTCTCGTCTCGTCTTGCAGCTGCCGCAGCCCAGGCGTGTTGGGACTGGAAACGTTGAGCACCACATAGTCCGCGTAGTCCGCGAGGAGGGCGAAACTGCTGAGATAGTCCTCTGCCGCCTGATCGAGATCGGCGACTTTCGACTTACCTAAATTGACGCCCAGCGGGATGCGACGCGCGGCCGGTCCCGGTTGCTTCGCCAGTCTGGCCGCGACCGCCACCGCACCTTCATTGTTAAAACCCATCCGGTTGATCACCGCCTCCTGCGCAGGGTAACGAAACATCCGCGGCCGCGGATTTCCCGACTGGGCCAACGCCGTGACCGTGCCGATCTCTACATGACCGAACCCCAGTGCCGCTGCCGCAGGCCACGCCCGGGCATTCTTATCGAACCCCGCCGCCAGGCCCACCGCGTTGGGGAACTTTAGCCCAAACGCCTCTACCGGCTTCGTTTCAGCAGGCAGCGCAGACCACGCCTCCAACGCGCGGCACAGTGGCGGGAACGCCCCGAGCAACGCCATGGCCTCGACTCCGCGGTCATGCGCCACCTCGGAGTCGAGCGTGAATAAAGTACGCCGAAACAGTTTTTCGTAAAAAAGCCCCATTGTTTGAACGTGAAAGTCACCCCTGAAATGGCAAGAGCCACGCGCCAAAGCTCAAGAAATCCAATATCTTCCAACGCCGCCCGCACTCGTAACCGCGCTGTTACCCACTGACCGTTTTTGTGCTTGTTTTTTAAAACTCCCCTCGCACGCTGCGAAAAATTCTCATCTGAATCATGGCTAAAGCTACTTCCACTCTCGACTGGTGCATCGTTCGTCTCGGAGACGACCATAATTGGTGGGTCGCCGAAACCAGCGATCCCGTCCGTTGGGACGTGGACGGCCTCAGCATCGTCGATCCCCGCCAGCTCGCCCACTTGATCGAACTCGTCGATCCCGTGCGCGATTACGGCTTCGATCAGGATGTTTTCGAGTCGGCCTTCATTCGCTTCCGCATCGATAAAGATCTCGGCGAAGGCAAGGTCCGCCTCAAGCGCGTGAAGGATTCACTCTTCGACTCCGAAGAGAAGCTCTTCGTACTCGCCGACGTCCTCGACGAGGAAAACGGGCCCTACGCCGATCTCCTCGATCACCTCACGCGCTGCCGCGTGAAATTGCTCAACGACCTTTTCGCCTTCGAGGCCAAATTGTCTGTCGACGAAGTGGAAGACGAACTTCGCGAAGAACAAAACAGCCACTTCATCCAAGGTAAGGCCGTTCACACGTTCGAAGAGCTCACCTCTATCCTTGATTACATGCCCGCCGGTTATGACACGGATGACGAAGCCCCCGCCAAAGGCGCCGAGGACGAGGCCGATGTCGATCTTCCTGATCTCGAAGAAGCCGAAGAGGAAAAACTCAAAAACGACGAATCCCTGAAGTGGGACGAAGACGAGGAAGGCGGCGCCGAGAAACCCGCCGTTGAAGGCGAGACAAAGAAAAAGAAAAAGAAGAAAGGCGACGACGATGAGGACGTGGATGACGACCTCGACGAGGATGACGAAGATAGCGACGACGAGGATGACGACGACGAGGATAGTGACGACGGCGAAAAGCCCAAACGTAAGACCAAAACCAAGCGCTGAGTCGGCCAATCATCCCGCAAGCTTTCACGGCAGCCTTACGAGGCTGCCGTTTGCTTTTCCACCTGCCGCGCGGCGGCCTCCACGCCCCCTTTGCCAACCGGCCACGGTTGGGCCAAAAGTGCCCTCGCCGTGCCGGCGGCCCAGTTCTCCCCACCCGCGTGGGGATGGGTCCGTTTTGGCCGCTCGACTGTGCTCGGCTGGGCGACGATTTTCACCACCCACGTCGATAGCCATCAGACCGCATTTGTCCTACCCCATCGTCTAGGCTGCTGGTCCATGAAAACGACCGTCCAACTCGATTATCAGGCCATCCTCGCGAATAGCGCCCAGCCTGTTCACCTCGCCTTCCACTTCACCGCCCCCGGCCATTCCGGGCACCGCGACCACCCCATCGCCTTTTCTGTCGTGCTCGATCGCAGCGGTTCCATGAGCGGCGAGCCCTTGGCCGCGGCCCTGCGCGCCGCTAAGGCCGTCGTACAGAATCTCCGCCGCGAGGATAAGTTTGCCCTCATCACCTTCGACGATGCCTCCGAGGTCGTGATCCCGATGGGTCCGGTGTCGAGCAAGCAAACCGTCCTCGACCGCCTTGATGGCATCCAGAGCGGAGGCAGTACCAATCTGACAGGTGGCTGGATGCTGGGCCGCGATGAATTGCGCGGCACGCCGGCCGGCACCGTGCGCCGTCAGTTGCTCCTCACGGATGGCATCCTCAACATCGGCATCACGGAGCCCACGCAGGTGAAACAGGTCGTCACCGACGGCTTGGAGCGCGACGGCATTCGCACGAGCACGCTCGGGTTCGGAAACGGCTACGACGAGGATCTGCTCAGCGAACTCGCCCGCGCCACCGGTGGCTCGTTCTACGATGCCAACGGCGCCGACAAGCTCCCCGAAATCTTCCGCGCCGAACTCGATGGGCTTCAAAATATCGCCGTGCAGAATCTGCGGCTCCGCTTCAAGCCGCTCGATTTCGTGGACGGCATTCGCTCACTGGGCGGCTACAACGATATCACGCTGCCCGACGGTCGTCATGAATTTCCCGTCGGCGATCTCACCTCCGAGGAGGAGCGCGTCGCCATTTTCGCCCTGGCGGTTTTGCCCCTCCCGTTGCTTGCCGGCACCACCACACCCGCCGCCGACCTCGATGGTGAAGTGCTCAGCGAAGTCGAAATCCTCTACGATAAAATCACTACGACCGGCGTCAGCTCGCACCTCGAGCGGCACACCATTCGCGTTCGTCCCACCCAGTCGCGCGATGACATCCAACTCAACGAAAATGTGCTCCCGTGGGTCTCAGCCCAACAGGCGGCGGAGATCCTGAACCAGGCCCTCGCCAAGCGTGACGCCGGTGACGTCGCCGGCGCGAAGCAGGTGCTCGAAGCCGGCATCGCGAAGCTACGAGCCTACGCGCGGGACGAGCAGATCGCCGACGGCCTGAACCTTCTCGCCAGCGCCCTGCTTCGCCTCGGCGACACCGAAAATTACACGCGTTCGCGCAAGGCCCTCCGCAGCGAAGGCGCGAGTTTCTGCAAAATGAGCAGCTCCGAACACTGGTCAGTCAACGAGGCGATGCCGACCCCATCGTTTAAGAAACCGCGTCCAAAAACTCCGCCCTCACCAGACGTGATCGATCCAACCACCGGCCAACCTATCCCCACTCACTAACATGTGGCTCTTCACCCAACACGGTTTCTACTCGATCACTCGCTCGCGAACAGAGCCCGATAAAACTCAGGTCCGCGCCCGCACCCGGCGCGGCCTTGAAAACCTCCAGACGCTCACAGGCAACCCGACGCCCATCCTCAAAACACTGAACGCCGACTACCGCTGGCGGATTATCATCACGCCGAGCGAGAGCGAGCGCATCGTCACCCTGCTCACCCGAGATATCGACTACCCCAACTTCAAATCCCGCGTGACCATGCGACCGGACCAAACGCACCGCGGGTACGACGATCACCGGATGGGGGAACTTCATCGCAGCCGGCAATCAGACGACGCCCACGGCAGTGCCGTATCCGCCCCAGTACCACGTCCTCGCTAACCCCTCGCCACCATGCCCCTTTTCCACAGCACCACCGGCAAGCCGCCGCAGATTCTCGCCAAAGATCGCGACCGCGTCATCACCTACACTCTTTCGACCGCCGCCGCCAAGCGCCTCCGGGAGACGGGCGGGCGCCACGGCCGCTCCGTGCCCGGGCGCGTACTGGCCTTGCTGATCCGCACGGGTGACGCGCACTCACCGCGCACCGCTGATGCCACGGGCCAACAAGTGATCTTCGAGGACGACTCCTCTACGCACCTGCCTCGCTGTGAGCTGACCGGCGCGACGACCGACCTGCACTTGGTCGTGTATGGCGAAGGCCAAGGCGTCGTCGTCAAACTCGTGGCCACCGAGCCGCGCTTTCTCCTGCAAAAAGTCACGACGCTCAGCGTGCCTCTCGCGGCCCTCACCGTCGCGGTCCTCGCGACGCTGGAAAACATCGGCAAGCTGCCGGTCGGCAGTCCCGCGGCAAAAACCCTGCGCGCTTGGTTGCGACAGGATCTGGAGGCGAGTTGGAGCAAGCTCGCCGCCCAACGCTCCGAACCACAGCAAAGCCTCGAACTCGGCCCCGCGCCCGATGAATTACCTCTGGCGAGCCAGTGCCCATAGGGGACTCTTCACCTCCGCCGGACGCAGCTTTAGGCCAGCACCTCGGTGCGCGTCGACGATTGGAAGCACGCCGAAGTCCGCTGCGCAGCCAACCCGCAGAATCGAAAATCGGGCTTCACGCGATGGCCTAGATGAGTCTCTTTCAACCGCATGATTTCCATCTCTGAAACCGCAGCTGGGAAAGCCAACGCCCCGATCTACCAGTTGAAGGTCGTCCTGCTCGGCAGCGCGACGCCCATTTGGCGGCGATTACACGTGCCCGCCGACGCCAAACTCGACTGGCTGCATGCCGTCCTGCAGATCGCGATGGGCTGGACCAACAGCCATCTGCACCAATTCAAGGTGGGCGAGGACTACTACTCGGATACGCGCCATCACTCTGCTGAGTTTGAGGACGATCCACCAATCCTCGAAGAGCGCACGGCTACTCTCCGGAAAATCGCCCCGAGCGAGCAGGATGTCCTCCGCTACGAATACGACTTCGGCGATTCTTGGGAGCACGAGATTACGGTGGAGAAAATCTTGCCGAATACGGCGGCGTCCTCGTCCGCGCGCTGCCTCGAGGGTGCCCGCGCCTGCCCGCCAGAGGATTGCGGCGGCACTCCGGGCTACGACGATCTCCTCAAGATCCTCGAGAACCGGAAACACCCGGAGCACAAAAGCATGAAGGAGTGGCTGGGCCGTCCTCTCGACCCCGAAGCCTTCGACGTGGAGAAAACCAATCTGTGGCTACGAAAACTGAAATGGCCGCGCGTGACCGAAGCTCAACTGCGCAAGGTGATCATGGCGCGGCTCACCGCCCACGATTAAGACCTCGCCACGACCGGGCGTTGCCGACGCACCGCCTCCGTTCGTCGCGGATCGCTGAATACAGTAACTTAACGTTTCGCAGGGAGGAAATCTCGGTTTGCGTCTTAACTCGGCCCTTGGACACTCGCTGTCCCATGGCCAAGCCCACGCAGCCTCTCCGCTCACGTCCTCCGCTGGCCCGCATGATGCGCATCCATGAGGAATTTCAGGACGCCCGGCCGACAAACTGCACCAAGCTGGCCGACCTCCTGGAAGTCTCGACGAAGACCATCGCCCGCGACCTCGATTTCATGCGCGACCAGCTGGGTCTGCCGGTCGAATACGACGCCCAAATCTACGCGTGGCGTTATGCCCACCCGGTTAAAAATTTTCCCACCGTACAGGTAAGTGAGGGCGAACTGCTCGCGCTCCTCGTGGCTCAGAAGGCCCTCGATCAATACCGGGGCACGCCGTTCCACGACCAACTCGCGCACGCCTTCGACAAGCTCTCCGCCGGGTTGCGGGACCAAGTGAGTTTCTCTCCGGCGGGCAGTCTCGCCAACGTATCCTTCCATCAATTCGGGCCGAGCAAAGCCGACTTGCAGATTTTTGAGCGGATCAGCCATGCGGTGCTGAAGTCCCGGGAAATCGAATTCATCTACCTGAAACCGCGAAGCACCACCCCGGAGGCGCGCCGCATGCAGCCCTACCATCTCGCGAATCGGGAAAACGCCTGGTATCTCGTGGGCCACGACGCCGAGCGCGACGCCTTGCGAACCTTCGCGGTGAGCCGTATCCAGAAAGTCACCGTCGGATCCAAGAAGTTCACGAAGCCGAGCGATTTTTCACCGGAAACGTATTACGCGAAATCCTTCGGGGCGTTTGTCGGCACCGGCGACCACCGGGTAGTCGTTCGCTTCACACCCACCGCAGCAGCTCAGGTCCGCGAGCGCTTCTGGCACGAGACCCAGGAGTCCCGCGAGCTGGCCGATGGTCGCCTGGAATTGCGACTGCACCTCAACAGCCTCGATGAGATTCAACGCTGGATCATGGGCTGGGCCGATCAGGCCGAAGTCGTAGGTCCCGCGGAACTGCGCCAGCGGGTGAAAGCAGCAGCCGTCGCCGTCACGAAACTCTACTGATCCGGGCACGAGCGAAAAACCTCTTTGCCGAAAACCCTGTGTTCGTCTCTCCCGCACCATGAATTGTGATTTTGTCGTGTTCGATTTGGAAACGACCGGGCTCTCGTCGCGTTTCGACGAGATCATCCAGATCGCCGCCGCACGCCTCGGAACCGGAGGAGTCGTCACCGAGGAAGTGTTCGCGACGTTTGTCCGACCGGAGGCGACCATCCCGAGCTTCATCACCGGACTCACCGGCATCTCTAACCGCGATGCCGCCGGCGCACCGCCCGTCGCCGAAGCCCTGGCGGCATTCTCCCACTTTGTCGGTGATGCCGTGTTGATCGCGCACAACGGCCAAAGGTTCGACGCTAAGTTCCTCACTGCGGCCTGCGAACAGAAGCAGCTCAACTCCCGGCCGGTCGCATTGATTGATTCGATGCACTTCTCAAAACGGCTCTTCGGCACGACGCGTGGAACCAGCCACGGGCTCGACGCCGTCCTCACCCGGATGCAGGTCACAAAGTTCCAAGGCCGCCGCCACGATGCGCGCGGCGATGTGTCCGCCCTCGCCCAAGCCGTCGAACGCATGTGGCGTCAGTTGAATCTCGACGCGACCTGCAGCGGGATTCCCCGCGCTGGGACTCATCTGCCGGAGCTGAGCACGTAGATTCCCGCGTAGAGAGGCCGATCGGCGACAGGCGACATGATGAGGAGGCGGCGTTCGTTTCCGCGCCCCCTACTCCCGCGGTTGTCCGACACCTGGGCGGACGATCATGGCCATGATCACGCTGCTCGCCAATCATCACGCCAACGCGCGCGCTGCACGAACTTATCGCGGCCAGGGCCACCGCCGAAACCTGCGGCCTGACTCGGATCTACGGTGAGCCTCTCTAAGTATTCGCCTGCGATCGGCCGAAGGTCGTCGTGCTGAAGACTGTCTATCCTCTGCCGGCCGCACTCAAGTCAACGGCCCACCGGGCGCGTGACCGCAACAACGTCCGCGCTGCCCGAAATGCCGCGCCACCGTTTCCACCGGATCGCACCCCACCTCGTCGTCCCCACTGCCATGTCCCGACTCAACGCCAAGAAAACGCTTCCCTCTAGCGACAAGCTGTCCGCCTACGCACAAACCGCGGCTCGGTATCAAGGGTGGGATAGGGAATTCTGAGTCGGATCGATAAAGTCGATCGCCCAGCGCTGAGCGCCCCATCTCCCGCTCAGCTCCACGCGCCCCCCGCGACCTGAACATGACATCCCCCGTTTCGTCTTGCTCACCGCTCTCGCCTCCTTGCTCTTAATTGAAGTTCTCCGGCTGAGTCTGCCGCGTTTCCCCCGCTACCTCTCGCTGGCTCTCCCGATCTCTTCCCCCCTGCCTCTTACCATGCGCGCTTTTTTCCTGATTCTCGCCGTCACCTGCGCACTCGCGCACCTCACGGCCACCCACGCCGCCACCGCTCCCCTCCGCGCCGGTGCCGCCACGAGTAACCTCACGCCAGAACTCGGTTCATTGATCGTCGGAGGCTTCGCACCGTTTCCCGCGCAAGACGTCCACGACGAGCTGCAGGCACGCTGCCTCGTGCTCGACGACGGCCACACGAAACTCGCGCTCGTCGTCTGCGATCTGATTGGGCTCCACCGCGGCGTGAGTGTGGAGGCGCGGAGACTCATTGCGGAAACCAGCGGCATCCCGCCGGAAAACGTGATGATCTCCAGCACGCACACGCACTCCGCGGCCACGGCGCTCGGAGCGAGCCGCTTCGCGTTTGAGCAGCCGCTCGACGACTACCAACGGTTTGTGGCCCGCCGCATCGCGGACGGCGTGCGGCGTGCGGCGAATCTCCTGCGCCCCGCGCACATCGCGTTTGGCCGAGTCGAGGCCCCGGAGCACGTCTTCAATCGTCGGTGGCACATGCGCGAGGGCACCGTGCCGCTAAGCCCTTTCGGCAAGGTCGAACGGGTGAAGATGAACCCGCCGGCCGGCAGCAAAGATCTGGTGGCGCCTGCCGGTCCAACCGATCCCACGGTGTCGTTCATCGCGCTCCGCGAGCCGAGCGGACGGCCCATCTCGGTCCTCGCCGCCTATTCGCTGCACTACGTGGGCGGCGTCGCTGGCCGCGCGATCTCGGCCGACTACTTCGGGGTTTTTTGCGAAGAGCTGAAACGGTTGCAAGCCGTCGCGGACGACGGCCCGCCCTTCGTCGCACTCCTCGCCAACGGCACGAGCGGCGACATTAACAACATCAATTTCCGCAGCGCTGAGCCGCGCCGGCCCGCCTACGAGAAGATGCGCCTCGTCGGTCGCGATGTGGCCGCCAAGGTCCATGGCGCACTCGCCGCCGCGACCTGGCGCGACACCGCCGCGCTGGCCGCGCGCTACCGAGAGCCCGCCATCGCTTGGCGCACCATCAGCCCCGAGCTGCTCGCGTGGGCCCAGGAGACCGAGGCCCGCGCCCCGCGCCTCGCGAGCGGCGACATCCCTGTCGGCGCTCGCTGGGCCACGACGCCCGACTGGGTGCAGCGCCTCAGCTACGCGGGACGCGTGCAACACCTCGCCGCCTCCGGCCCACCGGCAAAGATTCCCTTGCAAGTGCTGCGCATCGGCGAGGTCTGCATCGGCACCACTCCCTGCGAGACGTTCGCGGAGACGGGACTGGAATTCAAACGGCGCAGCCCCTTCGCGGCTTCATTCCTGATCGAACTCAACCACGGTTATTTCGGTTATCTCCCGACGCCGCGGCACTTCGAACTCGGCGGCTACGAAACGTGGCCCGGCACCAACTACCTTGAGCCGCAGGCGGCGGGAAAAATGCTCGACGCCCTCCTGGAGATGGCCGGCGAACTCCGCCCTGCCGCGCCCTGAGTACGCCGGCCAGTTGCCAGTCCAAGCAGACCGTTTGTCTGGCTGGTGAACCATCGAGATCTGCACGTGATCGGCGGCTCTACGCGCCAGCGCTGGCCGACTACAGAATGGGGAAACAGCCGGCGCTGACTTACCGGCGGCGAGCGCGTCGATTGCGCCCAGCGGCTATCTGCTCGCCATCGCGACTCACACTGCGGACGTGCAGACCCCCTCCTCGGCTCGGCTACCGTGGAACGACCGGCCGTCAAAAAAATCCCACCGAGCCCAACCACGATGCACCCGGTCTCCCCGCGTCACGTCAACTCCCACCGCCGCGGCTCGCCGCTGCGGCTTCTCCAGAAAAATCTACCCGGGTTGATCAGACGTTGTCGTCCTCGCCCTCGCGTCCCTTGCCGCCGTTGGCCGGAAGATGATGAGGAAACAAGAGATAGTAATTCATCAGCCACCAACTGCGCGACGAGCGGTAGAACAGCACTGGAAATCCGATGGACCCCATACCCGCGAGGGCAATCGCGACGGAGCCCCCGATCACTTTGTAATAGGCGAGCAGCATCACGGGGATGAGGTAGAGCATGACCGTCATACCATAATTGAGGGACATCGAGCCGATGAAAAAACCTTCATCATTGGCGCGCTCAATCGTGAATCCACAGGCGACACACTCCTTATTCACTTTAAAAAACGAATTCGGAACAAACAGAGTTCGCCCCCCACAGTTACTGCACCGGTTAGTCAAACCCCGATACACAATTTGGATACGCGAGACTTTCATCT
>Ga0209550_10001669_pt1 | contig 21278 bp, 16 predicted proteins | sample LauGreSuBDMM15SN_2_FD_187567 | JGI IMG/M metagenome (GOLD analysis project Ga0209550, IMG submission 187567) | Freshwater lake microbial communities from Lake Michigan, USA - Su13.BD.MM15.SN (SPAdes) (version 5) | ecosystem: Environmental > Aquatic > Freshwater > Lake | place: Lake Michigan... | reverse complement strand
TGAGCTTGAGTCTGAATTTGGTGAAATGGGTGGCTATACGGCAGAAAGTGATGCCGCTACTTTTTTAAGTGACCTGGGAGTTACCGAAAAATACCATGTCACGCTGATGAAGGACATGCCTTCCAACATGAAAGTAAGGGTTTTGTTGGCACAGGCCTTGTTTGGAAATCCAGACATCCTGTTGCTGGATGAGCCTACAAATGGTCTTGATCTTGAAACCATCAGCTGGTTGGAAAACTTCCTCGCCGATTACCAAAATATCGTATTGGTGGTAAGCCATGACCGTCACTTCCTGGATGCCGTGTGCACCCATGTGGCTGATGTAGACAGGCAAAAAATAAAAGTGTTCACCGGCAACTATACCTTCTGGTACGAGTCTTCCCAGTTGATGGCAAGGCAGCAAAATGACAAGAACAAAAAGACTGAAGACAAGCGCCAGGCGTTGATCGACTTCATTGCCCGTTTCAGTGCCAATGCTTCCAAATCAAAACAGGCAACTTCCCGGAAAAAAGCCTTGGAAAAACTCACCATTGATGAGATTGAGCCTTCCAACAGGAAATACCCAGGTATTATTTTTCAGCCATTGAGAGAAGTGGGCAACCAGATACTTTCTGTTGAAGGACTTTCAAAGTCTGTAGACGGCAGGGTCTTGTTTGATAAGATCAATTTTTCTGTCAGCAAGGGAGATAAGATTGCTTTTGTAAGCCGTGATCCATTGGCGGTAACTTCGTTTTTTGAGATCATCAACAACGAAATTACAGCTGATGGTGGAAAGTTTGAGTGGGGAACAACCATAACCAAATCCTATCTGCCAGTAGAAAATACCGATTTTTTCAAGGACGAGTATGGGTTGATGGACTGGCTCAGGCAATACGTTCCTCCCCATGTTACTGATGCTGATGAGCCTTTCCTGCGTGGATTTTTAGGCAAGATGCTCTTCAGTGGAGATGACATCGCCAAGAAAACGAAAGTATTGAGCGGAGGAGAAAAAGTAAGGTGCATGGTGAGCCGGATGATGCTCCAGAACCCCAACAGTGTGATCCTTGATCAGCCTACCAACCACCTCGACCTGGAGAGCATCCAAAGTTTCAATGAAGGATGCATCAATTTCCCCGGGGTTGTCTTGATGACTTCCCATGACCATACCTTCATGCAAACGGTTGCCACCAGGGTTATTGAACTTACGCCCAAGGGTTCCATTGACAGGTTGATGACCTTCGATGAATACCTGGCAGACAAGCGGGTGCAAGAGCTCAGGGCTGAGATGTATTGATCAGGATCATCAGTTTGATTGATGCCTTGAGTGAGTATATTGATGAAATGGACCTCATTTCTGCGGTGAGCAATCGGCTTGATCTGAGGGTTCTTTGATCCTTACTGGCGGTATTCTCCAAATACATTCCTGAGCTTTTCTGCAATTTCCCCAAGCGTGCAATAATTTTCAACCGCATCAAGAACTGGGGGCATGAGATTGTTGCCATTGATAGCAGCCTCCTCAATTGCGTTGAGGCATTGCTGGGCGCGTTGCTCGTCTCTGCTTGATTTCAGTTTTTTCAATTTTTCAGTTTGCAGGTCCCTGATGGAATCATCGATTTTCAGCAGTGTTGGCTCAGGATCTTTGGCTCCTTGAAATTTGTTTACGCCCACAACAATCTTGGTCTGTTGCTCCACTTCCCTTTGAAATCGGTAAGCACTTTGGGCAATCTGTTCCTGCATAAACCCTTCTTCAATGGCGCGGACACTTCCACCCATTTCATCAATATGGGCCATGATCTCATTAACAGCAACTTCCATTGATGCAGTAAGGGATTCAACATAGTATGAGCCTCCCAGCGGGTCTGCAGTTTCCGCCACACCACTTTCAAAAGCAATGATTTGTTGGGTTTTCAGGGCCACCTGCGCTGCCTCCTCTGTGGGCAGGCTCAGGGCTTCATCGTAGCCATTGGTATGCAAGGATTGGGTGCCACCCAATACTGCCGAGAGGGCCTGCAGGGTAACCCTGGCGATGTTGTTGAGGGGTTGTTGCTGCGTAAGGGTGCTGCCACCGGTTTGTGCATGAAAACGCAGCATCATGGCCTTGGGGTCTGTTGCGCCAAGCGATTGCATGGTTTCAGCCCAGATCTTTCTTGCTGCACGGAATTTTGCCACTTCCTCAAAAAAATTGTTGTGGGCGTTGAAAAAAAAGGAAATTCTTTTGCCCAGGGTATTGATGTCAATTCCTTTTTCCATGGCAGCCTTTACATAGGCTTTTCCATTGCTCAGCGTAAAGGCAACTTCTTGTGCCGCCGTGCTGCCGGCCTCCCGGATATGGTATCCTGAAATGGAGATGGTATTCCATTTGGGCATGGCTGTGCTGCACCATTCAAACAAATCGGTGATGATGCGCATGGATGGGGCAGGAGGGTAGATATAGGTGCCGCGGGCTGCATATTCCTTGAGAATATCATTTTGTATGGTGCCTGTCAGTTGGGTAATATCAGCGCCTTTTTTTCTCGCTACCGCTGCATACAATGCAAGCAAGATAAAACCCGTAGAGTTGATGGTCATGGAGGTGGAAACTTTTTCAAGGTCAATCCCATCAAAAAGAATTTCCATGTCTTCAATGCTGTCAATCGCCACACCTACTTTTCCGACTTCACCTTCAGCAAGGGCATGATCACTGTCATATCCAATCTGGGTTGGGAGGTCAAACGCAACGCTCAATCCAGTGACACCTTGTGATAGCAGAAAATGGTAGCGTTTGTTGCTTTCTTCAGCTGTAGAAAATCCCGCGTACTGACGCATGGTCCAGTGCCGACCCCTGTACATGTCTTCCTGTATGCCTCTTGTGTAAGGGAATGTTCCTGGACTGGGCTGTGGAGGTACATTGTCTTCCGCTGAATAAACTTTTTTTATGGTGATGCCTGAGTCATTCCTGATGGGGGTATCCATGTTTTTTTTTTAGAGCCTTGAAAGGTTATTCCTGGCTTCTGTTTTGAGCAGCTCAAGGACAATGGGCTGGATCGATGCATTGGGGTCTGCTGCCAGAAATGTTTTTAAAGCATCCACCAACAGATCGCCGGGAGCATCGATGGGTAAGGTCGTCACCAATTGTTCGAGTACAAAACACTGTTGCTCTTTCATGTCTACCACGGCTTGCCATGCGCTTTCAGCCACATAGATCTGTTGAGAAAGATTGTGTTCAAATTCCTGGGTAATGGCTTGTTTGAGCACATCTACAAGCTGATTCGCACCCAGGCTTCCTGCTGGAAAACGGGAGATCAGCGCAGGGAAACCTGAACGGTCTGCAAAAGTTACCAGGCGTTCATAGGCCTGTACACTGAGCATGGAACTGATGTCTGACATATATGTTTTGTTAAAACAAATGTACACCAAGGGTATGGATTGCCGGTTTATGATTTATTATTAATTTTGCAGAATGGAAATGCAAACAGAGATACCGGTAAAATTTACAGATACATCGATCATTGAGATCAGGCGTTTGTTTGAGAGCAGGTTGGCCGGCAGTGAAAAGTTACTTCGGGTAGGGGTTAAAGGAGGGGGATGTTCTGGCCTTAGTTATTTGTTGGAAATGGATGAGAAGACTGAAAGGGATGAGATTTTTGAAGTGGGTGGAATTCCATGCATCATTGACCCCGCCCATTCAATGTATTTGTTTGGAATGGAAATTGACTGGAAAAATGGTCTGGATGCGAGGGGGTTCATTTTCAACAATCCCAATGCTTCAGCGACCTGCGGTTGTGGCAGTTCGTTCGCTGTATAAAACTGATTTGATAGCATAAAAAAAGGCATTCTTTCGAATGCCTTTTTTTATGTCGATGCAATGCTATTATTTTTTCTTTCCTTTCTCGGAATCTGCTTCACCCAAAGGCTTGTTTTTTGCCATGTCCACCAATACTGGTGCGGCAACAAAGATGGATGAATAGGTTCCTGTTACCACACCAATCAACATCGCGAAAGCGAATCCCCTTGTTACTTCACCACCAAAGATGAAGAGGATGAGGAGGGTAATGAATACCGTGAGGGAAGTCATGATGGTTCTGCTCAGGGTATGGTTGATGGCTTTGTTGATGATGCTGCTCTTGCTTTCACCTTTCAGCTTTTGGCTGTATTCCCTGATCCTGTCAAATACAATAACCGTATCGTTCATCGAGAAGCCGATAACAGTTAGGATCGCAGCAATAAAGTGTTGGTCGATTTCCAACGGGAAAGGAACAACGCCTTTCAGGAAGGAGAATACGGCCAAGGTAACAAACACGTCATGAAGCAAGGCAATGATGGTTCCCATTGAATACCTCCAATCGCGGAAGCGAAGGAAGATATAAAGGAAGATGGCAATCATGGCAAAAATGGTAGCCTTTACTGCGCCTTTCTTCAGGTCATCAGAAATAGAAGGCTGAACCGTTTGTGAGCTCTGTTTGTAGCTTTTTTGGAAGTCGGCATAGGCCAATCCTTCAGGAAGGCTTTCTTTCAATCCTTTGAACAATGCACCTTCTACAGTAGAATCTGCACTCTTGCTTGGATTGTCGATCATGAAAGAGGTAGTGATGTTCAGGGTCTTGTTGTCTCCAACTGTTTTCAATACTGGAGACTCTCCAAAAACAGTTTTCAATGATTCCCTGATTTTCTCATTATCCGTAGCCTTATCAAATCTTACAGTATAGCTTCTTCCTCCTTTGTATTCAACGCCCTGGTCAAAGCCATTGAAAAGCGCAGCAACACCACCGATCAATACAACTACTGAAATGATGTAGGCAACTTTTCTGTATTCGATGAACTTGAAGTTGGCATGCTTGAATACATTGCGGCTGGTAGCAGTGAAGTACTCAAAATGCCTGTTCTTCTTGGTCCAGAAATCTGTAATCAACCTGGAAATCAGGATACCACAGAAAAGGGAAAGAAGAATACCGAGGATCTGTGTTGTGGCAAATCCAAGTACTGGTCCCAGACCGAAGTAGAAAAGGATCATGGCCGTCAATAGGGTAGTGATGTGTGCATCAAGTACCGGTGCCATGGAACGCTTGTATCCTTCTGAAACGGCCAATTGATAGCTCTTGCCAAAGTTCAGTTCGTCTTTGATCCTTTCAAATATAATTACGTTTGTATCAACCGCCATACCGATGGTCAATACAAGACCTGCGATGCCGGGAGCAGTTAACGTTGCACCCAATGCACTAAGTACACCTACGGTGAAGAGAAGGTTGAGGATAAGGGCGATGTTGGCTACCCATCCGCCGGTGTTGTAATACACAAGCATGAGGATAAAGATCACAATGAAAGAGATACCAAAAGCCATAGATCCGCCTTCGATGGCTGAAGCCCCAAGGGTAGGTCCTACCACTTGCTCTTGAACAATCTTTGCAGGTGCTGGAAGTTTACCTGACTGGAGTATATTGGCCAGATCCTGCGCTTCTTCAATGGTGAAGTTGCCGCTGATCTCAGAATTTCCTGTAGTGATCGGGTTGATTACATTGGGAGCAGAATAAACGTTGTTGTCCAGAACAATCGCAATCGGTTTGCCTACATTGTTGGTTGTAAGTTCACCCCAGATTCTCTCACCTTGCTTGGTCATGATCATTTTGATGGCAGCCCGACCACGGTCGTCATAGTCCTGAGAGGCTTGCTGAACGCCATCACCCTCAAGCCTGGCCTTGTCAGAACCTTCAACAGTTTTAAGGGCATACAAGGCAACGATATCGCTTTTAACACCTTTATCATTTGTTTCTGGAATGCCAAAAGCAAAACGGATATTTCCTGGAAACTGGCTTCTTACATTTTCCAGTGCCATGTATTCATTGAATAAAGCAGTATCTCTTCCTGCGATATAACCCAGGTTGGGAGCGAAGCTCATCCTGCCTTGTTCATCCTGTTGGGGAGGAATGGGCTGGAAGATGGTGAAGAAGGATTTGCCTGATATTTTGCTGCTGTCTGCCTTGGTAGGTGTTTTGGCCTTCACCAGTTCACCAATGGTGGCAGACTTGGTTGTGTCGGTAGCCTTTGCTGCTTCAGGGGCTGCAGTGGCAGTATCTTTTACAACAGGAGCGCCGGCATAGTAATCTTTCAATGCCTTTTCAGCATCGGTGAAAGACTTGTCCAGTTCGCCAATGTTGTAAACCTCCCAAAATTGAAGATTGGCAGTGGCTTGTAAATATTTCCTTACACGCTCAGGATCATCCTTAACCCCAGGAAGTTCAACGGTGATGATGCCTTTGGTTTTGTCCAGCTGAATATTGGGTTGTGCCACACCAAACTGGTCGATACGCTTTTGCAGTACGTTAAAAGTATTGCTGATGGCACCTTCCGCTGAAGCCTTCAATTTGGTGATGACAGTATTGTCGTTGTCTTCGATTTTGACAGTCCTTCCACCGGTACCCGCAAACAAAGTTGCAAGACGGCCATTCGGATTTTGTGCCTTGTATGCATTGGCGAACAATGTAATAAAGTCATCATCGCTGCTTGACTTCTGGCGCATGGCCTCATTGATCGCATTGTTAAGACCAGGATCTTTGGAATTGTTGGCAAGGGTTCTGATCAGGCCTTCCAATTCTACTTCTAATGTTACACTCATCCCACCTTGAAGGTCAAGACCAAGATTCAATTCTTGTTCTTTGGCTTTTTGGTAGCTGATGGCACCTGTAATGCCATACGTTACAGTGGTTTCCCTGGTACTGTCAAGAAGCCTGCGGTATCTTTTGTTGAATTCAAGATCCTTCAACTCTGTATCAGCGTTGGGGAAGTTGGCTTTTACAAAAGCCTGGGCTTTGGACTCTTGCTTTTTCTCATAGCTGCGAACAACCCATGTGAAATGCAGTTGGTACAGGGAGATCAGGATCAGTGCAATCGCAAAAAAACGAACCAAACCTTTCAGTTGCATGTTAATTCTAGTTTATGCTTAAAAATTGAAACCCCGATTTATCGGGGGTGGGCAAAGATAGGGATTTTGAGGTCAAAATTTGTTTTAGGCATTTGATTTTTACGGCTGGCTGCTGGGGTAATGTTACTAACTTTCAATACCATTTATTCAAGGACTTTTTTAACTTTGCCAAAATTTTACAGCATGAAACTTTCTTCTCGCCTCGATCTCTTTGCAGAACCGGAAACATTGAAAATGGCCAAACTGGGCAGGGAATTGAGGGAAAAAGGAATTGATGTGATCGATCTCTCCCTTGGAGAGCCTGATTTTGACACCCCTGACCACATCAAATCTTCACTAAAAAAGGCGGTTGATGATAATTATAGTCACTATACACCAGTAGCAGGCTATCCAGACCTTAGACAAGCGGTGTGCACAAAATTAAAGCGCGACAACAACCTTGATTACAAGCCTGAAAACATTTTGGTGTCTACAGGTGCGAAGCAGAGCTTGGCCAATGTGGTGATGGCCATCGTCAACAAAGGGGACGATGTGGTTATCCCAACCCCATATTGGGTAACCTACTCAGAAATTGTGAAGCTTGCCGAAGGGAAAGTTACCCTTGTGCGTACTTCTATCGAAAATAAATACAAGCTTACAGCAGAACAGCTGGAGGCTGCACTGACCCCAACTACTTCACTTTTCCTTTTTTCGTCCCCGTGTAATCCGAGTGGCTCTGTCTATACCAAGGATGAGCTGGCTGCTTTGGCGGGTGTTTTCAGGAAATACCCCGATGTGTTCATCATCTCTGATGAGATCTATGAATACATCAATTTTGTCGGCAAGCACGAGAGCATTGCCCAGTTTGAAGACCTGAAAGACAGGATCATCATCATCAATGGCCTCAGCAAGGGATATGCCATGACCGGATATAGGCTGGGATACATTGCTGCACATCCCAACATAATCAAAGCTTGCGAGAAGTTGCAAGGTCAATATACAAGTGGAGCCAATGCAGTGACCCAACGTGGCGCCATTGCAGCCCTCACCGGCGATCTGGCCCCCAGCATTGAAATGAACAAGGAATTTGGCCGCAGAAGAGAGCGCATGTTAGGCCTTTTAAAGGCCATCCCTGGGATCGAGATAGCCGAGCCAGATGGAGCATTTTATGTGTTTCCTGTGGTTACAGCCTATTTTGGGAAGAAAAATGGCGAAGAGCTGATCAAGGATGCTGACGATTTGTGCATGTACCTCCTGAATACCGCTCATGTGTCTACCGTTACTGGTAGGGCCTTTGGAGAACCAACCTGTATCAGGATTTCATTTGCCAACAGCATGCAGAAAATTGAAGAGGCAATGGCAAGAATAACTGCAGCTTTGGCGAACCTTGGTTAATGTTTTTAACACAATTTATTGAGCACAAGTGCGTTAAATGTTTTTCCTTTGCAAATATGTCTATAATGACATATTCGCAAAGTTTAACAGAATGTACTTGGAATGATGCCTAGAAGTTTTCTCTTTCTTCTTTTGCTATTGATTAATGTGGTTGTCCTTGGGCAGGGTCAGACTGTAAAGATCACTCCGGGTGATAGTGCTATTTGCAAGGGTCAGTCCATTCGTTACAATGCCTATTTATACAAAGGCAGCTTCCAGTTTATAGGTTCTTTTGACGGCAAAGATTATTTTATGGACACCATTTCAAGGAGTTGGACCGATGCAAGGTTGGCTGCACAAGGAAATGGAATGGATCTTTGGGTGATTGATAGCATTCAGGAGAACGATGCGGTGTATAACATGATTCCCCGTAGGGGACAGACCAATACTTTTTTCTGGTTTGGTCTTTTTCAAGATCCGGTTTTAGAGGCAGCGGGCACTTCTGCCAGTGGTTGGAAATGGCTGGATGGGAGGGCACTGGATACTACATTTAAATATTGGTACTACAGCCCGCCTTTTGTTGAGCCAGATGATGTGTTCCAATCTTCCATAGGGGCAAATCATGCTGCTTTGGGTTTAAATAACTCAGGCGCTCGGTGGAGCGATATGACCAATATCTTTTCATCTATTTTCAAGGGCCATGCCATTGCAGAGGTAAATAAAAGTACCCTTATTCTTGAATGGTCTACTGGAGAAACCAATACAGGATCCATCAATGTTACCCCTCTTTCAACCCAATCCTACTTTCTCGACATTACGTATGGGGGGAACAAAACAAGAAGCAATACCTCATTGGTGACGGTAAATCAGGCAATGGCCACAGCATCATTTGATGTACCTGCCAGTTCAGATACCTGTCTCATTAGCAATAATGTTGTATTGACCAATACATCTGTTTCTACTGATCCTTCTAATACCACCTACGAGTGGAATTTTGGTGATGGCAGCAAATCAACCCAATTTTCCACAACTTACCAGTTCAGGGCTGCACAAATTTTCACAGTCATTCTTACTGCGAAAGACATCAATGGCTGTGAAACCTACGCTTCCAGGCCTGTAACAATAAAGTCCTCACCTTTGATACCTGTCATCACATATCCGACAGGGTCCAATATTTTTTGTATAGGAGATTCTGCATTTTTGAATACTGTTGTTGTGCAGCCCGATCCTGCTGCTGGGTTTGTTTGGTATCGAAATGCTGTTCTCGCCGGCAATGGACGAAGCTTGGTGGCAAAAATCAGTGGTACCTATCTGTTGGAGTGTACCAATTTAAATGGGTGTACCAACCGAACATCTGTAAATGTTACAGTAAATAGTCTTCCATCCAAACCTGCCCTGACCATTGTCAACGGATTTTCAAATGTTGTTTGTCAGCTCGACAGCAGTTATTTGCAATCTTCAACTGCCATCAACATAACCAAATTCAATTGGTATACTGGGGGGGCTCAGTCTCCATCCCTGATATCCAATGCTTCACTTAGAAATCATTATGTAAAGGCTCCAGTCTCCATGGGCAACAGCCTTGTACTTACAAGTTTTTTCGTAAGGTCAGTTGACGACAATGGCTGTATTTCGCCATTGTCTGATTCCGTTGTGGTTACATTCAAGCCATCTCCAGTTGTTGCTCTAAGTGTCCTGTCTGGCAAAACCATCTTTTGTGAGGGCGATTCAACAAGACTGATTGCCAGTTCAAAGTCATCTGGCAATACCTATCAATGGAGGTGTGATCTCACTAACCTGGTTTCTCCTGATTCCTTTTTTGTAGCAAAAATAACAGGGTCTTATGGTCTGTCACTTACAAATTCTTTTGGATGTTCTGCTTCATCTAATTTGATAACAATATTGGCAAATAAATATCCAATTGTTCCAGTAATTATTCCAGATGCAAATGCTGCAGAAGTGTTAACTGATGGAACAGTCAATATTTGTACTGGATCGAACCTTAATTTACGGACAGCCAATCTTGTAGGTGGAATATATCAATGGTTCAGAAATGGAGTAGCCATGTTCCCTCCTGGAATCAATTCAAGTATCATTGTAAATGCGGCAGCAAAATACCAAGTATTGGTTTCTGCAAATGGATGTACCTCTACCTCAGCAGAAACACTTGTTGAATTACTGCCACTGCCAACCGGTTCTTTAATTGCCCCTTCAACCAATTCAATTTGTGAGGGGTATACCGTAAAGTTGGATGCAACCGGCGCATTTGGGTACCAATGGTATTTCAACAACAGCAAGCTTGCTGGTGCGCTGCAGTCTTCATACATTGCCAACGGTCCGGGTTTGTACAAGGTTGAATTTTCAACCAATAAGGGGTGTAAAAAAATGAGTACCAATTTTGTTAACCTGGTTACAATAAAAAAGCCAACAGTGCTTTTCACCAATGATTTGTATTGTATCAATGTTGCTTCCAGTTTTACCAATAAATCAGAAACTTCCAACAGTGGTTCGGTAGGCTATTCCTGGAGATTTCAAAATGGTAAGGTGGACACCAATTTTAATGTTGTTCATGTTTTTACTGGATCTGGAAATTACCGTGTATCCCTCACGGTGAAACCAAAGGATTGTCCTCAATTGTCAGATTCTAGCGTTGTATTGGTAAAAGTTGATGCTCCTCCCAAAGGTATTTCTTATTTCCCCATCAATGCAATGGCGGGAAAACCCATTAGCCTTGTTGCCCGTGCAATTGGTGATGTATACCAATGGAGACCCTCAACAGGCTTAAACAGCGCATTTATTCGTTTGCCCATATTGAATCCAACCACAGAGCAGTTGTATACAGTCAATATCACCAACCGTGCCGGATGTAATGTGATTGATTCACAATTGGTGAGAGTTTTTGATGAATCAGATATCTATGTTGCTGGCGGGTTTACTCCCAACCGGGATGGTAAAAATGACAGGGTTTATCCGATTGCAGTTGGCGTATCCGTTTTCTACTCAATCAAGATATTCAACCGATGGGGTAACCTGGTTTTTGAATCCAATTCGCTGGATCCAGACCTGGGTTGGGATGGCTCTTTTAAAGGAAAAGATCAGCCAGCCGATACCTATACATGGGTAGTTTATGGCATTGGTCAAACAGGTAAACCCATCAGCAAATCAGGATCGGTGGTATTAATCAGATAAAATGAAGATGATAAAACACTACATATCGCTGGTTTTCATTTTTCTGCTTCCTTTTGCTTCAGAGGCACAGGATGCACATTATTCACAATATTTCAACGCTCCGCTTTCCCTGAATCCTGCATTCACAGGGTATTATGATGGGAAGCACCGTCTAGCCACCAATTTTAGAAACCAGTGGATGGGGGCTGGTGATCCATTTACAACTGCAACCGTTGGTTTCGATACAAGAATGTTGGCAAACCAAATGGACAAGAGCATCCTCGGTGTTGGCCTTGTGTTGATGGGTGACAGAACAGCTACAGGTGCTTACAACAGCAATTATGCCAGCTTATCAACTGCCTATCACCAGGCATTGGACGAGGAAGGGTTTCAACACCTGGCGGTTGGTTTTCAGGGAAGTTTGGGTACGAGGATGCTTGATTACAACCGGGTCTCATTCAACAATCAATTTGCCAGCAGGGGATTTGATCTTTCGCTCTCCAACAACGAAAATTTTGTTACCAGGAGAAGTGCTTATGTTGATTTCAATTTTGGATTGATGTACAATTACCTGAAAGACAGAAACAGGTTTTTCATTGGCACATCATACTATCACCTCAATCAACCCAAGATGAGTTTTTTGGGCAATGATGAATATATGTTGCCTGCAAGAGCGACCGTTCATGCAGGCGCATCATTTTTGGTTGGAGCACAGGGGGAATTGTTTCTCAGCGGGCAATTCATGAATCAAGCCGGTGTAAACAGTACCACTTTTGGATTTGCTTATGGATATAGTCCTTATCAAATGGAAGATAACAATGTATTCTACGCAGGGTTGTTTTACAGAAACCAGGATGCTGTTTACCCTTATCTGGGATATCTGTTAAATGAGGTCCAGATTGGATTGAGCTATGACATCAACACCTCTGGCATTCAAACGGGTAACCGCAGGAACAAGAGTTTTGAACTTTCTGTCATTTATCACTTCTTTGATCCCAATTCTACCAGAAGGGTAATGCCCTGGTATTGATGTTATTTACCAAGCAATGCCATAATCTTCTCCGTGGTTGCTTGATCCACCCCAAAGGCTGCCATGTTTCCAATCAAATTTAATCGCATTGATTGGTCCTGATGTCCTTTCCGTGAAGCTTAGGGTATAGCCCATCTTTTTCAAGGCTGTCCTAACCGATTCAGGTGTTTTATCTTGCAATAAAATGCTTCCTGGCCTGGGTTTTCTGTCCTCCGTTTTGGTGCCACCCAGGGATAGCCATAACTGGTTTGAATTGATGTTGGCGGCTTCAGAAGCCTGTTGAACGGTCATGCCAAATTCAACCACATTCAAGAAGAATTGCAAAAGGTTCTGGTCTTGTGTATCTCCACCTTGAACGGCAAATGCAAGAAATGGTTTGCCATCCTTCATGGCGAAACTTGGGGTAAGTGTAACGCGTGGTCGTTTGCCAGGGGCAACCACATTGAATGGATTGAGGGTGGAGTCAAGCACAAAACTTTGCATCCGCTGGCTCATGCCAACGCCAGTTTTCCCCGCAATGCAGGCAGGGATCCATCCTCCGCTGGGGGTAATGGAAACAACCCAGCCCTCCGCATCGGCTGCTTCTACAGAAGTTGTCCCCCTCCATAAACGGTCCTGATAATCCAGTTCAGCCATGGCAATGGCTCCTGAATCGTGTGCAGGAACAAAGCTTCTTTTGCTGCTGTCAAATCCTGAAAATCCTCTTTTGGAAAGTAGGCTTACAAATGGGTTTGTTCTTCCCTCAAATGGATATGGGTCTCCGGGGCCAATGTTGGGATCATTTTTATCTGGGTTGATCTGTGCTGCCCTTATTTTGGCGTATTCCTTGCTGAGCAAACCTTTGATGGGTTGTTTGGGTCCAAAATAAGGATCGCCATAATAAAAGTCGCGGTCTGCAAAGGCCATGCTCATTGACTGGTAAACAGTATGGATATAGCGTGTGCTGTTGTATCCCATTGATTTTAGGTCAACATTTTCAAGGATATTCAAGGCTTGCAACATAGAAGGCCCCTGTGTCCAGGTCTGCAGTTTGTACACGTCAATTCCTTTGTAGTTGGTATGGGTTGTTTCTTCTTCAATGGGTTTCCAATTGGCCAGGTCTTGTTTGGTGATCAATCCACCTTGTTCCTGACAGCCCCTGACAAATTCAGTGGCAATATCACCCTTGTAAAACCTGTCATAGGCCGCCATGATGGCCGCTTTCCTTGACATCCCTTTTTTTAGGGCAAGCTGCTCTGCTTCCACCATCTTGGAAAGGGTAATGAAAAGTTCCTCCTGTTTGAAGATTTCACCTGCTTCAGGGGCTTCTCTTTTTTCTCCGGCATGGGGAAGAAATACTTTTTTGCTATAGGGCCATTCTTTGATTCTTTCCTTTCCTCTTTCAATGCTATTAGCGGTTTGGGCATCAATCGGATAGCCTGATGCAAGCTGCATGGCTGGTGCCAGCACCTGTTTCAAACTCATTGTTCCATAGTTTGCCAGCATATGACAAATGCCACCGGGAGTACCTGGTGTGGTGGCAGCCAATGGTCCAAATTCTGGAGGGAAATTGTACCCTTTTCCTTTGAAAAAAGCCGGGGTTGCACCAGTTGGTGCCACTCCCATGGCATTCAGGGCAATGACTTTTTTGGTTTTGGGATTGTAAATGATGGCCTGGGTTTCTCCTCCCCAGCTCAATACATCCCACATGGTACAGGTTGCAGCAAGCATGGCACAGGCAGCATCAACAGCATTTCCACCTTTGTTGAAAATGGTGGCTCCGGCAGTTGCCGCCAGGGGCTTTCCGGTAATGGCCATCCAATGTTTTCCATGCAAAGGGGGTTTCTGAGTTTGTTGTGCAAATACAGTTCCAATAAGCATTGCAGCAATACAGCCTAAGACAATTTGTTTTTTCATAACCTTATGCTCCTTTATAGAATTTACCTTTTTTCATGATCAAATCAACCTTTTGCAGGAGATTGATGTATTTCAATGCATCGCCTTTGACGGCGATGATATCTGCTTGTTTTCCTTCACTGATGGTGCCAACCTTGTTTTCCACGCCCATGAAAACAGAGGGCCAATACGTGGCAGACTTGATTGCCTGCACTGGGTCTACACCAAATACCCTCACCCATACATCCAGTTCATTCCAGGTACTTTGGGAATGGAATTTCATCGGAATTCCACTGTCTGTTCCCACAAGCAAGACGACACCTGCTTTTTGCAGTTGCTTGAACTTTGTTTCAAGTGTGGGTTTTCTGATGGGGGTGAGCTGGAAATAGCTCATTCTTCCGGGGTGTGTCAGGGATTGTTTGATGTCTTTGACCACGGAGTCTGGCAAGCCCAGGTGCCAGGAAGGATCATCCAGTTTTTCAGGATTGTCACGCACGTCTTCATAATTGTACAATCCTTCAACGGTGGGTGTCCAGAAAAGCGGGCCCTTGCTCATTTGTGCTGTTCTTTCTGCCAATGCCTTTACAATATCATCTGGATAAGCAGGAGCGGAGGATAAACCGGTATGCTCAAAATTATCTACTCCGGCCGCCAGGCCAATCCTGATTTCATCGGGCCTGTGGGAGTGGCCGACCACTTTCAGCTTGTTCTTGTGGGCTTCATCAACAATCGCGAATACTTCTTCTTTTGACATTTCATCTTGGTCAATCAGTTTGATGCAATCCACGCCTGCTTTTACCAATGTTTGAACCTTTTCCCTGGCATCTTTTTCGCCATAAATCCCCCAGCGAAATTGTTCTGTTCCGGGATAGGGGCGGTGCTGTAAAAAAGGTCCGCTTACATACATGGTTGGGCCTGGTATTTCGCCTTTGTTGATGGCATCCCTTACCCAAAGGCTTTCTTCCAGTGGGCCGCCAAGGTCGCGGGCGCTGGTAACACCTGCCATCAGCAGTTGATGGGCAGACGCAGGCATGATTACCTTTTTGAACAGGGGAGGATATTTTTTGTCCCAGTAGGGATAGTCTGAATGTCCGTTGATCATCATGTGAACATGCATGTCCCACAGGCCTGGCATAACGGTCATGCCTTCGGTAGAAATGATTTGTGTTCCTTTTGGAATTTCAATTTCTCCAACCCTGCCTACTTTTTCAATGGTTTCACCGTTGATGATCACCACACTGTTGAGAATGGGTTTTCCTCCAAATCCATCCACCAGGGTTCCTCCAACCAAGGCCTTTTTCTGGGCCATGGCAACGAATGTTAACATGGAAAGGGTAACAATGAGCAATTGTTTTATCATGTAATCGGCTTTAAAGAATTTAATACTACAAGTTATTGAAAATTGCAATGTGTTGCTTCTCTTGTTGAGCTTGGTTCGGGATTGTTGTTACGGGAACGATTTCGTAAAAAGATGCCTTGAAAACCCATGCACCACCCGTGTTTTTGTATATTTGAATCCTTAACTACAACATATGGACATCAGGTTTGCTATCGGGAAAAACGAAACAAAAACTTTGGATACGAACGGGTTGCGGGACAATTTCCTTGTCAGCGAACTTTTTCAGGAAGACAAACTGAAGCTTACCTATTCCCATTATGACAGAATGATCATTGGTGGCGTTTTGCCCCTCAAAAAATCAATTGCCCTTTCCAATCCTTCCGAGTTGCGTGCAGAATATTTTTTGGAGAGAAGGGAATTGGGGATCATCAACATTGGTGGCAAGGGAGAGGTTGTGGTAGACGGAAAAAAACATGGACTGAAAAAACTCGAGTGTTTGTATGTGGGAAAGGGTGCTAAAAAACTAACCTTTAGCTCGGCGGATAAAAAAGACCCAGCCAAATATTATTTGCTTTCTGCACCTGCTCATCACACACATCCCACGCAGAAATTCACCAAGGAGCAGGCTTCTCCAGTAGCATTGGGAGATGCTGCCACATCCAACAAAAGAACTGTTTACAAGTATATCCACAGGGAGGGCATCCAAAGCTGTCAGCTGGTCATGGGATTGACCGTCTTGGAAAAAGGAAGTGTCTGGAATTCGGTTCCCCCACATACCCATACCCGCAGGATGGAAGTTTACCTGTATTTTGACCTTGATGCATCCCAGCGCCTATTCCATTTCATGGGAGAGCCGCAGGAAACAAGGCATATCGTCATGGCCAACAATGAGGCAGTGATTTCTGCTCCATGGAGCATGCATTTTGGAAGTGGCACATCCAACTACTCCTTCATTTGGGGCATGGCAGGTGAGAACCTGGACTATACCGACATGGATCCGGCCCCCATCACTACTCTGAAATAATCAATCAACAAGAACCATTAAATACATCACCATGTCAAAGAAAGTTGTAACCCTTGGAGAAATCATGCTCCGTTTGTCTACACCCGATTTTAAGCGTTTTGTTCAAGCCGATACATTTGATATCACCTATGGTGGTGGTGAAGCCAATGTTGCTGCTGCCTTGTGCAATTATGGACTGAACGGAACATTTGTAACCAAAGTTCCCAACAATCCAATCGGTCAGTCTGCCATCAACCATCTTCGCCGCTATGGTGTAGATACACAATTCATTGCCAGGGGTGGTGACAGGCTTGGCATCTACTTCCTCGAGACAGGTGCTTCTATGAGGGCTTCTCAGGTTGTCTATGACAGGGCTGGTGCATCCATTGCAGATGTTGATGCTTCAGAATTTGATTTTGATAAAATTCTTGATGGGGCAGACTGGTTCCATACTACAGGCATCACTCCTGCATTGTCTGATAAGGCAGCTGCATTGACCGAAGCAGCTTTGAAAGCAGCCAAGGCAAAAGGCATTACCACCAGCATCGACCTGAACTACCGCAAGAAATTGTGGAGCAAGGAAAAGGCAAGAGAAGTCATGACAAGGCTTTGCCAACATGTTGACGTTTGCATTGGAAACGAAGAGGATGCCGACACTACCCTTGGCTTCAAAGCAAAAGATACTGATGTTACCAAAGGTGAATTGGATCTTGATGGATTCAAGGACGTTTTCAAGCAAATGAAAGAGAAATTTGGATTCAAATACATCGCATCATCCCTGCGTGAAAGCCATAGTGCCAGCGACAATGGATGGAGCGCATTGCTCTATGATGGTACTGAGTTCTACCATACCAAGAAGTACAATGTGCGTATTGTAGACCGTGTGGGCAGTGGCGACAGCTTTGCCAGCGGACTGATTTATGGACTGGTTACCGGAATGCCAATGCCTGAAGCTGCTGAGTTTGGCGTTGCTGCAAGTGCCATCAAGCACACCATTCCCGGAGACCTCAACCATGCAACATTGGGAGAAGTAAAGGACCTGATGAAGGGTGATGGTAGTGGAAGGGTTCAGCGATAATCCAATCAAAAAAGGCTAAAATAAAAAAATCATGATCATTGATTCAGTACAGAATGCAAGCAAATATTGCAGCATCCATCCTCTTTTTGCAAAAGCTTTTGAGTACATCAATACAACAGACTTGGCTTCGTTGGAAGTGGGTAAGTATGATATTGCAGAGGGATTGAAGGCCATCATTTCAAACAAAGCAGGAATGACGGCTGAGGAATCTACTGCAAAGTTTGAGTGCCACAATGCCAACATTGATATCCAGCTCTGCATCAAAGGAGTTGAAACACTGGGATGGAAACCCCGCCAAGACTGCAAGTCTGAACGTGAGCCATACAACGCAGAAAAGGATGTTTTGTTTTTTACCGACAAGCCGGATATGTTTTTTCAGTTGACAGACGGACAGTTTGCTATCTTCTTTCCAGAAGATGTGCATGCTCCCATGATAGGGGAGGGAGAAATCAAAAAGCTGGTGATAAAGGTTAAGATCTAAAAGACTTTCAACATTACATTGATCCACGTAAACATCTTATTATGACAAGTGCTAAAGTAGTTATGGACGCCATTGTGGCGCAAGGAATGCTCCCCCTTTATTTCAATCCTGATGAAGCCATCAGTGTTGGGGTGCTGCGCGCTCTTCACCGTTCAGGTGTTGTAGCTGTAGAATACACCAACAGGGGTGATGCCGCCCTCCAAAACTTTAGAAAATTGGTTGAGGTTCGCAATGCAGAAATGCCTGGTATGTTGTTGGGTGTTGGTACCATCAAGAACATGCAGCATGCTACCGATTACCTGGCTGCTGGTGCTGACTTTCTGGTCAGTCCTGGTTATGTTGCAGAGGTTGCGGCGCATTGTATAAAGCATGATATTTTCTTTGGCCCCGGTTGCATGACGCCCACCGACATCATTGCTGCAGAAAACGCAGGAATCAAATTCATCAAATTGTTTCCAGGGAACCTGCTGGGTCCTGAATTCATGAGCAGCATCAAGGAAATTTTTCCAAAACTGGTATTCATGCCAACAGGTGGCGTAGATACAACCCTTGAAAGCATTGAAGGTTGGTTCAAAGCTGGCGTAAGTGCAGTGGGAATGGGCAGCAAGTTGGTGAGCAAGAAACTCATGGAAGCCCGCGATTATGATGGGATTGAGCGCAGCGCAAAACAGGTTTTTGAATTGATCAAATCCATCAGGGCTAAATAACAAACCATGCAACAATCTTTTCTTGCCACCGTCACTTTAGCGCTTATGATTTCATTTTCTGCAACTGCCCAATATGAACCTTTGTATAAAAAGAAGGTTCCCAATTTCATTGAAGCAGCCAATGAAGAAACTGAAGCGGTAACTGGAGGTATCCTGAGGATATCAAAAGTTTCAATCCCCGGGTACGCTTTTTTCAGTGCTGGTGACGATGGAACAAAAAAGCCTTGTGTAATCATTTGCCCAGGTGGTGGCTATGGTATTCTCGCTGCCCAACATGAGGGAACAGATGTTGCGAAGTTCTTCAACAGCATCGGGGTTCATGCAGTGGTACTCAAATACAGAATACCTTCTGCCAAGCACCAGGAGCATAAAGAAATCGCTCCCTTGCAGGATGCACAACAGGCCATCTTCATGGTCAAAAAAAATGCAAAGAAATGGGGCATTGATCCTGATAAAATTGGTATCATGGGATTTTCAGCCGGAGGGCATTTGGCTTCTTCCCTTGGCGTCCATTACAATGACCCAAAGCTTAATTTTAAAGGGAAAACATCATTGAGGCCTGATTTTCAGGTATTGATTTATCCCGTAATCTCTTTCAGTAATCATGCACATTTGGGGTCAAGAAACAATTTGTTGAGCCCCGATACCACTGCAAGCCTCATCAATTATTATTCCAATGAACTTCAGGTAAATGCCCAAACGCCTCCTGCTTTTTTGGTGCACGCCAAAGATGACAAGGCTGTTCCTATCGAGAACTCAGAAATGTATTTGGCTCAGCTCAAAAAATTTGGGGTACCAGGGGAATTGTATGTGTATGAAAAGGGGGGTCATGGTTTTGGCATGAACAACAAAACCAGTGATGTGAAATGGACAGACCTGCTGACAAAATGGATGCAGCAGATGAAAATTATTCTATAGCAGATTTTTTCTTTAAAAATAATGGCGGCCGCTAGAGCGGCCGCCATTATCATATTACCAGGCTGTGAATGTTTAGTACTTGAAGATTTTTCCACCAGCCATTACCTCTTGGGTCTTTTCATCAAAGGTTACTTTTTCTCCCGTTCTTGCTGCCGCATTGGACATGATGGTAGCAATGGAATGGCTGTATCCCGCTTCAACAGGGGCATTGGTTTGTTTTCTGCTCCTGATGCATTCCATCCAGTTGCGCACATGTGCAGATGTAAGGGGATCTCCTCCGGTGTTGGCACCCGATTCAACTTTTACAACTTTTTCTGTGAGGTTCATCTCAGGAAGAAGGACTGGCTTCATTCCCATTGGCTTGGCAAATCTTTCTATGAGTCCACCTTTGGGAGATACCTTGTTGTTGATGAGGTTGAGCTCACCACCAACACTGTAATAGACCTCGCTGGCGTTGTCATCACCATTGTGCATCCTGGACATGAAGACAACCTGGAATCCTTTGGAAAGATCGTCCGTCGGTCCATAATCAAAAACGGCTGTTGTGGTATCCCAGTTCCTTCTGCCATCTTTCCACTGGTAAACGCCACCGTTGGCAACCACACTTCTTGGGTGTGCAAGCCCGGTAAACCAATGCACTGTATCAATTTGATGGCTCATCCATTGACCAGGCATGCCTGATGAATATGGCCAGAACAAACGGTATTCAAGGTATTTGCGGGGGTCGAATTTTTCAAACGGCCTGTTCATCAAATAGCGTTTCCAGTCAAGATCCTCTTCATGGCATTTTGCCACAAGGTCTGGCCTGCGCCACCTGCCTGGTTGGTTTACATTCCATGTCAATTCAACCATGGTAATGTCTCCGAACTGTCCGGATTTGATGAACTTCTCTGCTGCATGGTAATTGGCTCCAGATCTTCTCTGAGATCCAATCTGGATGATCCTGTCAGACGCCTTTGCAGCCTTTAGGGCCGCACGGTTATCTTCCATGGTTTCCGCGAAGGGTTTCTCTACATAGATGTCTTTGTTGGCTTTGAGCGCTTCAATGGTATGCAAAGCATGTTGAAAGTCTGCTGTAGATATCATCACCGCATCAATGTCTTTGAGTGCATACAATTCATCATTGTTTTTGCAACCGATGATGTCGTGCTCAAACTTATTTTTCAGGAATTCCACCCCTTCATTCCTGCGCACTTTCCAGATATCGGAAACGGCAACAATGTCGAAATTAAGTTCCTTGTAATGCTGCATGAATGCGGGGATATGAGACTGCTTGTGTCTGTCTGAAAATCCTACTACACCAACCCTTACACGGTCATTGGCGCCTAAAATGTTTCCATACGATTTGGCTGTCCATCCCATGGAAGCCAAAGCAGTGGCTGCTGTAGCCTGTGCTGTTTGTCTGATGAATGTTCTGCGGTGAGTCATATTTGGGGTTTAAGAGGTTGAGGG
>Ga0209550_10001668_pt1 | contig 21282 bp, 16 predicted proteins | sample LauGreSuBDMM15SN_2_FD_187567 | JGI IMG/M metagenome (GOLD analysis project Ga0209550, IMG submission 187567) | Freshwater lake microbial communities from Lake Michigan, USA - Su13.BD.MM15.SN (SPAdes) (version 5) | ecosystem: Environmental > Aquatic > Freshwater > Lake | place: Lake Michigan... | reverse complement strand
GAATTAGTGACCTTGATAAAAGAAGGCGTGCTTGCATTAATTTGATATGGCGAAGTGGCAAAAAAGCTACCGCCAGCGACTAAAAATATGCCCGCCTGATTGCTATAATTTGCATTAGTATTAAATGGTGTAGTTATATTTATTCTTGAAACAGCATTTATATCAATACCACCATTTTCTGCATTCAATATTAAAGATCCGACTGATATAGTCGTATTAGATATATTGATATTTCTATTGGCATGCAAAGACAAACTTGATGTGGTTGACCCACTAATCACTGAGCCAGCTAAAATATTAATATCACCTCCATCACTGACCGGACCACTACCAGTGGAAATAACCACCTGAGTACCACTAGCTAACGCACTTGAAATAACGGAAGCATTTAAGTTGGTGGCGTTGGTGGGGAAGAATATTGGATTGGCTGTAAGGTCAGTGGTGGTCGTAGTTCCACCTGAAGGACTAATATTGATATTAAACGGATCCAACAACCACTCACCACTCAAGCCTCTGGTCGCACTCGCATCAACTCGAATTCCAGTCGTACCCAGCACATAACCCGAGGTCTCTATACGTCCACCATTACCTGCTGTGACGCCACCTCTTGCATTCAAAATACCTGAAACATTTGTGATTGATTGTTTGTTATGTATGTCAGACCAAATTGCAATCTCACCACCGTTGCCTTTGTTAATTGCGCTTGCATCTAACACTGCATTTGTTCCCACTTGTGTAGTTAATGCAGCAGTGCGTCCTGCAAGACCACTACCCTGCCAACCACCACCGACATGAATTACACCACCACCTGCATCACCACGTGCATCAAGTAATGCGTTGTTTGCGACAGTAATATCTTTGCCAAATACTTTGATAGCACCACCAGTTTCACCTGCTTGTAATCCAGTCGCGGCTAAGGATCCACTCACCGTAACTGAGCCTGCAGATCCACCATCTAAAATAATTTCACCATTCACGAGTCTTACACTCGTTGCATCAACAACACCACTGACATTAATCACACTATGCATGACATCAGTTGCAGTGCGAGCAGTCATCATGACTTTGCCGCCTTGTGCTGTGATGCGTCCTGAATTTTCTATGCTGGCTTTACCATCAGTAGGTAATGTCGCAACTGGTGTGTTAATAGCGAAGCTAAGTAATTTGTCACCGACTAAATCCAGTGTCATAGCTTGACCTGAACCAAGCAAAACAGAACCTAACTTAGCTTCAATCACACCTTCATTATTGATTTGCTTGCCAGATAAAACGACGTAACCATTTTCTGCTGATTTTATGGTTCCAGCATTAACGATACGGCCATTCGTGTTTGAAGTTGCATCAAAACGGTAACGACCGTTGATGAAATCATTATTGTTGATGTCGAGTGTGGAGGCTAAAAAACTAGCTGTGTTAATCGATCCACCATTGCCTATCATGACACCACTAGGATTCAACAACCAGACTTGACCATTAGCGAGTAAGTTGCCATCAATTTGTGATGCTTGTGTTCCCGTGACACGATTGAGCATCATGGAAGAAGCACTAGGTTGTACAAACTGTACTGTGCTTCCGCTAGGAATAGAAAACTGACGCCAATCGATGATGGCTTTATTCGATTGCTGCGTAATGACAGCGTGATTTGTATTCGACAGATCGATGGTCGCAGTACCACTACGCACAGTGGGATCTTGCAATGCTTGCGCAACCACACTAGGAGCCACACCTGCAAACATCAATGCAATTGCTGTCGAGAGTCGCAGGCTAGCTAAGCTTTGCAGCATGGATTTTTTATAATTGGCAGCGGATTGTGAATTGATTGTTTGCGAATTACTGGTTAAAGAATGACAACCAGAAATCAAACATCCTTCTACTATCGATGAAACAGGTGCGTTAGATACCGTTGCAGGTGCTCCTATGCCCTTCGCTGTTTCAGGCGCAATCATCCAATCTGATCGACTTGACGACCAAACCAACCTAAAGCGCTCATTGGCTTTTGCCATCTTCACTCCCTCATTACCGCAATAAATGAAATGCCTGCAACGCTTATAAAAGTTGCAACTATGCAGCATTTCTAATTAGAAATAGCATTCATTGTGAGGATGTAAGTATGTTGCCGTCAAGGAAAAGTATCCCTATTTTTTGTGTCACTAAATCTAGACACACAGAGTGAGAAATTAAGAAATAGTAGCTCTCCTTTTTTTTAAAAATTGAGGATAAGAATCAAACTGAAATATTTTCTAATCGACAAGTATTGACACCACCAGACCTGCGCTCTACTCTCAAACTTGCAGTAAGGAAATTAAATGGGCTGGTTTTTAAGCCATCTCAAGAATAAATAATCAAAACTTGGAGGAATACATGGCACGCGTCACATTTGATTTCAGCGGTACCACCACCGTAGTTACTGGCGGAGCCAGTGGTATAGGCTTTACTTGTGCAGAATTGATTGCCCGTTGTGGTGGCAACATCATTATTTCAGCTAGCCGCAGTCCTGAGAAAACTGAGAAAGCAATAGCGCAATTACAAAAAGTAAACAGCAAAATTACAGTTCATTCATTTCCTTGCGAAGTTGGTGCAGAAGAGTCGGTTAAGGGATTTTTTGCAGCGATCAAACAAGCAGGTATACGCGTAGATTATTTAATTCATAGCGCAGGCATTTCACCGAATACGGAATTTTTAGATCAGACCGCTAAAGAATGGGATATGGTTTACAACACCAATACCACAGGTGCATTTCTAGTCACGAAATATGCTGCGTTATCGATGAAAGATAATCCGACTATGGATGAGTTTCGCGGCAAGATTGTATTGATCACCTCGACCAATGGCATCAACAGCCAAGATCCAGTGTCCGCTCACTATGATTCTTCTAAAGCAGCAGGGAATATGTTGGTGCGAACCGCTGCTGAGCATTTATCAGAACATCAAATTTGTGTAAATGCCTTAGCACCAGGTTGGATAGAAACTGCGCTCAACAATACCTTGCCACCAGATGTGCGCGAAAAAGAAACCGCAAAGATTTGGATGCGCCGTTGGGCAAAACCAGAAGAGATGGCAGCATGCGCAGCGCATATCTTGACCATGCCGTATTACATGGGGCAAGTGTTAATGGCCGATGGTGGATATAGATAAATTTAAGGGGAATGTGTAGGGTGCAATGCACCGTAAGGATTTTGTGTATTCCATGCGGCGCAATACATTGCGCCCTACCACGACCAACATTTAATAGGATTTGTAGGGCCGATTAGCGTAGCGTAATCGGCCGTATAACTTGGATTACGTACGAATACGCTACGCTATTCGTACCTACAAAAAATCAATTCAACTATTAAGCATCTAACGCTAATGCAGTACCCGACTTAGGTACTGCAACGCAAGCAAGACAACAACCCTTCTCTACGTCAAAGCCTGGTTTGCCCGATGGATAATCAACTTCACCAGAACGCACAGTGGTGACACATGATCCACAATTACCGGCACGGCAACCTGAATCAATTTTGATTCCATTCGCTTCAGCCAATTCCAAAATTGAACTTGATGCACTGGTCCAGTTGACGGAACGATTCGAGTTCACGAACTTCACTTCGAGTGCAGGACCATCTGCAGCTGGAGCCGCAGCAGGATTAGCGACTTTCTTCACCGTTGCAGGACCAAATGCTTCGTAATGAATACGGCTATCTGGCACGCCCCACTCTTGCAGTCCTTTGGTAATCGACTCCATCATGGGTGGCGGTCCGCAGGTATAGAAATCAAAGTTATTGACACCAAGGTGGCGTTTAAATAAATCAACGCTGACACGCTCACCAAACTGATAATCTTTACCTTGCTCTTCACCTTCAACTGCATCGGAATAACACACATTGATGTGTATGTTCGGATGGTCTTGCGCAATTTGATTCAATAATTCTTTATGCATGTGCTCACTACCATTACGCACACCATAGAAGAAATGCGCTTCACGCTTAATCGGTAGCGAGATTAAATAATTCACCATACTCAGCATTGGTGTCACACCGATACCACCACCAATTAACACCATAGGTGATTGCGCTTCTACATCAATATGGAAATTACCGCTAGGCGCTTTCACATCCAGAATATCGCCTTCATTCACATTACTATGAAAGTGATTTGAACTCACACCCGGTGGCAGTTCTGGTGATTTTGGTGGCGGTGGTACACGCTTAATCGTCACACGGTAGTACTGCGGGTTAGGACTATCCGAGAGTGAATAGCAACGTGTCACTTCTTTCGGTTGACCCGGTACTTTTAATTTAAACGTTAAATACTGACCTGGTAAGAAAGCAGGTAGTTCGCGACCATCATGCGGTTCTAAATAAAAAGAGCAGCAGTCGCCCTTCTCCATGATTTTTTTCGCGACACGAAATTTACGAAATCCTGACCAAGCAGCTGCGCCTTTATCATTCGCTGCTTTGCTAACTGGATTAGCCATCATATCGATGCGTGCTTTGAACAATGCATTTTCATGTTCAAAGATTTGATCCACATGCGCCTGACGTTGTAGCAAACCTTTAGTTAGCAAAACGAGATACGCGAGTATGGTCAACGTACCCAAGAGCGCTATGGAATGTAATAGTGTCGCCATCATAAAATTTTCTCCACTTAGAATTTGCGTCTAAGCTCAAAACGCAGACCAGCTAAATTACGATTATTTTCTCTATCCGCAAGAATTGCATCAGTACGGAATATCCATGATTGATCTAATGGGAATTGATAACGCATGCCCCAACCATATTCACGACCCAACAAAGTGCTGGTGTTGTTAATACGCTGTGTGGTTGCAGCTTCGACCACGAGTTGACGATTTAAACCAAATAAATATTCCACACCCACTGCACCGCCCCACATGTTGTGTACAGCATCAGTCAGCTTAGGAAAACCGGTTAAACCATCGGTCTCAAAGTTAATACCAATGTTTTTCAAAATACCGCCAGCATCTGCAGCTCTAGATGCTGATTGTGGTGTACCAGTTCCATAGAACACATTCATGTAAGGCACCAGCGTTGAAGGCAGACGTGTGACTAATGAATTTTCTAAAACAATCAAGGTACCGTTCGCTGTTTTTGCGCCACCTGCGTTCGGGTCTTGTCCAAAGTTATTGATGACACGAATTGAGTTAGACAGCCAATTACCATAACGACGGGTGAACGCTAAGCCTAAGTTGTGATAACTACGATCGGTTTGCACAACTGCATTTGAAGTATCGGTATAGGCGTAATCAATTTCCCAATAACCTTCATTGGCTTCAATAAAAGTCGCGATACCATAAATATTTGCTTGCTTCTTAATCACAGCATTTAAAGGCAAGTTGCCATTACGCTGTGCACCTGAAGTCGCACTGGTACCACCGAAGAAGGTGATATCCATATTCGAGATGCCTAAAGTCTTACTGTTTTTAGCTGGTAGGGTAGCAGCACCACCTATGATGGCATCTTCAAACCACAAGCCATTTTGAAACAGCAATGGCATCTTACCAACAGCAAATGCCATATCGAAGCTTTGATATTTATCGGTCAATCCCGTTGTGATGGCATTCAGATCGCCTTCAAAGAACAGAGCATCAGGAATTGCATCGAATTTACCAGTGCAATTTGTAGAACCATTAAATTCACAACGCGTAAATTCAGTACCGTTATCTAAAGGACGGAAAAAAGCATGGATACGCTCAGTGCCAGTAAAACGATAATCCATATCTACATTTAAACGCGCAGCAAGAACATTATTTTGTGTGGCGCCATTGATGTTACGCGCAGCACCTACACGCATATCACCATAAATAGAAAAAGATTGATCGATAGGATTTTTCAAACCTAGCGCAGTACCTGAACGCTTTAATGGTCCATTTTGATATTGCGGACGACCTAGCTCTAACAAAGGACGTGGTGTAGGTACCGAAAACTTACCACCATAGATTTTTAATTGCGCTTCATCGCTATACGGCCTGTCTTCATAAGAAGGATCAGGACTAAAGACTGCATCGGAGTGCGGCACTAACTTGGCTTCAGGCGAAGTCTTTGGCAATTCTTCTGCCGATAGTGCTACTGGTGCTTGTAATGCAAACGCTACAGCACAAGCAATGGGCAATAATTTAGGTAACTGTTTTAGTTTGAATTGAAGCAATTTCATTTTTTTACCTCAAATTCTGCGCTGGAAGCATGGATGTTTAACATCCATTCATTCATAGAGCGTTCCATATCCGTAGTAGCACCGACAAAGCGCATAAAGTAAATCGGTTCTGCACGACTGCGCATACGCACAGCAAGCTTATATTTACCTGGTGCAGTCATTAACTTGGCAGGAATTTTAAAGGTCGCATCACGAGTACCTAATGGTGGAATAGAACGCTGCTCCATACGCACAAACGGCGGATGATTCATAACCGTTACTGGTTGAGTAGGTGGACGTAAATGCGGTATTTGATCGACATCTAAATTTACAGGCAAATACATCTCACGCTCAGTACCTTTAACATTCGTCGTTAAGAATTTAGTTTGCAAACTCCACAACTGATCATCGAAAGGAATTTTTCCTGCGCGTACATCTAAAGAATGAATATCAGCAAAGTCACCTGCAGAATCTACATGACCACTCTCCCAGATACGCTTGCCATCTGGACCTATCAAGGCCACATTCATCCACAACTCAGGTTGTGCACCTAATGAACCTGAAGGCAAGTTATGACCTGAATTGGTATTGGTGACTTTATAGCTGAACTCTAAAGCCTGCCCTGCTTTCAAAGACGATTTGAAAAATGGTCCATCAATCTTGGCACCGTTTTCCATTACCTTGGCACGGAGTTCTTTTTTCTTATTAATCGCTTCGAGATTTTCATTCACGACTTCCCAAGCACTCGCACGGTCCAAGGCATCAGACCACACCTCTGGGAATTTCACTTTCACTTTACCTGCTGAGACTGCGGCTTCAAATTCTTCACTACCCCACTTAGCGCGGTAATCAAATTTCAGCCAATCTTCCATAGACCATCTTTCAGCGTTCTCGTTATGCGGGAACACACCAGGATGAGCAATTGGATAACCAGGGCCATAGAACGCATGATTTGAATGACGACGATTTGGGTTAATGACCTCTTTACCTAGTTTTGCAGCAGGTCCTGTTTCATAACCCTCTGCTTTACCCGGTACCTTACCCATATGACAGTCTTGGCAGCTAATACCTTTTTCTTTAGCAGGAGAAGAACGATATTGATCCCACACTACCTCTAACTTAATGCCGAGATTAACTGCAACCTGATGGCACGATACGCAAAATTCTGATTTAGAAATTTGTTCGAATTGCACAGCACTCGCATGAATCTTAGTGCCACGGGCTTCTGGCGTTGGCGCTACTTTATACGTCGCTGCATTATTAATCACACCTTCTAATGCTTTGCCATCAAAGGGGCCGTAAACCGGTGCATGAATATTGCCTGGCTCGATACGACGGTCACCATTTGATTTTGAATATTCCGTATTCACACGATGGCAGCTAATACAGGTCACACCTTCACGTGAAACTTGGGTGCGCTTCCATAATGGTGTGGCTCTATCTTCACCTAATGACGTGCCCACACTCATATGACAACGCACACAAAAGTTACCTATGGTTGGAGCGAGTTCTGTGATTTTTTGTTCAAACTTATGAAACATAGGTGAAATACCTGCATAGGCATGACTAGAACTACGCCACTCTTCATAAATCTGCGTATGACATGCTTTACATTTACTCGCACTAGGATAACTATCTTCACCGTATATTTTTGCATGCGCATCTGCTCCAGCTTCTGCAGCCTTGCTTGCAGCTTGCGCTGAGCTCATGGCAAAGATGATGATTGTGACCATCAACAAAAAAGACAACGCGGTCATCCACAATACGCGCGCTTTATTATTCAATGCGGTTATTGTGGTTGCTTTAGTTTTTGTATGTGTTTTCATTTTTTAGCAAGCTCCTTATTACTAGAACCAACATTGAGTTCATGTTTAGTGTGATATGCATGACAGGTCTGACAGCTTGATACGACTTGACCTTCGCGATGGCAGTCTACGCAAGTCTCTTTGCGTATCGCAGCAAAATTACTTTCGTAACTTTCAACTGGCACCTGCTTAGGGGTAAAGTATTTTCCATATTTAGAATCTGCACTCATTTGATGACAAGCACCGCAACCAAGGCCTGCATCTCTCACATTTAAATGCTTAGGATGGGAATAAGGTTTGAGTTGATCTTTTGCAGTCGCATCATGAGCAGCATATTTCCATTCCTGACCCGTTGATGTTTTTGATGCAGTACGCAATCCTGCAGCATGACATTTGCCACATGCACCTGGACCTGTTTGCTTATCCAAAAAATCATTCATGGCTTCACGTGCCAGTGCACGCTTTTCATCATCTTTATCTGCCAAGCCTGCACGTAATTTTTTAAACCATGCTTGCAATACTGGATCATCATGTTTAACTGCGCGATAAAACAGAGCAGGATTACCCTCTGAGTTTTCACCAGCAAACCAACCACTCTCCGGTGGATCAGCTTGTGGCAAATCTTTACTGCGTGACCAAGCAGAACCTGCAGTACGCGCTACGCTATCACTTAAGCCAGTAAATAAATCTTCAGCACCAAAGCGTGACAAGGCACTACGACCACTGGCTGCCATCGATTGCCATAAATTTTTCAAGGCTTTGGTATTAATCTCTTCATCACCATCGCGCGATAAGCCGGTTAATACTGAACCAGCCGCTGTCATACGTTCCGGCTCAAATAAAATTAACTCACGTTCCTTGATTTGAGTCTTATGGCAATTTGCGCAAACCTGTTCATAGGATTTGAGTTTGATCTCGCGCGTAGCTTTATCAATAGCATGGCAAGAACTGCAATCCGATTTAGCTATCGCTGCAAATTGTGGATCACGCCCCATTTTCATATGCTTAGGATTAACGAAATAATCCTGTATGTGTGAGGTGTGATCAAAGTAGATATTGCCAGGTTTAGCAGCTGCAAACTTCGCAGAGAACTCAGGATGACCACGTTGGAAATTTCCAAATTCAGGCTTATGGCAAGAAGCGCAGGCTTGATCAGAGACTTTGCTTAATTTATTGTCAGCGCCTTTGTGTTCGTTATGACAGACCGCACACGACACATCTGCCATCGCCTGACCTGCATATTTTTCATTTTTAGCATGGTCTTGGTTATGCGCCTTCATAGCAGGGCCAGCAAAGCGATGACAATCCACGCATTGTTCACTGGTGTCGTTTGAACTAAATGCAGCTAATAACCATCCACCTGCTTCATTAATGTGATTGCCATGACAAGATGCACAACCATTTTGACGCGTAAAGCCAGCATGTACACTTGATAAATTGCCTGCATCAATCGCTGTCGGATTCACAAATGATTTCGTACCAGGATGAATACCGATAATCAGTGCTAGCAATAACAATAAAGCAGCTATCTTAGAGACCATGCCACGCATGCTGCGTAAAGTGCGACGCGGTGTGCATGGCGGCTGCACATTGCAGCAGGTACCATCTGGACGAGGACCTTCTGCACATGCACCACCTGCTTGTTTAGGACGACGACATTCCCAGCGATCGCCTTCTTTTACAGGACTACATTCACTAGCACCACCACATTGGCCTTCGCCATTTGGTCCTTGCCAACAGGATTTGCCCCACTTGCCACCTCTTCCGCAGCAATAAGACAAATTGGGTCGAACATAGGTGTCGACCTGATAACCGGGGCGTTGTTGGTCGCTCATCACGAATAAATATTAACGACGATTAAATGCCAACATGCTAGTAACACTAACAAGATGGCCGAGGGAACATGCACGAACAACCATAACTTCAATGCACCTTGCATTGCATAGTGCGCATCAAGACCATTCTTACGCATCGCAATCGCTTCTAGCTTATGCATATATTCGCGTTCAGTTTGATTTAAGAAGCGATCTAATACTTTAACGCGCATCTGTATCCAACCTAGTGAACGACCCGTACCCAGTAAGTGGCTTAAAACAAAACGCGGCTTTTGAAAAAACCATTGAAATGATTCAGCATAATAACGACCTACGGTGTCCGAATTTGTTTCACGTACTGCTTGCAACACTAGCGCTTCGGCTTCTTCACGTAAGTTTGCTAATTCAGTCGGTATACGTTCGTAAATCACTTGACTACCCAAATCAATTAAACGACGTGGATAGATACGTTGAAAAATAATTCCTACGATGGCTGAAACTGACGCTGTATAGAAAAATAAAGCAATGAATTGTTCGTAACGTCCTTGTGGCCAAAAAGTGCCTGTGTGCTGAAAGTACAAAGGCAAACTCAATGCACCTAAAACAAAATGTAATAACAACCAATCACGCACTGGTCCTAGTGGCAGTACCAACAAACGTTTACGTGCTTTTAAAAATACTAAACCGAGTACAACTACAAACAGTACATAGCCAGTGATGTGCGATACAGCCCACAGATTACGTCGCCCTAACCAGACAAAAATAGTAATAGCGATCCAAGCTAATACAGCAAAAATTATTAGCCCTAAAAATTTCACTGCCTGTTCTCTTGCCATCGGTGTACCTGCTAATGGCGCTGAGAACTCTTGCTTACTAGATGTTTGATCTTGAACTGTCATGCCTTAAGCTCCAATGCGTGCAGTTTTAATCAAGGTCTGCAAATCAATTCGCTGCAATGCGCCGTGTGCACAAGCATTTTCACAGGAAGGACCGGAAGGCAACGAGGAACATAAATCACACTTTGTTGCTTTCATAATTGGTTGATGTGAAACCGGATCAATCACTTGCTGTCCAGATTTTTCGCGGATAGGAACTAAACGAATATTTTCATAAGGACAGGCATTGACACAGGTACCACAACCTATGCAAGTGAGATCATTGATGATGACGGTGCCGCCACTTAAGGTTCGATGAATTGCACCCGTTGGACAACCGATTAAACACACTGGATCAACACAGTGCATACAAGAGTTCGCCACCATCCAGTTATCTAAGGTAGGGCCATTGCGTATAAATTTGGGATTGCCATTATGTGTTTCAGCACAAGCGACGACGCAATCATCACAACGCACACATTTTTCCATGTCGATCAACATGGTCTTGGTGCCATTGATGAAGCGCTGATCTACAGCCCACTCCATAAATGCATCATCTTCAATTGGCCGTGCGGCCGCATCAATTAAACGTCCTGCTGGTTCTATTAACTTGGGGAATACCAAGTCAGCTAAGACTGGATAAGGAATACGCAATAACTGTAGATAACCTAATACCGACAAACTAGTTTCATAGACTTTATTTTCGCCTGACTTCCACGCATCAAATAATTCATCTAAACCAAAATGATCACCTTCACGCAAATAAGTCAGCGTGCGATCGCCATTACCCAAACCGACAGTGACACGACCAAATCCACCAATGACTAATAACAAACCATCGGGATAATCACCTTCACGCAAAACTTGTTGCTCCATTTCGGAAGCGCGTCGGTTTTGCTTATTGCCTGCTTTGAAATCGACATTCCATTCAAAACTACCGTAGGTTTCAAATAAAGTTTGGTCTGCGATTTTTTTCAGTGTTTCAGCATCCAAGCCTTTGAGCAAAGGATGTTCAGGTAATTGTGTCTTGAGTAAATTAGCACGATAGACCTGCTCGATTTTGTCACGCCATGCATCATCACGATTTTTAATATCGCGTAGTGCTTGCCAACGTAACTCTAATACTTTGCAAGTGGTCTCTGCATACACTGTGGCAGAACGCTTGACACGACCAAGCGCTGCAATTTCACCAAACAAGGTACCTGAAGGTAGTAATGCAGTTTTATAAGGCTCGACCAATGGCGGCAAGCTCTCCATATCTGCAGTGAGATTCACACCAGCGCCAAACAAGGCTGCTTTATCTGTTGCATCTAACAAGGATGCACGATGAAGGTGTGCAATATCGGTAGCTGATGTGCCATATAGACTGGTGTCACGCACTTCGGGTATGCGTGGATAGGTCAGCATGTCTCGCAACACACTCCACGCTTTGCGTTTTTTTTCAGGCGCGCGACCTAATACTTGTTGCGGCAAACTCGGTGAAATGACCACACGTACTGCACCTGACAAAATTAAGAATGCGGAATTACCGTAATCACCTTCACGTACGATGATGTCACCGGGTTTGTATTCAACAATACGGCAATCATTTTGAAGAATGCCACGCAAGGGCGCGGCAGCAGGAAAGCGCGAAGCATCGATTGCTGCAAATTCAGGACGCTCCATTAAGGCATCCACATCTTTGTCCGTCATCGCTGGATCAAACGGAGCATCCCAACGACGCGGTCGCTCCATACGCAACGATTGTTGTGTATTCATTTCACAATCCCGAATTCTAAAAAAATAAACGGCGCACTATGCGCCGTTTATTGATGATGATTATTTATAGGCCGACTTAGCTGGCAATTTCACTTTTGCTGATAGGTCTTTGCCTTTTAGAGCATCAGCAAGTTTGCGACCCGCTTCATGAGTAGGAGCTGCGAGTAATGCCTTAACTTCTGGCACATCCGCTACACCTTGCAATGCCGCACGTGCATCTTGTTCACGCTTCTTTTGCAGAGCGATATATTTAGGATGTGTCGCCTTTGCAGAAGCACCGGTAGCTGAAACAAGAGCAGCAGCTTGACCAACGATGAACAAGCGTGAAAGTTCAGCCGGTGTCATTTCAGCATTTACGTTGACATTTGGTGGATAGAAGCGATGACGCACAGTGCCTTGTGAATTACTAACTAATTCAAACTCTGGCCCACCTGGATGGCCTGCATCCAACATTTTGTCTAAGGTGTCACCACTGATTTTTGATTGTGCTAAACCATGGCAACCCATGCAATTTGCTGCGATATCGTAAGTCATGAATGACCAAATCATGCCCGCCTTGGTGGCATCAGCAATACGCTTGGCCTTATGGGCAGGCGCTTCTTTACTGGCATCTTTAATACCATCGCCATAGTTGTTATGCATTTCACGCCATTCGGATGAAGCACCGTGGCAGCTCTCACAAGAAGGACCAGTTGAAACTTGCCCTTTTGAAGTTTCCGATGTTTTTGTTTCTGTGTAATGGCAAGTTATGCAGGTTGGGTTTTGACGCATGTTGTTAGGACCACCAACTGCAGCCAAAATTTTTGCAACTTCTTCTTTTTTATGGATGTCGTTATAAGACTTTGCATGCTTGGTTTGTTTCCAAACTTCTACCTCAGCCTCATGACATTCACCGCACTTACGAAAACCTTCATTAAAAGGCGCGGCTGATGCAGAACTCAAAGCCAAGCTGGAAAATAAACCAACAATTATTAGAAACGACCTCAGCATGGTCTTACTCCCTAAAGTGAATATTCAAAGAAACAATTAACTGGGGTAAATAATACACTGTAAGCAAAAGCTTTTAAACCGAATTAAAGGAGCTAAAGATTAAAAAGTTGTGTTTATTACGGTTCCGTTATTTTTAAAAACGTAAATATCAGACTTTTTATGACGCTTGTAACTTTGATGAAATAATCAGGTTGAATAACTTAATTGCTAAATTGATTATTTATTAACTAATAAATACAATTTTTGGATGAAGGTGGGCTGTTTGAACTTACTCAATTTATTTCATGCAAATTGAGAAGTGTTCGCGAGTCGAATCGCAAGAAAAAGTTATGGTTGAAAAAAACTCTGCACTCTAATTAAATCTTCGGGTGTATCCACCCCTGCGTGCGGAGCTTCATGCGTCACATGCACAGCAATAGGATAACCATGCCAAAGCACACGCAATTGTTCGAGTGCTTCGCTATTTTCTAAAGGTGCGGGCGTGAGTCGTGGATACGTTTGTAAAAACTGCTGACGATAAGCATACAGTCCAATATGACGCAAAGCTTCATACCCACTAGGCAGCGCTGCTTTTGAATCCGCAAAGCCATCTCTATGCCATGGTAGTGGCGCACGTGAAAACAGCATGGCACGACCGTTTTTATCCAATACAACTTTCACCACATTCGGATTAAATACCTCAGCAATTTCCGTAATAGGATGCGCAGCAGTGGCCATCATCACGTCCGCATTGATTAATGCGGCACAAGCTTGAATTAAGCTAGGTTCAATTAAGGGTTCATCGCCTTGTACATTGACTATCACTGCATCATCCGGCAAGCCCATTGCAGCTGCTACCTCAGCAATACGATCCGTCCCCGAAGGATGGTCTGCACGTGTCATGCTTGCTTGAATGTTATGTTGCTGACAAACTGCCATGATCTCAGCATGATCGGTTGCTACCACCACATGCTGTGCACCTGATAACAAAGCTCGCTCAGCAACACGCACTACCATAGGTTTACCGCCAATGTCGACTAATGGTTTTCCAGGTAAACGCGTAGAAGACATACGCGCTGGAATAATGACGGTAAATGTCATGTAGGATGTAAGTGAATGAAGTTGCGTGACGCTATTAACTTTAGCGATTAGCTTAGGTTCGTACACTAGCTGCATCAGTCGCTGCATTCATATCACGTGCATCTTCAGCCCACATAATGGGAATGCCATCACGTATGGGATAAGCTAGTCGATCTGGTGCACAAATGAGTTCTTGCGCTGCTTTATCGAGTTGAAGCGGACCTTTGCAAAGCGGGCAAACTAAAATATCAATCAAGCGGTTATCCATGCAATTTCTCCAGTATGTGTTTTGCAAGTGATGCATCGACATGCGCTTGTACGGGCACTACCCATAGTCGTGCATCATTAGCGATTGCATTATGTTGCATGCATTTTACTGCATCCTTTTCTGTAATAAGAATGGCACTCGCTTCTATATCTGCAAAAGGATTAGTTGCATAATCAAAATGATCTGGCAATGCTTGCGTTGTTGTGAGGCTAATGCCATGTGATCGTAGCGTAGTAAAGAAGCGCTCCGGATGACCTATACCAGCAACAGCTGCTACTGACTGCACAAAAGAAAAATCACGTAATGATTTGCGTTGTGTACGATCTAATAAACGTTCTGCATCAACTGGCACGAGTTGCATGGCATACGCATCGCCTACACTTTCTTCCGATGTATTGACTACATAAAAGTCACTTTGTCTGGTTGCAGGTTCACGCAATGGACCAGCAGGTAGCAACCATCCATTGCCATTGCCGCGTGAATCAGAGAGTTGAATTTCTATATTTCTGCCTAACGCATAATGCTGTAAACCGTCGTCAGAAATAATGATGTTCACATTAGGATGTGCTTGCAACAAAGCTAAACCTGCAGCAGCGCGATCACGACCAATAAAAACAGGAACTCCCGTTCTTTTCGCAATCAATAAGGGCTCATCACCAACTTCATTAGCGTGGCTATTTTTTTCTACAGCACGTACTTGCTGAGCTGAGGAGCCATAACCACGTGAAATAACAGCAGGTTTCCAACCCTGCTCTTGCAGTAGTTGAATGATCCAAATCACTAACGGCGTTTTACCCGTACCACCTACGAAAATATTTCCCACTACGATAACCGGTACCGGCAAGATAGTGATGCGAAAAATCCCCAACGCATACAGCGCTAAGCGTGTGACGATCAGTAGGTTGAAAATAAAAGATAGCGGCCACAATAAACAAGCAATCACACCGCGGCGCTGCCAAGCAGTTAACAATACAGATTCAATTACAGAACGTGGTGATGACATAAGAAGACCAACATCTCTTAGACTTATTTTTGTTTTTTATTGGTTTGTGCGGAAAAACTAATTCTGGGCAAACCAGCGAGACGTGCAGCTTCCAACACATTGATGACTGACTGATGACTGGTTAATGCATCTGCATAAATTTCAACCACCATCTCAGCATTCCCATTTGCAGCATGACGTAATTCCTCTGCTAAAGAAACGGGATCACGCCCTTCTAAGACACGATAATTGATTGCATATCGTCCTTGCGCATCCACAGCCACACTGATACTACGAGACTCGGCAGCGGCTTGCTCAGACTCAGAATTTGGTAATGTTATTTGAAGCGCTGCGTATTTACTGTACGTGGTGGAGATCATCAAAAAAATTAAAATCACCAACAACACATCAATAAAAGCAATCAGATTAATCTCTGGTTCTTCGCGCTTATGACCTTTACGAAAATTCATGATGCACCATCAAGAACGTGAACCTAAGGCCACATCAACAAATCGAATTGCTTGCTGTTCCATCTCTATCATGAAGTCATCGACTATGGCACGAAAGTATCGATAGAACACGAGCGAAGGCATAGCAACTGCTAAACCAAAACCTGTGTTGTACAACGCTACAGAGATACCATGTGCTAGTTGAGTGGGATCAGCACCGGTTGCATTTTGTGATCCAAATAATTCAATCATACCCACTACAGTGCCAAACAAACCTAGTAGTGGTGATAGCGTCGCCACCGTACCCAGTGCACTCAGATAGCGTTCTAATTGATGGGCGGTTGCTCGACCTGCTTCTTCTATGGCTTCTTTCATGACTTCACGTGGCGCATGCAGATTTCGTAAACCAGCTGCTAAGACTTCGCCTAAAGGTGAGTTTTGAGCAAGCTGTGTCACCACGTCATCATCAATCCGACCACCGTGTGTCACCTTAATCACCTCAGGTAATAAGGTAGGCGGCAAAATCTTATCTCTGCGTAAATACAAGAGACGCTCAACGATAATGGTCACAGCAATCACTGAGGCCAATAATAAAAACCAAATTGGCCAACCTGCAGCCTGAAGAATCGCAAACAAATTTACCCCCAGAAGAGCGAACAATACTGGATGCAGACTGTAACCGCTAAGCCTATGGCGGGCAAGTCAGAATACGAAGACGTCAGTCTTCTATAAGTCTCAGGTCAGCCGTTCAGCCGAGTTTTTACACAGGTTATGTGGATAACTTTGTGAGTAACTTGAAGAGTTTCACCCAAAGTGCTTGATTCAAAAGGTTTTTTCCTATTTGCATTAACTCAGTGCAAAATAATTTCTTCAATTAAATCAATTGGTTAGAGAATTTCTTAGCATTATTCATCATGCTTAGGGAGTATTTATTATATAAAGGCATTTATGTGGACAGCTTCAAAATAAGCTATCAAATAAATAAGATTATTCCCTCATTCTCATGGCCAGCACTCCAGAAATACTCAGCGTTTCTCAGCTAAATCAAGCAGTTAGCAACTTGCTTGAACGTAACTTTCCACTTGCTTGGGTCTCGGGTGAAATCTCAAATTTCACCCGTGCGGCATCCGGTCATTGGTATTTCACGTTAAAAGATAGTGCGGCACAGGTGCGTGCTGTGATGTTTCGCGGACGTGCGCAATATGCCGATTTCAATCCTAAAGAAGGCGACAAAGTTGAAGTACGTGCGTTAGTGAGTTTGTATACACCGCGCGGTGACTTTCAACTCAATGTGGAATCCATACGCAGAGCCGGTGTCGGTAATCTGTATGAAGCCTTCGTCAAACTCAAAACTAAACTGGCAGCAGAAGGTTTATTTGATGAGGAGCGTAAACGTGCACTACCTGAATTTCCAAAAACCATAGGCATAGTGACGAGTCCGCAAGCTGCAGCTTTGCGTGATGTATTGATAGCTTTACACAGACGTGCTCCGCATATTGATGTGATTCTTTATCCCACTGCTGTACAAGGAGAAGGTTCAGCAGAAAAAATCGCCACTACAATTCACACTGCTTCACGACGTGCTGAATGTGATGTGCTGTTAGTGTGTCGTGGTGGTGGCAGCATGGAAGACTTATGGTCGTTTAATGATGAGTCAGTCGCTCGTGCTATTGCGAGTTGTAGCATGCCTGTGATTGCTGGCATAGGTCACGAAACGGATTTCACCATTGCTGATTTCGTTGCTGATTGTCGTGCTCCCACTCCCACCGCAGCGGCAGAACTCGCAGCCACACCACGTGCTGATTGGCTTGCTGCCTTGTTTGATCATGCTGACTCACTGTCTACTGCACTCAGACGACAACTCGATAAACTGACACAAACGCTAGACTGGTACGCACATAGACTGCAAAGCCCTGCGCAAGCGATTAAGCACCAACAATTACGCTTAAGCGCAATCCAATCGCGCTTACATCATGCATTGCACACACCGCTGAATGAATCCCGTCATGCGTTACTGCAGTTGCAAGAACGATTGAAAAGCCAATTACCGGATACGCGTTTACAAAAAGCAGATTTAAGTCAACTAAGTCGTCGCTTATCTTCAGCGCACAACACACACACCGCCCAACTACGACAGCAACTAATGGGGCTAGCAAGTCAGTTGAATTTGCTTGCACCGCAACGCACGCTAGAGCGCGGCTATGCGATTTTGCAAGATCACGCAGGAAATATTCTGCGCCATCCACAACACATCACACCTCCCCAAAGCTTTACTTTAAGGCTGGCAGAAGGTAGTACTGAAATTGATATCAGTTCAGTCCGCAATCTGCCACATGACTCTTGATTACAATTTAAGCTATACTTCGCGCGGTTTTCGCATCGTTAAGGCACCGTGATTTTATTTCACAGACAAGTGTCCTTTTTATAAATAACAACCTTTATAAGAATTTTTCGGGAGAATTTATGGCTGCGATTTTGCAATCTCTTGGACGTACCATTATTGCTGGCGTTGTATTGCTGATTTTATTGGTGCTCATCGTTGGTGGTATCACAGGTGCTAGCCCTGAGATGGGACACGCATGGGGCGCATTCATATTGCGTTGGTTGCATGTAGTGTGCGGCACTATGTGGATAGGTTTGCTGTGGTACTTTAATTTCGTACAAATTCCTTCTATGCCAAAAATTCCGGATGAACAAAAACCGGCAATTGGTAAAGTCATTGCACCAACCGCTTTGTTCTGGTTCCGTTGGGCTGCATTAGCGACTGTAGTCACAGGTATCTTGGTTGCTGCTGCAAATGGTTATCTTGCACAAGCACTGACATTCACTCCGCCTTTCCATGCAATCGGAATTGGTATGTGGATTGCACTCGTGATGGCATTTAATGTCTGGTTCATCATTTGGCCTAATCAGAAAAAAGCATTAGGTATGGTGACTGTTGAACCAGAAGCAAAGGCAGCTGCTGCTCGTTTAGCTATGTTAACTTCACGTGTTAACACTATGCTCTCCATCCCTATGTTGTACATGATGGTGGCACAACAAAACGGCGGTTTGTAATCTAATAGCAGCAATAAAAAAGCCTGTGTAGCGCGAGCTACACAGGCTTTTTTTATGACATATACAATTACAGTAAATTCATTGGTATCTTTAAATACACTACACCATTCGCCTCTGCAGGCGGCATCTCACCAGCACGTATATTTACTTGCACTGACGGTAAAATTAACACCGGCATTTCTAAGGTAGCGTCACGCTTGCTACGCATAGCAACAAACTCTGCTTCACTCACACCATCATGTACATGAATATTTTTTTCACGTTGTTCAGCAACCGTAGTTTCAAAACAAATCGCTCTGTCAGTAGGCGGATAGTCATGACACATGAATAAACGTGTTTCATTAGGCAGACTTAAGAGTTTGCGCACTGATTGATATAAGACTTTCGCATCACCACCAGGAAAATCACAACGCGCAGTACCTACATCTGGCATAAACATAGTGTCACCCACAAATACTGCATCACCAATTTGATAGGCCACGCAGGCGGGAGTGTGACCTGGCACAAACAATGTTTTAGCAGTTAGCTCACCGATTTTAAATTCTTCGTCTGCTTTTAGGAGATGACCAAATTGTGAACCATCTGTTTTAAAACTAGATTCCAAATTAAACACACCCTGAAAAACTTTTTGTACTTGCTGGATGTGATCACCAATCGCTGTTACACCACCTAGCTTTTCCTTTAAATACGGTGCAGCAGTGACGTGGTCAGCATGGGCATGGGTTTCTAAAATCCATTCCACCTTGAGATTTTTTTCCTTAACAAAGGCAATCACTTTGTCCGCAGAGGTCGTGTGAGTGCGACCTGACTTAGGGTCGTAGTCGAGTACAGAGTCAATAATTGCGCAGGCGCCGCCTTCTTTGGCGAACACCACGTAGGTGACAGTCCAGGTCGCAGGATCAAAAATACCGTGTACCTGAGGGGTGTTGGATATCGACATAGCAAGACTCCGTTTAATTAATCTGTACACATTATATTGATTTACAGTTTATTTGTAAATATAATGTTTTAACCTTAATTAAATAAACTCACCCAATTAATAGGCGAAGTGCACTAAAGTAGGCATCACAATAGTTAACCCAAGCTTTTTTAAAAATCCAGAATCAGGAGCAGCTATGCCAGTTTCCATCACACGCCATAACCCAAATTTCGGCACCGCACCGCAATTTTCACCTGAGGACATGCAGGAAATTGCAGAGCAAGGTTTTAAATCTGTCATTAACAATCGACCTGATGGTGAAGGCGGCGCATCACAACCTACCAGTTCGCAAATGGAAAAAGCCGCACACGCAGCGGGTATGCAATATAGCTATTTGCCTGTTGTTAGCGGTCAAATCACACCAGCACAAACGGCAGAATTTGCTGCCTTACTGCAGAGTCAACCTAGTCCCATTCTGGCTTTTTGTCGCAGTGGTGCTCGCTCAACAAATTTATTTCAAATGGCAAGTGCCTTAAGCTCACAATCAATTTCAACCAGTTCGAAAGCTGCGCCTTCTTGTAACTGGAATGCACAGCAAGATATCGTCATCATTGGTGGTGGTAGTGCAGGCATTGGACTAGCAGCGAGTTTACTTAAACGCCAACCTAATTTACAAATCAGTATTGTTGAACCTAAAGATAAACACTATTACCAGCCTGCTTGGACTTTAGTCGGTGCGGGTGAATTTAATGCCCGTGATACAGAACGCGATATGGCCGATGTCATGCCACAAGGCGTGACGTGGATACGAGCTGGGGCTACAGCATTTGATCCAGAAAACAAACAAGTACATTTAGATTCTGGTAATCCTATTAGCTATCAATATTTAATCGTTGCACCTGGCTTGCAATTAAATTGGAAAGCGATTGAAGGCCTAGAGCAAACACTGGGTAAAAATGGTGTCACTTCTAACTATCGTTATGATCTCGCTCCTTACACATGGTCGTTGGTGCAATCACTACAATCAGGCAAAGCCATCTTCACGCAACCTCCTATGCCAATTAAATGCGCAGGTGCGCCACAAAAAGCGGTGTACTTATCTTGCTCAGAATGGGAACAACAAAGACGCCTAAAAAATATACAAGTTGAATTCTATAATGCAGGCGCTGTTTTATTT
>Ga0209550_10001667_pt1 | contig 21285 bp, 20 predicted proteins | sample LauGreSuBDMM15SN_2_FD_187567 | JGI IMG/M metagenome (GOLD analysis project Ga0209550, IMG submission 187567) | Freshwater lake microbial communities from Lake Michigan, USA - Su13.BD.MM15.SN (SPAdes) (version 5) | ecosystem: Environmental > Aquatic > Freshwater > Lake | place: Lake Michigan... | reverse complement strand
CTGGTGCGCACCTCGGGCGACTGCAAGACCTGGGCAATGTCGGCGTTGACCTTGGTCAAAATTTCTTTGGGAACACCGGTGGGCATGAACACGCCCAACCACACATCCAAGGCCACGCCTGGCACGGTCTCGGCGATGGCGGGCAGGTCGGGAAATGCAGCAAAGCGCTTGCCACCGGCACCGGCGAGCAAACGCAGTTTGCCGTCTTTGACATGGGGCAACAAAGAGTTGACCGCACCAATGAACACCTGGATGCGCCCACCCAACAAATCGGTGATGGCAGGCACGGCACCCTTGTAGGGCACGTGTTGCATTTTGATACCGGCCACATGGCTGAGCATCTCGGCCGCCAGTTGTTGGGGCGAGCCATTGCCCGATGAGCCGTAATTCAAAGCGTTGGGGTTTTTCTTGGCATATTCGACCAACTCAGCCACATTTTTGGCCGGGAAATTGGCATTGACCGCCAGCACAAACGGCACCACAGCCACCGTGGTCACGGGGACCAGGTCTTTGAAGACATCAAAGGGCATCTTGCCCACATGGGGGTTGGTGACAAAAATATTATTGGCCCCGAGCAACCAGGTGTAGCCATCCGGGGCACTCTTGGCCACCAGGTCTGAACCCAGGTTCATGCCCCCGCCGGGGCGGTTCTCGACCACCACGGCTTGCTTCCATTGATCGCTGAGTTTTTGGGCAATCGTGCGGGCCAGCACATCGTTGCTGCCGCCCGGTGTGATGGGCACGATAAATTTGACCGGCTTGCTCGGGTAGGGCGTGGTTTGCGCCGAAGCGGTACCCCAGGCCAAGGCTTGGCACAAACCCAGCGCCACCATCCATATTTTCAACATAGTTGTCTCCTGATGTGTTTTTAAACTTTGACTGACTGCAGACTCTCGGGCGCAAATATATCCTGCGCGCTCATCAAGCGGTGTGTGACGCCTTGTTCATGCGCGTATTGGCAAAAAGCATCCAAAGTCCGCAGGGGCTCACACAGCGAAAGCGCGCCCCAGCCCACAACTGCTAAGGGCGAACGCGCCAAGTGCCAGCGCAACGACAAGAAAAATGCAAGCCCATTCACCATGGGGAAAGGTTAACACCTTGCCGCGCAGCCAAGCTGTCACCCCGGGGGCACGGCACAATGGTTTGATAACTCGCCAAAGGATGGCCATGAAGTGGATGAGCTTTGCCCAAGCGGGCCGACCGGGCTTTGGCCTGGTGGTGGATCAATCGGTGTTGGAGGCACCTGCTGACATGGCGCAGCAGTGGCCCAGCCTGTGGCATGTGGTGTCTCGAGGCATTGCCCCACAAGTGGCCGCAGCCATTCTGAAAAACCCCAGGGTGTGGCCGTTGGCCGAACTGACGGTCAATCTGCCCATGCCCGATGCGCCGCGCATTTTTTGCATTGGCCGCAATTACAAAGGCCATGTGGCCGAGGTGGGTTCGGCTTTGCCCAAGCACCCCAGCTTGTTCATGCGCGGCGTTGAATCCTTGGTGCCGAGTGGTCAGCCCCTGGAGCGGCCAACGGCCTCGGCAGACTTTGACTTTGAGGGCGAACTGGCCGTGGTCATGGGCCAAGGTGGGCGCCATATTCCGCGCCAGCAAGCCTTGTCCAAGGTGTTTGGCTACAGCATCTTCAACGATGGCAGCGTGCGCGATGTGCAGTTTCAGCACTCACTCACTGCGGGTAAAAATTTTTACCGCTCCGGTGCCATGGGCCCGTGCATCGTCAGCGCCGCAGACATCTCCGACCCGACCCAGTTGTGGCTGACCACCACCTTGAATGGCCAGCAGGTGCAGCACAGCCAGACCGATGACTTGATTTTTGACATCCCGGCCATCATTGAGTACATCTCGGGCATCACCCCCTTGCTTGCGGGCGACATCATTGCCACGGGTACCCCTGATGGCGTGGGCATGGCCCGCAAACCCCCGTTGTGGCTTCAACCCGGTGACCTGATCGAAGTGCAGATCAGCCAGATCGGCACCCTCCGCAATGGCGTGCGCGATGGTGACTGAGCTTTGACGCTGGTGCATGAAGCACTGTGGATCGCCAAGTCGCAGTGCGGCTCGCGATGGGTGGGTTTTGCAGCCCATCCTCAGACCTGTGGGACCGTTGACGCAATCGCATCGGTTTGTCGGGCGTGCTTAAAATATATGCAACTAGGAGGAAATCATGCTCAAAGGTAAAACTGCACTCGTCACCGGCTCCACCAGTGGCATTGGCTTGGGCATTGCCCAGGCTTTGGCCCAGCAAGGTGCGAATCTCATTCTCAACGGATTTGGCGACGCTGACTCGGCCTTGGTGCAGATCCAGGCCTTGGGCGTCAAAGCCGTGCACCACCCGGCCGACATGAGCAAGCCCAGCGAGATTGAGGCCATGATGGCCTTTGCCGAGCAACAGGGCGGTGTGGATATTTTGGTCAACAACGCCGGCATTCAGCATGTCGCCTTGGTGGAAGATTTTCCGGTGGACAAGTGGGACGCCATCATCGCCATCAATTTGTCCAGTGCCTTCCACACCACCCGCTTGGCCATGCCGACCATGCGCCAGCGCAACTGGGGCCGGGTGCTCAACATCGCATCCACCCATGGGCTGGTGGCGTCACCGCAAAAGTCAGCCTATGTCACGGCCAAGCACGGCATCGTGGGTTTCACCAAATCGGTGGCTTTGGAAACCGCCACCACTGGCGTGACCGTCAACGCCATTTGCCCGGGCTGGGTGCTGACCCCCTTGGTGCAACAACAAATTGATGCCCGCGCCCTCAAAGAAGGCATCAGCGTGGAAAAGGCCAAAACCAACTTGCTTGCCGAAAAACAGCCCTCGCTGCAGTTCACCACACCCGAGGAGTTGGGTGGGTTGGCGGTGTTTTTGTGCTCTCCCCAGGCCAACAACGTTCGCGGCGCGGCCTGGAACGTGGATGGCGGTTGGGTGGCTCAATAGGTCAAAAGCCAACGTTGTTACCGCCTTTGAGCTGCAAAATTTCACGCGCTTCGTCGGGGGTGGCCACTTCCAGCGACAAGCCTTCCAAAATGGACCGGATGCGCTTGACTTGAGTGGCATTGGTTTGCGCCAAGGTGCCAGGCGCGTCCCAGAGCGAGTCTTCCAAGCCCACGCGCACATTGCCGCCCATCAGGGCCGACATGGTGGCCGTGGGCATTTGGTGACGGCCTGCGCCCAACACAGACCACACATAGTCGTTGCCAAACAAGCGGTCGGCGGTTTGCTTCATTTGCATCACGTGCTCGGGGTGGGCGCCAATGCCGCCCAAAATCCCAAACACCGATTGAATGAACAACGGGGGCTTGACGATCATGCGTTCCATAAAGTGCGCGGCCGTGTACAGGTGGCCGATGTCGTAGCACTCGATTTCAAATCGAGTTTGGTTGGCGCTGCACGACTCGAGGATGTATTGAATGTCTTTGAAGGTGTTGCGAAAAATACGGCCATCGGATTCGGCCAAATAGGGCACTTCCCAGTCGTGCTTCCAATTTTTGTAACGACCGACCATGGGGTGCAGGCCAAAGTTCATCGAGCCCATGTTGAGCGAGGCGATTTCGGGCTTGAGTTGCAAGGCCGGTTGCAAGCGCTCTTCGATGCTCATGGTCGAGGCGCCGCCCGTGGTGAAGTTGAGCACCACGTTCGAGTGGGCCTTGATCACGGGGGCAAATTCATGGAAGTATTTGGTGTCTTGGGTCGGCTGACCGGTGATCGGGTCGCGCGCGTGCAAATGCACGATGGAGGCTCCCGCTTCGGCTGCCCCAATGGCCGCATCGGCGATCTCTTTGGGCGTGATCGGCAGGTGCGGCGACATGGTCGGTGTGTGGATGGAACCGGTCACTGCACAGGTGATGATGACTTTGCGCTTGGGTCTGGATGCCATGGGTGTCTCCTTTGGGTGGTGATGGTTTGGTTTATTCGGCCTTGATGCCAATCGCCTTGACAATGCCGGCCCAGCGCTCGCGCTCGGCCTTCATGGAGGCGGTCAAGGCCACACCAAACTGGCCTTGGCTGTCTCGGGCGATCATGGACCAGGTCATGGGGGTTTGTGTTTCCAGAAAAGCCCCATCATGCCTGATTGGCGTGTGAAAATGCCTCAGCCCTGGGAATGGCCCGGGACAAGGTCGGTATCGGAGCGCACTGTGGAAGTTTCATTTGAGCATGAGATCGGGTCTTTGCGCTTGGGCGAAGGCGACACCTTCCATGGCGAGGGTATTTTGGCCATCACCAAAGCCTTGCTGCAATCGGGCGTGGCTTATGTGGGCGGCTACCAAGGCGCGCCGGTGTCGCATCTGCTCGATGTGATGGTGCAGGCCAAGCCATTGATGGACGAGTTGGGTGTGCACGTCGAAGCCTGTGCCAATGAGGCCTCGGCGGCGGCCATGTTGGGTGCCAGCCTGCACTACCCGCTGCGTGGTGCGGTGACCTGGAAGTCGATTGTGGGCACCAATGTCGCCGCCGATGCCTTGTCCAATTTGGCCTCTCCGGGTGTACTGGGTGGCACTTTGATCGTGGTGGGCGAGGACTATGGCGAGGGGGCTTCGGTGATCCAAGAGCGCACCCATGCCTATGCCCTCAAAAGCACCCTGTGCCTGCTCGACCCCCGCCCCGATTTGCCCAAAATGGTCGAGATGGTCGAGCACGGTTTTGCCTTGTCCGAAGCCTCCAACATGCCCACCATTTTGGAGTTGCGCATCCGCGCCTGCCATGTTCGGGGCAGCTTTGTCACCAAGGCCAACCGCTCGCCCGCCTTGTCGACCCGCGCCTTGATGGAAGACCCAGCGGCCTTCGATTACATGAGATTGGCGCATCCGCCGGTGACCTTTCGCCATGAAAAGCTCAAAACCCAAGAGCGCATTCCGGCCGCTTGTCGCTACATCGCCGAACACGGCCTGAACGAACACATGCCGGGTCGACACACCGATGTGGGTTTGGTGGTGCAGGGCGGTTTGTACAACGCCCTGGTGCGCAGCCTGCAGCAACTGGGCTTGGCCAATGCTTGGGGCGAGAGCGATATTCCGATCTTGGTGCTCAACGTGACTTACCCCTTGGTGCCCGATGAAATCGCCGACTTCTGCGCCGACAAACAAGCGGTGATGGTGATCGAGGAGGGCCAGCCCGAGTACATCGAGCAAGACATCGCCACCTTGTTGCGCCGGCGCGGCGTGAACACCGCCTTGCACGGCAAAGACTGGTTGCCCCTGGCCGGTGAATACAGCGTGGAAGTGTTGTCCACCGGGCTGACCGCTTTTGCCCAACACTATTTGGATCCGGCGTTGACCGAGGGCGCGCAAGATTGGCTGGCGCGCAATCAGCAGCGGCGCGGCGAAGTGGCCCAAGTGCTGGGTGTGCCATTGCCCGCGCGCCCGCCCAGCTTTTGCGTGGGTTGCCCAGAACGACCCGTGTTTGCCGCCCTCAAATTGGCCCAGCAAGAGATTGGCCCTGTGCACATTGCGGCCGACATTGGTTGCCATGCCTTGGCCACCTTTGAGCCTTTTTCCAGCGGCCATTCGATCTTGGGTTATGGCATGAGTTTGGCCAGCCGTGCCGGGGTGTCTCCCATGATGCAGCGGCGCAGTTTGGCGATCATGGGCGACGGTGGTTTTTGGCACAACGGCTTGCTCACCGGTGTGCAAAGCGCCTTGTTCAACAACGACGATGCGGTGCTGTTGATCTTTAAAAACGGCTACACCTCGGCCACGGGCACGCAAGACATTCACTCCACGCCCAGCGATGCCGCCAAGGCGGGTGCGCCGGACAAGCAGCACAGCTTGGCCCACACCAACCAAACCATTGAAACCACCTTGCGTGGCATGGGCGTGCAGTGGATGCGCACCGTGCACACCTACGAAGTGGCGCAGATGAAGCGCACCCTCAAAGAGGCTTTGACCCATGAGTTTGCGGGCCTGAAAGTCATCATTGCCGAGGGCGAATGCCAACTCGAGCGCCAGCGCCGCATCAAACCTTGGATCGCCAAAATGCTGCGCGGCGGCGAGCGGGTGGTGCGGGTCAAATACGGGGTGGATGAGGATGTGTGCAATGGCGACCACGCTTGCATCCGTTTGTCGGGCTGCCCGACGCTGACCCTCAAGGACAACCCCGACCCACTCAAGGTCGATCCGGTGGCCACAGTGATTGACGGCTGTGTGGGTTGTGGTTTGTGTGGGGCCAATGCCCACGCCGCCACCTTGTGCCCAAGCTTTTACCGCGCCGAGGTGGTGCAAAACCCCAAACCCTGGGAGCGTGTTTGGGACGCATTGCGTTCGCGCTTGGTGCGTGCCTTGCAACCGGCTTGACACCATGAACACAACCCGACCCGTCTCTTTGTTGTTGTGTGCCTTGGGTGGCGAAGGTGGTGGCGTGCTCAGCCAATGGCTGGTCGAGGCTGCACGCATCGCCGGTTATCCCGCACAAAGCACGTCCATTCCCGGCGTGGCCCAGCGCACGGGGGCGACCACTTACTACGTGGAGGTCTTCCCCCAGCCTTTGGCCGAGCTGGGCGGACGCCGTCCGGTGTTGAGCCTGAACCCAGTACCCGGGGCCTTGGATGCCTTGGTTTCTTCGGAACTGCTGGAAACCACGCGCCAAATCGGTTTGGGCTATGCCTCACCCGATCGCACCCGGGTCATCACATCGAGCGCGCGCAGCTTCACCACCCATGAGCGCATGCAACTGGCCGATGGGCGGCGCGACAGCGCCCAATTGGTCGATGTGGTGCGCCGCTTCAGCCTTGAACACCATGTGTTGGACATGGCCAGCATGGCCCAGCAAGCGGGCACCGTGGTCAGCGCGGTGATGTTGGGGGCCATTGCGGGCAGTGGCCTGTTGCCCTTTGGGCGCGCGCACTTTGAGGCTGCCATTGGGCAAGGGACCCAAGCTGCGGCCAGTTTGCGCGGCTTTGCGCTGGCATATAACGCGGTAAACACCCCACGCCAATGGGCCGAGGTGGCCGCTCAGGTCTTGCCCGAGGGTGCTGCCAGCGCCTTGAGCCCTGCGGACCAGGCGGCCTTGTTGGATTTTCCCGAGCCCGCGCGCGCCATGTTGGCCCTGGGCTTGGCGCGGGTCATCGATTACCAAAACCATGCGTATGGCCAGGTGTATTTGCGCCGCATGCGCCAGGTTTGGCAAGCCGAGCTCGCCAGCGACCCCGGCGGTACAAATGGATGGGCGGTCACGCGCGAGATGGCGCGCTGGGTGGCCTTGTGGATGGCGTTTGACGACATCATTCGGGTGGCTGATTTGAAAAGTCGATCGACCCGTTTGCAGCGGGTGGTCAAAGAGGTGCGAGCTGGGCCCGATGATCTGCTCAAGGTGTACGACCATTTCAAGCCCGGCGTGCCAGAGTTTGCCGCTTTGTTGCCCAGCGCCTGGGCCGACCGTTTGACAGCTTGGGACCGTGCCCGTGTGTTGCGCGGTCGCGAACCCTGGGCCTTGCCCTTGAAGATTGGCACCCACTCGGTGGGCGGCATGTTGGCCCTGCGCGGCCTGGCCAGCCTCAAAGGATGGCGGGTGTATGGCCAGCGCTTTGCCCATGAGCAATTGGCCATTGAGGGCTGGTTGCAAGCGGTGGTGCAAGGCCTGGCGCGAACATGGGGCTTGGGCCATGAATTGTCACAGTGTGGCCAATTGATCAAAGGCTATGGCGCGACCAACGAGCGTGGCAAGTTGCATTTGCAGCACCTGGTGGGCCATTTGGCGGCGTTGCCCGACCCGCAAGCCGCGGCCCTGGCCGTGGCCCAGGCGCGCGCGGCCGCTTTGCAAGACGATGCGGGCAAGGCCTTGGACCTGACCTTGCGCACCCATGGTGCCCCGGCACGGCCCGTTGCCGAGCAGCCCATTCGGTTCATGCGCAAACCTGGCGCGTCGGCGCCGCGCTGAACGCTGCACCGCCACCCGCCCTGGGCTGATGCCAATTAAATATTCCCTTTCAGGAGATTTTTCATGACGCTGTTTGTTTTTTCTCAACGCGTGCGCCGCCTCGTGCTCACAGCCATGTGTATGGGTGGTTTGACCGTCGTGGGTCTGGCGCAAGCCCAAAGTTGGCCGCAAAAACCCATCCGTGTGATTGTCAATTTCCCACCGGGTGGCGCTGCCGACCAAATTGCCCGTGCGGTGGCCCAACCGCTGGGTGAGGCCTTGGGGCAAACTGTGGTGGTGGAAAACCGCGGCGGGGCCAACGGCAACATTGGCGGTGAGGCGGTGGCCAAAAGTGCGGCCGATGGCCACACCTTGTTGATGAGCTCGGGTGGCATGGTGTCGATCAACCCGCACTTGTACAACAAGATGCCGTTTGACCCGATGAAAGATCTGGTGCCGGTGGCTGCTGCGGCCCGCGTCTTGGTGTTTTTGGAGGTGCGGCCCAGCTTGCAAATCAACGATTTCAAAACCTTTTTGGACTTCATCAAAGCCAACCCCGGCAAACTGAGCTTTGGCTCGCCAGGCAATGGCAGCTCCCCGCATTTGGCCGCCGAGATGATGAAGGCGCAATCGAACACCTTTGCCGTGCATGTGCCCTACCGTGGCGCGGCGCCCGCCATGCAAGATTTGCTCGCCGGTCAAATTGATTTCATGTTCGACCCCGGTATTGGCCTGCAACATGTGCGCTCGGGAAAGCTCAAAATGCTGGCCGTGGGCAGCCCCAAGCGCTCGCCCTTGTTTCCCGATGTGCCCACCTTGGATGAGCTGGGTTTGAAGGGTTTTGACGCCGACTCTTGGTTTGGTTTTTACGCCCCGGCGGGCACACCGGTCGAGGTGGTTCAACGCTTGAACCGAGAAATCAATGCCGCCTTGGCAACGACCGCCGTAAAAGAACGTATTCAGGCTTTGGGCGGTATTCCTGCGCCCATGAGCGCCGCTGATTTTGGACAAAGCGCCAAAACCGACAGCGAGCGTTTCGGCCAATTGATCAAAACCCGCAACATCCGAGGTGACTGAATTGTCAGATGCCCCCACCCCCCGCACCACGGTGTTCACCATTCAGGTGGAGTTTGGCGACTGTGACCCAGCCCGCATCGTGTGGTTCCCCAATTTTTTCCGCTGGATCGATGCCTCGGCGCGCCATTTTTTTATCTCAGCCGGTGTACCGCCATGGCATGAGACGGCCGCCACCTGGGGCATCATTGGCACGCCCATCGTCAACACCCAGGCGCGGTTTGTGCAAACCACCAGTTATGGGGACCGCCTGGACATCCACACCTGCGTCACGCACTGGGGCAACAAGAGCTTTACTTTTTTGCACCGGGTGATGCGCGACAGCGAATTGATCATGGAGTGCACCGAGGTCCGCTTGTTTGCGGGGGCCAAAGAAGGCAAGGTGCCAGGCATTGTGGGCTTGCCCATCCCCGACGAAGTGCGCCGCTTGTGTCAGGTTTGATGGGGGTTCTTTTGACCCCACCCACGACCCAGTCCTTTCAGCTCCCCAAACGATTCTGGACCTGGCCTTGCCGCATCAGGGTGGTGCCTGGTTAGCGCCGTTGGACATGGCGGCGCTGAAGCCAGTTGTGGTCTGGTTGCCCGCTCGTTCAGGTCTGTTCCCAGTCTGTGGTTTGCGGCAAGTGGGGGTTGACTTGGGGACGGGCGATGAATTGCAGCAAGGCCATGGCCACCTCGGGTCCCTTGTCTTCGGTCAGGCAATGACCGGCTTGGTGAATCAGTTGGTGTGGTTGCCGTTTGGCACCGGGCACTTGATCGATGAACCAGTGTTGGCCCCCAAGGGTGAGGTGGTCGCGGCTGCCAAACAAGGTCAACAGGGGTTTGTGCCACAAGGTCATGGCCAGCCAGGCTTGGGTGACGTCGGGGTTTTTTTCTTTGCGCACATCCCATTGGTGCCAGGCCGACAGGTGGCGCACGGTGGCCAGCAGGTGGCGCTGCGGGTAGGGGGCTGCATAGGCTTGCAGGGTGGCTGTATCCAGCCGGGTTTGACAGGCCGCGCGCAGCACCCCTGTCAAAGGATAGAGCGGGCTCCATGCCGGCCACTGGGTGGCAAAGGCAGTCAACCGGTTGCGGCCACGCGGGTCCAGCGGTGAGCGGGTGTTGGCCAAGGCCAGTCGTTCGACCCGTTCGGATTGCAACAAGGCCAAGCGAAACGCCATCAGCCCCCCCAAGCCCTGGCCATATAAGGTGGTGTTTTGCAGTCCCAGGTCATGCATCCATTGAGACAGGTTGTTGACTTGAGCGCCCAGGCCAATCGCGGCGCGGTTTTGGGGCTTGTCAGATCGGCCACAGCCCAGCAGGTCGGGCACCAGCACCCGATGGCCAGCCTGCACCAGCCAAGGAATCACGCTGCGAAACACATAGCCCCAGGTGGGCAAACTGTGCAGCAGCACCGTGGGGGGAGCCAGCGGCGGACCTTCGTCGATGTAGGCCAGGGCTGTGCCGGGTTGGCCATGCCAGTGCACGGCATAGGGGTAGGCGTGCAGATCGTTCAAGCCGTGCAAGTCGGCGCGGTTGTTGGGCATGGGCTCAGGGGTGGGGGCTTGTCATGCCAGCGCCATAACCATGGGGGGTGGGTGAAAGCCGGCAAACGCTGCGCGTCCCCACTGCCTTGCTGATTGGGGCCCGTGGGCCTTTAGGGCTTGGAGATGGTGCGCCATTGATCTTGATGTTGCCCCAGCCATTGCAGGGCCAAGCCATCATCGAATTGGCTGGGGTGAAAGTCAGCGCGGAAATAAGCCCGCCAGTGGCTGGCGCCCCAACGCAGCAAACCTTGGCGACCCAACAACCAGTGCTGGGCACCCCGCCAGGTGGCAGCCTTGAACAACTGGCCATCGCGCCACAAGTGGTGCGCAGTTTGGCGCAACACATCGAGGGCGAAATGCAAGGACACCAAGCGCATCCAGCGTTTACGCCACAGCTCGTTACCGTCCAATGCCCGGTAGAGGTCAAAAGCGGTGCAACGGTGTTCCAACTCCTCGCTGGCATGCCACAACCACAACTGGCGCATGCGTTCAGGGGCCTGCGCCAACACGCCAGGGTGCTGCAGCAACCAGGCTGCAAAGATGGCTGTCAGGTGCTCGGTGGAAGCGGTCACTGCGACTTTGTGGCGCTTGTCTTGAAATGCATCCAGGCGTTTTAAGCGTTTGACCACCCGAGGTGCCCAGCGGTTTTCATAGCCCAAAGCGGCCAAATGCTGGTTGTACAACTCGTGCAAACGCCGGTGGGTGGCCTCTTGGCCCACAAAGCCTTGAATTTCGCGCGCCCAAGCCGGTTTTTGCTCAGTTGGCAATTGCGTCAAGCCCTCACGCAAAGAGTCGATGAAAAACTGCTCGCCCACCGGGAAGCTCATGGACAAAGCATCCAAAAAAGCGCTCAGAAAAACCTCGCCGCCGTTCCAATGCCGCTCCATGGGTGGCTTCATGTCGATCAACAGGTGTCGGATGGTCAGTGCGTTCATGGGTTAGATCTGGTTTGAAGAGGGCATTTTGCCTGTGCGCGCTCGCGCAGGGGGTGGGAGGCAGGTTCGCCCCATGTCAATTGTGTCTTTCGGCAAATAACTCAAAAGATAACTTTTTTAAAGGTGGTGCCATGATTCCTCTTTCCAAGGGACCTGAAAATATCCAAATTGATTCATTCATTGGCGCACCTAAGTTATTGTAAACATTGGGATTCATTTCCCTTTTAAACGACAACTGGGCGCATGAGAACCAGGAAGTGCCCCGATTTTTGACTAGAATCGCCCCCCAAGGAGCGCATATGTCAAACCCATCAGATTCTTTAGAAAGCGTTGTCATTGGTGACGGCGTGGTCGTCAAAGGCACATTCGTTGTCCCTTCCAAAGCCATCGTGAATGGCGTGATTGAAGGCGATTTGACCGCTGAAGAGGTGCTGATTGGACCCACCGGCAAAATTTCTGGCCGCATTTCCGCCAAGGTGATTGATGTGCGTGGTGAGTTGCACAACACCATCATCAGTGAAAAAAGTTTGATTGTTCGCTCCACCGGCCGCATTGCAGGCAAGGTCCATTACTCTGAAATCGAGATCGAAAAGGGTGGTGAGATTGAAGGCAGCCTGAACCAGGGCGCCGAATACCCCTCGACAGCACCGCGCATTCCGCCGGTGTTTCCTGACGCCAATAAGTACTGACTCTCCCAGATCGTCTGACCGTGTTCAAGCGAAGCATCACGTTCACGTTGGGCCTGCCAGCCATGTTGCGGGCCGCCTGGACTCGCGAGTACTTGGATGCGCGCATCATTCTTGAGCAAAACGCAGATCTGCGCTACCTGACCATCAGCGCCAAAGTCCAGCGCTTGGCTGTGCGCTCTGGGCTTGTCTTGCTGGGGGTGATCAGCACATTGATCTTGTTTTTGACCATCACCAGCATCAGTTTGTTCATCAGCCGTGGCAAGCTTGAGCGCTCACACGAGCAGGTCTACCGGGCCTTGCTCAGCAGCGCGGTCGAGAGTGAAAACGGCGAAAGCTTCGAGTTGGACGAGGCACAAATGGTGGCCTTGGCCCAAACCATCCGTGACCGCGACATGAGCATTCGGCGTTTTGTGGACACATCGATGGTGGCGGTCTCGCAAGAAAACGAAAACATGAAAAACCAACTCGACTCGTCGGGTTTGACCGAAAAGGTCATACGGGTGATTCAGCAAAACTCGGCCAACGGCGGCTTCAACTTGGGCGACAACCTCAACGCCAACCCCTTGTTGCGTGGCAAAGTGGCGGAGGAGTTGTCCAATAACCGCGCCATGCGCGAAGTCTTGTACGCTTTGCCCAACCGCATGCCGGTGTCCAATTACAGTGTCAGTTCAGACTTTGGCATTCGCAAACACCCCATCAGCGGCCTGTCCAACTTCCACACAGGTGTGGATTTGCTGAGCGAGACCGAGGACGACAATGTCCACCCCGTCAAACCCGGAATTGTGGTGCTGGCCAAATATCATTCACAATACGGGAATACCGTGGTGGTTAGGCACAGCAATGGCATTGAGTCTTTATATGGGCATTTGGCCAATATGAAGGTAGAAGTGGGCGACAAAGTGACCACCGAGACCGTTTTGGGTCGGGTTGGCAATACCGGTGTGTCTACCGGCAAGCACCTGCACTTGGAAATTCTCGTTGGCGGTTACCCTGTCAATCCCCAAAAAGTTATTCGAACCGCGCAATATGTTCAACAAATTCAAAACCAACCCTAGTGCACAGCCACAGCCAGAAACTGTTTTGGCTGTCACACCAGGGGCTGTGCCCGAGACTCAGCCTGTGGTTGAGCCATTGATTGTTGCCCCGCCCGCACCTGCTCCTGCACCCCTTACCCAACCCAACCCAGCGCCGCAGCGCACCAGCATGATGGACATCATCTCCAACTCCACAGCCAAGCCCTCCATTTTGAGCGAGGGCTTCTCTTTTCGCGGCGAGATAGCTGCAAAGGGCGCGATCCATGTGGAGGGCTCGCTCAATGGCCAGATCCAAGTGGATGAGTTGACCATTGGTTCGCGCGGTCAAGTCGAAGGCGTGGTCACCTGCCAAAGCCTGCACATCAAGGGCAAGTTCACCGGCACGGCCACTTGCAGCGAGTTGATCGTGACCTCTTCTGCCTCGGTAGATGGTCACGTGGTTTACCAAACCTTGTCGGTTCAAAAGGGTGCATCGATCAAGGGCGAGTTGTTGCTGGTCAAGTAAACCCAAGCCCATCCTGCTGCCATGAACGAGCCAGCCCGCATGATCAATGGGGCTTTTCTGCGCCAACGGCGCGAAGGCAAGGGCTGGGCCCAAACCGATTTGGCCACCCGTGCGTGCTTGTCGCTGCGACAAGTTCGACAAATTGAAGACGGTGGCAACAGCTCGTTTTACAGCGAGTCGGTCAAAGCCACCTCAGCCCGAAAAATAGCCACTCTGCTGGGTTTGCCACCTGAAAGCGCTTTTGTACAAGCTCATGCTGACACTGTGTCAGTCAATCCTGTCACCGATCCCTTGACCCCCACGGACAATGAGCAGGCCCCAGCGCCCGTGGTGGCGCAACCGCCTCATGCGCCTGGACCTGCCGGTGCCGACCTGTCCTCGGTCATGACCCATGTGGCCGTGGCAACCGCTGACATCGATCCGCCACCGCCCCAAAGTTTGTCCAGTGCTGGCGGCGAAGGCGAGTCACGGTCCAGCGGCTTTTTGTGGCTTGCAGTGTTGGCCGTGGCCGTGTGTGCTGGCGTGTTGCTCATGCCCAAGTCGTCCGATGTGCCACAGACCCCCAACATGGCTGCACCGGTGGACCCCAACCCACCTGCGCCGCCCCCCATGGTGCTGCCCGCAGATTCGGTTGAGGCGTCAGGTAACCAGCCCTCTGATGCACCCCTAGCGGCCCCCGGCACCAGCACTTTGCCAGCGGTCCCACCCAGCGGTTCTGGCCTTGGCGCAGCCGGTTTGGTGACACCCATGCCCAATTCGGTGGCACCTGCTCCAGCGCCGACCAATGGGCCGATCAAAACCCCTTGAGCCAGGGGTAAAGGCACAGCCGGGTCAGGCGATTGCCGTGTTTTCAGACATTTTTATTTAACGGTTTTCGCTCAGCGCGAAACCAGAGGCCAAAACCCGTCACGGGCGAATCAGACGGTGGCACCCATGTCCAGAGCTGTTTGCCGCGAAATCGCCCCCGTGGCCTCGCTGGGCAGGCCCAAGGGCCAGCCACCGGTGTGTTGGTGGGTCACTTGCACCAGGGCTTGGATCCACTCAGGGTGGTCGTTCAAGCAGGGGATGTAGTGAAAGCTTTCTCCGCCTTCCTCCATGAAGGCGTGGCACACTTCCATAGCGATTTCTTCCAGGGTTTCCAGACAATCGCTGCTAAAGCCAGGGCACGCGATGTCAATGCGTTTGGTGCCGTTTTGCGCCAGTTGGCGCACGGTGGGCTCGGTATAGGGTTCTAACCATTTGGCCTTGCCAAAACGGGACTGAAAGGTCACGCTGTATTGGCCTTTGACCAAGCCCAATTGCTCGGCCATCAACCGGGCGGTTTTGTGGCATTCGCAGTGGTATTGATCACCCAGGTGCAAGGTGCGCTCGGGGACCCCATGAAAACTCATCACCAAGTGGTCGCCACGGCCTTTTTCAGCCCAATGGGCCCGCACCGTTTGCGCCAAGGCATGGATGTATGCGGGGTGATCATGGTAATGGTTGACAAAGCGCAACTCGGGGATGCTGCGGGTGCGCCCAGCCCATGCATAAACCGCATCAAACACGCTCGCCGTGGTGGTGGCCGAATATTGGGGGTAAGCCGGGAGAATCAGCACGCGGGTGGCGCCGTCTTGTTTCAGTGCCTCCAATTGCTGAGCGATGGACGGACTGCCATAGCGCATGGCGTAACGCACCAAGACTGCGCTGTCTGGGCCCTGCAAGGCCTGCGCCAGCAGTTGGGACTGCTTTTCTGTCCAAACTTTGAGGGGCGAGCCGTGCTCGGTCCAAATGGCGGCGTATTTCAAAGCGGATTTTTTTGGCCGTACCCGCAAAATGATGCCGTGCAAGATGGCCAGCCACAGCAGGCGTGGGATTTCTACCACCCGGGGGTCGCTCAAAAATTCGGCCAAGTAGCGGCGCAAAGCCGCGCCCGTGGGGGCGTCTGGGGTGCCCAGGTTGCAAAACAGCACCGCGGTGCGGGCGGGTTGACCATGGCGAAAGGGGGGTTCAGCGGCAAAGCGCGGTGAGGCAGGCATGCGGTATTCTCGCTCACCCATGAATATACCTGCCCCCCACCCCAGCCTCATCCGTGCCATCAGCTTAGATTTGGACGACACCTTGTGGCCCATTGGTCCCATCATGGCCCGGGCCGAACAGGCCTTGCATCAGTGGTTGGATGCGCACGCGCCAGGCGCGTTGGCCCTGTACCGTCAGCCCGAATGGGTGCAGCAAGCCCGCAGTCAGGCGGTTTCGGCGATGGCCGACAAGCCGCATGATTTCAGCGCCATGCGCCGCTCCATGATCGGCCAAGCCCTGGCCCAAGCCGGGGAGCAGACCGATTTGGCCACCCCTGCTTTCGAGGTGTTTTATGCAGCACGCCAACAAGTCACTTTGTTTGACGATGCCTTGGAAACCCTGGATTTTTTGGCCCAACGCTTTCCGTTGGCGGCCTTGACCAACGGCAATGCCGATGTGCAGCGGGTTGGTTTGGGCGCGTTTTTTCGCTGCGCCGTGAGCGCCCATGAAATGGGCATCGCCAAGCCCGATCCGCGCATTTTTTGGCACACTGCTGAGCGCTTGAACCTGGCGCCCGAGGCGGTGTTGCATGTGGGCGACGACGCGGCCCTGGATATCTTGGGCGCCCGTGCCGCGGGCATGCCCTGCGTCTGGCTCAACCGCCAGGGTGCACCCTGGGTGCATGATGGCCCGCCACCTTGGACCGTCTCATCCCTGCGTGAGTTGGTCCACCACTTCCAGGCCTGAACGAACAGCCCCTTCCAAGGTCGCTGGATAGGGGCCTTGCACATGGTCGCCGCAAGCCCACAGGCCAGGGCCGATGCGCGCAGGGGGGCGTATGAGCCCCGGGGTGCAACTGAAGGTGGCGCGCCGTTCCACCACCGTGGTGATGACTTGCAAGCCTTCCATGCCGAGTTGGTCTTGAATTTGTGCCAGCACCGCTTGGGTGATGTGTTCACGTTCCCCTTGGCAAGCGCTGACCACCGCAGCCAAGATGCCGCGCTGCGCCGGGTCGCCGCTGAGTGCACCGCGATCGAACACAAATTGGGCCGGCGCGTTGGGGCCGCTGTCCAGGGCCACCATGGGTCTGGACAACACAGCCTGATCCATGCCATTGCCATTGTTGGCGCTGGCGTTGCGCAGGTACACGGTGGCAATGCCCTCATGCCGCAATTGGGCGGCTTGTGCCGACCAAGCGGGGTTGATCTCTTGGGTCAGTCGGGCAGCCTCCCAAGCGGGGCAGGCCAGCAACACCGCGTCGCCTGCGTTGAAGGCTTGGGGGCACACTTTTTGGTGTTGGCCGGGTTGAACTTGTGCGCCGTGGGCGCGCAACCAAGCCAAGGCCGCATCCGGCAACAAGGCACTCATGTCGCAGCGCGGCAGTAAAAAATCGGCACTGCCGGGGGCGCTGTACAAAGCGTCGCGCAGCACCCTTAAAAACACGGTGGCACAGGCTTGGTCTATGGGTGTGTTCAAGGCCGAAACGCACAGGGGCTCGATCAAATGGCTGATCACCCGGGGCCGCAGGCCCATGCACAGCTCGCTCACGCTCATGAGGGGCGGGCAAGTAAATCGATCCCGCTGCCAGCGCGCCGCCCCGCTGAACAAAGAGAGTTTGTCGCGCCAGTCCAGTGCGTTGGACGCGGTGATGCCCCACAACAGGTTCCAAGGTGCAGGCAGGTTTGGCAGTGCCAGCCCAATGCCTTGCGGGTTGCGCAGGATCAGTGGCATGCGCCAGAGCAATCGCTCGGGGTCCAGGCCCAAATTGCGCATCAAAGCCAGGGTCTGGGTATAAGCCCCGATCAACAGGTGGGGGCCGTTGTCCAGCACCAGGCCTTGGTGCTCAATGCGTCGCGCCCTTCCCCCCAAGCTTGGCGCGGCTTCCAACAAGGTCACCTGCCAGCCCAGTTCGGTGGCGCGCACCGCAGCGGCCAAACCGGCCCAGCCGCCCCCAACAATGGTCAAGCGTTTCAAAAACGTCCCAGGGCCTGTACCTTCCAGGCCAGCCAAAATTTGCGCAACGGGGTCAGCCGCACGCGCTGCTGCAGCACCGGGAATTGGGCCACTTCAATCTCTCGCAACAAGGTGCGGTAAATGCTGGCCATCATCAAACCGGGTTTTTGGCTGCGCTTGTCGGCCTGGGGGAGCATGGCAAAAGCCTGTTCGTAAAGCCCATGGGCGCGGGCCGCCTGGTGGCGCATCAAGGCTTGAAAGCGGTTGGAGTCTTGACGTTGCAAGATCTCTTGGGCTTTGACGTCAAATTGTTGGAGCTCGCTCATGGGCAGGTAAATGCGCCCGCGCACAGCGTCCTCCCCGACATCTCGAATGATGTTGGTGAGCTGAAAGGCCAGCCCCAAGGTGTGGGCATAGGGGGTGGTTTGGTCCTGGGTTTGACCAAAAATGCTCGCCGCCACTTCGCCGACCACGCCGGCCACCAAATGGCAGTACCGCTGCAGGCCTGGGTAATCGAGATAACGGGTTTGGGTCAAGTCCATTTGGCAGCCTTCAATGACCGACAGCAAATGGCCGGCTTGGATGCCAAACTCCTGGGTGCAGGGCATGAGGGCCTGCATCACCGGGTGCTGGGCATTGCCTTCATATGCGCGCTTGACTTCGGTTTGCCACCAAGCCAACTTGGTCGCGGCAACACCCGGGTCGGGTACCTCGTCAACCACATCATCGATTTCTCTACAAAAAGCGTAGAAGGCTGTGATCGCCGCCCGCCGATGGGGGGGTAAAAACAAAAACGCATAGTAAAAGCTGCTGCCCGAGCTGGCGGCCTTTTCTTGGACGTATTGTTGGGGGGTCATGGTTGTCGATTGTGTCATTTGGCGCGCATCCACCAGGCGCGCCACAGCATCAGCGCCCAGTCGTGCCAGGCCAAGGTCGAGCGCTGCCGCCAGGGGTCTGTGCGTTCGACTTTGTCGAGAATTCTCAAGCCACCTTGCACCACCAAGCGCAACTCCCACCCCGCACGGCCTGGCACCCGGTGCACCAGCGGCGCACCTTTGAGCATCAATGCCCGGGCAAAGGCCAACTCCGTACCCAAATCACCCCCATCGGGCAGGTACAAGCGCCCACGCGGCACGTCCTCGCTGAGGTCTTGCCAAAAATTGATCAGTTGCAAGCTGCTGCACACCGCGTCGCTCATGGCCAGTGACTCAGCATCGTTCACTTGGTAAAGGTGCAGCAGCAAGCGGCCAATCGGGTTGGCCGATTTGGCGCAGTAGTCCAGCAATTCGCCGCGCGATGCATAACGCCTGCCTTGCTGGGTGTAGCGCACGTCTTGTTCAAAGGCATCGAGCAAAGCGTGCAACAGGCCCAAGGGCAGGGCATGGGTGTGGATGTGCTGGGCCAAAGGGCCAAAAACCTCAGGCCAATCGACCTGTGCAGCGGGCAAGGGGGTTTCCAGCGTTTCACCGGTGCCGTTGCGGGGATGTTTGGCGTGGACCGTGCTGGGGGAGGGTGCAGCAGCCTGGCCCAAAGCCCATCGGTACGCGAACAACTGGGCCAATCGTTGCTCAGCAGAGGCGGTGCCTTCATCGGCCAGGTCGTCGGCGGTGCGGGCAAAGTGATACAGGGCCACCACCGCCCCGCGCAGGTGCGGCGGGCACAGCCAAGAGGCGACGGGAAAGTTTTCGTAATGGTCCACTGCAGGCATGGTTGTGGCATTGTCGCTTGACAAAAAATGCCCCCAGGATAAGATTACTAACCAGTCAGTCATTAATTTGCGCTGCCCACGCCATGTCTCCAGGCGAGTCCCTAGAAAGTATCACCCCTATGTTTCAGCAACCCTTGGCAGGGCTCGTGTCCTTGGCCTGCTTGGTGGGCCTCAGTGCTTGCAAGCCCCCCGAAAACCGGCCTGAGCCTGTCCGAGCCGTCAAATTGCTGCAGATTCAAGCTTCCGACGTGCATGCAGGGGTGGAGTTTGCAGGGGAAGTCCGTGCCCGTGTGGAGAGCCGATTGGGTTTTCGGGTGGCCGGCAAACTGGTGGCGCGCCACGTGGAACTGGGCCAACGGCTCAAGCCAGGCCAACGCTTGGCCGACCTGGACCCGCGAGACTATGAGCTGGCCGCCGATGCCGCCCGCGCCCAGGTCAGGGCGGCACAAACCCAATTGGAATTGGCCCAGGCCGACTTCAAGCGTTATCGAGAGCTCAAAGACCAATCCTTCATCAGCGGGGCCGAATTGGAGCGCCGCGAAACCACCCTCAAAGCCGCGCAAGCCCAATGGGACCAAGCCCAGGCCCAATCGCGCGCCCAAGCCAACCAATTGGGGTACACCCGTTTGATGGCCGACTCCGGGGGCGTGGTCACCGCCATTGAGGCCGAGGTTGGGCAAGTTTTGGCAGCGGGCACGCCGGTGGTTCGCGTGGCCCAAGAGGGCGCCAATGATGTGGTGATCGCCCTGCCCGAAGACAAACTGGGCTTGCTCAAAGTGGGCCAAACGGTGGCTGTCAAACCCTGGGGCACGGGCCCAGAAACGAAGGCCCAGGTGCGCGACATCGCTGCCAGCGCCGATGCGGTGACGCGCACCTTCACCGTCAAACTCAGCTTGCCCAAAGGCGATGGCCTGCCATTGGGAAGCACGGTTCAAGTGGTGTTGCCGCGCACCGATGTGTGGTCGCGCCAGCCCGCCATTCAGTTGCCCACCAGTGCCTTGCGCCAAGAGGGCGGCAAGACAGCGGTGTGGGTGCTGGATGCGGCCAGCATGACGGTGCGCTTGCAAGCCATCGAAATCGGCACCGCTGACGGCAACCAAGTGGTGGTGTCCTCTGGTTTGCAAGCCGGGCAAGAGGTGGTGGTCGCGGGCGTGCATGTGTTGTCCCCGGGGCAAAAAGTCACACGCTATGTACCGGCCACGGTGTCCCCCTTGGGCTCGACCCAGACAGCCCCTGGCGGCGGCCCAGCGCTTGCCGGTGCCGGCCCAGCGGCTGCGAATGCGCTCAATCCGACAGCACCCAGCCAAAAGCCCGCTGCAGCTGCAGCTGCAGCCCCAAGGTAGCACGCCATGAACCCGACACAAGCCAAGGGCTTCAACCTCTCGTTGTGGGCCATCAACCATCCGGCACTGACGCGCTACCTGATGGTGGTGTTGATGGTGTTGGGGGTGGCGGCCTATTTCAGTTTGGGTCAAGACGAAGACCCGCCCTTCACATTCAGGCTGATGGTCATGCGCACCTATTGGCCGGGCGCCACCGCCCAACAAGTGGCCGAACAGGTCACCGACAAACTCGAGCGCAGTTTGCAAGAGGTGCCTTATGCGGACAAGATCCGCAGCTACTCCAAGCCCGGTGAGTCGCAAATCATTTTTCAGATCAAAGACAACTCCAAACCCAGCGAGGTGTCAGATGTTTGGTACACCGTGCGCAAGAAAGTGGGTGACATTCGCCATACCCTGCCGCAAGGCGTGCAAGGCCCGTTTTTCAATGACGACTTTGGCGATGTGTACGGCGTGATTTATGGCTTGCAGGCCGATGGTTATACCAACGCCGAGGCCAAGGTGTTTGCCGATTCGGTGCGCCAACAGTTGCTGCGCGTCAAAGACGTGGCCAAGGTCGAGTTGTTTGGCGTGCAAGACGAAAAAATATTCATTGAAGTGTCGCAAAAGCGCATGTCCCAGTGGGGCTTGGACATGGCTGCGGTGGTGGCGCAAATCGGTCAACAAAA
>Ga0209550_10001666_pt1 | contig 21289 bp, 16 predicted proteins | sample LauGreSuBDMM15SN_2_FD_187567 | JGI IMG/M metagenome (GOLD analysis project Ga0209550, IMG submission 187567) | Freshwater lake microbial communities from Lake Michigan, USA - Su13.BD.MM15.SN (SPAdes) (version 5) | ecosystem: Environmental > Aquatic > Freshwater > Lake | place: Lake Michigan... | reverse complement strand
TCTCCCGCCATTGTTGGCGCTAGCCTTACTGACCTTAGCTCAAAAATCAGCAGCGCAGATTTTTTCCACTTTTGAACGGAATGCCTTGGCAGCGATCTCATCAGGATTTTTTTGTTTCACGCTGGCGAATGGATTAATTTTTCTTAGTAAGACACGACTTTGGTGGCTTTGGAATCCGTGGGGTGGGGGAGGGGCTTTTATGCAAGCGGTGATTGCCTTCGTGACACTTGCCATAGCTGGCTTTTTTCTAGCTCGAATTTACCCCGAGGATACGGGTTTGAAATTGACCCGATGGTCACCCGAGGGTGTGGTTCTTTTGTGCGTGAATGCACTTTTTCTGACCGTGAATATTCTATTTTTTGCCCAGAGGTTATGAGTTCAGGGTTTCTAGACTTTGTCCGGAACAGTCTCCGCGGTGAAGCCCCAACTCATCCACTCGATCAGCGCATCGCAAAACGTTGGGTGAAAGAACGCCTAAAAAGACTATTCCCGCAATTTCGAAATGACCCCGAAGCACTTGATCGCGCTTATCAGGAACTGGGTCTCGAAGCACATGATGGGGCTGGCAAGGGGGGTGCAACCGTCTATGAGATCACACTTCCCAAGGGTACCCTGAATTGAGATTTGTTAATCCCAGAGTTTTTCAAGGCCGGCACTGATCGATTCAAAGAGTTGATCAATCTCTTCATGCGTGATGATGAGAGGAGGCGCCACGGCGATAAGATCGCGGATACCCCGAACAATTGTCCCTTCCTTCCGAATGAGTCCAGAGGCACGAACCCCCAGCGCACTAGTGGGAGTGAGTGCCGATCTTCCGCCACGAGGAACAAGTTCCATCGCGCCGATAAGGCCGATACCGCGGATTTCTGCGACAGCAGGATGCTCGGCGAAGCTGTGGAGTTTTTCCTGAAAATAGGGCCCAACATCAGAGCGAACGCGTTCCACCAGACCCAAACTCTCAATCGTTTGTAGATTTGCCAACGCCGCTGCGGCACTCGTCGGATGTCCACTATAGGTGAATCCATGAGCAAAGTAGCCACCGCTATGAATGACATCCGTAATCTCATCGCTCACCATCGTGGCCCCAAGAGGCAGGTAACCGCTGGTGATGCCCTTGGCGAGGGTGATCAAATCGGGATCCAGATTCCATAGACCGCTAGCGAACCAATCACCCACGCGCCCAAAAGCCGTAATCACCTCATCGGCCACAAAAAGAATATTGTTGGCTCTCAAAAGCTCACGCAAACCTTGGAGATACCCTGGGGGTGGGGGAATAACACCACCAGCTCCCTGCACAGGTTCAACAAACATGGCTGCGATAGTATCCGCGCCTTCTTCACGAATGATGCGCGCCGTCTTCTCTAGGCACCGCTTTCCAAAAGCCTCTGGGTCCAATGGCGAATTCACGCCGTAAGGATGGGGGCCAGGCACATGAATGAAGCCAGGAAGCGGAAGATTGAACGGATCGTAGCACGAGGGTAATCCCGTCATGCTTGTCGTCGCCATAGTGACCCCATGGTAAGCAAAAGTCCTTGATAGGATTTTGAACTTTCCGGGCTGTCCTCGAAGCTTGTGATAAGAACGAATGATTTTGAGTGCGCTTTCATTAGCCTCAGATCCAGAATTCGAAAAAACAGTGTGGTTGATTCGTGGGGGAGCTTTTTTTGCGAGAAATTCCGCTACTCGAATCGGAGGTTCTGTCGTGCTATTAAAAAAAGAGGGGTAATAAGGCAAGTTCCGCATTTGATTTGTAACGGCACTCGTGATAGCCGCGCAATTGTACCCCACATTCACGCACCACAATCCCGCCAGGCCATCGAGCAAGCGGCGGTCATCCTCATCCACGAGGAAGCAACCATCACCAGACTTGATCAAATGGGTGCCCGTTTCGTGCATGTCCAAATGATGCGTGAATGGATGAAGGTGATATTGCTGATCGAGTGAACGCAATTCCTGCACAGATGGGTTAGTGCTCATAGTTGCAATTGTAGCACTGCGCTGGGATTTTTTCCACCAAATCAAGCAGATCAAAATGGGGCCTCTTTTCGTGGGTGTGGCAATTTCACATCGACTTGACTGGCTAACTCCGCCACCTTCCCTCAATGAAGTTTGTCGATCAGATAAGGGTGCACGCCAAGGCCGGTGATGGAGGGAATGGCTGTTGCAGCTTTCGCCGCGAAAAATTCGTTCCTCGTGGGGGGCCGGACGGTGGTGATGGAGGGCGGGGCGGGGATATCATTCTGGTCGCTGACCATGATGTGGATAGTTTGGTTGCGCTTTTTTTTGAACCCCTGATTCGCTCAAAGCGGGGTGGACATGGGAAAGGTAAAGATAAAATGGGGCGCAGTTCCGAACCCACCCGAATTAAAGTTCCCATCGGAACTATTGTCCACCGCGCGGGTCATACCTCCCATGACGAAGTCGAAGAGGAACCTATTGCCGATCTTTCCGAACCCGGTCAGGAATTTGTCATCTGTAAAGGCGGCGATGGAGGTAAGGGGAACACCCACTTTAAATCGTCCACGAACCGAGTGCCCCGTCAGGTCACTAAGGGATATCCAGGTGAGGAATCATGGTATCTTTTCGAGCTTCGCACGATTGCAGATATCGGCTTAGTCGGGTATCCCAATGCTGGCAAATCAACCCTTCTTCAAAAGATCTCCGCAGCCAGACCCAAAGCAGCACCATATCCTTTCACAACACTACATCCCATTGTCGGCGTTGTAGATCTCCCTGAATATCATCGTGCTACCGTAGCGGATATCCCTGGTTTGATCGATGGTGCACATGAAAATCGTGGGCTAGGGCATGAGTTTTTGAGGCATATCGTTCGCTGTAAGTCTCTTTTCTTTGTTCTTGATATGGCCGGCAGCGAGGGGCGAAGCCCCATTGATGACTACCAGTCTTTACGTAAAGAGTTACGTCTGTATGATCCTACCTTAGCAGCTAAGCCTTTTTGTATCATATCAAATAAGATGGATCTGCCCGAAGCGGAGGAGAATCTTAAAGTTTTCCAAGTGCGCTTTCCCAAAGTCACAGTCGTGCCGATTTCCGCAGAGACGACATTAGGTGTTAATCTAATCATTGAATACATCGCGCAGAACGTTTTGATACCTCTTTCTGTAGAATCTGCAGAAGAGCACTCTGCTGAAGTTTAAATTCGCCTGTCAGGTTTTCGAGTTGAAGCGGGTCCGGTGGCGTTTGAATAGATACGCTTGAATCTTTTTCTAGTTCATGCGTGTTCTTTATGGGAATTGTTTACTCGTAAACTATCGTTTTCTAAAGTCGCACTTTTCTGAGATTATTAAGGCCCTCTAATCGATCGATTGTGAACAAACTCCGTTCGAGCGGAGAGGGTATTGAGATAGTCTAGGCATTCGCCAAGTTGCTCGTAACTTATTCACAAACCATCTAAACCCTCCAGCAAATGGACATATCAATAACATCACATAATACATGTAATACATAATGAAAGTGACAGGGATAGTCTGAACGCATGGGCAATTTTGTTTTATATATTATTCGTGGCTAGACTTTTGAGTTATTTTAGTGCTGGGAAGCAAAGTCATCAAGATGTGACAAGCCATGAAGGTGGCGAAAAGGAAATCCTATTCTCGCAGAAGCGTAATCTCATAGTTTAAAGAAGATGTCTCGTGGCTATCGATGGATGCCGATGGTTTAGCTGATGGTCCAAGATCAGCGAGAGTCCGATCAAACTCGAGGGCCTTTTCTAAGGAAACGCGCGCTATAAACTTTTCGGCATGATTTTTTGAGGTGTCGACGCCAAAAGCGCCGACTCCTTGCAGAGCGGATCGAAGTGCCGACTCGACCGTTGAGCTATCGGACTTCTTAAGGACAAAACTAAACCGACGAATTCCGTCATCTAAGACGGGCACGGTCAATTTGGATTCGGCAATGGAATCTAATGCCGCGCGCAGACCTGGCGCCTCGGTGATCGTTGGGCTGGTTTCTTGTGTGGTCGAAGGGCCGCTCTGCTTACTATTTTTACGGATGTCCAAGAGTCCCAGAATCAGGATCGTGAACGGCAACGCAAGAGCGATAAGGGCGAGCCCAGATAATTGGAATGCCTGCACGTTGAAACGGAATCGCGGCTTGGTTTCTTGTGCTTCGTGAAGTTCGGAATCGTTCATTCTGAAATGGATTCTAGGCAAAGGATGGAAGGGATTCCAACGCAAATGCGGAACACAGCATTGACCGCGACCTAGATGTGCCCGATATTCCCCACCTTTCATGTCTATCGAAAACACCCGCAACTTTTGTATCATCGCCCATATTGATCACGGCAAAACGACACTCTCCGATCGTTTGCTGGAGGCTACTGGCACCATTCAGAAACGGGAATCCCAAGAACAATTGCTCGACGCTATGGATCTAGAGCGCGAGCGAGGCATCACGATCAAGTCGCATCCTATCGCAATGGAGTATACGGCGAAGGACGGCAAGACTTACAAGTTGAACCTCTCCGACACGCCAGGCCACGTTGATTTCTCCTACGAAGTTTCGCGCTCCCTTGCCGCCTGTGAAGGTGCTCTGCTTATCATTGATGCAGCTCAGGGCGTCGAAGCGCAGACCGTGGCCAATGTCCACCTCGCTGAAAAACAAGGACTCAAGATCATCCCCGTTATCAACAAGATCGACTTGCCCAATGCAGACATCGAAATGGCCAAGAAGCAACTCGAAGACATCCTCTCCATTCCTGCCGAGGAAGCCATCATGGCTAGTGCGAAAGCCGGCATTGGCATTCATGAGATTCTCGAGACTATTATCGAGCGGATACCACCGCCGACAGGTCAACCCGACGCCCGCTTGCGCGCCCTCACCTTTGACTCTCACTTTGACGGCTATCGCGGCGTCGTCATTTACACTCGCGTGATGGAGGGTTCGATCAAGGCTGGTGATCCCGTTAAACTCATGTCCACGAATGCGGCATACGAGGTGAAAGAAGTCGGTGTTTTTAAGCCGCAACAACCCAAATTTTTTGCACGGGATAAGCTCATTGCCGGCGACATCGGCTATGTGATCGCAAATATTAAAACCAGCGCAGAGGTGAAGGTTGGCGACACGCTTACGGGAACGCGTCAACCTGCCTCCGAACCCCTCCCCGGATTTCAAGTCGTTCAGCCCATGGTTTTCAGCGGGATTTATCCGATCAGCACTGCCGACTTTGAGCACCTCAAGGCCGCTATCGGGAAGCTCCAACTCAACGATGCCGCATTCCAATTCATGCCAGAGTCTAGCGTAGCCCTAGGCTTCGGCTTTCGTTGTGGATTCCTCGGTCTCCTTCACATGGAAATCATTCTGGAGCGTTTGCGCCGGGAATTTGACATGGACATCATCGCCACCTACCCGTCGGTGATCTATGAGGTTCTCCGTACGAATGGCGAGCTCCTCCGCGTCGACAACCCCGATCAACTTCCTGATCCGAGTGTGATCGAGGAAATCCGCGAGCCGATAGTGCGATGTTTCATCATGATTCCGAATGAATATATCTCGCCCATCATGCAGCTCATTATGGAAAAACGCGGCGAGGTCAGTCACACCGAGTCCATCGACACTAAGCGTGTCATGCTCACCACCGAGCTTCCGCTGAATGAAATCCTCGTGGATTTTGTGGACAAGATGAAGTCGATTACCCGTGGTTATGGCTCAATGAACTACGAGCAGGCCGGCTACCGTGCGAACAAGATGGTGAAGTTGGAAATGCTCGTCAATGGCGAGCCGGTGGATGCGTTTTCCTCCATCGTTCATCGCGAAAAAGCTGAATCTCGTGGTCGTGCTCTCGCCGCCAAGCTCAAGGAAGTGATACCGACCCAGCTCTACCAAGTATCCATTCAAGCCGCTGTCGGTGGAAAAATTGTGGCCCGCGAGAATGTGAGTGCGCTACGTAAAAATGTAACGGCTAAGTGCTATGGCGGCGACATTTCGCGTAAACGCAAGCTCCTCGATAAGCAAAAAGAAGGTAAGAAACGCATGAAGGCCGTCGGAACGGTCAACATTCCGCAGGAAGCCTTTGTGCAGGTCTTGCGAACTAGCTAAGCCCCCCACGCCCCAAATCTCAACCGATCATTATGTTTTTACTCACTCCTCGCTATATAAAGGATGCCAAAAACTACATCCATGGCGCCAAGAAGTTCCTTGCTTACAAAAAAGACATTCTTCAGCCGGTAAAGGTTTCAGAGATTGAGTCAGGCATCTTGGATCTTCGATCTGCCATTCGAGCGCGCAGTCGCGAAGCCGTTTCCGTCGCGACCACTCGCCTCGATGATCTGGTCGGGAAATGTCTCCCCCACCCCAAGAACGCTTCTCTACGCGAGAATATCGAGGTTTTCCTTGTGGCTGTCGTGATTGCCGCTGGGGTGAAGGCGTTCTTGATCCAGCCCTTTCGCATTCCGACCGGTTCGATGCAACCCACCCTTTACGGTATCGTTGGGGTTCCGACAGATACGCCACCTCCGAATCCCCTCATTCGCGCATTTCAATTTTTTGTCCAAGGTCGACATTCTTTTGACCTTCGCGCCAAGGAAGAGGATGTCGTCGTCTCTCTGACTGAGAAAACGTATGTGAACTTTTTCACTTTCACGCAGATCATTTGCCGTCACACCACTTACTCGCTATTTGTTCCTCGCGATCCGCTAATGCGCTATTTCCGCGTGGTACCCGGACGTCAGTTTGCCGCTGGCGAAGTGATTGCCCGTGGACATATGGATACCGGCGACCAAGTTTTTGTGGATAAAGTGAGCTACAATTTTGTTAAGCCCGCAAGCGGCGATGTTTTCGTATTTAAAACCACGGGCATTCGAGATATTGAGTTGGGGCTGGATCCAGCGATGGGTTCCCAGCACTACATCAAACGCCTTGTAGGGATGCCGGGCGAAACACTTCGGATCGCCCCCCCTCTCCTCTACATCAATGGAAATGTCTCAACGAACTTTGTGTTTCAAAGAGTGATGAGCTTGAAGAATGATTATCAAGGTTACTCCAATGGCGGGCGCGGCGGTCCGCCCTTCCGCTATCTTGGCACAACTGAAGATACATTCGCTGTTCCAGTGAATAGCTACTTCGCCCTTGGAGATAATAGCTATCATTCCCGCGACAGTCGGGATTGGGGAATCGTTCCAGAGCGCAATGTGGCTGGTCGCGGACTTGTTGTGTACTGGCCCTTCAGCAAACGTTGGGGGCTCATTCGCTGATTTTTAAAGAGGCTAACCCTCACCGCCCCCCGAAGGCCTGCTTCCATTTTTCTTCCCGAAAGCCCGCCAAAAAAATACCCCGTTCCGCATCGATGGCGAACGGGCGCTTGATGAGGTTGCCGTTTTTGGCGAGAAGGGATAAAATGGTGCCCGTGTCCATTCCGTCGAGTTTATCCTTGAGACCAAGGGACCGATAATCTTGTCCGGAGGTATTGAGGATTGAGCGGACTTGGCTTTGGCTGGCAATCAATACGGCCTGCAATTCTGCCCCTGTCGGAGGAGTCTCACGAATAGGGAGTTCGTGAAAATCGATGTTTTGTGTGCGCAACCAGTTTGTCGCATTTCGGCAAGTCGAGCAGAGCTTGTAGGTATAGACTTTGAGCATGTGGATTTTTTTTTAACGGAACCCCCATTCAAATCCCAAGTCAAAACCCTTGAGTGGAAGAGCAGTAGTGTCCGTGGCGAAGTTGAGACTTTCGCTCAATGGACGATCGCTTCCCCATTGTGTGCGTGGATATTGAAGCGAAGTGAAGAAAACACCAGCCCCACTGACCAAATCAGAAAATTTATCCCAACTGGTCTGTAAAATGTAGGCCCTGAAATTGGTCGCAAGGCTGAGTTGGGTAACGCCCTCGTTTGTGTATGGCAAGGCTCCAAGTTCGAGAAGAAGTGTCAAATCTTGAGGGGAAAGGTGGTCGTCATACGATCGGAGGGTCCACCTTCCCTCGTTGAATCTGCCGAAGGCGAATGCCTCTACAAATTGGTGGTCAATCCATCCCGAAGCCTTTGCCAACAAGATGGGGTTCCATGGTTCATCAGAGAGAAACTCCATCGTTCCCTGGGTCATCAGCAAGCGACCCGCAGGCAATACGACTGGTATGTTTGAAAGAATCAAGCGTCCGGTCGGTACGGGTGCCATCAGTGACCCACGGAGTTTCAGGTCACAGGCCAATTCGCCCGCGAGCGGCAGATTGCCAACCCGGATCGGTTCAAGAGTGGAAATAGCGATATCTAATGTGTCTTCTGCGCTTGGGGAGAGAAAAGCAGGCAACAGAGTGGCGAGGGATTCCATACGCTGGGGTTGCTGTAGCGCGGAGATAGACTGTGGAACGAGATGGAGTTCATCGTTAATCCGAGAGTCCACGAAGGCCAGAGTGCCGTTTAGGACTGAGTGGATGAGGTCCCCAGCCGAGCGCAGGCGCATATTCGTTAAAAGAACGGCAGAGGGACTCATTTTCAGCGGAATTTTTAATCCTTCGAGGGCGAGGTCCCATTTTGGCTGCCAAGATTGGGGGAACTGACAAGCCCCACTGATCTCGAATCGACCAGGCGCGACCTCGCCAACACATTTGTCAATGCGAAGGATGCCCGCATCAATGGTCGCCTGTGTATTAATTTTTTCAATGCGAGAAGGAATGGAGCCGAGATAAAATCCCGCCTCAATCAGATTTGTTGATCCATTTATGGAGGGGTTGGCAAAAGTGTTTGAGACTTTCATGTTGCCCGAGAGTGATCCGCTCAACCCTCGAAGCGCAGGGAAAAGGGGGCGGAGGGTTTCTAGGTCGATTTGGGGGAAATCGACCCAAGCTTCGATGGGAGCATTAGCATCCACGATCGTAAATTTGCCATTCTCATCCTTCTTAAGCGTAACAGGAAATTTTGCCTCCCCTTGAATCGGGGCGTAGCCTTCTTTTTTGAAAATGGCGCTCAGGGATGCGGCACCAGCAAGAGATTTGAAATTCACCTCCATGGTAGAATGGGAAACTGAGGATGCATTTTCGAAGGTAAAGTCACGCAAAGTGAGGTCGGCATTAGCCTTGAAATCACTGGCAGGGCCAAAGGCCTCAGCCCTCATTTTAACAAAGCCTCGGAGGGCAGATTTTTGACCAATCAAAAGCATGAGATCCTGAAGATCGATCTCGTTCGGTGTCTCCGCTTGGAGGTAGATGCTCTTGTGTTCGAGTATCGATGAAAGCCATTGAGAATCCCTTCCAATCGCAAATGGATCAATAGGCACAAACGCAGCGCCCTTGAGGAATGGCTTCGAATTTGAGCTCAACTGTATATCTTTGAATGTCACTCCCGCCGATGTGATGGATGCCAGCGAACTCAGGCGGAGTTTATCGTTTTCAACATTCAATGTCGAAATGGAGATATTTTCTGGGGAATAGGTTCCTTCGAATCGGCCAGTGAGCCCCGCTGGAGTGTATTGGGAAGTGAAACGCGAAAGTTTCAGATCATACGAGCCCGTGTGACCCATGCCGCTTCCCTCCCCACGCCAAATGATGCCAAGAGAGCCTCCATAGATAAGATCCGCTCCTTGCTCGTTGAACGGACGCAAATACGAAGCGAGATTGGAGAGAGTGGCATTGATTTCAGCTGTGTAGGGGTATGGCGCTGCGAGCTGGGCAGATCCCTTCGCTGATACCAAATCCTTGCCGGCATGAATTTCACAAAGCACAAGGTCGACCACCTTTTTGCGGAAAACCATGTCCACCTTCATTTGATTGAGCAATAACTTGCGATAGGTGACATCCGTGGCCTGGATGCCGATGAACCCATCCAACTCCCCGTCTCGCCCACTCAGTGAGCCTTCAGCGGTGAGTCGCCCAGAGGTCTCGTCGAGAGGAACCCCAAGCAGACCAGTAAGCTCACCGAGTTCCTTCATATTCGCTCGTATATTCACCAAGAATGGGGAAACCATGATTTTCGACCAACCTCCCTCAAGTGAGATTTCCCCATTGAGGGTGACTTTATTTTCTTTTTGCTGGAGATCGAAATTGGTGACCATCAAGCGGCGGTGAATCAGACTGGCGGCCATATCGAGGGTTTCCCATCCGCGATCATTCCAGCGAAAATCACTCGCATGAATGTGCAGCGATGCCTCGGCATCAGCGGGACGATTCACGGTACCGCGAAAAGTCACGCGCCCCTCGGCCAAGCGACCTTGGGCTTTCCCAGGAAGATCAAATAATGCAGGAAGTTGATCCACTCTGATGTTCGAGGCGATGGCAACGACATCCCATACCCCTCCGACAGGACTATCTTGGAATTGGATATCCCCACGCAACGCGCCCCCGTAAATCTGGGACTTGAAGGATATCGAGGGCGAGCGGACGGCATTGGGGCTCAGTGAAATCTCCTCAATCAAAATGTCAGGAAGGATTTGGATGTTACCCAGTCTCGCACTGCTCTTGCTCCAGCTCGTTTCCCCCGCAAGTGGACCAAGAAACTTTTTAAAACGCCCGACTTGGATATCCAGCCCGGCAAGATCTAGGTACCCAGGCGCGAGTTCGTTCAAACTCAAGTTCAAGCCTTCGATCACACATCGACTATCCTCGCCCATGAACTCGACGCGCGACTTCTCTATCGTGATATTTTCAGGCGTTTGACTTTCATCCACAAGGAACGCCAGCAGTCCAGCGGGGGTATCCATCGGAAGGGAGCTCGAGGGTTCGTCTCCAATCGGTCGCCGTGGATCAATAAGGCAATCCAAATGCGTCACAATTACCTTACGAATGAGGTCACGCGGATTGTCATAAAGTTCAAGCGGACCATTCCAGATAAGCTCCAGTCGGTGAATAGTCAGAAATTGGCGGGAGAACGCGGGGGTTTTCTGAGTGATGGATAGCCCTTCGATCACCAACGGGCTTGCAATGCCCGCGCGAACGGACTCCGCATGAAATTCCATTCCCTGCGATGCGCATACAAATTTCAAGCCATAGCGGATTCCAAAAGAAAGAATCGATGGATTTAGCATGGCAAGGCCCATCAGAACGCCTGTAAGTAAAATAAAAAACCGTCTCATTCAAAAAATCTAACAGGTGCAACTGTCAACATGGTTCTGACTATAGACGATTTTTTGCCATGCAAGCCAGCATGAGATTTTGATTCCCGATGGAAGATTGAATATTGTGAATTGCATACTGACGAGCATAGTCATCGTACTTTATCATCATTTTTGTTCATGCGCATCGCCCGTTGGTTTATTTTTGGATTTCCGACCCTGTTGATCTTGCTGGTCTGTCTCTCATTTTGGAATGAGACACAGCTTTCCCAAGATAGAAAAAATGAGATGACTCTGGGATTGATGGGCGAGCCCGCCTCTCTCAACCCAATCCAGCAAGCGGATAGCGCATCATCGGAAGTAGCGAGTTCCCTATTCAACGGCCTCCTCAAATACAGCCCCGACTTGGAGATCATTGGCGATCTGGCGCAGACTTGGATGCTCGATCAAACAACAACCCTTTTTTGTCGAGATACCGCCTCGGCAAAGAAGATTTCCGATCAGTTGGTGGCGTGGCGGAGCGAGTGGGCGGGATGGACGCTCGAAAAGGCAGATGCCGACGGACGAACCGTGCTTTTAAAATTTCGCGAGCCTGGGTTGGTCACTTCGAAAGAGATTGTTTCACGCCTTCCAGTGGATGACTTGACTCCGCTAGCGCATCTTCGAATAGAGGTGAAAGAAGGTTCCCGTGAGACGCTCAAGAAACTACGAGCGGCTTTCCCTGCTTCGTTCATCGTCCGCGAATGGATAGAGTCTGGTGGTGCTTTTGAAATCACCGCCGACCCCGCACTCGCTCCCGAAATCGAAAAATGGCTCTCCGCGAATGGTGGCGGCACAATCAAGGAGCTAGAGAAAGTCACCTTTCTCGCCGAACCACAAGTCACCTTCAAACTACGCTCAGATGTGAAATGGCATGATGGAGCCCCCTTGACCTCTCGCGATGTGAGTTTCACCTACGAAGCGATTATGGACGATGCCACAGCGTCGCCACGCAAGCCGGATTTCGATTTGATCCAGAGCATTCAGACGCCAGATCCCCAAACGGCCATAGTCACCTACCGCAAGCCCTACTCCCCTGCCCTAGAGAGTTGGATGATGTCCATCCTTCCCTCCCACTTGCTGGAGGGAAAACCCCAGAGTTGGTGGGCGGAAAACTTCAACCGCCGCCCAGTGGGAACTGGGCCATTCCTCTTTGATCAGTGGAAGACAAACGAGCTCATCCAGCTGAAGCGCAATCCCCATTACTTCAATGCACCTGGGCCTTGGGTCGATGGCATTGTTTACCGTTTCATGCCAGATCAACTCACCCTTCGCCTCGCTTTTGAGACGAGGCAGGTGGACTTTTGGAGTGCGGCCCCTTGGACTGTATCAACATTTAAGGGAAATCCGCTTTTCGAGGTCTTCACCGAGGCATCTTCTTCTTACAACTATATTGGATGGAATCTCAAGCGGCCCCTTTTTCAAGACCCACGGATTCGTCAGGCACTAGCCCATGCGGTCGATGTTCCATCGATGGTACGATTTATCCTTTACGGACGAGGCCTACAAAGCACCGGTATTTTCACGCCGAAAATGTGGTTTTTTAATCCTTCAATAGCCCCCTTCACCTTCGACCCGGATAAGGCAAAAAGCCTCCTAGCTGAAGCGGGCTGGAAACCAGGCACTGATGGTATACTAGAAAAAAACGGCCAACGATTCAGCTTCACCCTCATCACGAATAATGGCAACGAGGCTCGCCGAGACATTGCCACACTCACTCAAGACGGACTTAAAAGAATCGGCATTGAAATGAAGGTCGAACTTTACGAGTGGACTGTGTTTTTAAAAAACCACGTCAACAAAGGCGATTTCGATGCCATTGTTTTGGGATGGTCGCTCGGCAACAGCTTTGATCAATACCAGATTTGGCATTCGTCTCAGACAAACCCGGAGCAACTCAATGTCGTCGGCTACAAAAACCTCGAAGTCGACAGCCTGCTCGAAAGCATTCGGCAGGAATACCGCCGCGAAAAAATCATCGAATCCGCAGGGCGCATGCAATCCCTCATCTATCAAGACCAGCCCTACCTCTTCCTTTTTGTACCAGAAGGCTCAAGCGTGATGTGGAAGAACGCCTACCGCATTCGGCGACCAGATGGGCATGGTGGCTGGATCGATGAACCCATCGCCATCACCAAGGCCGGGACATTTTATTGGTCCGAGTGGTTCTATCGTCCCGAATTCGCCGACCGACTTCCCACTTTAAAATGAATTCGCACTTTTTACCGAGCAGCTTTTTCCTTTATCACAAAGCCTATCGCATTAGTTAAATGATTTTTGCTAAAAAAATTCTTTTAAGTTGGGCGTATTTTTCTATAAATACGAATTGGCTCCCCCGATGAATACGACAGCTGAAACTCATACACACCAATCGTCTCTCGCCCGTTTCTGGGGAGTTCGAGGTTCTTTGCCAACGCCAGGATTATCCACGACTCGGTATGGCGGCAATACGACTTGCCTCGAATTACGAATCGCTGGCGAGATCATTATCATCGATGCCGGTTCTGGTATTAGTCCCTTGGGAACAGCTTTGATCGATGAGTTTGGGATGAATCCTATTTCGTTAGTCCTACTCAATACCCACACCCACTGGGACCACATACAAGGGTTCCCGTTTTTTATTCCCGCCTACATGCCTCAAAATCGGATTCGGATCATCGGACGCGATCCCTCCCCGAAATCACTGGAGTCCATTTTTGGAAAAATGATGGATGGTGATAACTGTTTTCCGATTCCTCTCGAGGGGATGAAGTGCCAGATCTCATTCGATCATTTACACCCCGATGGGCAGAATGAATTTGCTCTTGAAAAAGTGACATTCTCCACTTGCCCAACGAACCATCCCGGAGGTTGTTTGGCTTATCGATTTGATACCCCGACAGGCAGCTTGGTTTTTCTATCGGACCATGAAACGGAAGGCCCCGACGAGACTCGCATTATTGAATTCATTAAGGGGGCCGATATTCTGATTGCCGACACCCAATACACACCAAAGGAAATCGAAACTCGCCGAGGATGGGGGCACGGTTGCTTCCGTAGCGTTGTTTCCTTGGCTGCTACAGCTGGAGTGAAAAATCTCTACATGACGCACCACGATCCGGCTCATAACGACGTTTTCATGGATCAGATGTTGACCGATGCCATAGGGCTGGTTCCCGCAAATTCAGAAATGCACGTCTTCGTGGCAACAGAAGGACAACAAATCTTTTTTTAAGAAAAGCATTCGCGACTCGCTTGGAGATCATTTTTCTGACTCCCTTATTTTTGATTTTTTTTTAATCCGAGCTTGATTAAATAAAAATATCTCATTAAAAGACGTTCCCTTTATTGCCTCGCCGGCATAGCACAGTGGTAGTGCAACGGTTTTGTAAACCGTAGGTCCTCGGTTCGAATCCGAGTGCCGGCTCCCCCTCAAATCCACTTAAACAAACGGTCTGAAGGTTTTTTTATGCGGTGTGGGCAGACAAACACATTAAACCCAAGATACCCAAAAATGAGTTATCGAGGTGGTGGAGGTTATAAAATCACTCCCGACTCTCCTACGGGCTTGACGCATTTCCTTTCCCATCATTCATCGCGTGTCTTGCACGATGAAAAATTGGCACTATAATTAGGCAAAATGTTTGAGCTGACACGCCGCGAACAACTCCTCGTAGCGGGCTTTGTTTTCATTCTTTTGCTTGGTCTTGGTGCCCAGCATTGGAGACAAACCCGCCCACTGGAGGCTTCGTTGGAGCCAACTCAGAAGACCCACTGAATGCAGACCACAGGATTTCAAGAAACTATCGAGGCCCTCTCCCGTGAGGACAACCGTTACAACCCAGAAGCCTACCTTTTTTTAAGGGACTCCCTCGAAGGCACCATCAAACGCCGCAAAAAGTCCCGAAAGGAAACGAGCCCTCATGTAGGAGCGATCGAATTGCTCGAGGGCTTTCGCCTCCACGCACTCAATGAATTTGGTCCCATGTCCTTCATGGTGCTAGATTATTGGGGAGTTCGAGAAACAGAGGACGTTGGGCAGATGGTGTTCAATCTCGTCCAAGCAGGCATTTTTGGAAAAACCGATGAGGACACGCTCGATTCGTTCCGCAACGTGTTTGATTTTCAGGAATCCTTCGTTCTGCCATTCCGCCCTGAAGAAAATCCTTTGAACGATGAACCTCCTTCCGAGGTCGTACCCACCTTATGATATTACGTCGGCTTTTGATCCTTTCCGCCTCTACTTTTCTATTTATGTCCGTACCCGTACCTGCCGCAACCAACTCTAGTCCTGCTTTACCGGAGTCCGCCGCCCAAGTCTTCACTTATGACAACGGGCTGACTCTCATTGTTGAGGAAGATCGCAGTGCTCCAGTAGCAAGCGTTCAAGCTTGGTGCGCCACCGGCAGTATTCATGAAGGCACAAAAATGGGAGCCGGCATATCTCACATCCTTGAGCACATGCTATTCAAAGGGACTACTACCCGCGCCCCCGGAGTGATAGCTAAGCAAATTCAAAATCGTGGCGGCTACATCAATGCCTACACCTCTTTCGATCGCACGGTTTACTGGATTGATACCCCTGCGGATGGTGCCTCGGAGGCCGTTGAAATCTTAGCCGATGTGATGCAAAATGCGACTCTCCCCGAAGCCGAATACACCAAAGAACAAGAAGTCATCCGCCGCGAGTTTGCCATGGGATTTGATGATCCCAGCCGCCAGAGCTCCCAGCTCATGCTGGATACTGTCTTCAAGGAAAGCCCGTATCGACATCCTGTCATCGGTTACCTCGACGTCTACAACAAGCTCACCCGCGAGGATGTCCTAAATTACTATAAATCCCGCTACGTTCCAAATAACTTGACCTTTGTCGTGGTCGGCGATGTCAGTGCGGCCAAGATCCACGAGGAACTCGGCAAGCATTTTGCATCCACTCCGCGCAGTGCACTCGATCCAATCTACATCGCCAATGAACCTTCTCAAATGGGGCCCAGGGAGATTCATGAGGAATTCCCTACGGAGCTTTCCCGCCTCTCACTCTCTTGGCGTATTCCAGGCCTGACCAACTCGGACACGCCCGCACTCGAAATCCTCGGAGACATCCTTGGTGGCGGCGCAAGTTCCCGCCTCAACCGCGAGATCCGCGAGCGAAAGGAAATTGCTCACAGCGCATCCGCAGGCATGTTTTCACTACAAAATGAAGGCATTTTCGTGATGCAGGCGATCTCAGATCCCGACAAACGTGATGCCGCTGAGAAGGAATCCCTCGCCATTCTCGATGACCTTAAGAAAAACGGCGTGACCAAGGTTGAGCTAGATAGAGCCCGCCGTTCCATCCTGTCTGCCCAATTAGGAGCCCTTACCACCGCACGTGGCAAGGCAAGCGATGTCGGCTCAAACTGGATGCTGACCCGCAACCTGAACTTCTCAAAACACTATATCGACTTGATATCAAAGGTCACGGAAGCCGACATCAAGCGCGTTGCGAACCAATACCTGCGTGATGACACGATTAATATCACGTCACTTAATCCCACAGGAACCCTCGCGGGTAAAAAACTGGGCGCCGCTGACATCAAGCCTGGAGATATCCAGAAGTTCACACTTTCAAATGGGCTTCGCCTCCTCGTTCGTGAAGATGCGCGATTGCCGCTCGTTTCGGTCAATGCCGTCTTCCGCGGCGGTCTCTTGGCTGAGACACGCGAAACAAATGGCATCACGCGCCTCTACTCGCAAACCTTGCTCAAAGGCACTAAAACTCGCACCGCGGAGGAACTCGCTGACCAGATCGAAGGCGTCGGCGGTAGCATCGGATCGGATAGCGGGAATAACTCGTTCAGCGTTGGCGTTGAAATCATGCAACCCGACTTGGCTTTGGGCATGGAGCTCCTCTCCGACGTTATTCTCAATCCCATATTCTCGGAACGCGAGATCGAGCTGGAAAAGAAAAGCCAAGTAGCGGGAATCAAAGCCGATGAGGAGCAGGTGACATCCGTCGCCCGCAATCTGGTTCGCGAAAAACTCTTTGGCAACCATCCCTACGGGCTTCGCAATTTGGGCTCCCCCGATTCGGTTAACGCCATCACCCAAGAACAACTCAAAGAATTCCACAAAAACTACGCCAACGCCCACAATGGTGTGATTTCCGTTTTCGGTGATGTGAAAGCCGATGAGGTTCGTCAACTCCTCGAGACCCACCTATCAGCCCTTCCCGCAGGTAAACTCGCTTTTGAAAAGGTTTCTTCCCCAGAGCCGAATCACAGCGTAGCACCATCAAAATCCTATCTGGATAAAAAACAGGCCGTCCTGATGATCGGTTATCAAGGTGCCTCATCTAAGGATCCCGACCGTACCACGCTGGAACTCATCAGCGTGGCCTCAAGCGACCTAGGTTCCCGATTCTTTAACCGCATCCGCGAAAAGATGGGCCTCGCCTATTTTGTCGGAGCCACTCAGTTTTGCGGACTCGCCCCTGGCGCGTTCCTCTTTTATCTTGGTACAGATCCACAAAAAGTCGGCCCCGTCACCGACGAGATGAGATCTGAGATCGCCGATCTGGCCAAAGACGGACTCACCGAGGAGGAACTCACTCGCGCGCGTGCAAAGATCATCGGTGGGGAAGCCATTCGCAATCAGAGTAACAGTGCCTTCGCCGCTGCCTGCGCCGTCGATGAATTGATGGGCTTGGGCTTTGATTCTTATAAGCGTCGGAAGGGTGATATCGAAAAAGTGTCCTTGGAAGATACCCGCCGCGTCGCTGCCAAATTCTTCTCATCCGAAAATGCCGTGGAAGCCACTGTGCTACCCCCCGAAAAATCCCAAACAACCGAAAGTAAATAATCCTATGGCCGAAGTCAGAAACTCAATCAACGCCGGTGAAATGGCTCAACGCTTCATGGAACTTGTCATGATGCAAGCCCAGCAAGCCGCCATGTTTCTTGGTCGCATCCCCAATCCCCAAACCAACGAACCCGAGACGAATCTTCCCTACGCGCGCATGTTCATTGACATGCTGGAAATGCTCCAAGATAAAACACGCGGCAACCTCTCCAATGAGGAAACACAAATGCTCAATGGCGTCTTGTCTGATCTCCGCCTCGCTTTTGTCCAAGCGTCTGCAGGGGCTCCAGCAGAACCGCCTTCCCAGCTCACTCCGGAACCAACCATCGAAGCGGCGACCGCTCCTGCTGCTCCAAATGTGGAAGCCGAGCCCGAAAGTCGCAAACGTTTCACAAAAAGCTACGGCGCGTAAAAAAACGGCGTCTGTACCGCTAGCTCATTTCTCCACATCCGGTTGCTTCCACACCAAAAAAGGAGAATACATAGTGGAACCATCATCGCTGGCTCCATTCTGCTAGCCCGTTGAGTTATGTAGTGCTAGGTTTTCCCCTTTTTCACACATGGCACGTCCTAAACTCATCATCGCCTCGAGCGAAGCCAATGCAGACATGCTTTACGCATCTGGTTTTCGCGCCCCTGATGCCTTTTCTTTTCTGGAGGTAGAGGGAAAGTCCCATCTCCTTCTGAGTGACCTCGAAGTCGATCGCGGGCGAGCAGAAGCGAAAGTCGATGTCGTGGATGCTTATTCCGACTTTGAAAAGATCGCTTCACGCACGTCGTCAAAACGTCCCTCGTTCCCCAAAGTCGTCAAGGCCTGGTTGGTTGCCAAAATGGTCAACAAAGTCGAAGTCCCATCCGATTTTCCACTCGGCTTAGCCAAAGAACTCAAGGCCCTCGGCCTTTCACTGAAACCTTCCAAGGGAGTCTTTTTTCCAGAGAGAGAAATCAAATCCCTTGCCGAAATCGAAGCGATGGAAGCCGCCACTCGAATCGCCGAGGCGGGAATGAATCGCGGATTGCAAATCCTGCGCGACGCTCGAATTCAGAAAGACAACACGCTCTCCCATCGTGGCACCCAACTCACCTCGGAACTACTCCGATTGGAAATGGAGACCGCTGTCCTTCAGGCGGGCGGCGTGGCTAGAGGCGATACCATTGTGGCCTGCGGCGAGCACGCCTGCGATCCCCATGCTCGCGGTACTGGCCCGCTCTTTGCGAATCAATTGATCATTCTCGACATCTTCCCGCGCGATGCGCGAAGCGGATATCACGGCGACCTCACACGAACTGTTGTTCGAGGCAAGGCGAGTGAGGCCCAGCGTCACATGTGGGAGACCTGTCTTACCGGTCAGAAGATGGCCATCAAGTCGATGAAGCCCGGCGTTGAGGGCGGTCCCGTTCACGACAAGATCAAACAATTTTTTGCCGCTTCCGGATACCCGACCGAGATTATCAATGGTCGATGGCAGGGGTTTTTCCATGGCACGGGTCATGGCCTCGGCTTGGAAGTCCACGAATCCCCGCGCTTCGGCTCAACCACCTTTTTTCCTGGCCAGATCATCACTGTGGAACCCGGCATCTACATGCCAGGCCTTGGCGGGGTGAGACATGAGGATGTGGCTCTCATTCGCAAAAGCGGAGTCAAACTCCTCACACAAATTCCGAAACCTTTTGAAATATGAGTGCCGCTCTTGAACAAATCTCACGTCGCCGCACTTTTGCGATCATCTCGCATCCGGATGCCGGAAAAACCACGCTCACCGAAAAGTTTCTCCTCTACGGTGGCGCGGTGCAACTCGCCGGTAGCGTCACTTCCCGCAAGAACCAACGCGCAACAACAAGCGACTGGATGGAACTCGAAAAGCAGCGTGGCATTTCGGTCTCCTCGACAGTCCTGCAGTTCGACTACAGCGGTTGCGTAGTGAACCTCCTCGACACACCTGGACACAAAGATTTCTCGGAGGATACCTACCGCGTCCTCACCGCTGTCGATGCAGCGATAATGGTGATCGATGCAGGAAAAGGAATCGAAACTCAGACTCGCAAACTTTTCGAAGTCTGCCGCCAGCGAGGTGTTCCGATCTTCACCTTCATGAACAAGCTAGACCGTCCAGCTCGGCCCCCGCTTGAACTTCTCGACGAACTTGAGTCTGTTCTTGGTATTCACGCCTTGCCCATGAATTGGCCGCTAGGCGATGGAGTTGACTTCAAGGGTGTCTACGACCGTCGTGAAAAATCAGTCCACCTTTTTGAAAAAACTCCCCGCGGCACCTACCGCGCTCCCGTTTCCGTCGGCGGCATTCAGGACGAGGCTGTCCGCTCCTCGCTCGCTCCGGATGTGTATTCTAAGGTTTGCGACGAACTCGAGCTCCTCGATGGCGCTGGTACGGACTTTGATTTTGCAGCAGTGAGCGCGGGCAAATCGACCCCCGTCTTTTTCGGGAGTGCGATGAACAACTTCGGGGTTCAACTTTTGTTGGATAATTTCCTCAAGCTGGCCCCCTCACCAACCTCACGTGCGAGCGGCACCAAGGTTGTGCAGCCAGACTACGAGCCATTCTCCGGGTTCATTTTTAAAATCCAAGCGAACATGAACCCAAAACACCGCGACCGCGTTTCATTCATTCGCGTCGTCTCGGGGTGCTTCCGGCGTGACATGTTGGCCACACACATTCGTACGGGCAAAGCCGTTCGCCTCGGGAATTCCCAACGCCTTTTTGCTCAAGACCGAGAAACAGTCGATGAAGCCTGGGCCGGCGATGTGGTCGGCATTGTGGGAAATTACGATTTCCTGATTGGCGATACGGTGAGTGAAGATCCCTCGCTTCAATTCAGCGAAATCCCCCGCTTCCCGCCGGAGTGCTTTGCCTACATTCGCAACTCCAGCACGGCCAAATTCAAACGCTTTCGCGAAGGTCTCGACCAACTCCTCAAGGAAGGCGTGGCTCAGCAGTTTGAACTGCCTGATGCCGTGGCGCGAGTTCCACTGCTCGGAGCCGTTGGCCCGCTGCAGTTTGAAGTCATGCAATATCGGCTGGAAACAGAATACAGCGCCGACTGCCGAGTGGAAACTGCTCCGTGGCAATTTGCACGATGGGTCCTCAAGGAAGGCGCCCCCTTTTTAGATCGTCCCGATGTCATGCTTCCAAGTGGGTGCACCCTCGCTCGCGACTCCTTTGGTTTTTGGGTTGTCTTGCTTCCGAGCAGTTGGACGATCGGCTACTTGGAGGAAAAGAACTCCACACTCACCTTCACGGCCACCCCACCCCACTCACCGCCTGCCTTGGATGCGTAAGCTTTGATATTGCTAGCAAGCCTTTCGTTGGCGCATATTAGGTTGGTTTGAAAATCTCCCACCTGATTCCGTTGCTTTTAAGCCAGTGTCTCTTTGCGGCCTTGGCCCAATTGTCGACACCCGATCCCGAGGAGGCTT
>Ga0209550_10001663_pt1 | contig 21344 bp, 22 predicted proteins | sample LauGreSuBDMM15SN_2_FD_187567 | JGI IMG/M metagenome (GOLD analysis project Ga0209550, IMG submission 187567) | Freshwater lake microbial communities from Lake Michigan, USA - Su13.BD.MM15.SN (SPAdes) (version 5) | ecosystem: Environmental > Aquatic > Freshwater > Lake | place: Lake Michigan... | reverse complement strand
GGATAGTCTGGCCAGATATCTTCGAGTCCTTCATATAGTTCACCTTCATCCTCTAGTTCTTGCAAGTTTTCAATTACTTCAATAGGTGCACCACTTCTGATGGCATAATCTATTAGTTCATCTTTTGATGCAGGCCAAGGGGCATCTTCTAAATGGGAGGCTAATTCTAGGGTCCAAAACATTTTCTATGTAGGTTTAATTTTTGCAAATGTAAAAGTTTGGAGTCATTAAACAAATGTATTTTTTACCCAAAAAATTGGGAGTGGTTAATAACTTTTAAATATTGACAGAGTCGGCTTGATAATTCTTAATAATTAATTACTTTAGCTAGATGTTAACTGCTACTAATATTGTTAAAAATTATGGAATTTTGCCCGTTTTAAAAGGGGTTGATATTAAGATTACCAAGGGTGAAATTGTAAGTATTGTGGGTTCTTCTGGTGCTGGAAAAAGCACGCTGCTGCACATTCTTGGCACTTTGGATAAGGCAGATAAGGGTACAATTACACTCGAGGAACAAAAAATTGATGATCTATCTGGCAGAAAATTGGCTGCCTTTCGGAATAAAAATATTGGCTTTGTTTTTCAATTTCACCACCTTTTACCTGAGTTTACGGCTCTTGAAAATGTTTGTATCCCAGCATGGATAGCTGGAACAAAGAAAAAAGAAGTGATTGCAAGGGCGACCCAATTGTTAACAACTTTAGGGCTTAAAGGTCGTTTGGAGAACAAACCGCAGCAACTTTCGGGGGGCGAACAGCAAAGGGTGGCAGTAGCAAGGGCATTGATTAATAATCCATCCATCATCATGGCGGATGAACCTACTGGTAACTTGGACAGTGCCAATGCCAAAGAATTACATCAGTTGTTTATTGATTTGAGGAATCAGTTTGATCAAACTTTTCTCATAGTTACGCACAATGAAGAATTGGCACAAATGAGTGATCGGATTTTACAAATGAAGGATGGAAGAATAATTAACTAACTCACCCTTGGCTTCCATTCTACTTCAGCTACTCCTAGTTGATGAGCAATATATCTGCTTAAAACAAAAAGATAATCACTTAGACGATTGGTATATTTAATCACTAGTGGGTCTACAAAAAGGTCGTGCTCTTGCATATTAACACATAGTCTTTCTGCACGTCTACAAACGCAGCGAGCTATATGAATAGTAGAGATTGCAGGATTTCCTCCAGGTAAAATAAAGTGCTTCATGACAGCAAGCACTTCGTTCATTTTATCAATTTCTTTTTCTAGTGCAATAATATCTTCTTCTTTTAGGTCAGGGATTTTCATCGAAGGAGCTTTTTCTGGATCACATGCCAAGGAAGATCCTACAGTAAATAAACGGTCTTGTATTTCCTTTAGCATCACTTTACTAGGTGCATCAATAATTAAATCTATTATAAGTCCAATGTATGAATTTAATTCATCAACGGTGCCATAGGTTTCAATGCGTAAATGACTTTTAGGAACTCTTGTGCCACCAATTAAACTGGTAGTACCAAGATCACCACTTTTTGTATAAATCTTTAAAGCCATTTTAGTTTAAAATTTTTTGAGAAAAAAAATCAAATTAGTATAAATTTTTTTTAAATGAGATTAGGCTAATTGTGTAATCAAAGAAGGGTGGTTATTTAATTTATCACTTTCAATGACTCCATCTCTTAATCTGATTACCCTATGTGCAAATCCAGCAATATCTTCTTCATGGGTAACCAAAATCACGGTATTTCCATCATTGTGAATTTTGCCTAAAATATCCATAATTTCATGAGATGTTTTAGAATCTAGATTACCGGTAGGTTCATCTGCCAGAATGATGGACGGATTATTGATTAATGCCCTTGCAATAGCAACACGCTGGCATTGTCCACCACTAAGTTCATTGGGTTTATGAGTACTTCTGTCGTCTAATTTTACTTTTCTCATTACTTCCATCGCTCTATCCAATCTCTCAGCCTTTCCTATTCCACTATAAATTAGGGGCAATGCTACATTTTCTAAAGCAGTGAGCCTAGGTAACAAATTAAATTGCTGAAATACAAAACCAATTTCTTTGTTACGAACCTCTGCCAAATCATCATCTGGCATACTACTTACATCTTTTCCGTTAAGAATATATTTACCTCCAGAAGGTGTATCAAGACAGCCTAAAATATTCATAAGGGTTGACTTACCTGATCCGCTGGGCCCCATCAGTGCTACGTATTCATTTTTCAAAATATCCATATTGAGCCCCTTTAGCACCTGCAACTCCTGTTTTCCGAGGTAATAACTTTTTACGATATTTTCTAAATGAATGATTCCTTGCATAATGATTTATTGTTTGTGGACGGTATTTTTAAAATTTGAATGGTTTGCATTGTTAATGTTGGTTACTCACAATAACAATTTTTTACTTTTTTTTAAGTTTAGCAGGTAAATTATTTTTTAATAACCTTGGGAACTTTAAAAAACTGGCTATCTTTCTTGGCAGCATTTTTCAGACCTTCTTCTCTGCTGATACTGCCTTTTATTTCATCTTCCCTCAACGCATTTATATTGTCACTCATATGTAATAATGGAGAAACGCCAGTGGTGTCTAGCTCATTCAATTTTTCTACAAACTGAATCATTCGTTGTAGATCATTTTTAATGGCAGACTTTTCAGTATTATCAAACTGGAGCCTGGCAAGGTTAGCCAATTTGTCTACCAAGGTGTCATTTACTTCCATACAACAAAAATAAAGGATTCCTATTATAAGTACCCAATAATTGGATAAGTGGTTGTAGTTGATATTTCAAGGGCGTAAAACCTTATTTGTCGTAAATTTTCTATAGGAGCAGAATTTCCAGTCTTTACAATTATTTTTAAATTACCGTTCTTTCTTTCAAAACCTTTTTTTAAGCTAATTTAACTCTCAAAAGTTGTGTGTAGCTGATTTAGCCCCAGAATTGTCTATATAAAAATTGGTAAAGGACATTGAAATTTTTCATTTCACTTGTCTATTCACAATCGAGTTTTATTATCTTCGCCATCCTTATGGTTGGAAAAAAGAAAATAGTAATGAGTGGCATCCGCCCTACCGGATTTTTACATTTGGGTAATTATTTTGGAGCTATCCAAAATTATGTAAAAATGCAGGATGAATTTGAGTGTTATTTCATGGTGGCCGATTTACATTCACTCACCACTCACCCAGATACAAGCGAACTAAAAAATAATGTTTACAGGGTATTGGCTGAAAATATTGCCTGCGGTTTGGATCCTGATAAAGCAGCGCTTTACTGTCAGAGTCATGTATTTGAAACCTCAGAATTGTATTTATATCTTAATATGTTGGCCTACATTGGCGAACTTGAAAAAACAGTTACTTTTAAAGATAAGGTCCGTCAGCATCCAGAAAATATCAATGCAGGTCTATTAACTTATCCTGTTTTGCAAACAGCTGATATTATTTTGCATCGGGCAAGTTATGTACCGGTTGGTAAAGATCAAGAGCAACATTTAGAAATGGCAAGAAATTTCGCCAATCGATTTAATTTTCGTTACGGTGAAATATTTCCTGAACCACATGCTTTTAACTATAATCAAGTTTTGGTAAAAGTTCCCAGTCTGGATGGAACTGGTAAAATGAGTAAAAGTGAAAACCAATTATCAACTTTATTTTTGGCTGATGAAGATGAATTGATAAGAAAAAAAGTAATGAAGGCCAAGACGGACAGTGGACCTATTGAAAATAATTCAGTCAAACCTGATTACATAGAAAATATTTTTGGATTAATGAAGTTGGTTAGTGGCGATGACGTAATTGCAAAATTTGAGCACGATTATAACCATTGTACTATTCGATATGGTGATATGAAAAAACAGTTGGCAGAAGATATGATCTCCTTTATTTCTCCAATAAGAAATAAGGTAAATGATATTCTCAACAACGAAGCTTACTTAAAGGAAGTGATGCAGAAGGGAGCAGAAAAAGCAAGGAAAAGTGCCCAAGCTACCATGCGGTTGGTTAGGGAAGCAATGGGTCTGAATTATTGATTAAAATTTTAGGCCATGCTTTACTTTTTCAACTATTTTATGGGGAGAATAGTTAACCCAAACCCTTGATATATAAGGTAATCATCACAATGAATACCGGAATGAAATTTTATATCAGGAATATAATTATGTTTGCTTACTTTCATACTAAATTACTTTTCAATTCTAATATTATCCTATAAAAGCTAGGTATGGCAAAAATTAAAAAACCGAAGCATATTGCAGTAGCCGGTAACATCGGTGCTGGTAAAACAACCTTAACAGAAATGTTGAGTAAGCATTATAAATGGATTCCACAATTCGAAGATGTTGATCACAATCCATACCTCAATGATTTTTATGAGGATATGCCTAGATGGAGTTTCAACCTTCAAATATTTTTTCTTAACAGCCGATTAAATCAACTCCTTGAAATAGATCGAGGTACAGAAACCGTTATTCAGGATAGAACCATTTATGAGGATGCCAATATATTTGCCCCCAATTTGCATGATATGGGATTAATGGGAAAAAGAGACTTTGATAATTATTTTCAGTTTTTTGAAACCTTGAAGACCATGGTAAAGCCTCCAGATTTATTGATTTACTTGAAGGCTTCCGTGCCAACACTGGTGGCTCAAATACAAAAAAGAGGTAGGGAATATGAAGAAAATATTCGACTTGATTATCTGAAAAAATTAAATGATTATTACAATAATTTCATTGATACCTATAAAGAAGGCCCACTTTTAATCATTGATGCGGATAGCAACAAGTTTGCTGAAAATGAAGAACATTTAGGACAGATCATTTCAAAAATTGACTCTACTTTATTTGGCTTATTTTAGAAGAGGAGCTTAACTTAAATTGTCTGTATAAATCTTTATTCCCTTTAGCTTAGCCTCCTGGCTATTGTTTTCAAAAAACTTGATTTGATTAAAAATTTTATTGGTGAAGGATTGATTCATCTTATATAAAATCAAATTAATAATTATTTATGGGTTCAACTTTTTAATTTCAAAGATGGTTTATTTCAATTATAATGGCAAAATACATCCTGAGGGTACTCCAATTATTGGAGCGGACAATCGTGGGCTTAGGTATGGAGATGGTTTATTTGAAACTATCAAAATGATAAAGGGGAAGTTGCTTTTTGAAGATGATCATTTCGCTCGTCTTTGGAAGGGATTGAAAGTTTTAGGTTTTGAAATCCCCAAACATTTAACAGTAGATTTTTTACAAAAGGAAATTATAGCATTGGCCCATAAAAATGGTCATGAAAATGCCGCAAGAATTCGATTGAATATTGTAAGGGGTGATGGAGGACTTTATGATGCTAAAAATCACCTACCCCTCTATATCATACAAAGCTGGCCATTGGCTCAGGGTAATGGCGAATGGAATAGCAATGGCTTAGTGGTAGGGATTTATGAGGAGGCTAAAAAAAGCTGTGATATATTGAGTAACCTAAAACACAACAATTACCTTCCCTATGTGCTTGCAGCCCTAACTGCGAAAAAGGAAAAATGGAATGATGCCATTTTGTTAAATACAAGTGGAAGAATATGTGATACTACTATTGCTAATATTTTTATTGTTAAAAAAGGGGTAGTGTATACCCCGTCTTTGCAAGAAGGTTGTGTAGCTGGGGTTATGAGAAGAGTGGTTATTCAAAATATGGCAAAATCAGCCATTGAGTTGGTTGAAAAAGAAATTAGTACATCAGAGTTGATGGATGCCGACGAAGTTTTTTTGACAAATAGTATTTATAATATAAGGTGGGTACAAGGAATTGGAGATATTAGCTTTCAAAACAGTTTTACCCATCAGTTTTTTTTAGCTTTAGAGCCAACCATTTTATAAAATGTATGTTAATATAGATTAAATGCAAAAAGTCAATATTATATGGTTTCGAAGGGATCTTCGTTTAGAGGACAACACTGCACTTTATCATGCACTTCGGTCTGAAATACCGGTGTTACCGATATTTATTTTTGATAAAAACATTTTAGACAAGCTTGAAGACAAGTCAGATAGGAGAGTTGCTTTCATTCATAGTGCATTGAATGAAATGCAGCAAAAGTTACTAAAACTAGGCGCTTCTTTGGAAGTTTACTACGGCACTCCATTAGAAATATTTAAAAGTCTAGTAAATAAATATCAGGTTGAGCAAGTGTTTACCAATCATGATTATGAACCTTATGCTTTGGAGAGAGAGAAGCTGATTACTCAATTATTGGAAAATCATCAAGCTCGATTGGTTACTTTTAAAGATCAGGTGATATTTGAAAAAAACGAAGTAATCAAAGAGGATGGTTCTCCCTATACTATATTTACTCCTTACAGCAGAAAATGGAAGGCGACTTTGCAAGAAGAACATTTGCAGTGTTTAGATACTAAAAAATATTTCAATAATTTTTTTCAGCAGGCTGATTTTCCAATTCTAAGTTTGCAATCAATGGGCTTTAATGAAGTTGAAAAATCTTTTCCTTCAAAATCATTGGATGAGGAGTTGGTGAAAAAATATGCAGATCAAAGAAATTTTCCAGCTATTGAAGGCACTTCAAAATTAGGAATTCATTTGCGTTTTGGTACTATTAGTATAAGAGAACTGGCTAGAAAAAGTCGGGGGCTGTCTGAAACTTTTTTGAATGAATTGATTTGGAGAGATTTTTACCATATGATTTTGTTTCATTTTCCGCAGGTAGGTCAGTATAAAGCTTTTAAGCAGGTATATGATACGATCGAATGGCGTAAAAATGAGGATGAGTTTGAGAGATGGTGTAATGGACTTACAGGATATCCAATAGTAGATGCGGGTATGCGAGAATTAAACACAACTGGATTTATGCACAATCGAGTACGCATGATCGTAGCCTCTTTTTTAACCAAACATTTACTTATTGATTGGAGATGGGGAGAAGCCTACTTTGCACAAAAACTCTTGGATTTTGATTTGGCTGCTAATAATGGCGGTTGGCAATGGGCTGCTGGAAGTGGCTGCGACGCAGCACCTTATTTCAGAATATTTAATCCCTATCTTCAAACACAAAAATTTGATCCAAAGTTGGAGTATATTAAAAAGTGGGTTCCTGAATTTCAAGAATTTTCTTATCCTGCTCCCATAGTCGTCCATGAAGATGCGAGAAAGAGATGTCTTGAAGTATATGGAAAGGCTTTGAAAAAATAATTATTTTATTGGGTAATAAGAATTTTTAAAATAGCGATTGTTAAAAGTAGGATTGAATAAAAAAAAAGTGAGTGTAGCTTCTTTTTTTCTTTGCTTAAAAAAAATAGTGAAATGAGTGGTAATGTGAATAGCAGTATCAGATTGGGAAGCCAAAGTATTTCATAGAAGACTCCAACAATTGTAAAATGATAGACATTAATTAGTCCTGCCAAAATCCAAAATAAACTTACTTCAATACTTATAAAAAATATAATCTTACTTAGGTTTGGCTGCTTATTTATTTCTTTATTCATATATTTTTTGTTCTGAAATGATTTTTTAGAGTGCTACGAAAATATCTTTTCTGTTTTTGAGGCCTCCTAAAGATTGGACTGGGTGATTTTCGAGCAATTTTAGGATGGCATTTTTTCCTTTCTCGCCTAAGTCAAGAGAGTACTCGTTTACATATAAGTCAATATGTTGCCGCATAACTTGCTCACTCATTTCTTGAGCATGGCATCTAATGTAATCGTTTAGTAATGGGTAATTTAAAAATGCGAAGGCGATACTCTTTTTAATAAGCGCATCAATGGATTGTTGTATTGAAATATCAAATTCTTTTTTGATTACAATTCCACCTAATGGAATTGCGTTGCCTGTTTTTTGCTCCCAAAAATCTCCTAAGTCTGTTATTTTAATTAAACCTTTTCCTTCATAGGTAAATCTATTTTCATGAATAATTACACCTAAGCCTTTTTTTGCTAAAACAAAATTTTCAATTTCATCATATCGAAGAAATACTTTGTTTTTTGCTTGGGGATAGGCCATTGAAAAAAGTAAGTTAGCAGTGGTATTTTCGCCAGGAATAGCTATTAGTAGATCTTCAATGGATTGGTTTTTATCAGCAGAAGAAGAAATTAATAAGGGCCCTACACCTTTTCCAAGTGCGCTGCCACTGTTCATTACGTTGTATTGATCTAACACTAATGGCAATACCCCATAACTTAATTTAGTAATTGCCAACCTTCCTTCTTGTGCCCATTGATTAAGTGTTTGAACATCTTCTAGAAATACTTCAAATTCAAAACCATTGGTATCAATTTTGTGATTGACAATTGCGTCAAAAATAAAAGTATCATTTGGGCAGGGAGAGAAGCCAAGAGTTATTTTCATATCAATTACTTAGGGAAGAATTTTCATTTTTAATTAGATCAACTAGTATTTTCAGCTCTTTATTTAAATTACTTATCGCTTCTTTTATTTTCCATTTGCTTTTATCTCGTTCACCTACAGTGTTAGATATACTTCTTAATTGTATAAAAGAAATCTTTTGATGTAAACCAATAAAGTGTAAAGCTGCACCCTCCATGGTTTCTATTTCAGGAGAAAAATGAATGATGGACTGATTTTTTTGAACTTCACTATCACTTACTTTATTTACAGTAATTGCTTTTACGTTGTTTAATTTAGAAACAGAAAAGAGTTTACTAGGATTAATCAGCCAACCGTCGCTAAATGGAAATTCATTTGCATCAGCAAAATTTGATTTAAAAATAGGAGTAAATTCTTTGTTCTCTTCCATGCCGATGTCTCCAAAAGCGTCTTGCTTTACTAATACTACTTGCCCCAATGATAGGTTATTCGAAAATGAACCTGCAATTCCTGCCTGAATGATAATATCGGGTTGTAAAGAGAGAATTGCTTTTTGAAGTTTGAATAAAGTTGAGGGAATACCTACCCCTGTAATAAGTACATCAATGGTTTTATTTGTAATTATATGGGGCTCAACTTCTTGTTTGGTAGCTGCTGTTAATAAGATTCGCATAGTACAAATTTCGGCTATACTCTTCATATTTTGGTATTTTGAGACTACCTTTGCAGAAATTTTGAGGATATACGATGGTTTACATTACCCGAATAGAAAATTTCAACGCGGCTCACCGACTTTTTAATTCATCCTGGACCAAGGAAAAAAATGAGGAGGTATTTGGAAAATGCGCAAATGAGAACTGGCATGGGCATAATTTTGAATTATATGTTACTTTAAAAGGAGAACCTAATCCAGAAACTGGCTTTGTATTTGATGTTAAAAAATTAAGTCTAATTGTTCAACAACACGTAATTGATAAACTGGATCACAAAAATCTCAACCTTGATGTTGACTTTATGTCTGGTAAACTGTGTTCCATTGAAAATTTAGTGATTGGTATTTGGGGTCAATTAGTACCCCATTTGCCCAAAGATGTTAATCTACATTGCCTAAAATTGTATGAAACTCCCCGAATTTTTGTTGAATATTACGGAGATTAATGGTTGGATTTTTGTTTTTAATTTGAATGCAGCAAACAATTGGTAGTTTAAGTTGTTATTTATTTTAAGAGTTAATCGGTTTAAACAGCATACTTCTGTTCTAGCCCCAGAATTAAGCGATCTAAACTATTTTCCTTTTTTTAATTTAAATGTTATTGCTACTTTCTTAACTATTTAGATTTCTTGAATATATTAAAATTAATGTATGAATAATAAGGTATCAGTTTTTCGAATTGAACATTTTAATTCAGCTCATAGGCTTAATAATCCAGCCTGGGACGAAGCGACGAATGAGCAGATTTTTGGTAAATGTAACAATCTAAATTACCACGGGCATAATTATGAATTGGTGGTAAAGCTTTCTGGTGTTCCTGATTTGGCCACTGGATACGTATTTGATTTGAAAATATTGAAAGATTTGATCAAAGAAAACATTTTAGAAAAATTTGATCATAAAAATTTAAATTTAGATACTATCGAATTTAAAAATTTAAATCCAAGTGCTGAAAATATTGCTATTGTTATTTACAATATTTTGAGAGAAAAAATAGAAATGAAATTTGATCTCCAGGTTCGGTTGTATGAAACTCCAAGAAATTTTGTTGAATATCCGGTTAACTAAATTAAAAAAACATCAATGGCTTATAAAAAAATTGACCAATACGACCAACCTGTTACAGAAGGTTTAATCAAAACCTACACCGATACATTGGGATTATTAGGAGAAGATCCAACGAGGGAAGGGCTTCAAAAAACACCTGAAAGAGTTGCAAAAGCAATGCAATTTCTTACTCAAGGTTATCAACAAAATGCCAATGAAATTTTAAATTCTGCAAAATTTCATGAAGAGGTTAGCGAAATGATCATTGTTAAGGATATAGAATTATATAGCATGTGTGAGCACCATATGCTCCCATTTTATGGAAAGGCTCATGTTGCTTATATTCCTAATGGTTGGATTACTGGTTTGAGTAAAATTGCAAGAGTAGTAGATGTTTATAGCAGGCGTCTTCAAGTGCAAGAAAGACTTACCCACCAAATTTTAAATTCTATCAAAGAAACGCTCAATCCAATTGGGGTGGCAGTGGTTATTGAAGCATCCCATCTTTGTATGATGATGAGAGGTGTTCAAAAACAAAATTCAGTGACTACTACTTCAGCTTTTTGGGGTGAATTCGAACAAAATGAAACAAGAAGTGAGTTTTTAAAATTGATCAGTGCTAAACTTCATTAAAATCAATTAATTCTGATTCGATTGTTTTTACTAAGAAATATGAAATTATTTTTTAAAATAAAATATTCATCAAGCTTTCAAGGCCTTCAATAGTATCCAAATAATTTTAATCGTATTCTTGTCAGATTAAAATTTTATTTTTATCTAAAATTTACAAGTAATGGCAAATGCATTTATTTTCCCAGGTCAAGGATCACAGTTTAGTGGAATGGGTAAGAATTTATATGAGTCGAATGCTTTTGTAAAGAACTTATTTGAGCAAGCGAATGAAATTTTAGGCTTTCGTATTTCTGATATCATGTTTACTGGGAGTGAGGATGATTTAAAGCAAACTAGCGTAACGCAACCAGCAGTATTTTTACATTCAGTAGCAGCATTTAAAACCTTGCAGGAAGCAAAGCCAGATATGGTAGCAGGCCATTCTTTAGGAGAATTTTCTGCCTTGGTGGCCAATCGTGTATTGAGTTTTGAGGATGCATTGAAGTTGGTATCTATAAGAGCCAATGCAATGCAAAAAGCTTGTGAATTAGCCCCATCTACGATGGCGGCAGTACTTTCTTTAGCAGATGAAAAGGTAGAGCAAATATGCGCTGAGGTATTAGCAGAAACTGGAGAAGTAGTAGTACCTGCAAATTATAATTGTCCAGGACAGCTAGTAATAAGTGGTTCGGTAAAAGGGATTGAAATTGCCTGTGAAAGAATGAAGGCTGCGGGAGCTAAAAGAGCGCTTGTGTTGCCGGTGGGGGGAGCATTTCATTCTCCTTTGATGACCCCAGCTAAGGATGAGTTAGCTGCAGCAATTGAGGCGACTACTTTTTACCAATCAACTTGTCCAGTTTATCAAAATGTAGTGGCTAAAGGAGTTACAGAAGCGGATGATATTAAAAAAAATCTGATTGATCAGTTAACGGGTGCTGTAAGATGGACTCAATGTGTTCAAGCAATGGTATCCGATGGTGCAACTCATTTTACAGAAGTGGGGCCCGGTAAAGTGTTGCAAGGGTTAGTGCAAAAGATTAATAAAGAAATGTTGGTAAATGGGGTGAGTTAATCAAAAGAAAAAGAAATTTCAATAAAAAACTCCAGGCTTTTAGTTTGGAGTTTTTTATTGAAATTATACATTGTTGGTATTAAATACTTAAGGTGCTCAACACAGTATTCATATTTCTTACTGCTTCTGCACTTTTGTTAAATGCAGCTTGCTCTTCTTCATTTAATTTGTAGTCGATAATTTTCTCCCATCCATTTTTTCCAATAATTACTGGAACTCCCAAGCAGATACCAGTTTGTCCATATTCTCCCTCCAAACTAACGCAGCAGGTAAATAATTTTTTCTCATCCCTAACAATACTTTCTACCAATGCTGCAGTAGCTGCACCTGGAGCGTACCAAGCTGAGGTACCCAATAGTCCTGTAAGAGTAGCTCCTCCAACCATCGTATCGGCAGCTACTTTTTTAAGTGTTTCTGCATCTAGATAATTACTTACTGGAGAGCCTTGATAAGTTGCTAATCTAGTTAAAGGAATCATAGTGGTATCACCATGTCCTCCAACTACTACACCTTGAAGATCTGTGGAAGTGCAACCAATAGCAGTAGATAAATAATATTTAAAACGGCTGCTATCCAAAATACCTCCCATTCCAATAATTCTGTTTTTTGGTAATCCGCTCGATTGTAATGCTAGATAAGTCATCGTATCCATTGGGTTACTAATGATAATGATGATAGCATTAGGAGAATATTTAAGGATATTTTGCGTAACTCCCTTAACAATTCCTGCATTGATGCCTATTAGTTCTTCTCTAGTCATTCCTGGTTTACGGGGAATACCAGAAGTAATTACTGCTACATCCGTGCCAGTAGTTTTTGTATAGTCATTCGTACTGCCAACTATTTTTGTATCATAGCCTAAAAGAGCCGCGGTCTGCATCATATCTATGGCCTTGCCTTCTGCAATTCCTTCTTTAATATCCAATAACACTAGTTCATCACACAATTCTTTACGAGCAATATTATCGGCACAGGTAGCTCCTACAGCACCAGCACCTACTACGGTAATTTTCATAATTAAAATTTAAGTTTATTTAGGAATTAAGTTCAATTACAAAGTTAAGGGCATTCAGCTTATATTTTTGAAAGAAGAAAAAAGTAAATTCATTCAAATTAAAAAATTACAATTTTAAATTTGAACTTATATTATTGACAAACTATTTAAGAGCATCCAAAATAGCCGGCACACCAATATTTCCAACAAAAGCCTTTGCAAGAATAGCTCTTCGATCATACAAGAAAATAGAAGGATAGGTACTTACTTTATAAGTAATGCCTAATTTAAAATTTACATCTTGGCCAACCTTAATATTTGATACTGAGGCTAAACCAAATTCTTTGTAAAATTTCTTTATCTCCTGGTAGGGAGCAACTGATAATAACAATATTTTAACCCCCTTCAATTCCTTTTTATAGGCAATCAATTCTTTGGTTTGTTGATGGCAATGGTCACAGTCTGGACTAAAGAACATCAGTAAAAAAGGGGTGTTCTTAGGTAATTTTTTGGTAGAAAAAATGGAACTATCTGGGACTGTATGAACAGAAATATAAGGAAGAGATACAAATTTATTTACATAATCATTAGGGTTTTTATTTTGAGCAAATAATCCAATGGTAAAAATCGAAAGAAGGGATAAAATGAGGTTTTTTTTCAATTTGAATTTTTGCAAAGTTAAAATTTTATACTGAGTTCATCAACAGTTTTCATTAAAAGTTCTTTTGGTGATCCAACCAAGATTAAACAGACAGATTTGAGCAAATAAAACTGGAAAACTAGATTTAGAAGCCAAATTTTCTATTTAGCGATAGTATACCTACTTTTGCACCCCAATGAACTGGGACTCAAATGGGGGGCTATTCATTGGATAAAGACTTTTTAAAGAATTAATAACCAATACTCATCATCAAACAATTAAATAAACATGGCAACTACAGCAGACATACGCTCAGGACTGATCATTAAAGTAGATGGAAGTCTATATACTGTCATAGAATTTGGGCAAAATAAGACAGCCCGTGCCGCAGCAAAAGTATGGGCAAAATTGAAGGGAGTAGACAATTCTCGCACTATTGAGCTTACTTGGAATAGTGGTGAAACTATCTTCCCAGTTAGGGTAGAAAAGAAGGCTTATCAGTATTTATATAAAGATGATACGGGTTATAGTTTTATGGATATTGAAACCTTTGAACAGATTACTGTTCCTGAGACGATGGTAGATGCGCCTAAATTTTTAAAGGATGGTCAGGAAGTATCGGTTTTAATCAATGGAGAAACTGATATGCCAATGGGGGTTGAATTACCAGATAAAATAGTTTTACTAGTTACTTACAGTGAGCCTGGCATGAAAGGGGATACTGCTACCAAAACGCTTAAACCGGCTACCGTTGAAACTGGCGCTACAGTAAATGTACCTTTGTTTGTGAATGAAGGGGAATTAATTAGAGTAAACGCAAAAACAGGGGAATACGTAGAAAGGGTGAAAGAATAATTTGGTCAATAAATCCGAGTTAATTAAAACTAGTATTCGAACAATTTTGGGGTTACAATTTGCGTTTAATTTAAGCTCAATAATAATCTAAGAGGAGTAAAAAATATCAAAAAAAGGGAAAAACTTAAGTTTTTCCCTTTTTTTATTTTAGCTATTTTTTGGGCAATTTTAGCCATTTTTTGCTGATTTTTAGGCATTTTTGGAGCTTTTTTGACATTTTTTATAAATTCTTTCTTTTTAAAAACTTGGATTATTAACAAATCATTACCTACCTTAGCCCCCCGTTTGTAATCAACTAAACCATTTAATGACTCGTTATGGATATCAAACAAATTCAAGAGCTAGTAAAGCTCATCAATAAGACCAATATCGGAGAAATAACTATCGAAGAAGAAGGTGTTAAAATAACCGTAAAGCAAAAGAAAGATCCTGTTCAGCACATTATTGCAGGTGGTCAGCAAGCTCCAATGTATTCGGCCCCAGCTGCAACTAGTCCAGCTACAGCTCCTGCACCAGTTACTCCTGCAGTAGCAGCAGCATCAAAGAGTGATAACTATATAACTATTAAAAGTCCAATGATTGGTACTTTTTATCGCCAGTCTGGACCAGGAAAACCCATTTTTATAAATGAGGGGGATGATGTAATTCCAGGTTCAATTGTTTGTATTATTGAGGCTATGAAGCTTTTTAATGAAATTGAAAGTGAGGTAAAAGGTAAAATAGTTAAGATTTTGGTTGATGATGCAAGTCCAGTAGAATTTGATCAACCATTATTTTTGGTAGATCCTAGTTAAATTGACGCTTAGTCGATGATGCCAAGAGAAAAGGTTAACTAATCAATAGATTCTGAAATCAAATATTAGTTGCTTTTAAGTTCCTTTATTTTTGATTTGGTTGAATTTTAATACTTCTGTGTTAATCAATTGAGCCGTTTTAAAATTTCAAATTTGCCATTATGTTCAAAAAAATATTGATTGCCAACCGAGGAGAAATTGCTTTAAGGATTATTCGTACCTGTAAAGAGATGGGTATTAAAACGGTTGCTGTCTATTCTACTGCTGATAAAGATAGTTTGCATGTAAAGTTTGCTGATGAGGCGGTATGTATTGGCAGACCAAGTAGTGCGGATTCATACCTTAATATATTGCATATTATGGCTGCTGCAGAAATTACCAATGCAGATGCAATTCATCCTGGGTATGGATTTCTTGCAGAGAATGCAAAGTTTGCTCAGATCTGTGCTGATCACGGTGTAAAGTTTATTGGACCTACCCCTGATATGATCAATGCAATGGGAGATAAGATCACCGCTAAAGAAACAATGATTAAGGCTGGAGTTCCTGTGGTGCCGGGTAGTGGAGGGTTACTAGAAAGTGTAGAACAGGCCAAAGAGCTTGCAGCAAAGGTGGTAGGTTATCCAGTAATATTAAAGGCAACTGCAGGAGGTGGTGGTAAAGGCATGCGTGTGGTTTGGGAAGAAAGTGAACTTGAAAAAGCATTTGAAAATGCTAAAACAGAAGCTGCTGCATCGTTTAAGAACGATGGCATTTATATGGAAAAATTTGTGGAAGAGCCACGACATATTGAGATACAAATTGCAGGAGATCAATTTGGTAATGTTTGTCATTTAAGTGAAAGAGATTGTTCTATTCAGCGTCGTCATCAAAAGTTGGTGGAGGAATCGCCCTCTCCATTTATGACACCTGAGTTAAGGGAAAAAATGGGAGATGCGGCTATCAAAGCTGCTAGTGCTATTAATTATGAGAGTGTAGGAACGATTGAGTTTTTAGTTGATAAAAATCGCAACTTCTACTTTATGGAAATGAATACTCGTATTCAAGTAGAGCATTGTGTAACTGAAGAAGTAGTGAGTTACGATTTAATAAAAGAACAAATAAAAATCGCTGCCGGACATAAAGTGAGCGGTAAAAATTATTATCCCCAAATGCATGCGATTGAATGTAGAATCAATGCAGAAGACCCTTACAATGATTTTAGACCAAGCCCAGGAAAAATTACTGTATTGCATACTCCCGGAGGACATGGTGTTCGTGTTGATAGCCATGTATACGCTGGATATGTTATTCCACCTTATTATGATAGCATGATTGGTAAATTAATTACTGTTGCACAAACTAGAGAGGAAGCAATTGATACAATGCATAGGGCATTAAGTGAGTACGTTATTGAAGGAATTAAGACTACCATACCCTTTCATTTGCAACTGATGAAGAATGAAGATTTCCGAAGTGGAAATTTCACTACTAAGTTTTTAGAATCTTTTAAAATGGTATAATTTAAATAAATTATAATTTCTAAAATTTAAACAAAGCCGTCGAGAAAATTTACTTCGACGGCTTTTGTGTATGCTCTCCATACTGAATTTTACTTTTTTACAGTATCAATCTCATCTAAAATTTGTTAAACTTAGATAATAGTTTATTTAAAATATTCCTAAATCCAATTTTTTAACGGTATTCAATTTGTTATCTTTGCCGCTCACTATTAATTGAATATAAGAATGGCATTGATTAAAAGTATTTCGGGTATAAGAGGAACGATTGGAGGTAAAACAGGTGATAATCTTACCCCCGTTGATATTGTAAAATTTACTGCAGCGTATGGTACCTTATTAATTAAGGAAGGGGCTAACAAAAAAATAATTGTTGGAAGGGATGGAAGAATTAGCGGAGAGATGGTAAAAAATTTAGTAATTAATACCTTAAAGGCACTCGGCTTAGAGGTAGTTGATTTAGATTACAGTACTACACCAACAGTGGAAATGGCGGTTGTTTTTGAAAATGCAGGTGGAGGTATTATACTTACTGCTAGCCACAATCCAAAGGAATGGAATGCTTTGAAATTATTAAATAGTCGAGGCGAATTTATCAATAGTGTTGATGGGCAAAAAGTATTGGATATTGCAGAAAGAGAGGATTTTGATTTTGCTACGGTGGATAAATTAGGTAGTAGCGTTTTCAATGATACTTTTTTAAATAAGCATATTGTTGCAGTAATAAATTACGAACTAGTAGATGTAGCAGCTATCAAAAAGGCTAAATTTAAAGTAATAGTTGATGCTGTAAATAGTACGGGTGCAATAGCAGTTCCCGCCTTGTTGAAGGCTTTGGGTGTAAAAGAAATTGAAATTATAAACGGAGAGGTGAATGGAAAATTTGCTCATAATCCAGAACCCTTGCCTGAGCATTTAACTGAACTAAGTAATGAGGTTTTGAAACAAAAGGCAAGTATTGGTATTGCGGTAGATCCTGATGTGGATCGACTTTGTTTTGTATGTGAGGATGGAGCTATGTTTGGAGAAGAGTATACTTTAGTAGCTGTTGCCGATTATGTACTGAGTCGTCGTAAGGGAAATACAGTTTCAAATATGTCTTCTACTCGTGCATTAAGGGATGTAACTGAAAAACATGGTGGGGAATATTTTGCAAGTGCAGTGGGCGAGGTAAATGTGGTCAATAAAATGAAAGCAGTGAATGCGGTAATTGGTGGAGAAGGAAATGGAGGAATTATTATACCAGATCTACATTACGGACGAGATGCATTAATTGGAATCGCCTTATTTTTAACCCATTTAGCTCATACAAAAAAAACAGTTAAACAACTACGTAATTCTTATCCCGATTATTTCATCAGTAAAAATAAGATTCAGTTAGAAAGTGGAGTGGATGTGAATGGGATATTTGAAAAAATAAAGGATAAATATAAAAATTATCCAATTAATATTGAGGATGGGTTGAAAATTGAGTTTGATAAGGATTGGGTACATTTACGTACTAGTAATACTGAGCCGATTATCCGTATATATGCTGAAAGTAATTTTTCAACAACGGCAGATAATATCGCCAATAGATTAATGAAAGATATTAGTGAATTAATGTAGGCTGAATTGTGTAGTAGATTTTTTATTGCTATAACGATTAGATTTATTAACAAGAGTCTTCATTTTTTATCCCTTTTTAGAGTCAATAATTTTTTTAAAATATTGCAAATTCTCCAATGGCTACAGAAATGATGAATAGAATTTACTTAGACAATGCTGCTACAACTGCTTTAGATCCATTAGTGCTTGAAGCTATGATGCCTTTTTTTACAGAAAAATTTGGCAATCCATCTTCTATTTATTCTTATGGCCGTGAAACAAGAATGGCAATTGAGCAGGCAAGAAAGTCAGTAGCTAAAATTTTAAATGCTCATCCGGCAGAAATATTTTTTACTAGTGGTGGAACTGAAAGTAGCAATACGGCAATTTTTTCTTCAATAAGGGACTTAGGTTGCAAACATATCATTACCTCTGAAATCGAACACCATGCTGTTTCACATGCAGTAGACTATTTAAAAAATTCAGGAAAGGTATCCGTTAGTTTTGTAAAGTTGTTGCCCGATGGACACATCGATTTAGAGGATCTTGAAAAATTATTATCCTCTTCCACGGTTAAAACATTGGTTACGCTGATGCACGCCAATAACGAGATTGGTAATATGATAGATCTCCATGCAGTGGGTACTTTATGTAATTCTTACAATGCTATTTTTCATAGCGATACGGTACAATCAGTAGGTCATTTTCCTTTTGATTTAAGAAACACACCAGTGCATTTTATAACTGGATCTGCCCATAAATTTCATGGACCAAAAGGTATTGGACTTTTGTATATCAATGAAAATATAAGGATTCAGTCATTTATTCATGGTGGTGGACAGGAAAGAAATATGCGAGCTGGTACTGAAAATATTTATGGAATTGTTGGGCTCTCAAATGCATTGGAAATTGCAACCAATAATTTTGAAGTTGATAATGCTTATATACTTTCCTTAAAGTTGTACATGTATGAAGCTTTGAAAAAAAATATTCCTAGCATTAGCTTTAATGGGGATGTATTGGGAAAAAGTTTGTATTCTGTTTTAAATGTTAATTTCCCAGCTTCTGAAAAATCGGAAATGTTGTTATTTAATCTTGATATCAATCATATCTGCGCTAGTGGGGGAAGTGCTTGCGCATCGGGTGCAGAGCAAGGTAGTCATGTAATTAGAGCGATTAACGTTGACCCTAATCAAATAGCCGTTAGGTTTAGTTTTAGCAAACACAATACCAAAGAAGAAATTGATTGGGTGGTTGCTAAGTTGAAAGAATCTATTTAATTTCTCGTTGTAATTTCTAAACTTTATTATTTTACCCCTACTTAATTTTCAAGATTAGTTTTAATATTTATCGAATTAAAATACTGCTTCCCTTTAAATCAATTTTATTACCCGTATCAATATTGGTATATTTAAGATACCAAACATAGGTGCCAGTATCCTGAGGTTTGCCATTAAAGGTTCCATCCCACTTATTTTTCCAATTTTTGGTTTCAAAAACTATTTGTCCAAATCGGTTATAAACAACAAAGAATAGATCTTTTGCCTTGTAAGCATTGGTTGGGTATAGATAATCATTTAGTCCATCATTGTTTGGTGAAAAGGCTTTAGGAATAGTAATATAGCAATTGCCAATTACCTGAATTGTTTTTATTAAAGTATCGGGGCATCCTGCTATATTTTTTACTATAAGTTGTACAATCGTATTTTTTATTGAATTGGAGGGTGGATAAAATTGAGTTGGTGGGGTATTCAGCGAGCTCGTAATTCCATTTCCAAAGTCCCATTCCCAGCTTGTTACAGGACCAGTGCTTTTATCAATAAATTGGGCTGGATCACTAGGGCAGACGACTGAAGTAGATTCAAACGCCGCAGTCACTTTGTTCTTAATTAAAGTAATGATTGAGGAGGAAGTGTCCGAACAAGTCCCGTTGGTAACGATTAGGGTTGCAAGCTTATCTCCGATTGTTGACCAAATTAACGAGGTTGCATTTAGGGTACTGCTAATGTTATTATCAAAACTCCACTTCCAACTATTTACTCCGTTATTTCCATCATGAAAATAATAAATGGTATCAGACAAACAACCGTATTTAATATTGGTATTAAAGTATGCAGAAACAGTATCTATAGAATTAAATTGGAGCATTGATCCTACAATAGTTGGAACACCACATTCATTGATAATTGTATTACCGTCAGTACCATTTTTCAGTATAATTTGAAATGTACCAGCTTTTTGAATAGAGGTTGATAGGTTGACTCTAACTGTCTGAGCAAATCCATTTGAGTTACAAATTCCGGAGGCTCCTGAAATTGAGATTGGATAAGGACCGGTGATAATAAAGTCGCTACCATCTGCTGCGATAGAATTACAAAACATTGGATCTTTAAATACGAGTTCTAAATATTTTGGTGCACATCCTATTTTTGAAATGCTATCCATAGCAGTAGGAGTTAATGGGTATACGGTTACCGGTAGTGATTGACCTGCAGCGAATCCACGATCACAATTATCTAATAAATTATTTCCATCTGTACCTGTTTGAACATAGATAGTGTAATTACCTGGAGGCACTCTTCCAGCCAGCGTTAACACTACTGAATCCATATCAAATCCTGTACTGCATCCAATTCCAACGGCGCTGGTTATAGGAGCAATGGTAGGAGAGATGCTGAAGTCAGATCCATTGGATGCTAGACTACTACATTTCATTTTTTTATTCAATTTTACCGAAACACTACTGCCGTCGCAGGCAGCTCTTGCTTTGAGTAAATTTGGGATAATAGGGTCAGTAATATTAGCGGTTCCACCTCCAAAAGATAACGAGTATCCGCTTTGTGAATCGCTGAAATGGCTGATTAATAATAAATAGTTATGACCTTGTATTAGCGATGGCATTTTACTGAATAGAGGTAAAGGAGGGCCAAAACCAGTAGAACCACAAACAACGTTTAAAGTACCTGCTGCGGATGCACCAGTATTACCTGGTTCACCCGACCAATTGCAGGATACGAAAAGACTTGAATCCGTATAAATATCTGCTGGATTGCGGTTGGTAACATCAAATAGTTGCCAGTCGTAGTCATCGGAAAAAGTATTGGGCTTAATTAAAAAGCCTAAGGTTCCTGCGGTAAAGCAAGTGAACTTGTACCAATAAGGATTTTTATCAGTAACCATTGATGCAGTGCAAGGGCCAGGA
>Ga0209550_10001662_pt1 | contig 21344 bp, 22 predicted proteins | sample LauGreSuBDMM15SN_2_FD_187567 | JGI IMG/M metagenome (GOLD analysis project Ga0209550, IMG submission 187567) | Freshwater lake microbial communities from Lake Michigan, USA - Su13.BD.MM15.SN (SPAdes) (version 5) | ecosystem: Environmental > Aquatic > Freshwater > Lake | place: Lake Michigan... | reverse complement strand
CGATTGGCATGCGAGAGAAGCTCTGAACGGTGCTCAGTGTAAAAAGCCCCCAGTTCAGCAACTGTCCATACGCTAAGTGCCACTTGAGTGATCCTTCTTAAACCGGTTTTATGTTGCAGAGCCCAGCCGTCGCTGCCTCTATCTGCTACTACGAATCCCAGTCTAGTTTGTCGCGGGGATAGGACAAAACGGACATTTCATTACTGGCTAACCCTTTTATTAAGGGTATTTGCCTTCTCCTTGCTTGTGAGGGCCGTAATTCAACCCAATCCGGGGTACGGATCGCCCCTCACTCGACTAACGAAAGGAAAAATATCTACAGATACAACTTTCAAGCGGCTTTCGCTCCTTATAGTTACTTTTGGAGTTAATGGAACCGAGACTCGGGTTGCGCTTCATAGGTTCCAAAACGAAAGAAAAGGGAAATGCAAATTGAGAAGATTCTTAACGCAAGGCAAAAATTTTATAGCTAAATTCAAGTTACGAAATGTGAGAAGTATAAAATTTCTGCTAAGGCTAATTTCCAGCGGAAGTCTTAGGGACGCATTACCAGATTCTGAACTATCTCAGCTTTCACTCTTTCGAAAATACAAAAGTGGGGTTCGGATTTACGAAAGCTGCGAGCTCAACTCGAAGAGCAATGTAATAGTTATTGGGGGATATCTTGGTAATTCTGCAAAGATTATCTTCAATAAGTACAATTCTAACATTACGCTATTTGAACCAATTAAACATTTTGCATCTACTTGCGAAGATAATCTACCAGACATAAAGAAAATTCAAGTAATAAACAAAGCGGTCTCAGATTATAACGGAAGTATAGAGATGTTTCTTGATGCAGATTCGACTGGGACCTACGCGACTGGACGGACAATATCAGTCGAATGTATTGCCTTTTCTGAGTATTTAACTTCGACCAATTTGGTATTTGACTTAGTCGAAATGAACATCGAGGGTGGCGAATACTTTGTACTTGATGATTTACTTAAAAGTAATACCGTGCAACTCTCAAAATATTGGTTAATTCAGTTCCATGACAATCACAGTTCCCATGAATTACACCGAGCACAAATCCGAAACGCTCTCAGAGAGACTCACGAGCTAGTGTTTTCCTACGCTTGGGTCTGGGAACTCTGGAAAATAAAAGATTCCTCCTCTTGAAGAATGTAGCGATTTCTTGAAATTTAAAGGACGCAAGTCTCGCCTGAAGTCACGAATATGGCGCTTTTCCTGCAACTATTGCCTAGTTCCTACCCAATTTCATTCCTGATTATGTACCGGTAACTTTCTGATGATAAGTGTTCTTGACATCATTACTGACCAAAGTTCGCTGTGGGATCCTAAGGCACCGTTTTCAAAGTCTTTGACGTTATAGACTCTATTTAATGCGATTTCAAAGGACCTCATCGCCTTATATATCTCCTCATGTTCAGAAGGGTGGAGACCTTTCCCAAATTTTTTAAAGTCTTGTAACTGCGAATACTCTACGGCTATCAGTTCCATATTGAACTTGTGAATAAGATTATTTACTTCATGGGGATCAACAGGTTTCTGAAATTTTGAATAGTTTCCAGTCATTTTCCATAAAAGACCTAGGCTGGTTTTCAAATTATTTTTAAATCGAAAGGTTTTAGAACGGTTTCGGTAAACATGATTACGAAAATGCCCATCATCGTAATTGATTACAGCAGTACCTTTGTCGGACAGAAGCTGCGATACAAGTCCGAAAAATTGGTTCTTATCCCAGACGTGCTCGAGTACTGAGAAACTGAATATGAAATCAAATTTGGTATTTAGCCCACTTAAATCTGACAGGTAATTCACATTACTTCCAACAGCCTTGGTCTGGGCCTTAATCAATCTATTTTGATCTGGTTCATATAATGAGAGGCGTAGGTCAGGATTGTTTTTTAGCGTCTCTTCCCAATACCCAGCTTCTCCACAACCTATGTCCAAAACAAGAGAGTTTTGATTTATAAGGTCTAAGAATTCATGTTTGCTAGAACGCACTAGACAAATATCCCATGAATAAATCGGTTAAACCAGCATTCAAAGATTTCTTGTACTATCAGCTTCAATTAGATTCCTAAATTTCTGCATTGCAGATCAAAAGCGGGGACTTTCTCCCTTACCAATTGAAAATTGCCATCAGCAATAATGCGCCCTGAATCCAAGTAAATTACACGCTCTAAATCCTTAATTGTACTTAGGCGGTGGGCGATGATTAGCACAGTTACCACAGGCCCTAAATTCTGTATCGTTGAAGAAATGTTCGCTTCTGTTTGACCGTCTAGGGAGCTTGTCGCTTCATCCAGTATCAGAAGTTGAGGGTTAGTTAGCAGTGCTCTTGCGATCCCAATTCTCTGAAGCTGACCACCACTCAGATTGAGCCCGTAATCAGCGACTACATAATCTAATTTTCCAGGAAGTGAATTAACAAATTTTGTTAGTTCTGCCTTACCAACAGCATTCCAAACCTCTTCATCACTGTATCTGTCAAACGATGACCCAAGTGCGATGTTTTCCCGAATGGTTGTATTAAATATGGCGACCTTTTGGGGAACATAGGCGATTTTTCCTGGCCAATACCCAATAGCCTCTCTTGCAGGTTTTCCTGAAATCAGAACTTCCCCACCGCCTGTATTGATCACTCCTAAAATCAAATCAACCAGGGTGGATTTCCCTGAGCCTGTAGGTCCCACAAGTGCAGAAACGCTTCCTTTTTCTAGTGACACATTAAAATCTTTAAATATCGCCTCGGAGCTATTTGGATATTGAAAATTTACATTAACCAATTTTACTGAAGGGCTAAATGCGCTTTCGTCTTCATTAGCTTTGTCTATTTGTCGTTTAGGATTGCCAAATTCTCGGAGTAGTTTCAAGGTGATTGTTGATGACCCAAAACTTGATTTGAGAATCACCGCGCTCTGTTGAACGCGCATTACTGCCGGCGCAATTCGAGTACTGGCAACCATAAATATGGATAGGGACGCCACTGCATGTACAGCATCAAACATCAGAAATTGTACGGCTCCCACAAGAAGTGTCCCAACAATCAAAATTGCCTCAAACACGTACTTACTTAGGAGAGGGAAAAAGGATGAAACAGTTTGGCTGGCAACTTGTTGTAGTCGGAGTTCGCTAATTTTTTCGGAGTAATAACTTTGATCGTTATTCAGATAAATCTCACGGAATGCCAAAAGAGACTCAGAGATTTTTTGGTTTAATTCAATCTCAGTTCTTTGTTCTAAATAGCCTGTCTGTCGGGCTTTATTCCGAATCAAAACGTACAGACTTAGTCCGGTAACAGAAAACATTAAAATGGTCATCATTGCTACTTGAAAATTATAAATAAATAGCCCACTCAAAATTAGAACTGTCAAAAATGCATCGGCAACAATTGTGATTAGACCTCCAATCACCCGAACCATGAGTGAGTTCACTCCTTTCGTTAATCCCACAATCCATTCGTTAAGGGTGAGTGATTTTACCTTCTGGTAATCGGATTGCATGACCGTTTCGAATAAAGACGCAGTTACTTTTGCACTTTTCTTACCTAAAAAAATTAATGTCTTTTTGGTGAAGAATATCGAGAGAAATGTCCTAGCAACCAGGAGAACTGTTGCAAGAATTCCTAAAATTGCCGCTTGCAGTCTGAATTCATAATTCTCTAGATTCAATACCTGCAGTACAGCCAGTAGTCGTGACCCAGGCTCCTTATAACTAACCCCATTAACGGCAAGGGCGCCCAATAATCCGAATATCGCAATTCCTGCTAAGTCTAAAAACGACATTAGGAGTTGGGCGATGAACAACAAAAAAAGTCGCATTTTTTCAATACGGGTAAATAAAGATGCTAGCAAGCGCCAGTGCTTCCGATCAAACGAAATTTCCCTCATTGTCATATCTTACGCTTCAAATCTCCCACCTCTCGTCTATTCCAAACTGTACGAAGCTTCAATTTCTTCAAACAAGGAAGTCACTTTCAAGACCAGCGAATCTAGGCTATTACTGGACCTGCTTTCCCGAATAACTTCTCTTCGTAGCTCGGTTATGTCCATCTCAGATAGTTCTAAAATCCACTCCAATTGCAGTTGTAAGTCTCTTCGAATAATCTCAGTGGGGAATAATTTTCTCATCCCGGTAAGTTCCTGGACACTCGAGTTATCTGAAACAATTAAACAACCTGACATTGCAGCCTCAAGACAAACCTTATCGACACTCTGTGGTGTGCCGGAAAAAAGAATTGATGTTGACTCGAGAATCTCCGGAATCTTTGTATAGCTCAATCCTCCTAAGAAGGATACATTCAAAGAATTTTCGGAAATAATTTTATTTAACTTTATCTCGTATCTTTGGTTAATACCAGAAGGGCCAATAAACTTTATATCCCCGATAGCTGCCCTTGCCTTAGGTGTTAAAATGGTTATTACTTCTAATAACTTTTCAAGATTCTTCACCGGAACAATTCTGCCTAGGGCAATAATGCCCTCTCGTTTCTGACTGAGAAGATCCTTTTCTTCCTTAAATCGGGACACTTCGATCCCATGGCCAATAGCTCGTACTTTAGAATTCTTGCTAACAGGCACTGTATCAAGATTGGAACTCACTATCAGATTGGGAACCGACTGACAAAGCTTCAGCGGTAAGTCTGCGATTGAATGTGAATACCATAAGATTTGTGGAACTTTCATAATTCTTATTACTGTACCCACGAGTAGGAGTGAGCGTGTAGACATGTGGTGGAAAACATGAATTTTCTTTCGATCTCTGTAAATACTTTTCAAACTTTTAAACAATCTGAATACTGCAAGGATTCTTTTAGGAAAGCTGCCCCCACCAATTTGAACAACACTTACATTTTTTGGTAACTTCGTACGACCTGAATGTGTCGTGTATACAAGAACTTCTTCATATTTCTTAGCAAATTCTGATACCCAGTCATGAGAACTCGCTAAAACTTGACTATCTAAATCCAATTCCAAATTGAATACCAATAATGTGCGATTTTGCATTCTATTTGACCCTTGGAATGTTTGTGAAGAGCAATTCAGCCCAACTCTTGATTAATAGTGAGATGTTTTCAGCATCTATTTTCGATATTTTTGCTGCGACACTTGCTGGTACCAGGCAAGATGCGAGGTCCTCCATCGTTGATTCTAAAGTTTTCAACTCTGCAGTCGTATCCAAAACTCGAACAAATTTCTCCCCGACCAAATCTTGAAGTCTCTTTAAACCAAGTGATTCAACCCCCCAAACAGGTTTTCCAAAGCGAAGAGCTTCTCGAATAGCTAAACCATAAGATTCAGACTTTGCGAATGTCAAAAGAATGCCGATGTTTTCGTATGCCTTATTCAGATCTGCACCCTGAAGATAACCTAAGTAAGTTACCCTTTTCGGGCCAAGCTCATTATTTAACGCACTTATTGTTGGCTCCAAGAGTTTGCCCTTGCCGGCCATTTCTATTTCAAAGGTTGTATTTATCATGTTGAGCCCAATAACAAATTCTACAAAGTCCCGTACACCGCGATCTTCTTCAAATCTGCCTATCCAACCCAACACGACGGGTTTTTTAATGTTTTTTCTATCTAAGGACCTAGGGACTAGGTTGAAATTAGTCGCAATTGGGGCGTTAGTAATTAATTTGTTTGGGAATTTCTGACTTATTCTTCTTGCCACTTGTGAGGATACAACTCTAATTGAATTGCTGCGCTTAATCGAAAACCAGGAGAATTTAGATCGAAGCCTGTGAATAAACTTTTGTTTAACCCAACTGTCATCAAATATATCAGCATGAATATTTGTTTGAATTAGAGTGCTTTCGCCGAGAAAAATTCGTATGATGTAACCATGCAGGAATGATTCCCAAGGATCTCCTACAATAATTAAAGTGCGGACAAATCCTTTCCCCCGGAGAATGCGAAATGTCTTCATTATAAATGAAACTGAAAATCGACTTGGTTTTCCCAAGAAATGTATTCCCAGCGATTGGCTCTTTGTGCCTTCAATATTGAGAGAACTCTCCGGAGTTATTAGTAGAGTTTCTAATATAATATCATCCTCGAGTAATGCACTATTCCGAAAAAGTTCTGAATAGGTTATATGCCGAGCTAACGAATCCGAGTCCCTACTTATTACGCCCCTCGGATCAAGAAATACCAGGCACAATTTCTTAATCATTAGAATTTCCGGAACAGAACTGAATCATCTTTTCAACCTGCAGACTTTCTGAGAATTTATCTTTTGCCCAAGTTTGTGCGTCCTTTTCTCTACTAAAGTTCTCTTCAGTGTCTGGTAAAAGTATCAATGCCGCCTTGACTAAACTTTCAAAGTCAAGTGGATTAACTCTTTTTGCAAATATTGATTTCCCAAGAACTTCATTGTTCCCAGGTATGTCTGAAGTTAGAATTCTTTTACCTGCCATCATGGCCTCAAGAAGCGAAAATGACATCCCTTCATATTCTGAAAGGAGTGCGAAAACTCTGCTTTTTTTAAGATACTCCTGAACATCTTCCTTGCGAAGATTACCAGTGAAAATAATTCGATCTCTACTTTTGTGGGTTTGTTGAAATAGCCTGTCTCGCTCCGGACCATCACCAATTACAACTAAGCTCAAATTCTCTTCTGTTGCTAGAGAAATCAAGAGTTCTATTCGCTTCCATGAGACTAATCGAGAGACTGAAACAAGGTCATATTCATAATTATGGTTTTCGATGTAATTCTTTTCCTTCACACCGTTTTCAATTACCGAAATCTTCTCCACTCCATATCTTTCTTGAATCACTTTAGCGAGTCCAGCGCTGGGGGTAGTGACCTTGGAGCTTCTACTAATCGACCACTTAAAGATTTTGCCTTGAATTAGAAACTTCTTCGGTAAAGTGAAGTTCAAGAAATTTTGTATTCCTATGTTCATTCCTGAATTTTGATATCTTTCCCATATTGGGTCACCAACAATTTTGAAAACAAATTTTTTTCTTAAAAGAAAACTTGCTATTGCGACTTCTTCGTATAGTCCATTAGCGAATAGAAAGTTGGAAGATTTCCCCTGCAGAATTAGCTGGTAAACAACCCTTAGTATTCTTAGTATTTTTCGAGAATTGCGTGGAATTAGGTGAACCACAGCGAAATCCTCCTTCAATATTTCGCGCGGCCCATCCGTAAGGGAAATAATGTGTACTTCGAAACCAAGTTCGGATAAACGGGCTGCGAGTCTTGGTACATACGAGGCCGGTCCACCAATATCGGGGGGGTATATACCTGACACCAAAAGTGCCTTCACGCATTCACCCACCCTTGCAACTTCTTTTTTACCTCACCCGAGGCGCACCATTCAAGAAAAAGTGAAACACCTTGATGCAGTTCAACTTGTGGAATAAAATTAATGGCACTGATTAACTTCGTAGTATCAGCAATCGTTAAATTGACATCTGCTTTTACACTTGGCAGTTTCTCTATTCTGAGAGACTTTCCTGTTATTTTTTCAAATACCTCGATTAGTTCAAGCATAGAGTGAGGAGATCCGCCACCAATGTTGAAAATGTCAGAAGAAATTTCTCGGCTTACTTGGCGATAGTCATGCAATCTAGCAATTCCTTCGACTATGTCTTCAATATAAGTAAAATCTCTCCGAACCATGCCATCGCCAAATAATCGGAAAATATTTCCATTTAGTATGGACTCGGCGATTCTAAAATAAGCCATATCTGGCCGCCCCCACTGACCGTAAGCCGTGAAGAATCGCAATCCCGTGAAGTTAGTTTCTCCGGTTTCACTAAGAGTGCTCGCCATGATTTCATTACTTAATTTTGTTGCACCGTAGAAACTTAGTGGCTTAATGGATTTTGAATCTTCCGGGTAAGGAGCTTTGACATCGTTCCCGTAGATGCTTGACGAGGACGCATAAATGAAATCCTTGACCTTATGAACAACAGCCAGGCTGGCAATATTGGAAAAACCTAGCAGATTTGATTGAGCGTACTTGTAATTTTCCTCGGTTTTAATTCGTATCCCCGCTTGGGCGGCGAGATGAATAATTGAAGTGAATTCGTGCTTTAGAAACAGAACTCGCAAATCATCGAAATTTGAAATATCACTATTTTCAATCCTAATTCCATGATTTGAAAGAAGAATTTTGGCTCTTTCGTACTTGAGTTCAGGGTTGTAGTAGTCATTAAAATTATCTATCGCAATAACATCGTAGCCACGTTCTGCAAAGTTTCTACAAGTGTGATAACCGATAAATCCAGAGGCACCTGAAATGAGGATTTTTTTCATTGGCCAGCCATTTGGTATATAGCATCCATCGAAGTAGATAAATTCCTAACCGAGAAACTTTCAAGTCTCTCTTTATAGTAACTTAATAGAGTCTTACGATCATAAGTGATTGCCAGTTCCATTGCTTCCGCAAGCTCGCTAGGGTTACCAGTTTCAAAGAGAAACGGGTACTCACTTCCCATAACTTCAACAATCGCAGAGTTGCGGCTCGCCACGATCGGGACCCCGCAATCCATTGCTTCAAGTAAAACCATCCCAAAACCCTCATACCTACTTGTCAGAACAAAAAGATCCCAACCCAATAACTCTTTTTCAACATTGCTGATTCTTCCGAGCCACTCAACCCGATTTGCACAATCCAGGTTCAGAGCAAAATCAATTAAATTTATTCTTAGTATTCCATCTCCGACGATCCTTAGGGAAGATTCATGCTTCCTTGAGAAAATTTCGAAACCTTTTAGGAGAGTGGGGATATCTTTCTGGGGCACAAGTCTTGAGATGGTTCCTATTTTTAAGGTTTTTTCCTCGAATTCCAATTTGGGCTTGGGACTAAATCGGGGTTCAAATCCGTAGTAAACAGTTTGATGTAAACAGCTCTTAGATACCTCATTTGAATTTTCAAGGAATTTAGCGACTGAAGCAGAGATCGAAATACAGCATTTGGCACGTTTAGTTACAATTCGAGAAACTAGTGATGAAATCACTTTTGGCATTGTTGGGAAAAACTTCTCGGCATTGTGACGGGTCAAGAAAACCGTGTTGGTTAGGAACATATTGGAAATGACACTTATGATTTCCGCTCGAGGCAGATGGCCGTGAACTAATTGTTCCTCTTTTTTTAACAACTTCCGCAAAGTTGCAATTTGCTTAAAGAAATTTTTCTCTGACATGTCTATGATTGAAACGACTCCTGCGGCGAGAAAATCATTTTCTAATTCAGGGTTTCCTTTAAGAAAGGCGACGCTGACATGGTCTCCTTTTTTTATTTGTGCCCCCACAAGGATAAGTAATTGTTTTTCAGCACCACCTCTCTCAATTGTCGTAATTACGTGAGTAATTCTTCGCATTTCTAGAGACGATCTCGAAAGTAATTGATTGTTCTAAGGAGCCCATCATCAATAGTAACTTTAGGATTCCAGCCAATTAAATTTCTGGCAAGGCTGATGTCTGGGTTCCTTTGACGAGGGTCATCTGACGGTAGGGGTTCGAATGTCACCATCGACGAACTGTCACAAAGTGTGATGATTTTCTTGGCTAAATCCAGCATGGAAAATTCCGATGGATTTCCCAAATTTATCGGGGTCTGATGATTCTTATCGGCAAAAAATACATCAATCAATCCTTGAATTAAGTCATCAACAAAACAAAATGACCTGGTTTGCGCGCCATCTCCATAAACAGTTATGTCATTACCTGACAGTGCTTGCACAATGAAATTGCTAACAACCCTGCCATCCCCAATGGACATGTTTGGTCCATACGTATTGAATATTCTCACTACTCGTGAATCTACGTCGTACTGTCTTAAGTAGTCGAAGCAAAGTGTTTCGCTTGCACGTTTACCTTCGTCATAACAGGATCGAATTCCAATTGGGTTTACATTTCCCCAATAATTTTCCGATTGTGGTGATACTAACGGATCGCCATAGACCTCACTTGTTGAAGCTTGGAGTACTCGAGCTCCTATTTTTCTTGCGGTGCGTAATACGTTTAGAGTTCCGAGTACATTTGTTTCCAAAGTCTTTACGGGGTCAAATTGGTAGTGCACAGGTGAGGCGGGACAAGCAAGATTAAAAATACCCTCTACATCTGGGAGTACCGCAGTTCTTATATCGTCTTTAATGAAGGTAAAATTCTCACCTTCGGAATCCAAAAGATTCTCGACTGCACCCGTTGATAGGTCGTCAAGGCCAATTACTTCGTGGCCTTTAGAAACTAGAGCTAAGGTTAGGTGGGAGCCCAAGAATCCCGCTGCGCCAGTAACCAGGATTCTCATAATCGGATTCTCTCATAGGACGGGTCTGCCACAATTTAGAACGGCTCTGTCATTGGACAATTATCAGTTCGTTTCGAAATAGTTTGCTTCATTTTAGAGCCACACTTCCTAAATCCGACCTGACCCAGATTTTTCAAGGTGCTTTTGAGTAGGATTCTGCTGTGGACATTTGTATCATCCCTGCACGTGGAGGGTCCAAAAGACTTCCCCGAAAAAATTTATTGGAATTTGATGGTATCCCCCTGGTACAACTCGCAATTCAGACCGCAGTTGATGCTGGATGTTTTGATCAAGTTATTCTTTCGTCTGAGGACTCAGAAATCCTCCAAGTTGGTGCGTCAGTTCCTAAGGCTTCACTGAGCCAACGCCCGCTCGAACTCTCTAAAGATGAAGTTCGTGCTGATGAAGTTATTCGGTGGGAAATCAACAGGCTCTCTCTTCGGCCGACAGATTCAGTTTGTTGTCTACTTCCCACTACCCCACTCCTAACTTCTGAAGTCTTACGTAAGGCATATGACCAATTCGGTGGTAGCGGAATCCTATTCGGGGTCGTAGGAACCACAGAAACACCATTTCGCAGTTTCGAATTTGATTCCAATTCTGGGGCTCTAGATTCTCTCTTCCCAGAGATGCTAAATAAGCAATCCCACGATTATCCAAAAACTGTGGTCGATGCTGGGCAATTCTACTTTGCACCTGCTATTTCTTGGGTTGAAAATTTCTCGATAACTGCAGCCGAGGGCTGTACTGGGTTTCTCTTAGATTCTGATCTTGCGGTAGATATAAACTACCCCGCAGACTGGGAGAGGCTTCGAAGAAGGTAAACGGCTCAAGGAATCTGCGACACCTAGGTGTTAGGCTGCGCTCACGGAAAATGGAGGCAATATGAACTTAGCAAAATTAATGGCTGCAGAAATTGAAGAGCTGACAGAAGTATATGTAATCGCAGAAGCTGGAATCAATCACAATGGTGATTTAGAAATTGCTAAGGAACTAATCAGGGTTGCCTCAAGTACCGGATGCGATGCGGTTAAATTTCAAAAAAGAACTATCGATACTGTATATAGTCCTGAACTTTTAGCTGAACCGCGCGAAAGTCCTTGGGGTAATACTCAGCGGGCTCAAAAGGAGGGTTTGGAGTTCAATCAGGAGCAGTATCTCGAGCTTAGAGGACTTGCATCCTCCCTAAATATTCACTTCTCTGCAAGCGCCTGGGATCTGGAATCTCTAAAATTTGTAGATGATTTGAATCCAGAGTTCCACAAAGTTGCTTCTGCTTTTATAACAAATGAAACGTTTCTGGCTGAGGTCGCCAAATTGGGACGTCCGACTTTTATATCAACTGGAATGTGCACTTTAGAGCAGATTGATAGAGCTGTTGACATTTTTAAGGCCGCTAACTGTCCATTTATGCTCATGCATACGGTTTCGGTGTATCCAGCGAAATTATCTTCACTCAATATGAGAATGCTAACTACTCTTCAAAAACGATACTCGAAAGCTGTCGGCTATAGCGGGCATGAGTCGAGTGTTTCCCCAACTTTGTGTGCCACTGCGCTTGGAGCAAAAGCAATCGAAAGACATTTTACTTTGGATCGAACTATGTATGGATCAGATCAAGCGGCCTCTCTCGAGCCCGATGGCCTACAGCGTTTGGTGGCAGGAATTCGTAAATACCCAGAAATACTCGGGGATGGGATCAAGCATTTCGATGCTGAAGAGGTCGCGGTCGCACGAAAACTGCGATACTGGGACCTTTAGAAAATGAACTTGGAGAATTCTCCAAGTTACAACGCTTTCCGTTCTGCACCCTATAAGTCGACTAAGAGAAGTTCATATTTTTGGGTTTACGATCTACTGCTAGAGAAATATGTTGGCAAACCCGTAACTGTGGTTGAAGTAGGCGTATTAAATGGGGGCGGGCTATTCATGCTTCGCCAGTTGCTTGGCGAATCTGCACGAATAATCGGCGTAGATCTAAACCCAGAATGTAAGTATTTTGAAAAGTATGGATTTGAAATTTATACCCTAAACCAATCAAACCCAGTCGAGTGGAAGGCATTCTTCGAAAAGATTGGGTCAATTGATGTTCTGATTGAGGATGGGGGGCATACAAATAAACAACAAATAAACACGATGACTCACTCCATAGATTCCATCAATGACGGTGGGATTTATCTTTCCGAAGATACTCATACAAGTTACTGGAAAGAATTTGGAAATCCATCAAAGTGGTCATTCATTGAATTCACTAAATCTATTGTTGATTCCATAAATAGTAGAGGTCCAAATGTAAATGCAAGGATTAGGCACTTCGCAGAGAGGATTAGCTCTGTGCAATTTTTTGAGTCGATAGTATGCCTACATATTGATAGCCAGCGAACTCATGCTTCTGAAAGAACTGTCAATTCAGGAACTAGTCTCAAGCATATTGATTATCGGAATCTCGATAAAACTTTCCGCAACGTCTTGGCAACTTATCTCTCGGCAAAAAGTGAACGAACAGCTAATCCAAAGGCTCTTTCTTTACGACTTAGCTTTAGAATCGTAAACTTAATTCTTGGAATAATTTATAGAATAGAGAATTTTTCATTAAGGAAATACTTTTAACTAGTCCATAAATCAGGGACTAAGTATTCGATAAGTTCTCGAACAAATCCTGCGCCTCCACTAGATTCAAAAGTTTTTGTTGATATCAATTTAATTTGAGGATGAGCATTAGCGGGTGCATATCTGTAGGAACATAGACTCATCGCCTCAAAATCATTTAGATCATTGCCTACGTATAGCGTTCTGGTGAGTAATTGACCTGTATCTGAGCTCCTGGTCTTCAAAAAATCACTTTTGTTTTGGATGCCTGAGTAAGCAGATAAGTTTAGTTTCTTACATCTTGCGCTAACGACTGGGTTCGTTTCCGTGGACAAGACAAAAATATCCAAGTTTAGACTATTTGAATCGACATACTTGAGTAATTTCGAAATCCCTAGGCTGTCTGTGCGGGAGCAAGTAACGCTTTCAGTCCCATCCTGATGGACGGTAACTAAATCATCGGTAAATACTCCATCAAAATCGAAAACTAGCATGTCTAAATCGAAAATACTAAATTTTTGCTCTTGACCATTAGAATCCATGCATGAATTCTACCTTTTCTGAATTTGCAAATTACGACCGGTTAGCACAAGCTCTATCGAATATGTCCGATTTTCCTCAAAAATCTGCACTAGACGGTTTGGCGAATGAACTCGTGGGCGCAATCAAGCGAGGAAATAAATTAATTGTGTTTGGCAACGGTGGGAGCGCAGCTGAGGCATCCCATTTTGCTGCCGAGCTAGTCAGCAAGTGCTCTAAAGATCATTCCCCTTGGCCAGCAATTTGCTTATCTGACTCAAGCCCGGTGCTCACGGCAATTGGAAATGACTACGGCTTCAATAAAGTTTTCTTAAGGCAAGTAGAAGGTCATCTAGCCCCCGGTGATATTGTGATTGGTTTCTCAACTTCTGGAAAATCAGAAAATGTCTTATCCGCACTTGAATTTTCCGCCGAAAAGAATAATCCAACATTTCTCTTTACCGGTTATAATACGGAATTGAGTATTCCGAGTAGAATCGTCACAATTCACGCACAACTTACTGAGACTCCTCGCATTCAAGAGATGCATTTAGTCTGGATTCATTTGCTCTCAGAATTTTGTGAACTAAATTTGTCCTAGCCAAATGATTACTTTCCTAAGCCTGTCTCCATTTCCTACCACCAAAGCTTATGGTGTAACTCTCAAATATACGCATGATGCGGTTGTAGATTTAGGTATAAAAGCGCAGATCATTTCTGTGAATAAGTTAAATTGTAGAAATCACAGATTGAGATTTTTAAATTGGGTAATGGAGCAATTGCGTCACACATACCGTGAAAAATGGGTTCTAATAGGCAAGATTGGATTTCATTTGCATAGGAAACTTTTCTATATTTATATTATGAATGAAGTCGAAATAAAATCTGATGACGTCCTCTGGTTAAGAGATATTCGGCTTACTAGATCAATTTCGCAAAAAATTCGCGCTCCAATAGTTTTGGAAGTTCATCAGATACCGAACCAAAAAGAGGTTGAGATTTTAAGCTCACTGGATGCCAATGTCATTGTTTGTCCGATCAGTGAAGAGGTGTTAAGTTATCTCAGGCGAGTATGTCCACTTCTGGAATTAACATCTCTGCCCATGGGAGTTCCAAACTTCTTTTTCAGTCACACAAATCGATTAGATGAGCAACATTTTTCGCTCGGTTACTTTGGGAGTTACCGAAGCAGTGGACATTTACAGGGTTTAGAGGAAATGTTAAAGAATTTAATCGAGCTCTTTAGAGCTGACTCTGGATTCCGAGTATTTATGTCCGGGATTGGGGAAGAAGGTTACAAAGTCTTGTCTGAGTTAGCCAAGGTTCTAGGTATACAACAGCAATTAGTCCTTGTGAAATTTCTAGAGCATGCAAAAATGCCAGAAAATATGATGAACTGTAATGTCCTCGTGCTTCCTTACCCTGAAGGTAAATATTTTGCGAGTCGTTTTCCCATAAAAGCCATGGAGTACGCATCTCTTAAGGTTCCTATTCTTTGCACGTCTACAACTAGCCATCGAAATATTTTTGACGAGAGTGAAGTGTGGTTTTATGACTACAATCTTTCAGATAGTTTACTTACAACATTCCTAAAAATTCAGACTTCGCCAACAATTGCTTCTGAAAAAGCTGACTTGGCATACGCAAAGTCTCTGAATTTTAGTTATTCTTCAAGAATTGAAAAAATTATGGGCCATCTTCAGGCTAGTAATCAATAATTAGCGGATGGGTAATACAATACTAGGAGTGTTTTCTTACAGGGATTGGTGAATCATGATGGAATTAGGTCAGTTTGAGAGTGTTATTCGAAGTAAAATGCAGGAAATTTCCACCATTGATTTAGCTGATCCTTCTAAGGTCAGGACAAACATAGTTTACGAACCCGATATGAAAGACTTATACAGGCTTTACTCATACGTAATTGATAATTGTGTTGTATCCATCTTGGAGTTCGGTTCGGGTTGGTCAACATTGGCGCTATCTATTGGGCTGCAAGAAAATAGAACTAAATATAAAAGCCTTTACCCAAACGAAGCGCGAAATCCTCACCCGTTTCGAATCTGTACCGTAGACAATTCCATTGATTTTGTTAATCTGGCGTTATCTCGGCTTGACCATGAAATGCTTTCATACATTGATACGCACATTGCCAGTCCAGTTCTCACCACTGTAGGGTCGCACCCCGTTACACTGTGGAACCCGGCTCCAAGATTCGACTTCGACTTGATTTATTTGGATGCTCCCGAACCTGAGCAAGTTGCAACTTCCCCATCCTTTTTACCAATGAAGACCGTCCACGACTTGCCCATCGCTGGAGATTTGGTTTTTAATGAACCGTATATCCACCCAGAGACTTCAATTATTGTTGATGGGAGAACGGCCAATGCCAGATATTTGAGCGCGAACTTGTGCCGAGGATGGAGCTACACAAACTATCCTGAAGAAGATTTTTCACTCTTACATCTGTCCGAACAGCCGCTAGGCAGAATCAACGCTGAACACATAAATTTTAGGAAATCAAGATCGCTTTCCCCTGAACTAAACTATTTACAATGAGTCAAGCAAGCACTTCTCATAAGAATCTTACAATTATTTTGCCTAGCCTGCGCCTATTCAAGTCCTTGAATAGATCCGATATTTTTAGTCAAATTCTCAACGAGTACAGAGTCTCTATCGTTCTTCCTCAAACGATTAAGGCAGAGAGCAATAACTTCAAACATGGCGATCTCTACTATTATTTTGAAAGTAAACTTACTCAAATAGTTAGTAAATTAGTTCTTGATGTTGAAACATACGAGCAGAGAAAATTCAATGTCAGCTTTGAAACTAGGATTAGGCTCTTAACGTTAATTCCAAATTCAATTGAGTTGTCACTTTTGGCAAACATAAAATACAAATCAAAATACGGGTTTGTTTTGAGTGTTTTAAATACAAAATTTGTTAGATGGTTTACCCGTCGGCCGTTACGTTTAGCGGGATCTCTGAGCGGAAGTATAAAAAAAGTTTGCGAAAACACAAACCCGGATCTAATTTTATGCTTTTCAGGGGGGATGTACTCTGGAATAGAAAATTTTGTTTGTAGATTCGGCCGAAAGAATCACGTGCCAGTATTTTTAGTAATTGACAACTGGGACAACTTATCTTCTAAATCAATTTTATGGGAGAAGCCTACTTTGCTAGGTGTGTGGGGCCCAGAAATGGCCATTGATGCAATGAAATTTCATGGAATTTCTCAAAATTCCATCGTAGAGATTGGGAGCTCAAGAGTTGATATTTCCAATACCCACCAGACCGTCTCGGAAATGCACAAGAACCAACCATACGTTCTCTTTGCAGGGTCAGGAATTCAACATATCGATGAAGTTGAAGCGGTCCTTAAACTCCGTGTCAGTTTAAACAAAGCAGGGCTTGATAGCGTTAACGTCATATATCGCCCACATCCTTGGATGTTGCGCGGCAACTCTGGGGTTTTTGATCGACGACTAAACCACACGGCGGGTATCGAGATAGATTCAGATATCGTTGCCAATGGCGAGGGCTCCTTTTACGACCCCAATAGTCTTACTTACCTGGAATCAATGGTACAAAACTGCGAATTCTTAGTTGCTGGGCATTCCACGGTGATAGTTGAAGCGCTTTTCCATGGAAAGAGAGTTCTCGCACTTAATGGTTCGACCCACAAATTGTTTCCGTCCGGGAACTCCTGGGCAATTTATAGACACATGGCAAGAATCGCGACCAATCCTCATGTTTTCCTATGTGAAAATCTCAACAATCTAGACAATGCATTGAAAAAACTTCAAGATGACTCAGCTCAGCCAACAAACTTTGTGCCTGAATTGCTTCCCAATTTCGAATTTGACTACCAGACTCGTTTGAGTGCGGGGTTAAGAAAACTTTTATAAAGGGCTTGGCTATTCCATCCAAGAAGATTGAATTGTTTTCCATTCCGGAGGGTATAAATCACGTGGGTCCTCTTGATTTCTGCTCCATTTTTCTGGAGCTACCACATTTTTCTTATGATTGAGCATCGCCCCCCACCAAGAAAAAGTAGAGTTTGCAATAACAATATCTTTCGCCAGGGACATTAGATATAAATTTTGTGACGGACTACTTAATTCACTAGAGCCGATCCATCGCCAATTTGAAGTGCTATATTTTGAAAATTCTCCTTTTACAACTTGAATATCATCAGAAAAAACCCAAATATTTCTCTGCGACCCATTGAGTATATGAATCGCATAATTATAGTATTCACTCGAAAGCAATCCGGCTCCCAAGTTTCCAACATAGTCACCTCTCCTGACATGAATCACAATGGGATTCTCAATTGAGATGAGACGGATATGCTCATCGAGCGAGCGACTTATTTTTTTAGGTTGGATACTAGTCGCCTCCGAATCTTGGGATACTAACTCAGCTACATATTTATAGGTCTGAAAATACCCTTCTAAAAATTGCCCGTCAGGAAGCCTTGATAGAAAAGGGTCGAATCCTGAAGAGGAAGATTTGTAATCTTTGAAGGCCCATGCAATATTTAAGTATAGTTCTGGAAATTTTCTAGATATCAGGTGTGAAATTCGAGTATACAGTCTGGACTTAAATTGCATAACCTTACTTTTGTGGATGAACTGAAATGTTAGATCTTCCAGACTTTCTAAGTGCTGAAACGCACCTTTCCCCCCTGCATCCAAATTGCATTGTAAACTGGTTTTGTTTAGCTGTGCTAAGTACCTAGCAGCAAATATTTGAAATAGTTGGTTTCCTAATCCTCCATAAATCCGGACGGAAATCATTCCAAATCTCCTCCATTCAGTTAATTCGATTTATGGTTTCTACGCGAAACTAGAAGTGGATTAAAGTCTATTGTGTCTGCGAAACCGCAAACGGGGTAGAAGGAATTGCGAGTCTCCTGGGGTTGTTTGGTCTCTTTAGGCTTTCCGTTACACTGTTTGGGTGTGAGTGAGTAATTACTTTCTTATTTAGATAGGTGACTTCAAACGTATCTGGAATAAATGCGTGTCCGAAGTTAGTAACTCCTCTCCAATTATTGGATGAGATAGAGACCAAGTCAAAATTCTTGGCTAGGGACTTCAAAATTGTGAGAAAATTCTTCCGGAATTTCTCATCCACTAATCTATACGAATCGTGAAATTCAATGAAGATTTGAGAAAAGTGTTCCAGTGTCGAGATTTCATCCGCTAGTAATTCAATTTCACTACCTTCTATGTCCAGTTTTAGCCACAGCGGTGAGCCGGTGGTGCGATTGAAGAGCGAAATAGCCTGCTTCAAGGACTTGGATTTTCCAAAGGTTTTGTCGTTCTCTGAAGTCAACGCTTCTCTAAAATGAGTTATGTTGGCATGATCTCGTGGGATCTTTTGAACTCTTGGGTCATAAATATGAATAATTGCCCCATCCTTAGCGAGTTCATATTCAAAATCAGTGTTTTTCCCAGCTCCCCCCGAGAGCAAATATGGCGGAGTGCTTGGAGCTATCCCAATGTAACCACCATCAAATGCTGGCCCTATTCTCGTCAATATGACATTTGCTTTGGGGGTTAGCAAGGGGATAATTTCCTCGACAGCTCTTTGAGCAGCTGAGTAATCATCAGAAGATTGACCGTAATCAAAAATGTATTTCTCTACGAGTGTGCGTAACTGTGTGGCTCCGTAAGTAGCATTTCCTCGGTTTTTTAAAATGTATCTCATGGTTGAATACCAGGCGCTAGCACTTCCCAATAATTGCATTGCTCTATTCATATTCGCTTAAACCCTGGGAAATCCAGCCGCCGTCAACAATAAAATCCTGCCCTGTTATAAATCGTGACTCTTCCGAACATAGGAACTTCACTGCTGCAGCAATTTCGTTTGGCTGACCCCATCTACCGAGCATTGAGTGTCTTTGGCGATTCTTGTATTTTTCTGTGTTCGCTAACGAGCCTGCGTTAAACTTTGTTTCAATATACCCCGGGACGACATTATTGCAGCAAACCCCCAACGGGCCCAATCTATGTGCAAAGCTTTTTGTTAATTGGCGTAAACCGCCTTTAGAAGCCGAGTATGCGGGATTTCCAGGGAATGAAAGCTCGGCAGCCAAACTCGTGATTGAAATAATGCTCCCAAATATCTTAGTTTCCTCAAAATACTCCGTAACACCCAACATCCAAAAATACGGCCCCGTTAGATTTGTTTCTAGGGTTTTGTCCCAAGAGCCTCTGCTGTAGTCACCGGGGTACGTCACTCCAGCATTGTTGATTAGGGATAACTCACTAGGTTTCACTTGATTCAAAAATTCAAGACACCCGGACAAGACCTCTGCGCTCACTACAGACCCCTGAAAATATCGTTCATACAATTCCGGTCTTTGGGGTTGATGAAGATCGACACCGACAATCTTGAGTCCTGCTTCACGCAGAGATTGGCAGATTTGAGAGCCTATCTCGCCCTCAGATCCAGTCACAATGGCAATCTTGTTCGGCATGCCTAATTTACTCATAAGTGGCTAATTTTCGCAAGAATCATCTAAGTGCTCTCAAAGTTGCTCCCGGATGAACCTACTTGTATTGGATTATCCAGAGATGACAATTGAATAAAAGATGGGGTCCCCTTGTATCCGCATTCTCTTTCACGCCGACCTGCTTCCATTTTAGATCTGTTCAGTTTGGTCTTGTGCGGTGGCACTCTGTCGCCTCACGCCCAAACTTTTTCGCAATTAGTACAATGTAATTGTGCTAAAGACCCAGGTAAATCAATCGCTCGCTGAGTAAACAATGGATTTTCCTCAAGTGAATACCTTTTCGAGGTCTATTCAATTAAATGTAAGTTAATCCCCGATTCCAACATGGGCTTATCTTCCCAGTGTTCCCAAGGAAGTTCTTGGACTCTGTTGAACGGTAGAGGAGTGAGTCTGCATTGTATGAAACTTGTCGTTATCACGTCAGTTTTAATCTTTATCATCTGGCCCCTCCTCCGGTATTTCAAAAAACTCCTCAGAAAGTTCTTGCCAAGTATATTTGCCATTTAACAAATCATCGGCCCAGGTGTGTTCTTTCATCGCTAAGCATTCTCGGAGTTGATCACTTATCTCTTTTACGGAGGAAGGATGGGCAACAATTCGGCCATTCTGCTGATTTACAATTTCAGGGACCCATCCCACTGGGGTAGAGAGTACGGGTGTTCCTGAGGCAAGGGCCTCAAGAACTGGGAATGGTCCGCCTTCCTGGAGCGATAAGGTCATATATGCACTTGCCTCACGCATTAATAGGGCATTCTGCTCCATAGAGAAATCAAAAACTGTCAAGTTTTGATATTGCGTTTCAAGCTTGCTGATGAATTTCTTCCAGTATCTCCCGCAAATTATAAAATTCAAATCAGGGTTATAGGAAACAACCTCAAGTACCTTCCCAGGATTTTTCCGCCCTTTACAGTCTCCTGTAATGAGCACAAAGTCTTGATAATCGGAATTTCTTGCTGGGTGAAATAGTTTTCGGTCTACCGCACCATAAATAATACGAAGTCTTTTCTCTTCCACTCCAAGGTTTCTTAGCATTGAATAATCTGACTTATTAAGAACTAGAACTTGTCTAATGCTTTTTAGAATTTCAATCAGCCCAGATTTAGTTAAATTTTCTTCCGTATCATGAGTGAAGTGACAGCGAATACCGGGGAGGTCGGCTTTAGAAATCATTCCTGCACTGAGAAAATAGTTGAGAGTCCCTTGATTTACAATTAAATCATGCTTGTTGACTTTTATTTTTTTCAGATATCTACTAACTACGTAGCTGAACGGTTGTTTTCTTCGACTCGTAGAAATGTACCTAATATTAATATCATTCTCGGTCAGCATACGCGCTTCCCTAATAACTCCACCTAGTATCCAGTTTTTGAACTCAATATCCATGTACACATTCATATCAGTTCTCCCAGATATGCCCCCGCCCAACGTTTGAGGATTTTCAGAAGTGCT
>Ga0209550_10001660_pt1 | contig 21372 bp, 5 predicted proteins | sample LauGreSuBDMM15SN_2_FD_187567 | JGI IMG/M metagenome (GOLD analysis project Ga0209550, IMG submission 187567) | Freshwater lake microbial communities from Lake Michigan, USA - Su13.BD.MM15.SN (SPAdes) (version 5) | ecosystem: Environmental > Aquatic > Freshwater > Lake | place: Lake Michigan, USA... | reverse complement strand
GCGCAAGCCCCGCATTTGGTAATAAATTTTGATGTGCCAAGATGATCAATGTTTCATCTTGAGGGCGCTGACTGATGAACTGCGCGATGGTGTCGAGGTTCGGTAAGAACAACGTTAATGCGATATCCAAAAAGTTCTGATCGTTCCATAATTTATCGTTTTGTAGTACCATCAAATATTGTTCTTTGGTGCCGAGCGGATAAAAATCTAAGCCAAATTGCTTAACGGTTTGTTCGAAATATGGGTTGGTAATAAACGTTGTTTGGTGACCCATTTTTTTCAGCGCAATCGCGACTTGAGCAAATGGATAAACATCACCATATGTTCCAATGGTTGCTACGATAAAGTGTGCCATGTAAAACCTTGTTTGATGATGTTGATTTGATAAAGAGGTTAAGTAAAATTTCTAATAGCAACGAGCAATTGACCTTGGTCTAAGCCCTGATTAAATTTTAATAGACACATATGACTAATACAAATTTTGAAGACTCTGTTCCTTTTCTGGTTGTCAGAAACCACGAAGAGCAATACTCAATTTGGCCTGTCGGTCGCGAGATCCCTCTGGGTTGGGTAGATTGCGGCTTCAACGGTGACAAGCAGTCCTGTTTAAAGCATATTGAATCTGTCTGGACAGATATGCGCCCGCTTAGTTTGCGCAAACAAATGGATACGCTCGCAACCACCGCAGCGAAAGAACCGCTCTCACTTCCAGAGTCGTCCGAACCGAATTTGGTTGAACGGCTTTGTGCTGGATCGCACAAGGTGAGAGTCGTCGTGCGCCCTGAGAACTCAGATACGGCTTTCAAAGAGGCCCTTGAACGTGGTTTTGTTCAGATAGAGTTCACCCAAACGCAGGGCGGTACTGTCCTTGGTTTTACGGTAGACACTCAACAAAGTGACCTCTCTAAAATAGCGGATAACAAGAAAACTGGTGAGGTTGTGATTGTCGGTACGCTCACACTCAACTTTCAAAAAGTCAGATGCGTCGCCACAATTGACTTAAAAGATTTAACGGGCGAAGGCAAGTTAGAACTGATTCACTAGTTTCCTCTTTGTCACTTGCTGAGCAGCTTTAGCAGCTCTTCTGGTGATTGACTGCCGGCAAGAAGAGCTTCAACTTCTTGCTCAGTCATGTTCTCAAGCGCAGCTAAGTCAATCTCAAGCTCGCTTGTTTCGTCACTCACCTTGATTTGACTGTCGATCAGTGCAGATTGTTCAGCGATGCTGGGTGCGCTAAAAAATAATCCTAAATCTACAGTCGCTTGAAATGTCTGCTTGATTTGACGGATGAGTTGAGCAGCCAGCAGAGAGTGACCTCCAAGATCAAAGAAGTTGTCATGCACACCGATGCGTTTGATCTTCAGGCAGTCTTGCCAAAGTTTAGCTAGCCTTAACTCTGTGGGCGTTGAGGCATCAATGAATTCTGCCTCTAGTTCGGGGCGCTCATATAAATCGTGCGTGGCTTTCTCAGAGTCTGTGTTGACAGACGAATGAATGGCTTGTTCTTTACGCCGTTCAGGATGACTCGTGGCGATGGTGATGCAGGGCAGGGGAAGCAGATCTAAAGCTTTACGATAAGCGCTCATGCCTTCTTTGGCGCTAAAGTCATGGCTAGCAACGTCAGTGTCTACTCTGTCTGTCCAACGGTCCCAGTTCATCACCATCCATGGGTTGGTGCTCTGTTGAGTTTTGAAACTGATAAAGGCATTCGCATAACTGCCTGCCATCGCGTGCATCGTTTGACCAATGCCGCCAATTTTTGCTGACAACGAAGACATCACGATGCAAAAGTCTAATTGCCGTGCATCAACGTACCGGCTGAGTTGTTCTAAAAATTGGCCTTGTGTTTCAAGATAGGTCTGACAGTCATTCAGACTTAACTCGTTGACTAAGCTAGTCGGTTTTGAATCGAGCATATCGTAGCAACAAATCAAACCATCCACGTCGGTTGGTATGTGTGCACACGCGTCTAAAGACTGAGCGAGGGTATCGGTATGTGCAGGATCTAGATGAAGCGGGAAAATCTGTGAGCCTGATTTTTCTAAGCGTTGAACGAACGCAGTGACGTCAGAATTATTCTTGAACTCTGAATCTCTGCTGCTCAAAATCAACTTACCCTGAACTGCCTCTGCAAGTACCTGTGCGAACGCTTGGCCAACACCATCAAGTCCCCCAAGAACTAAGTATGTTTTCTGGGGTTCAAGCTGTGGTTGCAACGGTGTTTGATCTAAAGGCAGCGCTTGCAGGCTGAGTTCCCAGTACTCGTTTGCTCGCAGAGCAACGATACGTTGCGTACTATCGTGTATTAGCCACTGATATATTTTTTGCAAGGTCGATGGATCAAGAGCTTCTACGTCTAGCAAAGAGCAGCGCGTAGCGGTTTGCTCGTACTCTAAACTGGCAATTAGCCCAAGAATGCTAGCTTTTACGGGGCGCAGTTTGCCAGAGCCGAAAGGCCCTGTGACGCCCTGGCCCACGAAGCGCAGGGTTCTAGCTTCTGCATCTTGCAGTGCGCCAAGTGCTTTGGCGATATTTAAGAAATTAAGCGTACTGTCGAGATTCGACTGAATGCTTTCGTCTAGATACACAATGTTGTCAAAACGTTGTTCTTCTTTCTTGAGGGTCGAAAAAAGTGTGTCTAGTTGGGTATGACTTTTGAAATCCAAGGCAAACTGATTAGATGAAGTTTGCGTAAATTCTGACTTTGCATAGGCGAGAATGACCTGATGTCCGTTGACTTGCAGTTTATGTTGCAAGGTCGTCGCTGCTGTATCTTGCGAACAGAATATTAAGAACGCAGAGGTCTTCTCTGTAGTCGTATTCAGTAGTGTCAACGATTTCCACGAGTCGGTATAAAACCATTTGTTCGGATCGACTTGCCGTGCCGCTAAGGCATTGGCGGTTTGTGTTGTATCCTTTTGAGTCTTGCCCGCCTCGATCCAGTATTTCGTTCGCTCAAAAGGGTAGGTAGGCAGTGAGACCTTAAGGCGCCTTTCTGCTTGGTAAAACGCCTCCCAATCAATAGGTTGATACTTGACCCAAGCCTTTCCCAGGCTGTCCAGCATAAAGTCTGTCGAACTGGTTTTTTCGTGCGCTGTGGGAAGGCTATAGGCGACAGGGGCCGTCGTGTTGTCTTGAGCTTGATTCATTCTAGCCAACTGTCCTAGCGTTTTGCCTGGCCCCACTTCTATCAGCAAGACAGTCTCAATATCATTGAGAAGTGTTTGAATACCTTGACCAAAACAGACCGCTTGTCTGAGGTGTCTGCACCAATACTGTGGGTCGGTAGCGTCTTGTTGAGTGATCCACGTGCCACTTAAATTTGACACGTAAGGGATGCTCGGTGCTCTGAGCGTCACACTAGAGAGAACTTGCTCAAATGATTTGAGCATTGGCTCCATCATCGAAGAATGAAACGCATGTGACGTTCTTAATATTTGACTCTCAACTGCCTGTTGCTTTGTCAGTATTGACTGGTAGCCCTCGATACTGTCTTTTGGCCCTGAGACCACGCATAACGTTGGGCTATTTTCTGCCGCAATTTCGACCGCTAACTTCAACGACTGGATGTCTTGTCGAATACGCTCAGCCGACATTGGCACAGACAACATTGAGCCGGTCGCCATGTCTTGCATCAGTTGACTACGGCTTGCCACCAATTTCAAGGCATCTTCTAGCGACAACACCTCAGCGACGCAGGCAGCGACATACTCTCCTAAGCTGTGACCGATCATTGCTTTGGGTTGAACACCCCAATGGATCCACAGTTTTGCTAAGGCGTATTCGATTGTGAAGAGGCAAGGCTGAGTGATGTAAGTTTCTTGCAAATGTAAATTGGCTTGAGCGATATCCTCTGTTGTCGGAAACAGAATTGTTCGAATATCTTTATTCATCAATGGTTGCAAAATCACTGCACAGGCATCAACCGTCTCTTGAAATATTGGTTCGTCTTGATAAAGCTCTTTGGCCATTCCGGCATACTGGCTGCCTTGTCCCGGAAACATGAATACCGCATTGGTAAAATTCTTGTCTTCTGACAGCTGGTACTTCTCGGTTTGTAAGACTTCTACGGCCTCTTTTGCAGATTGACAGGTAAAGGCGAGGCGTTGTGCAAACGCTTTTCTTCCACGCGCAAGAGTACTAGCTACATCCGCGATGTTGATCTCTGGATTCTGAGCAAGGTGGCTAGCAAGATTTTTAGCGTAGTCCGCCAATCCGTGTTTGGTTTTAGCAGACAACGTGATGAGCTGTCGGCTTCGGCTTGGTGAAGACGGCTCTGCGAGCGGAGCTTCTTCTAGGATGGCATGCGCATTTGTGCCGCCAACACCAAAAGAACTGATCCCTGCGCGACGTGGTTGAGCCGAACGTGCCCACGCTTGAGGCTTGTGGACGACATAAAAGGGGGTTTTTTCAATTTGTAGCTTAGGATTAGGTGCCTTCCAATTTAGACTTGGTGGCAGGAGCTCATGTTCTAACGCCAAGGTTGTTTTGATCAGACCTGCCAACCCGGCGGCTTTATCTACGTGTCCGATATTGGACTTGACTGAACCCACGCCACAAAAGCCAGTCCGATTTGTGCTGGTTCTATAAGCCTGTGTCAATGCAGCAAGTTCGATTGGGTCGCCTAGCGGTGTAGAAGTACCGTGGGCCTCGACGTAACTGATCGAGTCTGCCTCGACTTCTGCGACGGCTAACGCTTCAAGAATCGCTTCAGCCTGGCCGTTGACGCTCGGTGCTGCATAGCCAACCTTGTCAGAACCGTCATTATTAATCGCGCTTCCGCGAATCAGAGCGTGAATCTTATCTCCGTCATTAAGTGCATCTTCTAGTCGTTTGACAATGATGACGGCAGCACCGTTACCATCGATCAGGCCGCTTTGTGTCGAATCAAAAGGACGGCAGTGCCTGTCGGGTGAATAGGCAGAGCCCGCTTCATGTAGGTGGCCGACTTTTTGTGGCAGGTGGATGGTGATCCCTCCAACCAGCGCCATATCCGATTGATAGGTCAACAGGTGCTGACAAGCCAGATGCGTGCTAACTAAAGAGGATGAGCAGGCTGTTCCAATATCAATGGCTGGCCCTTTGATATTCATACTGTAAGCAATGCGCGTGGGGACAAAGTCTTTATCGTTATAGATGGAAAGTTCAAACCCACCGACTTGTTCAAGCAAGTCGGGATTCGACATTAAGTTGACTGGCAGGTAGGTGTTCATGCCAGCACTGGTAAAGACTGCGATTCGTCCGGGGTATTGCTCTGGCACGTAGCCCGCGTCCTCCATCGCTGCCCAAGCGCATTCCATCAACACACGATGCTGAGGATCCATCAGTTCAGCCTCGCGTGGAGCGATACCAAAAAAATTGGCATCAAATAACTCTACACCTTCAAGAATCCCTTTGGCCGCAACGTAGTTTGGCAGATCAATCATTTCGGCGCTGACGCCAGCTTCTAACATTTCCTCTTTGCTAAACAGAGAAATGCATTCTTTTCCCGTCTTTAGATTTTCCCAAAATTGACGTACGTCCGCAGCCCCAGGCATGCGAACAGCAATTCCAACAATGGCGATGCATTCAAGATTTTTAATAGATTCAGACTGATTCATATGCTCTTAGACATTGACCGGTTTGTTGGATGGCGTCTTGCTTAAACTGGCTTTTCTACGATCGGCTTTTTTAAGAGTTGCCATTTTTTGCCTGGCGATTCTATCGGTAATTTGTTCAGACATCAGAGTGTCATTTGTTGAGTCTTTTGAAGCAAATTCAGCTAAAGCGTGAATCGTGGGGTATTTGAATAAATCAATCACCTGACAATCGGCCGGTAGTAGTGAGTCAAGCTTTTTAAAGGCCTGAAGAATCAACAGAGAATTACCACCAAGATCAAAAAAATTATCAGTCGGGTTGACGTGTGTACAACCTAGAACTTCACACCAGACCTTGGCAATCGCGATTTCTAGCTCTCCCTGCGGTGTCTGGCTCGCTGCGGTGTCTGTCGGCTCGTGACCGGGTGCTGGCAGAGCCTTGACATCAACTTTACCGTGACTAGACAGAGGCATCTCGGTCACGGGTACGAACGCGGTCGGAACCATGTACTCTGGCAATTGAACTTTTAAGGCATCGCGCAATTGTTGCGCCGTCAGACTCGCGCCACGGTGAGAGCTGTAATAAGCAACAAGACGAATCACACCAGGGCGATCCTCACGCAGCATCACGGCGGCTTCTTTTACCCCAGCGACTTGAGCCAAGGCAACTTCAATTTCACCTAATTCGATGCGATAACCGTTTAGTTTGATTTGATGATCTTTGCGTCCTAAGAAAACCAAGTCGCCGTTCGAAAGATAGCGAGCACGATCGCCGGTCTTGTAAAGGCGTGCGCCTGGGTTGTCTTCTTCTTGACAGAACGGATCTGGGATGAACGATGCCGCAGTGTGGGCTGGACGGGCCAGATAGCCGCGTGCCAAGCCTAGGCCACCAATATACAAATCTCCTGCAATCCCTGCTGGTAGTAGTTGTAAGTTGGTATCAAGCACATACATCCGCATGCCTTCAATGGGCTTGCCAATTGGCACCAAGCCATTCACCGAGTCTTTAGTCTCGAACACGCAGCAGCCGACCACCGTCTCGGTCGGGCCGTACTCGTTCACGATACTGACCTGGCCACTGCTTAACCAAGGGTTCACTGAAGATGCTTGCAACGCTTCTCCACCTAGCACCAAGGCGTGTGTCAGTGAGGTGTTGCTGAGCTTGTCGGTCTCTTGTAGTGAATTGAGTATTTCAAGATGAGCCGGTGTAATTTTGATAAAACTAAATTGGTAGGGTGAACGATTTAAGCTATTCAAGGCTTGTAACTCATCACCATTGGGCATCAGAACAATTTTGTTGCCCGCCATAAACGGAACAAAAATACTTGTGATAGTTGCATCAAAACTAAAGGAGCCTAAAACGGGCGAACCATCGGCTTGCTCTGCGTGATAGGCGTCTTTAGCCCAACTCAAGTAATTGATGAACCCCTCGTGCGTGATCATTGCCCCTTTCGGTTGACCCGTAGAGCCTGAGGTGTAGATCACATAGGCGAGGTTGTGGGCATTGATGTTGACCATAGGATTCGTGCGTGCTTTTAATTGAATCGCACCGAGCTCTTTGTCAATGCAACAAGACTTTTCGGCCGGAAACGAGAGCGATTCAAAAATGGCTTGCTCAGTGATGAGCAATTCAATCTTGGCATCTTCAAGAATATAGGTCAGACGATTTTTTGGGTAGCTTGGATCGAGTGGAACATAGGCGCCACCTGCCTTCAGGCAAGCCAGCATCGCAACAATCATCTGCCAAGAACGCGTTAAGCAAATGCCAGTGCGCTGATCGTTTTGTAGCCCAAGACTCAGTAAGTGGTGTGCCAGTTGGTTGGCCTGTGCATTTAACTCTGCATAGGTCAACGTCACCTCGTTACCACTGACAAGCGACACAAGCGCAACGGTATCGGGGTGCTTGGCTACGCTTTGATTCCAAACTTCAATAAAAGACGATAATTTTGGTTTACGTCGTGCCGCATTCCATTGCGTTAACTGGATCTTAGAATCAGGCTGATTGACCAAAGCAATATTGGCGTTGTTAATCTGTGGGTCTTTGACGACTGTTTCTAAAATTGAAAGGTAAGACTTCAATAAACTTTCAATCGTTGATGCCTCAAACAGATTCGTGTTGTAGTCACACTCTAGAACAACATGATCACGCTTTAGGTTCGCGGTGAACGTTAAATCCATTCGAGTATAGGCAATCGGTTGCTGCTGCATATCGACTGTGAGGCCGTCAATGACTTGCGCTTCATTCAGACGTTCGAGATTAAAAATCACATTAATCAGTGGCGACCGACTGATATCGCGTGGCAAGTTCAACTGATTCAGTAGTCGCGCAAACGGGTAGTCTTGGTGCTCGTATGCTTGCAACAGTTGCTGCTTGATTGTTTGCAGGTGAGCAGCAAAGGTATCGCTGGGCGTTAACACGCTTACGATCGGAAGCAAATGCACGCAATAGCCAACTAATGACTCAGAACCACTCATGCTACGACCAGTGTAAGGCGCACCAATTGCAATCCGTTTTTGCTCACTTAGACGATGCATCAACACAGAAAATGCTGCGAATAAAACCATATATAGCGTACTGGCATTTTTACCAGCAAGCTCTCGGACGGCTTTGAGCAGTGTTGGGTCAATGTTTGCCCAGGCTCGAGCACCTTGATACGTTTTAACCTGAGGTCTCGGAAAATCGTAAGGTAAGGTTAGATCCGTCACAGGTGCTGAAAATTGATTTAACCAATAGGCTTCGTGTGCTTGGGTGGCGGCGTCGGTCTCGAGATCTGTTTGCCACTGCAGAAAATCGCGGTACTGCAAAGCAGGCTTTGCTACCAGCGTTGAACCCTTTTTCAGGCTGGCATAGTTTTGAATGATCTCGTGCAGCACGACCCCCATCGAAGGGCCATCCGAGATGATGTGATGGCTAGAAAGAGCAAGCACATGATGGTCAGTGGCGAGTTTCAGTAACGATGGCTCAAACAGAGTCGCGTTGTTAAGTTGAAACGGTGTATTGGCCTGCAACAGAAACCACTCATTCAGCGCACTAGCGGGGTCTGTACGAGCACTGAGATCGATCGGATCCAAGTGTAATTCTTCTGGCGCCGTGACGTGTTGTTCGTTGCCTTCAGCATCAAGCCATGTTCTGAGTGATTCGTGCCGATGAATACTGGCTTGAACAGCAGCGTTGAGAAGAGTGGTGTCGAGCGGGCCTTGTAGTGAGACTGCACCCGGGTCGTTGTAGGCGAGATTGCCCTCATTGTTCAGTTGGGCGATGAGCCATAATTGCTTTTGCGCCTCACCGAGAGGAAAGGTGCTTCTCGCTTTTAAAAGACGCGCTTGATAGACGTCTTTTAGCTTATTAATGTGAGGCAAACTATCCAATACTTTTTGAGCGTTCACGCCAAAGTCAATAAAACAGGCTAGTTCTGTAACGCCCATTTGCAGCATGACATCGACAATGGGTTCGACACTGGCCGCTGAGCCGATGAGCGCACTGGTCGCAACGTATTTCTCGTATGCTTTGTTGACAATGAAGTCTTTGTCTTCTTTGGATGCCCGATTGATGTCTTGGACAGGACCTAAACCTGAAGCCATTTTTTGAAAAAGATGGATGCTAGAGAGAAGATAATCACACATTGGTTTGCGTGCTTCTTCAATCGCTTGTTCGGCATTCTCTTCTAGATAGGTGTGAATCAGAACGGTAATGCGCGCCTGGCTCAGATCATGGCCGTGAGCAGCATAGGCATGCCGATAACGGTGGATATTATTTGCCAAGTCTTCAAGAGACTGGCCCATCAAGTTAGTCAGAATGTTGAGCCCAAGCTCACCTGCTTTTTGGTAAGAGTCAGGATTATTGACAACGGTGAGCCATATTGGCACCTGTTCTTGCTTAGGACGGGGAAACGTACGTATGACGACGTCGCTATTGTTGCCACCTTTGCGTGAGATTGAGCCGCCGGACCAAAGATGTTTGACGGTCTTAATCGACTCAAACATCACGTTACGATTTTCACTAAACGAATCAGGGGCAAAAACGAAATCGTTTGGGTGCCATCCTGAGGCAAAACTAATGCCCACACGCCCGTCAGAGAGATTGTCCACAAGCGACCACTCTTCGACAATTCGAATAGGGTCATGCAACGGCGCCACGACGCTACCCGCGCAGATTTGAATGCGTTTTGTTTCGCGTGCGACCGCAGCTGCCAAGACAGCGGGGTTAGGCGAGAAGCCGCCAAATTCATCGAAGTGGCGCTCGGGAATCCACACGGTACTAAAGCCATGAGCGTCCGCGTACTGCGCACCATCCATGAGTAATTGATATTTTCCAGCAGCGTTATTGGCATCGTAGTTGCCAAAGTAAAACACGCTGAAATCTACGTGCTTCGCACTGGCGCCCGATGCAATCTTTAGGTCAGTGAGCGATCCAGAATGGCTTAATTTCGACTGTTGACGAAACCATGCCCTCTCAGAGGGCGCCTCCTTTTGTGTCGCGTTAGTGTCGAGCGCTTTCACAGTCGAGAGGGTTGAGGTAGGAGCAGCATGTTTAATATAGCCACCGTCACGCAGAGCAAATACGGTCTCTTTGACCGCTTTGACGACATCGTCTAAATCTTGATCGGTGTGAGCGGTCGAGATGAAGCAGGCGCGCCACTCCCAGATGTAGACTCCTTTTTCAAGCAATTGGTAGTAGAACATCTCCAAATTGCCCGAAAACTTGAATTGAAACGTCGAGGCAAAATTGACGACTTTGATGGGGACGTTTTCAGCTTCAAAGAATTGATTTAAGGTACTGGCCAGTGCGGCGGTTCTGCGGTTTAGATTCTCTTGTAAGGCGGGGCCTTCGGCTTTGAGCTTTCTCAATGTCGCTAAGCAGGTTGCCATTGAAAGCGGATGTTGGCAGAAGGTACCGCCAAAATAGGTTCGCGTTTCTCGAGGATAGGACGCATCGCCATATGCCCAATCGCCACCATCGATACCACCCATGAAGCGATTCGAACCTGCTACGGCACCAATCGGTAATCCTCCGCCGATAATTTTTCCGTAGGTTGCGAGATCTGCCTTAATGCCAAGCAGGCCTTGAACGCCAGCTGGATGTGCTCTGAAGCCGCTGACCATTTCATCAAAGATCAGAGCGACATCTTTCTCTTGTGTCAGTTTTCTTAGTTCTTTTAGAAATTCAAAGGGTTGTAAATCAAGGCGGCGACTTTGTACGGGCTCAACGAGAACTGCTGCTAACTCATGCGCATGCTCGCGAATAATCTCAAGCGATTTTTGGGCGCCATACTCTAAGACCAGTACATCTTTTGCGATGCTTTCTGGAACGCCTGGGGCGAGTGGTTCAGAGACGAACTCTCCGTTGATGATACTGGTCTTTACTAAGGTGCCGTCTGAGTGACCGTTATAGGCTCCATCGAAAATGACAATCTTGTTGCGACCGGTCTTTGCTCTGGCCAAACGCATCGCAATCATCACTGCCTCTGTGCCAGAGTTCGTGAAAGCGACACGATCGTGTCCGGTGATTTCAGTGAAGAGCTCTGTAATTTCGCCCATGTGAATTGAGCGAGGGCCTAGTTGAAAACCATGCTCTAACTCTTTTTGAATGACACCCTCAAGAAACTCGGGCTTGCTACCAAAAAGCAGTACGCCAAAACCCATCGTCAGATCAACGTAGTTATTGCCGTCAACGTCCCAGATCCGTGAGCCGGTCGAATCCACCCCAGTGATGGGATACAAAATCTCTTTCGTAGAGAATCTGAAGCCGATACTGGCTCGACTGTCTGCCAAACCTTTTCTACTCGCTTGTACGAGCGCCTTAGATTTTGGAGTTTTTTTCTGATAGCGATCAATCAGCTCATTCAGATAAGTACTTTGCTGCGTTGTTAAGTTTCCTACCGTTGGAGTGATAGGAATGTTAAGCGCTTTCAGAGGCGATGAGCGATCTTCTGATTGGGGTGGTACCGAAGCAGAGGGGGTCGCCGCAGGCTGAGCAGCAACAACGACGTGCGTGTTAACCGGCTTTGCCACTGCCAGTGCTTGAGACTGAACCGAAGCGCTTGGTTGCGCCTGCGCAGCGGGTTGTGCGATCACTTGAGTGACTGCATGACCACTCGCCGCAGCATGCATCAGAGCCAATTGCTGAGACATCAGCTGCGTTTGAGCCAAAATCAATTGGCTCAGAGCTGAGCCTTCTTGTTGGCTAAAGTTAATCGGTGCTGGCATTGACATCGCAGCCATTGCTGGGATGTGCGTAATCGGGGCAGCAACTGGATAGCTAGCAACAGCAGAGGGCGCCACAACTTGTTGTGCAATGGCTGGTGCCGGTGGCGGACTCACACTCAGCGAAGTTGCTGGCGTAGGCGCGAGCGCTGCAACGGGTGCTGTCTGTGTCGCTTGAAGCGCATTCAGATAATGCGCAATGGCACTGACTGAACTAATTTCTTCAAAGAATTGCCTGATCTCAATTTTGACTCCAAAATTGTCCTCAATCACTCTTGCGCCAGACAGCAGCACAAGAGAATCGGCTCCCATTTCTACAAAGGGCGAGTGAATATCGATCTCTTCGGCGGATACTCGGAAGAGTTCTGCAAATAATTGCAGAAGACGATTCAAAATAGAGTCGTAGTGATCGACAACTTGGGTAGGTTGTTGTAGGCCAGGTGAAGTTGGGGCATTCATGACTTGTTGTTCCTTGATATGAATCCAGTAACGTTGACGTTGAAACTGATACGTCGGCAGGTTAGGTACGCGTTGGTTAGAACCAAAATTCCAGTGAGTCCAGTCGATCGGAAAACCATGCGAATAGAGTTTGGCGATAGTGTTTGCGACAACCACTTCATCAGACTTATAGCGTTGCAGGCTAGGTAGCCAAGCCATGACCTCTAATTGAGATCGTCCAATATTTGCCAAAATCGCATTCGGACCAATTTCAATGACAAGATCTGGCTTGGCATTTTTCAGGCTCTCGAGCGCTTTTGAAAAAAGTACAGGCTCGCGATAGTGACGTCGCCAATAGCTTGGCGATATGTTGGTGCGTGCATCGAGCATCTGGCCAGTGAGGCTTGAGAAAAACGCCAGCTCTGGCTCACGATAGGTCGCACTCTTGGCAGAGGTCTCTAACTCAGCAAGGATTGGATCCATCAGTGCCGAGTGAAAGGCGTGGGTGACCGCCAGGGGATGCGTCTCGATCTTTAGCTCTTGGAATTGCGCGCTGATTGTCTGTAACGCCGTTTTGTCACCCGACAAAACGATACTCTTTTCGCTGTTGATGACTGCAACACTGACGCGGGCAGCATGCGCTTGAACGATTGGTGCAATGTTTTCGAGAGTAGAAAAAACCACCAACATCGAGCCATGATTGTCTAAGGTATCGGTGAGTCGTCCACGCTCTGCAACAATCGGTAAGGCGTCTTTCAGACTCATCACTCCGGCCACGCAAGCGGCTGCGTATTCTCCTAAGCTATGCCCAGCGACAGCGCAAGGCGTCACGCCTAACGCCATCCACATCTTGCTCAAAGCATACTGAATACTGAAGAGTGCAGGCTGCGCGTATTGCGCCTTTGCATTGAGTAGACGACTTGCCTCTTCGTCTTCAGAGTGCATCAATTGCAGCAACGACGTATCCAGAATGCCATCCAGGATGTTGCAACATTCATCTAAGGCCTTCGCAAAGCTCGGTTGTTGCTGATAGAGCTCTTTGGACATCCCCGAATAGATGGAACCCTGGCCGCCAAAGACAAAGGCGACTCTGGGGGCTTTTTTGATTTCTGCTCGAGTGGTGTGTATATCGAGGCTTGTCTTGTCTGCAGAATATTGATTGAGCAGCTCAAGCGCTTGCTCTTTGCTTCGTACCGTGAAGGCAACGCGGTGTTTGAAATGATCACGATGACGATTAGTGCTCAGGCAGAGGGCATTCAGCGAAGCCTCAGTCTCACCTAAAAACCGGCTGTAAGCATTGATCGTTTGTGCCAAACCGTCTTTGCTTTTTGCAGATAACGCCAAGATCGACAGGCGCCCGTCACTGGCTGACGCAACGGGTTCGACAGACGTTGCAGCCTCTTCAATGATCAAATGGGCGTTGCTTCCGCTTGCCCCAAAGGCACTTAAACCTGCTCGTCTTAACGTACCCTGAGACCGCCAAGGTTGTAATTCGGAAACAGGTTGCAGATTGAGTTCGCCCCAAGGGATACGACTACTAGGTGTTTGAATATGAAGCGTAGGCGGTAACTCGCGGTGCTCAAGCGCCTTGAGTAGTTTGATGAGACCCATTACGCCTGCAGCTGACTCAAGGTGACCGATGTTTGACTTAATCGAGCCAACCAACAAGGGCCGATCTCTTTGCTCGGCCCGACCGATGACGGCTCCGAGCGATTGGGCTTCGATGGGATCACCCAAGGGGGTTCCGGTGCCGTGAGCCTCGACGTAATCAATGTCGTGAGGTTGCAGACCAGACTTCAGTAGTGTTTGACGAATCAGTTTTTGTTGGGCTTGCCCATTGGGCACAGTAAAGCCGCTACTGGCACCGTCTTGGTTCACACCCGTTGCGCGGATCACGCCAATGATGTTGTCGTTGTTCGCCACGGCATCCGAAAGCCGTTTTAAAACGACGATGCCACAGCCTTCGCCTCGTACATAACCATTGGCATCTTCACTAAAGGTCTTGCACTTACCGTCTGCTGACATCATTCCAGCGGCTGACAAGGTCACGTTCAATAAAGGCGAAAGCGTTAGGTTAACGCCACCCGTCAAAGCAAGATCACAGTCCTTTGCTCTGAGCGACGTGCAGGCCAGATGAATAGCAGTGAGCGAAGAGGAACACGCGGTATCCACCGCCATGCAGGGTCCTTGCAGCCCCAAGACGTAAGAGATTCTTCCGGCACACGCATTGAGTGGTGTGCCAGTGTTGAAGTAAGGATTGCCATCTCCTGCTCCGTCCGAGCAAGCTTGCAGCAGGCCATAGTCGCTTGAAGTGACTCCTACAAATACTCCAGAGGCGCTTGCAACGAGCGAAGAGGGTGGAATCCCTGCGTGCTCAAGTGCCTCCCAGGCGACTTCAAGTAGCAGTCGCTGCTGAGGATCCATCCCTTCAGCCTCTCTGGCTGAAATCCCAAAAAAACTGGCATCAAATTTGTCTGCGTTTTCGACAAATCCTCCGCGAAGCGTGTAAGCCTTTCCGGGTGTGCCTGGTCGCGGATCATAATAATCCTGAGCGTCCCAACGCGTTTTTGGAATGTCGGTAATGGCATCACGGCCTGCGCGAACCAACTGCCAAAGCTCTTCTGGATTTTTCACGCTTGGCGCACGGCACGCCATCCCAACCACTGCAATGGGCTCGGCAGACAGCGTCTTAGTTTGCTCAAGCTCTTTGCGCAGTAATTGAATGAGAGAATACGCCTTTTGCAAGGGGCTTGCTACGGTTGAAGACGAGTCACTCATCTTGCATCCTTTTTAGCAGTCAGGGATGAAAGTTCGCCCTCTATCAACGCTGCAATTTCACTGTCTGATAGCTCGTTCTCAATTGCGGGTGTTTGTGTGTGTGTCATTGCCGTCTGAGGTGTCTGTGCCACGTGCTCTTTTGCTAATTTCTCAGCAGTAAAAAGCAATGACAGTAGATATTTGGTGAGCCGCTCGACGCTCGGAAAATCAAAAATTGTTGAGGCAACTAGTTTGCAACCCAGTTGTTGTTCTAGGCGAGTTCGAAGCGAAACCGCCATTAAAGAGTCCATGCCAAAATCAAAGAACCCTCTATTCATATCAAGAGTTGAACTGTCAGACATTTCAAGCAAGGCGCACACTTGTTGGCTGATATATTCACTCAAAGCGTCGGCGCGATTCCACGCGGGCATCTCATTAAGCTGATTGAGTAGTGAGGGCGTACTAGTACTTTCGGTAGGCGTGACATCAGCAACCAACAAATCAAATACGGGCTGTTGATGGTGGACGGAGTAAGTGTTTTTGAGTTGAGACCAGTTTGCTTTGACAATCGCGAGTTGGCTGTGATTTAACAGCAAAGCTTGTTCAAGGTACTGAAGCGCTTCACTTGGGGCAAGCGTTAAAAATCCGCTATTTAAGACCTTATCTGAACCCGCAGTGCTTTGAACCAGACCGCCGCTTTCCCAGGGGCCCCAGTTGATGCTGATAGCGGGCAGGTTGAGTGCTCGCCGATGTGTCGCGAGCCCATCTAAAAATGAATTGGCAGCAGAGTAGTGGGCGAGTTGAGCCGAGCCAAGTATGCTTGAAATTGAAGAGTACATGACAAAAAAATCGAGATCGAGCGCTTTAGTTTGCTCGTGCAAATTCCAAGCCCCTTGAACCTTCGATTCGAACATGCTGTGCAGTGACTCAAGGGTGAGGTCTTTACACCAAATTGGGGTGGCCAGACCTGCAGCATGCACTACGCCTTTAATCTGACGCTTGTTTTTAGTGAGAAAGTCAAACACCTGCTTCACTTGCGAGGCTTGCGAGACATCGCATGGCATAAACAAAACTTTTGTACCAAGCGCTTCGATTTCTTGGATCGCTTGATGTGCGCCTTCGTTCGGCATGTTTCGACTCAACAAGATCACTTCACTGGCATTTTTTGATGCAAGAAACCGAGCGGTTTGAAGACCGAGTGAGCCTGTGCCACCCGTGATCAGGTAAGTTGCCTCTTCTGCGATTTTGAGACTTTTGAAAGGTACGCCTTCGACCGGCTCTAAGCGTGCCAAATATTTTTTATGTTGAATCAGTTGAATGTGGCTTTCTGCTGTGTCCGCGATGAGTTCATCAAAAATATGTGGAGCGCTTGCCTCGTCGTACTCTAAAACGCCGCCCTGAATGCTTGGGTTTTCTAAAAACAATGAGCGCGCAAAGCCGGTGAGCATGCTAGAAAAAGGTGTGGAAAATTCCTGACGAGTTAACGATGGCGATCTTTTCGCCAAAAACCAGAGCGGAATTGCAAGGGATAGCTGTGTTAACGCACGGCTGACGTATGCCGCGTTCAATAACATCTGTTCGCCAAAAGATGGATGAAAACTTGTTTCATTCCAATCCGTTGGCCACATGAAAGCAATGCTCGTCAGAGAGTTTGTTTGCTGAACGTCTTGAATCACTCTGCGATAGTCATTGGACGAGAGTCCGTCAACCACCCACAGTGTTTCCGATTTTTTTTCGTAGCTGTGGGCAGGGACGATATAAATATTTGCGGTGTCTGAGCCGTTCAAGGCACCCGGGGGTACAGCTTCGATATTTGAGACGAAAATAAGTCTGTGTCCAACGGATTGGGCACGCTTCGCGGTTGGACTCGAAGCTGTTTGTTGCTGCCAAACCGGTCGATACAGTGGTTGTATGGTTTGATGTTTACTTTGTTGATATTCGTCTATTAAGACTTGGCAAATTCTGTTCACGACCGCGTCATCTTTCTCTTCAAAATGACTGCGTTGCGAGAGATGGTCTCGCAGTTGGCTGACATTGCCGCTTTGAATGAGTTCAAGCATTCTGAAAGATTGAACGCTGTTATTCGCGGCGGTGGTTTGGCTAGCGTTAAACCAATGACGTTGGCGCTGAAAGGCGTACGTCGGTAAGTCCACGAAAGGCGCGGTCATGACGCCATACACTTTCAGCCAGTCAATCGCGAGTCCGGCTAGGTACAGTTGAGACAAGGTTTCGGTTGTTGATTGCATTGCGCTTTTGCTTTTTCTTAAGCTAGGCAGCAAATTCATGCGTTGAGCGTTTTCGCTTTGTCCGATCATGCCTAGCAATATAGGCTGGGGGCCAATCTCCATGACAATATCGATATTGTCATTCAATAAGTGATCGGTGATCTTGGTAAATTGAACTGGTTGCCGAATGTGATCTCGCCAATAACGTGCGGTTTGTATCTCTTCTTGAGCCAGCGCGCCGCTAATGTTTGAAAGCAAGGGGATCTGGGCGGGCCGAAACGTGATTGTTTCGGCAAACGAAAAGAACTCACCAAGCATTGGCTCCATGAGCGCCGAATGAAAAGCGTGCGATACGGTAAGCTCGCGATACTTGATGCCTGACTGATTAAGCGTCGACTGAAAGTCTGTGATTGCACTGAGATCGCCCGACACTACGGTCTCTTTGGTCGTATTGAGCCCTGCAATCTCAAGCGACCCTGAAGTACCAAGTTTCGCGAGTAGCAAGCGCACATCATCAGCAGCGGCAAAAACCGCCATCATTCCACCTGTAACCTTCAGTTGCTGCATCAGGCGAGCACGCGTTGAGATGAGCTTTAAACCGTCTTCAAGCGAAAAGACACCAGCGATGCAGGCGGCAACGTACTCACCGACACTATGCCCAGCCACAACGTCGGGTTTGATTCCCCAAGACAACCAAAGTTGCGCCAGTGCATATTCAAGAGCAAAAAGTGCCGGCTGTGTGTTGACAGTTTGATTCAGCGCACCGGTCTGATCGTCAAAGATCAGCGTGAGTAAAGGCTGTTCAAGAATCGGGTCTAAGTAGGTTGCGCAATGTTGCAAAGCCTCTTTGAAGACAACTTCAGTGTCAAAAAGCTCTTTGCCCATTCCTGGATACTGTGATCCTTGCCCAGTAAACAACCAGACGATCTTTGGTGCTTGACCATTCAAGTTCAGTTTTTTATTTAAAGCCGAAGGTTGTGGTGTCTGACTGGAAAAATGATTTAATTTTTCAAGACACTCAGCCTTTGAACTGGCAACGATTGAGAGCCTGTGTTCAAAATGGGTACGATGCAAGCTCGCAGCAAGGCAAAAGGCTGCCAGGTCTTCGTCCGGTATTTGTTTGATCTGTTGCGTAAACCGTCTGACTTGTGCGTTAAGCGCTTGGGGTGAACGCGCGCTGATATTCAGGATTTGTAGAGGTCGATGGCCTAAGCTCGTTGAATCAAGAGTCGCTTGAGCGCTCGAAGGGGCTTCTTCTAAGATCACGTGGCTGTTTGTTCCACTAAATCCAAATGAACTCACACCGGCGAAGCGAGCTTTGTCTGCGCAGAGCCATTCTTGGCGCTGATGGGTGATTTGAAAGGGCAGGCTGTCCCACGGAATGTCAGGATTTTGTTCGGCACAATTTAGATGCGCGGGTAAGACTTTATGCTGCAAGGACAAGACCACTTTAAGCAGTCCGCTGATTCCTGCTGCACCCTCCATATGACCGACATTTGTTTTGACGGATCCAATTTTTAAGGGATCTTTGGGTGTGCGTACAGTCGAAAAAATCTCGGCCAACGCGCCAATCTCAATCGGATCCCCTAGGCTGGTGCCAGTACCGTGCGCTTCAATGTAGTCGATTTGATCGGCACTGACGTTGGCATTGTTGAGTGCTTGCTTGATGACGCGTTGCTGAGACGGACCATTAGGGGCCGTGAGTCCGCTGCTCGAACCATCTTGATTGACGGCGCTACCCCGAATCAAAGCCAGCACACGATCGCGCTTAACGTCGACATCCGATAACCGTTTCAACACAACAAGGCCGCAACCCTCTCCGCGTCCGAAGCCGTTAGCGTCAGACGAGAAGGCTTTGCATTTGCCGTCTGGTGACAGCATGCGATTGCGAGAAAAATCAATGCTAGTTTCAGGCGTGAGCGTTAAATTGACGCCGCCCGTGATGGCGAGGTCGCATTCCAAGTTACGTAAACTTTGACAGGCCAAATGAACTGAAACCAGAGACGATGAGCAAGCTGTGTCAATGGCAACACAGGGGCCCTCGAGCCCAAGCGTGTATGAAAGCCGACCAGACGCCACACTGTGGGCCATTCCAGTCGTCATGTAGGCATCGATGTCTGTCTTATCTCGTGACATCGATAGCAGACTGAAATCTTGATTGCAAATACCAATGAACACGCCCGTTCGACTGCCTGCAAGCGATTCAGGAACGATATTGGCGTGCTCGAGGGATTCCCAGCACACTTCAAGCAAGAGGTGTTGCTGGGGATCCATATTTTTCGCTTCTCGCGGAGAGATTCCGAAAAATTCTGGATCTGATTCTTGTACCTGAGAAAAGAAAGACCCTTTTGTGGTGATGATCTTGCCAGCCTCGTCATAATTTGGGCTGTAATAGGCCTCACTGTTCCAGCGGCTTTCAGGAATCGTTGCGATCGTGTCTTTACCAGACATGAGCAACTCCCAGAAGTCTTCAGGCGACTCAATGCCGCCCGGAAATCGGCAGCCTAGACCAATGATCGCGATCGGTTCAGATTGTTGTTTTTCTAGCGCGTCGATTTTTTTTCGCGCTGCATGCAAGGCGAGTAGCGCTTGCTTGACGGAGGTAAGCTGACTTTCAGAGGCGGACTGTTCCATTGCAAATAAACCGAAAAAGAGTCCACGTATTCGCTAGGTTGCGCACTTAAGTTGAATGGCCAAAATAGGTTTCTTCATGTGGTTAGACCTTAACATAGGCGTCAGTCCACATACTCACAATTTCGCACAGAATGGATCTGAGGCCAGAGGGTTTTGGCTTGGTTCAGAGCGCTGGATTTTTTACCGTGTTGATCGCGGTCATCCCTTTATGCTTACTAAGTATAACTTTTCTTTTTTAATCTCCGAAGCCCATGTCTTTAAGGGTCTTTCTGAGCTCTTCTGCAGCCTCTTGTTCGCTCAATTGCTCAATCGCCAGGGTGTCAACATCCCTTGAGTCCTTCTTTTTGGCGTCGACAAGAGGAAATTTCTCATTGATTTTTGAGACGAGGTAGTTTGCAAGGCTCGTTGTATTTGGATAATCAAAGGCTAGGGTTGCAGGAAGCGGGACCATCAATTCGCGGTGTAAGCGATTTTTGAGCTCAACCGCAGTCAGCGAATCCATCCCCATATCTAAGAATCCTTGCTTACGGTCAATGCTCCTTGACTTGGGTAAGCTCAGCACGGCAACGATATTTTGCTCAACGAGGTGCAGGATGAGGGACGCTCTGACCTCGGTATTGGCTGTTGCGATATCGTTGAGCAAAGATCTGGTGGTTGTCTGGCGAGTTTGATTGGTAGGTTCTTCTTGAAACGCCGTTAAAAAAGCTTGGGGTTTTTTATTGAGTTGATAGGTTCGCCAGTCGATATCTAATACGCCGAGCTGAGCCCCGTGGTGATGCATGGCGTGACTCAAGGCGCCCAAAGCCAGGCGAGGAGGCATCGCTTTAATGCCTTGCTTGGCTAAATTAAGGGGTGAACTCATTCTTGCGGCCAGGCCGATTTCAGCCCAGGCGCCCCAATCAATGGCAAGCGCTGCGCGGCCCGTTGAGCGTCGATACTGCGCGAAAGAATCTAAGAAGGCGTTGGCCGCTGCGTAGTTTGCTTGCCCAGGCGCACCTAGTAGCGCCGTTGCCGACGAAAACAACACGAAGAAATCTAGCGGAAGGTCGAGTGTTTGTTGGTGTACGAGCCATGTGCTGTCAATTTTTGAACGCAAGACTTTGTCAAAGCGCTCGACGCTTTGCTGCGAGAGCATGCCGTCGTCTAGTACGCTGGCGCAATGGAAGATGCCCCTGAGTCGTTGGCCCGACTCTTTCAGTTGGTGCACGAAGCGAGCTACGTCGTTTGGTGCTGTGATGTCCGCTTGCAGCACGGTAATCGTCGCACCAGTCTCACGCAGCGCATCAAGCTGGGCTTGTTTGTGTGGGGTTGGTGTGCTTCGCGCGACCAAGCAAATATGTTGCGCGTTTTGCTCAACCAGCCAATTCGTCAGACTTAAGCCCAAATCACCTAAACCACCAAGAATCAGATATTGATCATTCGGGTCGTTTGAGATGACTGCTTGTTGCTGCATGTCGATGATCACTTTGCCAGTGTGTTTGGCCTGTTGCATCGTGCGAAAAGCAGTTTCGACGGCTTCAGCCGCAAAGGTCTGATAG
>Ga0209550_10001658_pt1 | contig 21377 bp, 20 predicted proteins | sample LauGreSuBDMM15SN_2_FD_187567 | JGI IMG/M metagenome (GOLD analysis project Ga0209550, IMG submission 187567) | Freshwater lake microbial communities from Lake Michigan, USA - Su13.BD.MM15.SN (SPAdes) (version 5) | ecosystem: Environmental > Aquatic > Freshwater > Lake | place: Lake Michigan... | reverse complement strand
AGAAGTTGTTCCAGAAGTTACACAAGAGCCAATTATTGAATCATCAAATGAAAATGATAATTTAGCAAATTCATTTATAACAATAACTAAAAGAATAGCATCAGAATTTGCCGAACAATTCGCATCAAAATTTGCTGGATTAATGTCAGGAAATGCTAATGTTTCGCAAATGCAAGACCCATTAATCTCAAATAAAGATGCGGCAAATACCATGGCACAACAAGGAGGAAAAATAAAGTATACACGTAAATTTAGACTTACCAATAAAAAAAATAAAACAAGAACTAAATAAAAGGTAAATATTTTATTGTATCATTTTCATAAATATTTACTTTATAATATTGGTTAATTCCTTCAATAAATACCTTATCTCCCGTAAATAATCTATTACAACCATATTCATTCGTACAAGTTCTACCATTAAATACGATTGGTAATTTAATACTATTTCTTTGATCGCTTATAGTATAATACTGCCACTTATCGCGATTAGTAAATAAAGGCCTACCCATTAAAGGTATAATTTTTTCTTTATTATCTTTATTATTTTTATTACTTATTGGTGTTAATATACCCATTTGTCTATAAGATGTATCAACAGCACCAACATTAGTGGATACATTAATAGGAACTATACCCGGATAATTAGATATTAAATATCTTTCATCACTAAGTGGAGGAACATAAGGGTTTAATAATACATCACGTGGAACAGGTAAATTTGAATATGGAAAATTCGGCCATCCAATACCAAACCCACCAAATCCATTATTTTCTTTTTTTTCTTCTTTTATAATAATTTTTTCTGAAGTTTGATTATTAACGATAATATTTTGTCTAACAAAATAAAAAATTAAAATTAAAGCAATTATTATAAAAAATATAGACATATTTTCTATACATATAACTCCTGGAGGACACTTTTTCATATTATATAAATATAAATATAATATAAATTATAGTATCTTTTTTACACATTTCAAGGGTAAAATTACTTATTTACTGGAGCAAATTGTTTAGCGAGATTACCTAAATTATCGCCACCTAAATTACCAAACAACCCTTGTGCTTGTTTTAATAAAGGAGCCATAGTTTGTATCATAGGTGTCATGCTATTCATCGCATCAGCTAATTGAAGTTGTTGTTTCATTAAATTTTGTGTATCACTTGTTAATTGTTTTATTCCATCACTTCCAATTATCTGATTTAAATTATTGTATGCGTCTTCAATAGTTGATGCATAATCTATATCATATCCATTACGTTTTTTACTGCGTCCTACTTCAAATGATTCTTCCATTGTAGCGTTACTTTGACTTGTATTTACTGGTGGTGTCGTGTTATCGATCGGAGTAATTGGTAGCCCCTGTGAAGACTTTGGGTCTTGAGTTTGACTTAGATTTATTTGATTCACCGCATTTTTTAAATCTGTTTGACTTTTATTAATATCATTTATAGCATTATTTAAATTACTATTATTTTGTATATTATTATTTGATGCGTCCATTTGATTACCACTTCCATCAGTGGTAAAACCTTCAACATAACTTCGTTGCATTACAAATAAATTAACTAAAACAAGAGGAATAATTAGAGTAATGGTTAAATTTTTACTAAAGTTTCCTACTAATAAACCTAATAAAATAAAATAAAAAATAGCATTAATATTTCCTAAGGCAACATATCCTACTATGTTTAAGACAGATATGACAATAACTATATTTAAAATAGTTTTATTTGTAATAAAATTTGAAAAAGCAGATTTGAAATTCATTTATATATATATTATTTAAAAAAAATTGATTTATTTTCTTATTATTAATTTAAAAATAAGAAAATGGCTAATTTTAACAATTATAATGATAATAACAATAATAATATCAATAGTATCAACATTATTGATAGTGATAGCGATAGTATTAATGATGGCAGCGACTATGATAGTGACAATGATGTAAATGATTATGAACTAATATATGAACCCGAAGAGCCATCTAATAAAAAATTTACAATAACATTATGTAAATTTATACCTCATTTGTCTTACCATTTGGTTTTTATAAGGTTTAAGTTATTTAATTTAACTTTAATTAATAAATTTAAAAACATAATGGCTTCTAATAATGCAACCCTTCAAATATCAGAATGTATTTATTTAGATACACAAGAATGTATCGCAATAATTAAAACTTTTTGGATAAAACTCATACAACGAACTTGGAAAAAAATATATAAAATGAGACAAACTATTATTTTTATGAGAAAAAACCCTTTATATATACTTTGTAGAGAGACAACGGGAAAATGGCCGCCAATTTGTAATATTATGCCACGATTATGGGGTATGCTTTCATATCTAAAAAAATGAAGTTTTTAATCTATATTTACTATAATACTATTTTTCCCTTTTTAACTTTATTTTTTGGGATTTATTAAATTTATTAATTTTTTTTGATTTATTATTTTTTTTAGATTTATTAGTTTTTTTTGATTTATTATTTTTTTTAGATTTATTAGTTTTTTTTGATTTTGATTTATATCCTCCCCTACTAATTTTATTGTTATAACATTCATCTAATAATTCCCTTATATCGCTAAAATTTTTAATAGTTTTTTTTAAATCAGCTTCTGTTATTCTTTTTGTTTCTATTTTTTTTTTTAAATTTTCTACATTAAAACGTAAAATATTTCTCGGATTTTCTGCTAACCAATTATTTAAACAATTATTAATTTCGTTAAGTGTCAATGTTTTACCTTCATTATAATTTATTTCAACATCTTCTCTTAATGCTAAATCATATATACCTTTTTTTTCAGTTTGAATTTTATATTTACTTGTTAGGTCTTTAATTTGAATTTTATATTTACTTGTTAGGTCTTTAAATATATTTTGATTGCCTTTATTTAATATATTTTGAATTTCATCAATATTATTGGCATTATCCGTTATTTCTCTAATTAAATCATCGGCATTTAATATGTTTTTTTGTATATCTTTTCGTGTGCTTGTGTTTGTGCTATTCTTATAAATCCTAACACTAATTTGAATATAATAAAGCAATCCACTTATAATTTCAGGTAAATTTAATTTTACTGGGTCATTTTCTATTAATGTATAATAATGAGAAACTAAATTAGGCATTTCTTTTTCCTCCAATTTACTCAAAACATCAGTATAATTTTTTTTATTTTCACGTGTTAATCCATTATATATTTCTTCCCCGACAGCATTATAAAGGCCTACATTTAACGTATCTGTCGCTTTTTTTGGTGAGGCAGAAGATGTTGTTGGTGGTAATACTGGTGGTAATACTGGTGGTAATAATATTGTGATGTAATTTTTGAGGATATTCGCTTGTGGACTATTCAATATATCTTGAATTCTATCAATATTATTTGCATTACTGATTTCATCTATTAATTTCTTTGTATCAATAATATCTCTCGCATATTCAGGTGCAAGGCTTGCTCTATAATCATTTTCCGTATTATGTTTTATATCAAATAATTCTGTTATAATTTCACGCAAATTTAATTTTATTTCTCTACCTTTATTATCATTTAATATATAATTATGGGTAATTAAATTAGGTTCTTTTTTACTTAATTTCTCAAAGACATTCTCATATAATTTTTTGTTATTTACACTTAATTCTTTAAAAATTTGTTTTTCATTACTTGCTTTAATATTTGTATTTTGGTCCGTTAAAGCAGGAGGTATAGGTATAATTGGACGTGAAAATGTTGGCGATGATGAACTCATATCAACATTTGTAATAAAACTATTTATTTCATTTATTGTATTATTAATATCTTCAATAAAGATATTTATTTCATTATTATTTTTAATGACCGAATGTTGTTCGTCTTGAAAACTAACCAGCTTTTGGGTTACTTGTTTAATCGTTTCATTAATTTCACTAATTAATTTTTGTAATTCTAAATTTGCATTGGTTAATTTTTCAATTTTGTCGTTGAAATTTTTATATTCAGTCATTACTTTTTTTAATTCTTCTTCATAAAGATGCAATTGTGGTTCTAAAGATTTTATATCTTTATCATTTTGAATAATGTAAATGAGTTTTTGTAATTCTTCAATAGTTTCTTCGTTATGTTTAATTTTTTCTATTAATTCAGCATGGTTATTGACAGATGAAACACCAGAAGAGTAATATTCGTGTGTGCGTGGCTCTTTTTTATGAACTTCAATAAATTTTAATATATTTTCATTTTCTTTCTCAAGGTTAAAAATTTCTTGTTCTATTTTATTTTTATTATCGATCATTTTTTTTAATTCATTTTTATCAAAACTACCATCAGTTTTTTCATGTAATATTTGAACGAGTTTTTCCGATAAAATATTTATTTCTTTTTCTAATTCTAACTTTTTATTTTTTAAACTTTCACAATCTGTTTTTATATTATCTATATTTTCATTATTTTTATAAATATTTTGTTGTATTCCCTGCTTTGTTTTTTTTAATTTTTTTATAGATTTTTTTAATTCATTAATGTGTAAAACAATAACTTCTAAATTTCGTTCTACATTGTTTTTAAACTTATTAAAATTTTTGCCATTATTAACTATACTATTAGATACATTAGTAAAATTTTGAATAGTTTTAATAAATTCATTTTCCATATAAAATATATATATTATTTATATATTTTATATATTTTATATTTTATATATTTTATATTTATATAAACCAAGTTTCTATCATTTACATCTATTTTTTTGATTTTTTATTTTTTTGATTTTTTATTTTTTTTAGATGTTTTATTTTTTTTTGCTTTTTTATTTTTTTGTTTTCTTTTGCTTGTTTTGCCTGTTTTTCTTGCTTTATTTTTAAGTGTTTTGTGTTTTTTGCCACCTGAGATAGTTGAAGGATTATCTATATCTCTATTTATTTCATCAATGGATTCATTTATTTGTCTAATATAATTTTCAATATTACCTTTATTTTTCATAATTTCTGTTTGTTCTAAATCAAATGTAGATAATTGGTTTGTAATATTTTCAATTTGGGTTTTTGCTTTACTCAATAAATCATTTAAACCTTTATTTTCTTCTTCTAACTTTAAAATTTCTCTTTTATTTCTTTCATTTTCTGTTTTAACATCTTGAATTTGTTTAGTTAATATTTCAACTTTATTAATTAACTCTCTATTTTCTGGTCTTTTATATGAATCAATAGTTTTGTTTAAATTTTGTATTTGATTTTCTGTATCATATAATTTTCTTTTTAAATTGTCTATTTGTTCTGTATCATACGGCTCAGTTATATTATATTTTTCTGAAACATCGCTAACTGGCGCGTTTTCCAATTCACGCAATAATTCTTCTTTTTTCTCAGTTAGATTATTTTTTTTAGCTAAAAGGGTTGCTATATCTTTTTCTAAGTTCTCCGCATTTTTATTTTTGTCACTTTTACTTATTTCTATTTCTTTAATCAACTCATCTCGCTGTCGTGTTAATAAAATTACTTGTTCGTTTAATTCTTTACACTCCTCATTTTTATAAATAATACGGCTTTCATTTTTATTGATAGTTGTGGTAATACTTTTTGATGTTTGAATTAAGTTTTTTACTTTTTTTTTCACTTCATCTATTTTATTTTTTATTTGTTTCAATTCTGTATTAAGGTAACTATTAAAGTTAATCATGCTTTCTTTTTTAGAAATAATACTTTTAGCAACATTATCAACATTCTTTAATATATCATCAAATAATATCTTATTTTCTCCCATAATATATTTTTATATTTTTTTATTTTTTTATATTTTATATTTTTGTTTTTTTATTTTTTTGTTTTTTTATACGCGATATTAATGAGTTTGAATTACTCGATACTCTGGATGATAAATTGGATGTACTTTTAATACTGGATGCACTACTTAAATTTGTTTGTCTTTTATTTCTACTACTACTACTAGTTTTCGTAACTATATAGCCACCCTTTTGTTTTTTATGTTTTTTTGTTATTTTCTTACTTTTTTTGCTTTTTTTACTTTTTTTGCCACCAGAAAGTATAAAAGTAGTATTTGGTACTGAATTATTTGAAGTTTTTTTTCGTTTGTATGAATATCCACCAATTAATGTATCTTCATCTGAAACATTACTTGGCGAACTAACATTTGGAGAAGTTTCATTAACTTCTTGTGAATTTAAATCACCTGTTAATTGATTAAGTTCATTAAGTAAGCTATCAATATTATCAAGAAAATTACTTATTTTTGAATTATTTTCAATATTATTTTGTTGGTTTACCTGAAAACTATTAAGTTTAGTTTGAATATCATCAATTATACTTTTTGTATTATTTATTTTTTCATTACATGTGTTATTTTCTTCTCTTAGTTGGTCTATCGATGCCTTTAATATAGTTTTTTCTTGTGTTAAATCAGCTAATTTATCATTTAATATATTGACTTCATTTTGTGATTTTGCTTTGGATAATTCATCTTGCAACTTAAAAATTTCTTCCTGTTTGCCATTTATTAAAGTTTTTAATTCATTTAATTCTTTACCTAAATCACTCTTTTGAGAAGTAAAATTTTTTATATTAGATATTAAATTTCCAATATTGGTTTTTAAGTTATTTATTTTATTTAAAATATTTTCTAATCTCTGGTTTAAGCTACTATTAAAATTATATATATTCATTTCATTATTGGTAAATGAATTAAATTGTTGTAGTAATTTATTAATAGAATCAGTGATAGACGCATCTTTATCGCTCATTTATGTCTTATATTATAACTTTATATTTAATTTTATTGTTATTATTAGTTTATTGTTTTTAAATTTAATTTTCTCATTTGTTAAATAAATCAGTTAATTGTTGTGTATCTTCAATTATATCGTCTAAATTATGTTTTATACTTTTAATTTCATTTATTATTTTTTTTTGTTCTTCTTTTGCGTCTTCTATGTCATATTTGCTTAATTTACCGGAAATAGTAAGACTATTAATATAGTCATTAATAATTTTAAATGATTTTATTTGGTCCTGTTTTTGTTGAATAATAAAATTATTGTATTTTACATAATCATTTTTTACATCTCCTAAAAATTTATTTTGCTGAGATATTTGACTTAATGTTTTTTGTTTTTTTATTAACATATTCTTTTTTGCTTCAATTAAATTTTCAATTTGTATTAACCTGTCGTCATCTTCAGGCATTGATACTATTTTTATGTGAAAAGGTAAAGGCACAATATCCATTCTTAATAAAAACAATTATTATATTATTAAAAAAATAAATTTAAAATATTAGTAATATATTATTTAGGATGTCAAGAAATAATACAGAACCTTTGCTTGTTGCTGACGATAACAGATTTGTAATGTTTCCAATTAAATATGATGATATATGGAAAATGTATAAAAAACAAATTGATTGTTTTTGGCGAGCCGAAGAAATAGATTTAACTAAAGATTTAAACCATTGGGATACCTTAAATGCTGACGAAAAAATGTTTATATCAATGATTTTAGCGTTTTTTGCTGCAAGTGATGGAATAGTATTGGAAAATTTAGCTTCAAGATTTATGTCTGACGTTCAAGTATCTGAAGCAAGAGCATTTTATGGTTTCCAAATTGCAATGGAAAATATCCATAGTGAAACGTATAGTGTTTTAATTGACACTTATATAAAAAATAGTGCAGAAAAGGAAAAACTATTTAATGCTATACAAAATTATCCATGTATTAAAAAAAAATCTGATTGGGCACAAAAATGGATTCACGATAACAGAAGTAGTTTTGCTACCCGATTAATAGCATTTGCTTGTGTAGAGGGAATATTTTTTAGTGGAGCTTTTTGTAGTATATACTGGTTAAAAAAGCGAGGACTAATGCCTGGTCTCACATTTTCAAATGAACTTATTTCACGTGATGAGGCATTACATACTGAATTTGCGGTTCTTTTGTATAGCAAATTAAACAAAAAACTAGATAAATCTCGTATTTATGAAATTATAAAAGAAGCGGTTGAAATTGAATCGGAGTTTATTTGTGATGCGTTGCCCTGTCGTTTAATAGGAATGAACTCTGATTTAATGACACAATATATTAAATTTGTTGCCGATAGGTTATGCTTGCAACTCGGTCATAAAAAAATATATAATGTATCCAATCCATTTGACTGGATGGAACTAATTAGTTTAGAGGGTAAAACATCATTTTTTGAAAGACGTGTTGCGGATTATGCTTTGGCAAACAAATGCGGTGCCAATGATGCGTTCAATTTAACCGAAGACTTTTAAAAAAATATATTTATTCTTGATAACAACTTAAAAAATAAAGTAAAATAAAATAAAATGATTACTTGTAACTTAATGGGTGGATTAGGAAATCAAATATTTCAAATATTTGCTACCATTGCGTTTGCCATAAAAAGTAATAATAATTTTCGTTTTCTTTTGGTCGATAAATTAGGAGGAGGTAGCGGAACTACTTTGAGGTATACTTATTGGAACACTTTTTTTAGTAGTCTTAAGCCTGTATTAACGAATATATTTCCACAAATGGAAACAATAAGAGAAAATGGATTTAAATATAATGATATACCTACAATAAATTTATTTAACAAAAATATAGTGCTATATGGTTATTTTCAAAGCTACAAATATTTTCAAAATTATTATGAAACGATTTGTAAAATGATTAAATTAGATGAAATGAAAGAAGGTATAATAAAAAAATATAATATCAATCCTAATCATTTGGAAAATTCCATAAGCATGCATTTTAGATTAGGTGATTATAAAAAAGTTAGCGATTTTCATCCCATTATGCCGTATGAATATTATAAAAAATCACTATCACATATTAAAAATGTAACAGATGGCAATAATGATTTAAATATATTATTTTTTTGTGAAGATGAAGATATTGACATGGTAACCGATACTATTAATAAGTTACAAAATGATTTTCCTAATTATATTTTTGAAAGAAAATATTCTCATTTGGAAGATTGGGAACAAATGCTATTAATGAGTTTGTGTGCACATAATATAATAGCAAATAGTTCTTTTAGTTGGTGGGCCGCATATTTTAATTCAAATATAGATAAAATAGTATGTTATCCGTCTGTATGGTTTGGAGAAAAAGCAAATAATGATACTTCAGATTTGTGTCCTAAAAAATGGAAAAAAATTCAAGTCTAACATTTTATTTTATTTTATTTTACTTTATTTTATCAAGTTATATTTTTTAAATAAATCTTTAACTAAATACTTGTGGGTTCCTTTTGAATTGAACGCGGATTGTCTATGTATGCGATGTTTTACCAATATATTATCACAATTAAAAAATTTTTTATTTGATACTCTAAGTCTTAACCATAAATCATAATCATCAAGTCCAATTTTTTCTTCCAATGGGTCCCAATAACATAAGTGTTTTTTTGTTATAGAAGAAGAGTTTATAATTGGATTTACTTTTGTAAAATCAAATTTACTTATATCTCCACAAGGTATAATGGGAATAGTTCCTTCTCTTTCACCAATCCATACACACTTACTTCCTATAATATCGTATTTACCTAAATACTGAGATTGGATTTCTAATTTATTATTTGTCCAAACATCATCTACATCAAGTATAGCGATATAATTATAAGAACTATGCTTAATTAATTGGTTTAATGTATTTGCTTTTCCTGCTATTCCATAAAAATCAAATACTTTTATTTTGTCACTTTTAGTTTCATATTTTTGTGCAATTTTATAAACTTCGGAATTTTGTGCGTGGCCATTTATTCCTATTAAAAGTTCCCATTTGTCATATGTTTGAGCCATTACAGATAAAACCGATTCATTAATAAATTCTATTCCATTATATATAGGCATTAAAATGCTAATCATTTAATAATATGTTTTTTTAAAAAAAAATATTAAACTAAACTCACACACTTTTTATGTAAAAATATTATAATTATTTCTAATTACGTTTATAACAGTAACATGTAAAATAATACTTTGGATTATTATAAAAATTAATTTGATAGCAACATAGATTAAGAGAGAAAATTTGAATTAAATTATTTTCTTTTATATATTTTTCGTATTCTAAAAGATTGAAAACCGCAAATTCCATTATATAATAAATGTATTATAATTTTTATATTATAATTAGGTTTGGAATTAATTTATAGTATCATCATTTTACACCCTTGAAGATTTAAAATAAAATTCGCTGAAACATAAACCAGTTATCAAAATTCCTATTCTCTTCTCTGAATAAAACAAATTCTGATTGTTGAGAGAAAATGCAATCAGCTATAATAATTTGGTCGTCTTTTACAAGATAATTATGTTTAAAATATAATGCTAATTTTGTATCATATGTATTTACCCACCAATCTATTTTGTTTTTATGTATAATAAAAAAACCTCCAGCGATTGATTGCTGATTTGGAGGCATTGGTTTATCTGGTAACCCTAAACTATTTTTATTATTTATTAAATTATATAAGTTATTCATATAATTATTATTATTATTAATGCAACCATAATATATTTTATTTTTATCAAGCTTATTAATGGTATTATAATTAGGCCAATGTAAAAGTTTATCTGTGTGTAAATCTTCATTTCTATTACGAAAATAACCTATATCACACCAAGCATAAAATTCTGTATCAAAATATTTATTTTTTATTGTTTCATTTACAAAATTTATTTTTTCAGACCATAACATATTTAATTCCCAAGATGATTTGTCATTTATGAGATAATTTATTTGGTGATTTTGTATCCAATTATTTTTATATTTGTAGTTATAAAATTGGTCCATTGGTTTAATAATTACTTTAATATTTGGATTTTCTTTTTTATTGATATATTTACAACTATTTTCATCTGTGTATATTACTAGTTTAAAATTATTAACTATTGATAAAAAATTATTCATCCATCCAATATAAGTTTCTGGCGGAAATTTGGAATTTATAATGTAAAAACAACTTGATAAAGTTATTACTGGTGTCATTTTATTTATATGTATTATGTATTATGTATTTATTTTATTTATTTTATTTATTTATTTAATTTTAAATAAATTATTCACCAATATAATATATAAAAATGAGTAATAAATTAACTTTTTTTCCTGCTTTAGGCGAACAATATACACCTTATCCTTTAAATGGTAAAAGTGTATGGAGTACGCTTCCTAGTTATAACAAGGTTACAGTTGATAATATTAAATTTAAACCTATAATTGTAGTTGAGAATTTATCTTTACCTCCTTGTATTATTTTAGATAATTTTAATAACTTGTATGTTACACTTGACGGATATCCTAATAAATTATTAAAATATAAAGAACAAAATGGAGTTTATACAAATATTGAGTTTGTATCGGATGAAGCATGGTTATGGGGAGATAATATGGATTTACCTACTACACCAGTAGCTATGGCATTTAGTGAAGATTTTAATTATATGTATGTTGTTAATTTTACACACAATTCCATAACTGTCATTACCATGGCAACATTTGAATACCAGTATTTAAATATAACGGATTATATTTCTTTTAAAGTAGGTTTTCGTTTTAATGAGCCTAATGGTTTAACATTTAGTTCAAATTTTGAATATATGGTAGTCACTAATATAAAAGATAGTAATTTAGTAAAAATTACTTTAACTGATCCTTTTACAGCAAAAATTTCACCTTTTAATAAAGATGTACCATTTACACAGCCAATTCTAATTACAGTAGATGATAAAAATAATTTTTATGTATCTGATTTAACGAGTTCACAAATAATAGTGGTAACTGGTGAAAATAATTCAGAATATAAAATAATTGCATCTTCACCTTACATAAAGGAACCAAGAGGGGTTTCTTTTAATTCTGAAAATTTTAATAAATTATGGGTTACTAATATTTTAAACACAAATATTCCTATTCTTGGCTTTAATGTAAATGGTAAAAATGTTGTAACTAATAGGTTAAGCAATAATTTATTTGATAACCCACGAGGAATAATATTTGATAAATATAATTACATGTATATTTCTAATTTTGGAGATATCGATAATAAAGGTAGTATATTAAAATCTTTATTTCCTGTGTATAATTTAATTTATTGATAGAGAAAATTTTTCTTTTAATTCATTCATATCATAATGTTTTTTAACAACTTCATGACTTAAAAAAAATAAACTAGGAATTTCACAAGGTTTAATTGGTACTTCGCGAAAACAGGTTGTTCCTTCATAAGTATATTCTACTTTTTCTTCTATTCCATTTTTACTGAATAATACATATCCATAAGAAGCATCGCGATGATTATATGAAAAATTTTTTATGGCTATTCCAACATAAACAACAGGATTTGTAGTATAATATCTATCATTAGGATGAATGCCAGTTTTTCTTGTACAAATAGCTGTTTCATATGCTTTGTTTATTTGTGGAATTATACGAAATACTTCTTCTTCTAAATTATCGTTTTTTTTGTTATATTGATTTTGAAACATTGAAATTATTAATATTAAATATTTGTATTTATATATTTATATTTAAATCTTTAAGGGTTTAAATATAAAATTTTTAAAATATAAAAATAATAAATATGGAAGGAAAAGAAGAACAACCAAAAGAAGAACAACCAAAAGAAGAACAACCAAAAGAAGAACAAGAATTCATTATGCTTATTATGAATTGCAAAAAATATATGAAAAAAGCATTATACCAAAAAATTACTTGGTTAAAGTTTATACCACCATTTTTAAAATATTACCACGTAGTTGGTGACGAAACATTAGATGAAGAATATAAATTTCAAGATAACGATAATTTATTATGGGTAAAAACAAAAGATGATTATGTTTCTTTACCACATAAAGTTATTTCTTCTTATAATGCTGTAAATAATAGATATAATTTTAAATACATACTAAAAACAGATGACGACCAAATATTAATAAATCCTAAATTTTTAAATATGATTACATCTTTAGTTAAAATGAAAAAACCATCACCACATTATGGCGGTTATGTAGTAAATGTAGAAAAACCATATTTATCAGAATATTATAAAATTCATCCAGAACTTCCAAAAATTCTTCCTATCTTAAAAACAAAATATTGTAGTGGACGATTTTATTTTTTGTCAAAAGATGCTGTTTCCTATTTATTAACAAAAAGAGAATATATAATAAAAGAATATCTAGAAGATTTCGCAATAGGATTTCATTTGTCTCCTTATTATAAAAATAATATAATGCATATAAAAACAAACGAATACTTTACGGATATTGAATTATCTGATTTTCCTTTATTGATTAAAGAAGGTAAAATTTAGATATATTAAAATAATTTAAAAGTGTTTGCCAGTTTTAACTTGTTTTCTTGTGCTTTTAAAAATGCCTTTTTATCTAAATCTGTCATAACAGGTGTATAATTTGTTCGTTTTTTTTCTATATCACTATAATCTTCTCTTTGAGTAACAGATAAAGGTATTATTAAATACCAATTGTCTTTTTCTTGTAACCTGAACCAATACTTATCTATTGCATAAATGGTATGTTTTAATGGCTCATTAATTAATTTTTTTATTCCTTCTTTATAATTATTTATTAAAGTGTCATAGTAATGACTTTTTACCAAATAACCTGTAGTTGTTTGACACTTTGTTACTTTAACACATGAATTGTCTATCTTTACATAAGGTGGCATATTATTTCCAGCAAATAATAATACATCAAAATTTTTATGATTACTTAAAAAATCATTTAGCTTACTTACAAACAAAGATGGGTCTAAAAATAATATATCATCTTCAACAATAAGCACATGATCCCATTTTTTATTCTTTGCTGTTTCTAAACATTTTAAATGACTCATACTGCACCCAACCGCACCATTTTTTAATTTAATAGCATTAAATCTTTCTGCTTTTATTCCTATTTTTTCAAGCTGTACCTCAATGTGTTTTTTTCTATCTGGTCTTGATAATAAATTAATATAAAACGCATTTTTAATATCAAAAATATTATTCATTTAATTTTATAATATATTAAAATTTAAGTATTTTAATTTTTAATAAATATATTATAAAAATATTATAAAAAATTATATATGTAAATGGAATAAAAGTTAAAAAAGTCCTCCTAATTTTATTTTAGCACTCGATTGTGCTCTCGCTTGTTGTCCTATATATTGTGCGTATTCGCGTGAATATTTATGGGGTGCTTGAACTGGTTTTTGTGCTTGTTGATATTGTTTTTGATAATTTACTTGTAATTGCAGCAATTGGTTTTGCTGTAACTGGTTTAATTGTTGCAATTGTTGCAATTGTTGTAATTGTTGTAATTGTTGTAATTGATTTAATTGTTGTGGTTGTTGAAATTGATTAAATTGTTGTGGTTGAAATTTATTAAATTGTTGTGGTTGAAATTGTTGTTGTTGTTGTTCTATTTCTTCCTTTTCAAGCTGTATATTTTCATTATTTGTATTAATTTCTTTATTGTAGACATCATTTTGTATTTCTTTCATTTTATCTTCTTGAATTTGTTTTAACAATTCTTGCGGAACAGGTTTATTTGTTGCGATTAATTGTTTTACAATAGTTTCTTTCCTTTCTCTCGTTGTTGGATAATAAGGAATATTCGACCAATTATCAGTTGTTACTACATTTTGTTTTGTTTCTCTTAATTTGTCTGGATGAATTATTTTCCGTTTTGGTTCCCTTAAATCATAATTATAGTATTGATCGTTTTCAAATCTTGTATAAGTTAAAAATGTAGATATATTGATATAATACATGCGATCATTATGGACTGAAAAAATATTGTCGTTTTTATTTGCTGATTGGCTATCAATAGTAAATTGTAATTTATGTATTGTAGATAATCCATCAAACCCATTATCATACTCCATTCTCCATGGATCTTTTTTGCTTATTATTCGCGATATTCCATCAAATAATTGTAAAATTTCTGGGCTTCCTATATTATAAAATACACTTCTATCTACTTTTAGCTCAAATTTATCACATCTTTTTTGGAGTACATTGTCTTCCATTCCCCAACCCCAGTAACAAGGAAATCCATTTATTTTTTCAAAATCACTTCCTTTCATTACTACTATTCCACCTAATGCGTATTTGAAACCATAATAATGTTTTACTACTCCAGTAGTAGTTTGGTAATCAAATATTTTATTAAAGGGAATAGTATCAATGTCATTAAATATAAATGTAATATTTTTATAATGTTCTGGATATTTTTGCTTAACTGCTAAAAATCCTATATCTTTTGTTGCACCGCGATTAAATGTCCTTGCGTCACATTGGTGAGAAAAATATATTTCATAATCATTTTCATCTTCCAATATAAAACTCATGTATTTACTAAAAAAAAATTTATGTTGAATACGATTTCTATATGGAACAATAAATACTCTTTTGGGTATCGTTATTTCTGACATATTTATATTACTATTTTAGTTTTTAATTATTATTTTTAAACTAATTATTTTTAAATTAACTATTATTAGGTTAATAAATATTTTAAATATATTTAAAGCAAATTTTATAAATTAATATATATTATGTTCTTCTTTATAATCATTATTGCTTTGTTAAAATTTACATTATCGTTTGAACCAAGGTGTTCTTCACCTCCGTGTTCTTTGTGTAAACATTTTATTCCAAACGTAAAAGCTTTTGATGATTTAGGTCTATGTAGAATGTTTAAGGAAGTAAGTACGCATAAGGGAAAACAATATACCTTACCAAATTATGCGGTTCATTGTAAGGAAAATGAAAATTTATGTGGAAAAGCAGGACATTTATTTGAATCAAAAGAAACAGATGAAACAAAAAAAACAGATGAAACAAAAAAAACAGATGAAACAAAAAAAACAGAAAAAATAGAAAAAATAGAAGAAACAGATGAAACAGAAAAAATAGATGAAACAGAAGAGTTAGAAAGAGAAATTTTTGATATGCTACAAAAAATTAAACGTCATAATAAGAAAAAAATTTATAATACGACAAAAGATTTATATAAATTATTTAAACGAGATAAAAAGTTGTAATAAATTATTATTATTATTATTACTATTATTATTATTATTATTATAAATTATTATAAATTATGAATTGAATATTTTTTTAAAATTATAGCAGGTAATAATTCGTTCTGCATTTTTTCCAATTTTTTAAAACATTTATTTATTGTTACTTCACTAATCTCACTCACACTTTTTACATCTTTTTTGCTTATATTTAATTTACATATTTGAGAAATAAAATATACTACACCTGCTGCGATAGAGTGAGGAGTATTTTCTGGCATAATATTACTTTTTTCTATTTTCATAGAAATAAATTGGCAAAGTTTTGTTAGCTCATTATTAATATTTAATTTACTACAAAATCTTTCTATAAATGCCTCTGGTTTTGTTTTTCCAAAATTCGTCTTTTCTCCATTAATAGTATCTTTCTCTATATTATTAATTATCGCCAACGCATTTTTACATCCTTTTGTTGCACTTGTTACATCCAAATGAAATATATTTGCTATTTCTTTTGCTGTCCTCGGAAAATTGTTTATTCTACAAGATATATATATTGATGCTGCTAAAATTCCATCACGATTATCACCACGAAATGTTAATTCGTATTCTGATATTTTTTTATGGTATCTAATAGCATCATCAATAATCATCTTAGGCATTCCAGCATTTTGAGCCATAGTTGTTATGATTTGAAACTCATCATATTGCGATTTTTCCTTATAAGGCATAGATTGCCATTCAGTATACCTTCTAATTTTTCGCATTTCATAACTCATCGGTCCAATACATAATACTTTACACCCATAAGAAGATTCTTCCAACAATGGATTTATTGGCATGCCACATCTTGTTGGGTCAGAATTTTGATTATCATCTGCCCCATAATATCTCCATTCAGCACTCTGATCTACTAAATCCTTATATATAATTCCACATTTAGTATTCGTGCATGTCAAAAATCCTTCATCTGAAAATGCTAACATAAATTCACATCTTTCACACATTTCTCTATTTCCAGAAGTTCTATAAATACATTCTAAAGGATTAATTTGTGTTTCTGCTTTACTTGTTTCTGGTTTATCCAGGTTTTTTATTTCGCTATCAAAAATATTCCATAATTCTTTTTTGTTAATATTATTATTTTTGTTTTTTTGACTTTTTTTATCGTTGCTCATTTTATTTTATTTATTAATGTAGATAATATATTTTTAATTCAATTTTATTTTATATATTAATAGTATATGGGTAATTCAAGTTCATCACAAAAATCACAAACACAAGCACAAACAGAATTTAATAATTTTTACAACATAATTGACTATATAGCTACATATTATATTTTAACTATGGATTTCAAAAGCTTAAGTCGTCTTTCCGAAAAAGAATATTGTAATAAACTTGTTATTTTAACTTCTGACATCATTAAAAGATATTTTAATGATATGGAAATAACATTTCTTTCACAACGTATTAAAAATGGTGTAGAAATAAATGAAATGAATAAAGATAATATAATATTTTTTAATAAAGATGACATTGACAATTTAGATGTGTCTAATGATTTACAAAAAAATATTAGAAAAAAACGTGTCTGTATTGGTATCGCAAAATTTTATGTTAAAATAGCACATATATTTGCCGCCATAGTTACAACTATTAATCCAACTTATAAATACAAAGATTTAAATGGTGAAACAAAATTTGCTGGCTTATTGGAAAAGGACACAATTCCTAAAAACGTAGATAAAAAATTATATAAATTAAACATTTGTGACAATAGAATAAAAACATTAAAAAATAGTATTGTAAATGATGAAATAGATACAAGTAAAAATATTGTTAAACCCAAAATATGTGAAATAAATTTAGATAAAAATGGAGACCCAAAAAATTTAGCAGATGAACCAGGTATTAATGAATTACTAGAATTGTATTTGGATGACAATTATGATTATTCTAATGGAACATTTACAGGTATGTCTGAAACAACAAAAAGCCAATTTATGCGTGATTTAAAAATATTCTATACTGCTTTTACAGGTAATGAAGTAATGCCTCCCGAAATAACAAAATTTAGTGACATTAAATTAAAAACTTATAATAAAACAAAACAATGTAATCCTCCATTAAAAGGTGAATATATGATTAATAAAAATGAAAAATTATTTGTTGATTACGCAAAAAATATACAAAAAATGATTGACAATGCGGCTAATAATCAAAGTAAATTATTAGCTGTTATTAATGAGTTATTTACAGGAATAAATGACCCATTTACACATAAAACAAAAATTAGAGTTAATCCCAAATTAACTGAAAAGTCATTACAAAAAGCCATAGAAAATACGAGAAAATATATTATTGATTTATATGTAAATTGTGAGCTTGATTTTGTTGAAGGAATTAAAATATATGAAGCTATTGTTGAACAAAAAATTATTGATACTACTACAAAGCAAATAGATGTTTTAGTGAAAGAAAAAAATAAAATAATTGATGAAGCAAAAGAAATGCAGAATTCTATAAAGTTAAACGAAAAAGAAAAAGAAAAAGAAAAAGAAAATTATTTACTTAATTCTTTACCAGAACAAAATAATAATTTTGATAGAGCAAATTTAATTAATCCTGATAGTCCAGATTTTAATAAACCTGCGATATATCTAAATACTAATGCAAATATTAACTATAACAACTCAGTTAAATAACCAATTAAAGTATACTTAAAATTATTTAATTATTTTAAGTATATTATTTATTTATTTATTTATTTATTTATTTATTTGTGTAAAAAATTTAATGGGCAGTACGGGAACGAGAGGCAGCAGAAGCACGAGAAGCAGCGGCAGAAGCACTACGAGATGCAGAGGCGGCACGAGAGGCGGCGGCTGCGGCAGCACGGGAAGCAGCGGCAGAACGAGCAGCAGAACGAGAACGAGAGGCGGCAGCAGCACGAGAGGCAGCGGCAGAAGCACTACGAGAGGCAGCGGCGGCACGAGAGGCAGCAGCAGCGGCAGCACGAGAGGCAGCGGCAGAAGCACTACGAGATGCTGAACGAGAAGCAGCAGAAGCACGGGCACGCATACGAGAAGCAGCTGCTGTACGAGAAGCAGAACGAGCACGGTTCATTTTCATTGACTTCATTGACATTTATATATATATTAAATAAAAAAAAATATTTATTTTTTCTAAATATTTTTATTTTTATTTTTATTCATCCCAAATTCTATTTGTTGAATTCCACCACATTTTATCTTCTTTTTTTATACCAAAAATTTTCCTAAATATTGGATTTCGTGATAAAGGAATATTTGTTCTATATTGGTCTAAAGGATGAGGATTTGTTTTTAATAAAGCATAAAGAGATTTTTTCTTAATCTTTTGTTTTTCCTGAATTGCAAAGTATACGAAAAATTCTTGAAAAGATAAAATTTTTATTGGTAAAATCTCTTTCCTTTGCTCTTGATAATTTCTTAAATATTCTACGCAAATATTTAAACCTGATATGTCTGCCATATTTTCTCCTATAGTCATCAAAATATCATATTCTATTTTATCTCTTTGGGCAAAATACGCATATTGTTCTATAATATTATTTTGAATTTTTTTAAAATTCTCTTTATCATTGTGCGTCCACCAATTTTTTAATACACCATTTTCGTCATATAAATAACCTACATCGTCTAAAGAATGTGATAATTCATGGGCTATAGTAAATCCCATAAATGCTAAATTATATTCTATTCCTCTGTTGTTTAACTCTAAGAATGGTGGTTGAATATATGCTAAAGGTATATATATTTTATTGTTTCTCTGTAGATACAACGCATTTACTGTATATACTTGTTGTCCCATTAATTGAGGCGGAATAACATTCCAATCTATAAAAGGTATGTTAATTAGGGGCTCTCCTACCGATTCCATAAATTTATTGTGTCTCCACACAGCTATTTTTGTTAAATTTCCCCATATATCGTCTTCAGCATAATCTAATAAAGGATCTACTGTTGTTATTTTTTCTGGATAACCTACAATAACATTAACGTTTTCTATTTTTTTTATACAAATTTGTTTTGTTTTATTTTCTAACCATGTATTGCGTTCCAGTATTTGTTTAAACGTATTTTTTAAATTGTTTGCCAAATTAGTTACATATTCTATATTTGTTTTGTTATTATATATTTTAATATATTCTTCCGATAAAAATGTGTTAAACGCATAACATAAAGGAAATACTGGTGATAATTTTTTGGGAATAAGTGATTCTTGACCTCGTAAAAATTTACCATAAAAATCATACCAATTTAAAACCCCTTTTGAGTTAAATCTTTGCTGTTGTCTAATATATATGTAAATCCAATACGTTCTCCATTCTGGAGTATCCCATTCATCAATTAATAACTTTGTACCACATAATAAATAATTTAAATTTGAAGTAACAAATTTATTTGGAATATTTTTAAATCCATATTCTTTCATAAACTCTTCCCAATCAAATGAAAATACTTTTTTGGCATCCTCTTTTGTTACTAAATTATACGTTTTTTCATCGTTTGATTTATCATATTTATTACATCCAATAGCATAAGCTATTTTAACTTGACAATTAAATACATCCTTTACATTAAATTCATTATTTTTGCCAAAAACATTATCAAATAAAATTTGTAAATAACTGAAGTATTTATTTCTATATTTCTTTTTATATTCTATATCTAGGTTATCATCAAAATAAAGGGATATATCTATTAATGGTAATTTTGGAGGATCCAAATGACATATATATACATCTGGATGTTTATCATCGCCCTTAAGTGACCATACAAATGGTGAACATTCTGCTACTATTTCATTTTTATTAATAGTAGCCAACAAATTCCATAAATTTAATTTATTTTTTCTTAAATTATCTATATTATTTAAATCTATTTCAGCATATTTTTTTGATTGTGTTTCATTATTTAAATTCATAATTGAGTTGTATAAATTTTTTATATTGATGGCTCGTTTAGTATGTTTTGTACTTGGATTTTTAGTATAATTTAACGCGATATCTAACAATTCTCTATATACTTTATCTTGAGCTATTCTGTAATCGTCTACTTGATAAATATATTTTTGCGTTTCTTCAACTTTATATTGTTTTAACCAACGCTTATTTATGTATGAATAAAAATCATTTTTCAATTTAATGTATGATGGTTTTGTTGCTCTGGTTATATTCATCAAAAAATGTCTTTCGAGAGTATTTTTAACTAAATGTTTTTTATTATATTTCTTTAAAGTTTTATTTTTATTTTTTACTTTTTTATGTTTTGTTTCACTCATATA
>Ga0209550_10001657_pt1 | contig 21383 bp, 18 predicted proteins | sample LauGreSuBDMM15SN_2_FD_187567 | JGI IMG/M metagenome (GOLD analysis project Ga0209550, IMG submission 187567) | Freshwater lake microbial communities from Lake Michigan, USA - Su13.BD.MM15.SN (SPAdes) (version 5) | ecosystem: Environmental > Aquatic > Freshwater > Lake | place: Lake Michigan... | reverse complement strand
CACGCTGCAAGACGATATTAAAAAGCTGCAACGTGATCGCGATGTCTATTGCTTGTTTGCACCAGATGAGCGCGAGCTTTACCCCGAACCGCAAAACTATCGTGTGCAACCCCCTCAAGAACTGGGTGACATTCTTGAAGGTGAACACCGCCCCGGATTTTTTGGTGGCGTGAGTACGGTGGTGTTAAAGCTTTTTTCTTGTGTGCAGCCAGGCGTAGCGGTGTTTGGCAAAAAGGATTACCAACAACTGATGGTCATCCGCAATATGTGTCGCCAGTTTCAGTTGCCCGTCGAGATTTTGGCGCACGAAACAGTGCGGGCTGAAGATGGTTTAGCCCTGTCGTCGCGCAATGTCTATTTGCAGCCGCACGAGCGTGCTGAGGCACCGCAGCTCTATGCTGCTTTGCAGCTTGTGCAACAGAGACTAAGGGCAGGTGAGCTCGATACCAACAAGCTTGGAAACGAAGCTGCTAACGCACTGCAGAGTCGCGGTTGGCAAGTTGACTATATTGCTGTTCGTCGCCAACGCGATCTCAACAAGCCAACGCCGCAAGACCTTGCGACGGCTGAGCCGTTAGTCGTGTTGGCTGCGGCTAAATTAGGCGCAACCCGCCTGATCGATAACCTCGAACTCTGAGCATTGCTGTCACAACCTAGGGTTAATCCGCCTGTCAGATTTGACAGCTAGTCTTGCTTGGTCAGGCGTGACAGACTGCACTTCGTGTTGACACGGAGGCAGTATGAAATATTCAGAGAACAGAGCAGGCGCGGGCTGGAAAGTGCTCACCGCGCGCGAGCGCGATGTCATACATCCCGTCGCCGAGGGCAAGTCAAACAAGTTAATCGCCAGTGAATTAGGGATCTCGATGCGCACTGTCGAGGCGCACCGCGCGCGTATCTTTCACAAGATGGGGGTACGTAACGCGGTGCAGCTGGCTCGAACGGTTTGCATTAGCCCCGAGCCACTTCATTCGGCTGAGTCGAATTCAACTTCGGGTTCAACACACACCAACGACCTGGGCTGGATCGCCGATCAGGCCGATTAGCGCTTTTGCAAGGCTAGCCCAGGGCTCTTCAAACAGCGATTATGGGCAGTTTGGTGCTGGTTTACCTTTTAATTCATCAATTGAATCAAGATCAGGTTGGCGCGCAAGGTTGTAGGTGAGGTTCGCTGCGCTGCCGTTCATCGAGATGAGTCGCAGCACATCTCCCGAGGTCATCGCAAGCTCGGCGCGTACATTGCCCTGGCCGTTGAGCAATACCACGCGAGGCACGGCCTGCGCCGAGGCTCGCCAGCAGCCTTGCTCGGTTTGTACGTTGCTATTTTTGCTGTTTTGTTCGAGGTATGTGGCGCGCGCGCGCCAGCGTCCATTGGGCGCCAGGGTAATCGTCACGCGTTGGGCTGAGCATTTCATTTCTGGATGAAAACACGGCAGGGTGCCCGCGAAGCTTTGTGGCTCGGGGATCAGCGTGGCCTGCACACTTTCGGTTGGGGCGGCTGCCGAGCTTGCTGTTGTGTCAGCAGCGGCGGCTACGACTGTGTTGGCAGTGCTGGGCTGCTGCAGGCCGATTTGGATCTGGCTTGGCGCACGCAAGGTTTGGTTGTTATAGATGCCATCGCCTTGGGCAATTGCGTCGGTAGTGGTGCTGGCCGGCGGCGGGTTGTAGTAGCCCGCTTGCTGCATTTGCGCACAGCCAACCAGCCCGACTGCTAACAGAGCGAGCAGGTGAGGCCGAAATTTTAAGGCGTGCTGGGCGAGTTGCTCTGTGCTTCCAAACATAATCGAGACTTCCTAATTCAAGACACTTCAAGGATTCTATGCATTCTACGCATTTGGCACCGTCCATGCACAGTAACTTCGCACTAAGTCACTATATTTTCCACCGTCCATGCGCAGTCACTTCGCACTAAAGCGCGATGTTTGAAAAATTGACGACGGCCTTGGTGGTTGGGCTTCCCCTTGGGGCGCTCGGTGCGTGGGTTTTGGTGCTCGCGGCGCGCGTGCTGTCCGAGCATATAGTGGCGAACTATGCGGCGATCGACCTGCCCGCTCTAAGTTTGGCTCAGCGCCATCCTAATCATAAGTTTTATTTAGATCTGGTCTTGGCGGTTAGCGTGTGTCTAACGGCCGTGCTCTCGGTGCTGAATTGGGGCCTGACCTGGCACGCGTTGGCTGCGGCACTGTATTGCGCGACGGTGCAGGTGTTAGCGCGCATTGATGCACAGACTCGCCTTTTACCGGATGCGTTGACCCTTCCTTTATTGTGGGCTGGCTTGCTGTTTCACTGGTTAGGCGGGTGGGTGAGCGTAGAGGATGCGGTGGCAGGTGCCGCTGTCGGTTATGGCGTGTTGTGGCTGATTTGGGGCGTGCATCGGGGCTGCAGTGGCCGCGATGGCATTGGGTTTGGGGATTTGAAGCTGGCGGCGGCCAACGGAGCCTGGCTGGGTGCCGAAGCCCTGCCATGGGCGTTATTGGCAGCCTCGCTTGTGGCCTGCGTAGCGGCCCTAGTTGCCCGACTCAGGGGGCGCTTAAAGCGCTTTGAGGCGGTGGCGTTTGGCCCCTATTTGTCGATGGGGGGTGTCGTCGTGCTATTTTGTACGCAAAGTCGCTTGTCATTTTTTTCATTTGACTCTTTGACGGCCCTGTTAATAAGGTAAATATGCAGATATCGAAGTTTAAGTTGGGCCTGACCGGCGGGATTGGTTCGGGTAAAACACAGGTGGCTAACTTGCTGGCCGGTTGGGGGGCATCGGTGATCGATACCGATCTGATTGCCCACAGCTTGACGGCCCCGGCGGGCCAAGCCATCGAACCCATTCGACAGATGTTTGGCGCTGAAGTGCTAGAGCCCTCTGGCGCACTCAACCGTGCCCGTATGCGCGAATTAGTGTTCGCTGACCCAGCGCGACGGGTTGAGCTTGAGGCGATTTTGCACCCCCTGATCGCGCAGGCGGTGCGCCAAGAGGCAGAGCAAGCGCAGGGCCTCTACGTCGTATTTGTAGTGCCCTTATTGGTTGAGTCGGGCCGCTGGCGCCAGCAAATCGACCGCTTGTGCGTGGTAGATTGCGATCAGTTGACTCAAATTGAACGGGTGCAGTCTCGAAGCGGTCTCGAGCTGGCCACGATTCAAAAAATTCTGGCCGCTCAGGCAACCCGCGAGCAACGATTGGCTGTGGCAGACGATGTGATTGACAACTCAAAGGCGGTTACCATGAGCGACCTTGAGAAACAAGTATTGGTGTTGCACCAAGGCTGGTGTAATCTTGCACAAGTTGCGTTAAAACGCGTACCCTAACTGGGCGAAAATTCGCCTAAATAGATGCAAATATTGTGATTTTGTTTGAATATCCTTTCAATGAACGCGTTCGGGCGCTGCTGCGCCTTGAGTCGTTATTTGATCGCATGATATTTTTTGCAGGCTTGAGTGATGCCCGTCAGCATCAGGTGGCGCTATCGGCGTTGTTTGACTTGTTAGACGCCACCGAGCGTACAGACATTAAAGGTAGCGTTTTACAAGACCTTGAACGCCAGCGCATGGTGCTGGTTGGTTTAAAAGATCACCCCGGCGTGGATACAAAAACGCTCACAAGCATGTTGGCAGAAATTGAAAAAGCGACGGCGAACCTCAATGCCAGTGGTCGTACGGGTCAAACGCTGCGCGAGAACGAATGGCTGACCAGCTTGCGCGGTCGCCTTGTGGTGCCGGGTGGTGGCACTCAGGTAGACATGCCGTCGTTTCATTCCTGGCAAAGTTTGCCTGATGGGCGGCGCCAAGCCGACTTGCAACGCTGGATCTCAACCTTGATGCCAGTACAGATCGGAATTTCTATCGTCTTGCGACTGCTGCGCGAATCGGGCGAGGCGGTCAAGGCGGTGGCGCCTCAAGGGGCTTATCAGCAAATGTTAGCGGGTAAAACGTATCAACTTTTGCGGGTCTGGATCGACGACGCTGCCGGTGTGTTTCCTGAAATTAGTGCCAATAAGTATATGGTCTGGATCCGTTACTCGGCTCAGCACGGTGATCAGCGGCCACAGGCTGTGGCACAAGATGTCGCCTTCAAAATGACCCTTTGCGCCCTGTAGGGTCGCCTGGAAACTCCAATGCTTGAACGTTTGTCAAGGCGCCCTTTAAGCAGGTCGCCGCTCGTTTGGATAAGTTGTGTACTCTCGGTGGCGCTCGCAGTCTGGTGGTGGATGCCTGCAACTGTTCCGACCGCCAAGAAGGGGCCTCCGGCTGGCTTCGTGCCGTCCGTGCCAGTTAAAACCGACGTTGCTAAGGTTCAAGACTTAGATATTTATTTACGTGGTCTTGGCACAGTGACGGCTTTCAATACTGTCACGGTGCGCAGCCGCGTGCAGGGTGAGTTGATCGAGGTCTTGTTCAAAGAGGGCGAACAAGTCAAAGAAGATCAGTTGCTCGCCAAGATCGACCCTCGCTCGTTTGAGGTGGCTCTTGAGCAGGCGCTCGGCCAACAACAACAAAACGAATCGCAATATCAAAACGCCAAGCGTGATTTACAGCGCTATCAAACTTTACGTAAGCAGGATTCGATTGCACCGCAAATGCTCGACACCCAATTGGCATTGGTCAGCAAGTTTGAAGGCCAAATTAAAAGCGATCTGGCTGCAGTCAACAGTGCGCGGCTGCAGCTCGATTACACCCGCATCACAGCACCAATTGCGGGTCGGCTAGGCCTGCGGCGAGTCGATGCAGGCAATTTGATTAACGCCAACGACCCAATGGGCTTGGTGGTGATCATGCAGACGCAGCCGATAACCGTGTTGTTTACACTGGCCGAAAACGATTTGCCTGCCGTGCGCGGGCCTTTGCTTGCCGGAAAAACTCTTGCTGTCGAGGCCTACGACCGCTCCGATCAAGTGCGTCTGGCTCAAGGCGAGTTAACGACGATCGATAATCAAATCGATGTCTCGACGGGTACGGTCAAACTCAAGGCGCGCTTTAGTAATGAAACCGATGCCTTGTTTCCCAACCAGTTTGTGAACGTGCGGATGAGGGTCAACACCATAAAGGACGCGTTGACGATTCCGGCGGGGGCCTTGCAGCAGGGCAATCAGGGTGCCTTTGTCTATGTGATTTTGCCCGACGATACCGTGGCGTTACGCATGGTAAAAACAGGTGCACGTAGCGGCGATCGTGTGGCGATCCTCGAAGGCGTGCAAGCCGATGAGCGCGTCGTACTTGAAGGCACCGATCGTTTACGCGCAGGCGCAAAAGTGCGTGTGGTGGGCAGCCCCGACACTGCCGGCAACCGCGCGCCCGCAGCAGGCGGGCGCAACGCGGGGGGCGTACCAAATAATAATAGTGCCGGTCGGCCAGGCGCGACGACGGCGCCGCCTCGCCCGTGAACCTGTCGCGGCCGTTCATTGTTCGGCCTGTTGCCACCACGCTTGCTATGGTGGCGTTGTTTTTGTCTGGGCTGATTGCCTACCGCTGGCTACCGGTCTCGTCCTTGCCCGAAGTCGATTACCCCACCATTCAAGCGACCACCTTCTACCCTGGCGCCAGCCCTGATGTCATGGCCGCGCTTGTGACCTCGCCGCTCGAACGACAGTTTGGGCAAATGCCGGGGTTAAGGCAGATGTCGTCTAGTAGCGCGTCAGGCACGTCTGTGATCACGCTGCAATTCGCCTTGTCATTGCCCCTCGATGTCGCCGAACAACAGGTGCAGGCTGCGATCAACGCTGCGAGTAATTTATTGCCACGCGAATTACCGGCGCCGCCCGTCTATAACAAAGTCAATCCGGCAGACGCCGCAGTACTGACCTTAGCAGTGACTTCGCCCACCGTGCCTTTGCCTCAAATCCGCGATTTGGTCGACACCCGCATGGCGCAGAAGATCGCCCAGGTGGCTGGCGTGGGCTTGGTGACCGTAGCGGGTGGGCAGCGGCCTTCAATGCGCATACAAGCCAATCCGCAGGCGTTGGCCGCGTACGGTTTGACCTTGGCAGACGTGCGCGCGGCGATCGTGGGCGCCAATGTTAATCAGCCTAAAGGGACCTTGGATGGCACGGTGCGCTCGACCACCATCAATGCCAATGATCAGCTTAAAAATCCACTTGAGTATATGAACTTGGTGGTGTCCTACAACAACGGCGCACCACTACGGCTCTCGGACGTTGCCACCGCTGTGACCGAGGCTGAAGATTCGCGCCTGGCCGCCTGGGCTGGCACCGAGCCCGCCATTTTGCTCAATGTACAGCGCCAACCCGGCGCCAACGTGATCGAGGTCGTCGATCGCATACAAAAACTCTTGCCTCAGTTACGTGTCGCGTTACCGGCCAACCTCGACGTTAAGGTGATGTCGGATCGCACCCAAACGATTCGCGAGTCTGTGCGTGACGTACAGAACGAACTGTTGCTGGCGATCGGCTTGGTGGTATTGGTGACCTTCGTGTTTTTGCGTACGTTGACTGCGACCTTAATCCCCAGCATTGTCGTACCGCTTTCTTTAGTGGGTACTTTTGGCGTGATGTACCTGATGGGCTTTAGCATCAATAACTTGACCTTAATGGCCTTGACGATTGCCACGGGCTTTGTGGTCGATGATGCGATTGTGATGATTGAAAACATCGCGCGCTACCTTGAGCGCGGCGACACGCCGATGCAAGCGGCTCTTAAAGGCGCTGCGCAAATTGGGTTTACGCTTGTCTCGCTGACGGTGTCTTTGATTGCAGTGCTGATCCCTTTGCTCTTCATGACTGAGGTGGTAGGACGACTCTTCAGAGAGTTTGCAATCACGCTGGCAGTCGCGATATTGCTGTCGCTGCTGATCTCGCTCACATTGACCCCAATGATGTGCGCACGTTTCTTGCGCGTGGGAGATCAGCAAAGTGGTGGTTCCGTGGCGCGCTACCTCAGCCAAAAAATTGACGTCATGATCGCAAGCTATGGACGACTATTACAGGTTGTACTGAATCATCAAACGCTCACGTTATTCGTCGCACTCGGTACATTTTTATTAACGGCAGCGCTTTATCTAGCGATTCCAAAAGGATTTTTTCCGGTGCAGGATACGGGGCTGATCCAAATTGTGACGCAGGCGCCGCAAAATCTTTCGTTTGCAGCGATGGCGCAGCGTCAGCAAGAGGCCGTCAAAATACTTCTTGAAGATCCTGCCATTGCCACAGTCGCGTCGTTTGTGGGTGTGGATGCCGTGAATGAGACCGTGAATACGGGTCGGCTGCAGGTGTCCTTGCGCCCCCACAGTCAAAGAGACGATCAGGCCTCTGTGATTATTGAGCGTTTGCAAAAGCGCTTGAGTGCGCTCGCGGGCTTACAGTTTTATTTGCAACCCGTGCAGGACTTAACCGTTGAAGATCGTGTGAGCCGAACGCAATATCAACTGACGCTTGAAAGCGTCGACCCAGCCTTGCTCGCCCATTGGGTGCCTATGCTGGTTGATCACTTACGCAAGCAGAAGCCTCTCATTGATGTCATTGATGATATGCAAAACGAGGGGCTCAATACGTCTATTCAAATCGATCGCGATGCGGCGGCACGCGTGGGCGTCTCTGTCGCAGCGATTGATGACGCGTTATACGATGCGTTTGGACAGCGACAAATCTCAACCATCTTTACCCAGTCAAACCAATATCGTGTGGTGCTTGAGACTGCGCCGCAGTTTCGTCGCGATCCGTCCGCCATTGGATCCGTTTATGTCAAAACGACCGATGGTAAGCCGATTGCCCTGACGAGTTTAGTGACGGTGACCGAAGGGCGCTCTGCGTTGGTGCTCAATCGACTTGATCAGTTTCCGTCGGTGACGATTTCTTTTAATTTAGCGCGCGGGGCCTCGTTGTCTGAGGCCGTGGCCGCGGTGAGCCAGTCGCAGCAAGAGATCGGAATGCCATTGGGTATTCAGGCGCGGTTTCAGGGGGCCGCGCGTGCGTTTGAGGCCTCAATCTCAAGCACGCTATTTTTGATTTTGGCCGCTGTCATCACGATGTACATCGTACTGGGTGTTTTGTACGAGAGCTTTATTCACCCGGTGACGATTTTATCGACCTTACCGTCGGCCGCGATTGGTGCCTTGCTAGCGCTGACGCTGACGGGACGCGATCTGGATATGATCGGAATTATCGGGATCATTTTATTGATCGGTATCGTGAAAAAAAATGCGATCATGATGATTGACTTTGCGCTTGAGGCTGAGCGTAAGCACAAGCTGTCGGCGCGCGAAGCGATTGAACAAGCTGCGCTCTTACGGTTTCGCCCCATCTTGATGACAACCTTGGCAGCGTTATTTGGTGCCGTGCCTTTAATGCTCTCAGCCGGCACCGGCGCCGAGCTTCGACAGCCGCTTGGGCTGGTGATGGTGGGTGGACTGCTTGTGAGCCAGGTGTTGACGCTGTTCACCACGCCCGTCATCTACTTGTTCTTTGATCGGCTCTTTGTCGGTCGTCGCACCGCTGCCAGTGCAAGCGATCGCGCATCATGAGCATGTCTGGGCTCTTTATCGTACGCCCTGTTGCCACAATATTGATTTGGCTTGGAGTGGTCTTGGCGGGTTGGCTGGCGCATAGTCTGCTGCCGATTGCACCCTTGCCGCAGATCGAGTTTCCGGTGATCGGTGTGCGTGCGCAGATGCCTGGCGCAAGCCCTGAAGTGATGGCGGCAACCGTGGCAACGCCCCTTGAGCGCTCACTCGGTACGATTGCTGGGGTCTCTGAAATGACGTCGCGCAGTACCACGGGTCAAACGCGAATTACCTTGCAGTTCGATTTGAGTCGCGATATCAACAGCGCAGCGACTGATGTGCAAGGCGCAATCAATGCCGCGCGCGCGATGATGCCGAGCGGCTTGCGCAGCAATCCGTCATACAACAAGGCGAATCCAGCTTCTGCACCGATCATCACGCTGGCCTTGACCTCTGACTCTTTGTCGCAGGGGCAGCTCTATGACATTGCCTCGACGACGGTGCAGCAAAAGCTTTCGCAAGTTGAGGGTGTGGGCGAAGTGCAGATTGGCGGAAGTACTTTGCCGGCAGTACGCATCGATTTAGATCCCGATGCGCTGGCGCAGGCGGGCGTGTCGCTTGATACCGTACGCACAGCGATTGCCACGGCAAACTCTACCCGACCCAAAGGGGTGCTAGAAAATGAAATGTATCGCTGGCAGATTACCGCCAACGATCAACTTTGGAAGGCCGCAGAGTATCGACCCCTGATTGTGGCTTGGCGCAAGGGTGCACCCGTGCGCTTGTCAGAGATCGCGCAGGTTGAAGATTCAGTTGAGGATACTTTCAATATTGGGTATTTCAATTCTAAGCAAGCAGTCTTGGTCTTGGTACGCAGCCAGGCAAAGGCCAATATCATTCAAACGGTGGATCAGATTCGGGCAGATTTGCCTCTGTTGCGCGCCATGTTGCCAGCCGATGTGACGGTATCGGTTGCGCAAGACCGCACCCCGAGTATTAGAGCCTCTGTGCTTGAGGCCGAAAAAACCTTGTTGATTGCCATCGGTCTGGTGATGATGGTGGTCTTGGTGTTCTTGCGTAATTTACGCGCCGCCTTTATCCCGACGATTGCGGTGCCTGTTTCGCTGATCGGCACCTTTGGCGTGATGTACTTGTGCGGCTACTCTTTAAACACCATGTCGCTGATGGCGCTGATTGTGGCAACAGGGTTTGTGGTTGATGACGCGATTGTTGTAGTTGAAAATATTATGCGGCACGTCGAGCGCGGTGAGTCGATTCAACGGGCGGCTTTGCGCGGTACTAAAGAGGTAGGTTTTACGGTCTTGTCGATGAGCATCTCGTTGATTGCAGTCTTTATCCCGATCTTGTTGATGGGCGGATTGCCAGGCCGGTTGTTTCGTGAGTTTGCGGTGACCTTATCGGCGGCAATATTGATTTCAATGTTCGTGTCGTTAACGCTTACCCCGATGATGGCGGCGCACTTGCTCAAGCGACCTGCCAAAGACACAACCGCGAACCGACGACCCAATATTCTGTCGCGTGGCATTCAAGCGGTTATTGACTTAACGGTGACTGGCTACGGACGATCCTTGCATTGGGCCTTACGTCACGGTCGTTTAATGATGTTGCTGCTGGCGGCAACGGTCGGTTTAAATTTTTATTTGTATGGCGTTGTACCAAAAGGTTTTTTTCCACAGCAAGATACCGGCATGATGTTGGGTTTTTTTTCAACGGATGACGGTACCTCGTTTGAGTCGATGAAGCCCAAGTTAGATCGTTTCAGACAGGTGCTGTTGCGCGACCCCGCAATCAGTACGGTGACGGCCTACGCCAGCGGACGGGGCGGCAGCAATAGTAGTTTTCTGGCCGTGCAGCTTAAGCCTTTTGCTGAGCGAAAAATTTCAGTCAGAGACGTCATCTCACGGCTACGGCCTCAACTTGCGGGGATCCCGGGCGCGCGTTTATTTTTGATGGCGCAACAAGACATCAGGATTGGCGGTCGGCAAAGCAGCTCGGCGTTTCAATATACGTTGATGGCCACCGAGCTGGCTGACTTAAAAGACTGGATGCCCAAGGTACAGCAAGCACTTGCGAGCTTGCCCGAGTTGATCGACGTGGACACCGACGTTGAAGACCGAGGCCGACAAGTCTCGTTGCAGATTGATCGCGATGCGGCGCAACGCTTGGGCGTGCCGATGGCGAGTATCTCTGCAGTATTAAATAACTCTTTTAGTCAGCGACAAATTTCAATCATGTATGGCGAGCGTAATCAATACAGGGTGGTGATGGGGGTGGCGCCACGGCACGCGCAAGATCCTGAGTCGTTACGTGACGTGTATGTCTTAAGTCAAACCGGCCAGCGGGTGCCCTTAATGGCTGTGGCAAAGTTTGAGATCAACAATGCGCCGTTAAGTGTGCGACATCAAGGCTTGTCGGCGGCCGATACGATTTCGTTTGACGTGGCGCCGGGGGTGTCGCTGGGCCAGGCCAATGCCGCGATTGACCAAGCGATTGCGGGCATTAATCTGCCAAGCGATAAAATTCAGGCGGGGTTTCAGGGCACAGCAAAGGCTTTGCAGAGCGCTTTGGCCAATCAACCCTGGCTAATCCTTGGGGCGCTTGTCACCATGTACATCATTTTAGGCATCCTCTACGAGAGCACGATTCATCCGCTGACGATTTTATCGACTCTACCCTCGGCGGGGGTCGGGGCGTTACTAGCGTTGCTGTTGATGAAAACTGAGTTCACCTTAATCGCCTTGATTGGTGTTTTTTTGTTAATCGGGATTGTTAAAAAGAACGCGATCATGATGGTGGATTTTGCGATTGAGGCACAGCGTAAACTGGGCTTACCGCCCAAAGAAGCGATCCATCAAGCCTGTATGACACGCTTTAGACCGATCTTGATGACAACGTGTGCTGCCATTTTTGGTGCCATGCCTTTGGTCTTTGCGTCGGGCGCTGGGGTTGAAATGCGCCAGCCGTTGGGTATCACGATCTTGGGTGGCCTGTTGGTGAGCCAATTGCTGACCTTGTACACCACGCCTGTGGTTTACTTGTACCTTGATCGATTTCGGCTATGGCTGTTAACCAAGCCCTGGTCTGGCGCAAAACCTGTCGTGTTGCCTAAGGGCGCTTAAAGATGATTGACCGCTCTCGCACGTGCAAGGCCTGGTATGTATTGCGCGTGCTGCGTGCCGCGTTGTTGCTTGGCGCGCTCAGCCAATTGGCGTCTTGCACGGTGGGCCCTGATTACGTGCGCCCCCTGGTAGATGTTGGCGTGCAATTTAAAGAGACGCCTGGCTGGAAGCCAGCCCAGCCGCAGCTTGCCGATGCACCTGGTGGCGCCTGGTGGCAGATGTATAACGATGCCACGCTCAATCAGCTCATGCAAGAGCTCAATGTCGCCAACCAAAATATTGCCCAAGCCGAGGCACGCTTCAGGCAGGCAGTAGCCTTGACGCAGGGCGCGCGCGCGCCCTTGTTGCCCACCGTGTCGGCCACGGGCGGTGCCACGCGTGCGGGGGGCTCGGCCACCGGCCCAGGCGGGGTGGTTAACAGCACCTCGATTAGCACCTATAGTGCCAATGCGCTGGCGAGCTGGCAAATCGATATCTGGGGCAGTGTGCGCCGCAATATTGAATCGACTGACGCGACCGAGCTAGCGCTTGCGGCCGAGGTCACTGGGGCGAGGTTGACTGCGCAAACTACGATGAGCCTCGCCTACACACAGGTGCGCGTGTTAGACGAGCAAAAGCGGCTGCTCCAGGCAACGGTGGCGTCTTACGGGCGTGCGTTGAAACTCACTGAAAATCGTTATAACGCTGGGATTTCAGGTCAGGCCGACGTGGCGGTGGCCCGTACGCAACTCGAAAGCACCCGCGCCCAGTTGATTGATCTTGAGCAGCAAAGGGCCATCGCTGAAAATGCAGTTGCCGTGTTGCTGGGTCGTGCGCCCTCAAACTTTTCGATAGCAGTGCAACCTGTGTCACTGATGCCGCCTAAGGTTCCGGCTGGTTTGCCCTCTGAATTGCTTGAGCGTCGTCCTGATATTTCGGCGGCCGAGCGACGAGTTGCTTCAGCGAACGCCTTGATCGGTGTTGCCACGGCGGCGTGGTTTCCAAGCCTGACGTTAAACGCCAATACGGGTTTTCGTAGCAATGACTTTACGCAATGGTTTAGTGCACCTGCTCAGTTCTGGTCGCTAGGCCCTCAATTGGCTGCCTTGATTTTTGACGGGGGTGCGCGGCAAGCGCAGATTTCGCAGGCGCGGGCGCAGTTTGATGTGCAGACAGCGATCTACCGCCAAACCGTTTTAAATGCTTTGCAAGAAGTTGAAAACGCCATGATTCAGATGCGCGTGTTTGAACAAGAAGATGCGGTGCAACGCTTGGCGGTTGAGGCCGCTCGCTTGTCGCTCAGGCTGGCTCGCAATCAATATGATCAAGGCTTGATTGATTATCTGAGTGTGGCGGTGCTTGAAGCAACCGCCTTGAACAACGAACGCACTTACATTACCTTGGTCGGCAATCGCTTTGCTGCAAGTCTGCGCCTCATCGCGGCGCTTGGCGGTGGCTGGTCGACGCAAGAACTTAGGCGCGTCGACGACTCAGGTAACCCAAGCGCGAATCCCAGCAAAACCGTGCCCACCAACCGACCTGACTAGGTCAAGGGTCTCGGCCGATTGGCCACCTAGCGCGTAGACCGGCAGCCCGGCCTGCGCATTGAGTTTGGCAAAGCTCGCCCACCCCATGCCGGGTACACCCGGATGCGAGGGTGTGGGTAAAACGGGGCCTAGCACGGCAAAATCGGCATTGAGTGCCCGCGCGTGCACGAGTTCTGCAAGGTTGTGTGTTGAAACCCCTAGCAGCGCGCCAACGGCCAGATCGGGGCGCGTCGATAGACTGGCGGCATCGCCAGCGCGCAGATGCACGCCATCTGCGAGTGCCCACCACTCGGCTGGATGGGTACTATTGACCAGCACGCGAGCTCCTGCAGCGTGGCAGCGAGCGATGACGGTGACGAGTGCTTGCTGTAAATCTGGGGCTGAAACGCCGCCGGGCCAATTGGGCTCGCGCCACTGCAATAAACGCAAGCCTGCGGCTAAATTTTTGTCTAAGCGTTGTAAAAAACTTGCAAGATGTTCGGGTGCTCCAACCGCTGAGATCGCATAGACCGCAGGCAACTGCAGCCAGCGTAGCGGCGGGTAGGTTGCAGGGAGTAATTGCGGTTGCTCGTGTGCGTAACGCAAATCGACCCAACGCAACTCTTGTCCTTCGAGCCCCTTGGGTTCGCCGCGCCAGCCAGTCACCCGACAAAAGGCGAGCCGTACGGTTGTGGTGGGGTACGCGTGCACGTAGGTGACCCAGGGTGCTGAGGTGGTGACCTCAATGCCAAGCTCTTCGTGAAGCTCGCGCGCAAGTGCCTGCAAAACGCTTTCACCGGGCTCGAGCTTGCCGCCCGGCAGCTCCCACCAACCGGGCCAAGGCTTGTCTGCAGGCCGATTGCCTAAGAGCACTGTGCCATCGGGGCGTAGCAGCACCCCAACCGCGACATCAATGATTTTGTCAGGCATAGCGCGCAGACCAGTCGCGCGCAAAATGCCAGGCGACGCGACCCGAGCGTGAGCCGCGTTCAAGCGCCCACTGCAAGGCCTCGGTACGTGCTTCGGCGATGCTGGCCTCTGAGCAGCCTAGGGTGCGTAACCAGTGCGAGACGATATCCAGATAATCGTCTTGTTTGAAGGGATAGAACGACAGCCAAAGACCAAAGCGCTCAGACAGCGAAATCTTTTCTTCAACGGTTTCGCCCGGGTGGACTTCGCCGTCGGCTTGGTGCTTAGCCTGTAAGTTTTCGCTCATGTACTCGGGCATCAGATGGCGGCGGTTTGAGGTGGCATAGATCAGCACATTGGTCCCGGCCGAGGCGGCCGAGCCATCTAGCACCGATTTCAATGCCTTATAGCCTGACTCGCCCTCTTCAAAGGATAAATCATCGCAAAAGACAATGAATTTTTCGGGGCGCTCAGCCACCAGGTCGACGATGTCTGCCAAATCGGCTAGATCGCTTTTGTCGACTTCGATGAGCCGCAAGCCCTTTGTGCCGTAGCTGGCCAACATGGCCTTGACTAGCGAGCTTTTGCCGGTGCCGCGCGCACCCGTCATGAGTACATTGTTGGCTGGTTTGCCTTCAATAAAGTGACGGGTATTGCGATCGATGATGTCGCGTTGTCTTTCGATGTGTTGCAGGTCACTGGTATTGATGAGAGACACGTGAGTGATCGCATCAAGCCAGCCGTGCGAGGCGCCCCGTTTGCGCCAACGAAAGGCAAGTGCCTTCCAGTCGGTGGGTGGGGGTGTGGGTGGCAGCCAGGCTTCAAGTTGTGCCAGCACGCGCAAGGCGCGTGACAATAGCTCAGTTGTTTCTGGGCCGTTTGATAAATTAATGTTGCTCATTAGGATCTGTAATCTGCGTTGATGCTGACATACTCGTGCGAAAAGTCGCAGGTGTAAACGGTTTGCGCGATCGCACCGCGACCGAGCGCGATGCGAACCAAAATTTCAGGTTCTTTCATAATGCGTTGGCCGTCGGCTTCTTGGTAGTTAGGATTGCGCTCGCCCTTGTCGGCCACCAGCACATCTCCCAGCCATAACTTGACGCCACGTACATCCAAATCAAGGATGCCAGCGTAGCCAATCGCAGCGAGAATACGCCCCAAGTTTGGATCGCTGGCGAAGAAGGCGGTCTTAACCAAAGGTGAGTGTGCCACGGCGTAGGCCACCAGCAACGCTTCATCCACAGTATTGGCTTGTTCGACTTGAATCGTCATGAACTTGGTGGCGCCTTCAGCATCGCGTACGATTTTTTGTGCCAAATCAATTGCTGCAACGGATAAGGCAGCCTTCAGCGCGGCATAGTGCGGGTGCGCCACGCTGTCGACGAGTAGGCCGCTTTTTCCGGTTGCCATGACAATGAATGAATCATTCGTCGAGGTATCGCCATCTACTGTGATCCGGTTAAATGAGACATCGGCCAGTTCGCGCGCCAGTTGCGTCATGAGCGGCTGGGCAATACCGGCGTCGGTGGCCAAGTAGCTCAACATGGTGGCCATGTTGGGCCGGATCATGCCCGCGCCTTTACTGATACCGGTAATCGTGATGGTCTTGTCGCCGATGTTGACACGTTGCGAGTAAATTTTTGGCAAGGTGTCGGTGGTCATGATGCCATGCGCTGCTGACACCCAATTGCTTGCTGCTAAATTTTTAATCGCGCCAGGCAAGCCGACCTTGATGCGATCAACGGGTAAGGGTTCAAGAATCACGCCCGTTGAAAAGGGCAAAATCTGAGTGTTCTTCAAACCGAGTAAGCCGGCGAGCGCGTCGCAGGTCTCGTTGGCTGCTTTGAGGCCGGGTTCGCCGGTGCCCGCATTGGCGTTGCCGGTGTTGATCACCAACGCGCGAATGGCGTGTGCGCCAGCCAGATGCGCTTGACACACAAGCACTGGCGCCGCACAGAACCGATTGCGGGTGAACACGCCACCGACGCTAGTACCCTCGCTTAAGCGAAAGACGGTCAGGTCGCGGCGATCGGCTTTACGAATGCCGGCTTCAGTGACGCCGATTTCAATCCCGGCAACAGGGTAAACAGCGTCGTCAGACGGAATATGCAGATTAACGGCCATGGCGGATTAGGGATAAAAGGGTGGATGATGCATGATTATCGCTTTTTTTTAAAATGGGCAGCGGCCGCCAAGGCTATCAACGATTGGCGGGCTAAGCCAGAGGTGTGCGTGAGTCAGCTGGCGGCCTTCAGCCGCGACTTGTGCGTTTGGCGGTTGACCGATCTAGCTAGGCCAAGCACGTTATTTAGGCGAGCCACCTCAATCTAGCAAGCGCAACAATTTTTGCAAGAGCGGGCTGTCAGGCTGATTCAAATGCAGCACCAAGTCAAAGTGATTGGTGTCAGGCATATCGACGTATTCGCCTTTAAATCCTTTGGCTTTCCAGGTAGCAAGAAAATCTTGAGATTGTTGCTTGAAGGCTGCCGTTTCACTGCTGCCATAGCTCACGATGAGCGGCGGGCCGTTGTCGGGGATGTCAAAGAGCGGGCTGTTGCGCCGAGCGTCTTCGGGGCTCAGGTGCATCCATTCGTTGATGTGGGTGTTCACCAGCGGGGTGATGTCATATAGGCCGCTGAGCAGCACAGCACCAGCGAGCCCGCTTGCGTCAAAGCCATAGGCCTCTTGCCAGCCGCGAGCAAGCACCATGCCCCCTAGATGCCCACCGGCCGAACTGCCAGAAATGATCAGTTTTTGACCATCGCCATGGTAGTGTCCGATATTGCTTTGCACCCAAGCCATCGCCCGACGCGTCTGATCCACGATGTGGTCGAGTGTGACAGCCGGCGCCAGCGAGTAGTTCACGGCCACCACCGTCATTCCCGCTGCGGTCAGGGCGGGCGCCATAAAGCTTGAGTCGTCTTTAGAAAGTAGGCGCCAGTAGCCGCCATGCAGGTAGATAAAAACGGGCGCCCGTGCATTGCCTTGCGCAAAAAAAATATCCAAGGTTTCGTCCGGGTGCTCGCCGTAAGAGACGTTCAGTGCGCAGGGCAGGCTTGACCGGGCCTGAGCACTCAGCGCTGCATAGTCACGCAACATCGGTGCAATATCGGGCACGGTTGCCCGAGCGTTGTACTGCAGGTCTAAGTCTGCTTGCGCGGGCGTAGGTATTGCGCCGTTCATCGCTGTCATTTTGTGCTGTGCACCCTAAAAATTGGACTAAAGCGCTTATTTTGAGGGTAAAAGTTTGTCGTGGCAAAATAATTCTCACCTGCTACTATTTGACGCTAATCATTTCGTGCCCAGGAGGCCTCTCATGCGTCTGTTTAAAAACCTCGTTGTAGCGGCTTTGCTTTTGCCAGCCATTGCACTTGCACAAACCCCGATCAAGGTCGGTATTGCGAACGATTTGTCGGGTCCGTTTGCGGCACTGGGTGCCGAAGCGCGCGATGGCTTTAATCTTGCGATCAAGCAGCTTGGCAATAAGTTAGGCGGGCAGCCCGCTGAGTTTATTCAGACGGATATGGGTGGTAACCCAGATCAGGCGCGGCAGTTGGTCACCCGGTATATCCAGCGCGACAAAATCGATTTTTTCACAGGCCCGATTGGCTCAAACGTGGCGTTAGCGGTTGGCCCAGCGCTGTTCGCGGCCAAAGTCCCTTATCTCTCGAATAATCCCGGCCCTAGCCAGTTTGCTGGCGCGCAGTGTAACGACTACTGGTTTGGCGTGTCATACCAAAATGATGCCTTTCATGAGGCGGCAGGTAAAGTTGCAGCCGACCGTGGCTTTAAAAAAATGGTCATCTTGGCACCTGATTATCCGGCAGGCAAAGATGCCTTAAATGGCTTTAAGCGTGGCTACAAGCTTGCGCCAAACCAAGAGGTTTATACGAAATTAGGTCAGATTGATTACGCTGCAGAGCTCGCGCAAATTCGCGACGCCAAGCCAGATGCGATCTACATCTTCTTGCCAGGTGGGATGGGTATCAATTTTGTGAAGCAGTTTGTCTCGGCGGGCTTGAATAAAAGCGTGAAGCTTGTTGGCCCCGGGTTTTCAGCAGATGAAGACGTGATTCAGGCCGTGGGCGAACCCTTGATCGGGATGTTTAACACCGCGCAGTGGGCACACGACTTAGATAACGCGCAGAACAAAAAATTTGTCGAGGCGTTTCGTAAAGAATATAACAATCGCTACCCCGCTGTGTATGCTGCTCAAGCTTACGACACCATCATGGCGATTGATGCTGCAGTCAAGGCTACGGGTGGCAAAGTGGCCGATCGTGAGGCTGTGATTGCTGCTTTGAAAAAAGCTGACTTTTCATCGGTGCGCGGTCCATTTAAGTATGGCGTCAATAACTTTCCGATTCAGCCCCTGTATGTCCGGGTGGTCGAGAAGGGCGCGGATGGCCGCATCACCAATAAGTTAGTCGGTAAAGTGTTTGATTCGTACCAAGACGTTTACGTGGGCGAATGCAAAAAGTAAGTCGCTTGGCTCGGCAAAAGGTACCTCGATGAGCGGCACACTGATTGCCGAGCAATTGCTCAATGGCTTGCAGTTTGGCTTGATGCTGTTTTTGATTGCGGCAGGCCTGACGCTGGTGTTTGGGATTTTAGATATCTTGAACGTGGCGCATGGCTCGCTGTATATGGCGGGTGCCTATGTCGCCGCACAAACCATGCAAGTGACGGGCTCGTTTGTGGCTGCCGTGTTGATGGCGGCTGTCATCACAGGCTTGGTTGGCCTAGTCCTTGAGTTGCTGTTGGTGCGCAAGTTGGTGGTACGCGATCATCTGGCGCAAGTGCTTGGTACCTTCGCGGTGATTTTGATTGCGAATGACGTTGTCAAAATGATCTGGGGCCCAGCCCCTATCATGATGAATATGCCCTCTTCGCTCGCCGGGCCCGTGAGCCTGTTACCTGATTTTCTTTACCCCGCTTATCGCTTGCTGATTATTGCCGTGGGTTTGGCGGTGGCGCTTGGGTTGTATCTGTTTGTGACCCGAACACGCGCCGGTGTGTTGGTGCGCGCGGGTGCCTCGAATCGACAGATGGCAACTTTAATGGGTGTGCGCGTGCCTGTGCTATTTATGGGCGTGTTTGTATTGGGGGCGGTATTGGCCGCCTTGGCAGGTGCCCTGCTTGGGCCGATCACGGCCATCCAGGCAGGCATGGGCGAGCAAATCCTGATCTTAGTCTTGGTGTGTATTGTGATTGGGGGCATCGGTTCGATGCGCGGCGCATTTGTGGGCGCTTTGCTCGTAGGCTTTGTTGACACCGCCGGTCGGGCTTTTTTGCCCACTTTGCTCAAACTGTTTTTTTCTCCAGCGGTCGCCTCAAGTGTGGGCCCCACGCTCGCAGCGATTTCGATTTATATCTTGATGGCAGTGGTACTGGTGTTTAGGCCGGCAGGTTTGTTTCCGGCGCGCGGTTGATGACTAGACGCTCAAACCCCTCAGTTGCACGCAGCGACGGTACGCCCGCCGCGCCGCGTTGGATTACGGTTTGGTTGCCTCTCGGATGCTTGCTCTTGCTGGTGCTGTTTCCGTTGATTGCACCTTTGTTTGATCTTGGATTTTATGTTTCGTTTGTGCGGCGCGTATTGATCTACGCCTTGGCTGCCAGTAGTTTGAATTTTATTTTGGGTTATGGCGGCATGGTGGCGTTGGGTCATGCGGCTTTTTTTGGTGCCGGCGCCTACGTGGTGGCGATTTTATCTGCGCAGGGCTATAGCCAGGCGATCCTTGTTTGGCCCTTGGCGATGCTTGTCGCTGGAGTGTTGGCTTTTTTGATTGGTGCGATTTCGCTGCGTACCCGCGGTGTGTATTTCATCATGATCACGCTGGCCTTTGCGCAGATGGTCTTTTATCTCTTTATTTCGTTACGTCAGTATGGTGGCGAAGATGGCATCAACCTTTCGGCACCGTCTACCTTACCCACTTTGAACTTGAGCAACGATACGCAGTTTTATTATCTAGTCTTAGGTATCGTCGCCGCATCCCTGTGGCTGATGCACTGTATGGTGAACTCGCGGTTTGGGCGGGCCTTGCAAGGGATTCGCGAAAACGAAACGCGCATGCAAGCGTTGGGTTATCCGGTGTTGCAAATCAAGTTAGTGGCCTTTGTATTTGCTGGCGCGTTGGCAGGTTTGGCGGGTGCCTTGCTGGCCAACCATAATTTATTCGTGTCCCCAAGTTTGATGCACTGGACAGCCTCAGCGAACCTGATCATTATGGTGATTGTGGGTGGTATCGGTTTGCGTTTTGGCGGGGTGGTCGGTGCAGCAGTGATGTTGCTACTTGAAGAGTTTTTGCGGCTCTATACCGAGTATTGGCATTTGCCAATGGGTGTTTTGCTCTTGGTCATTGTGTTGTTCGCTCCACGCGGTGTGGCGGGTGTCTTTTTGCGGCGCACGACATGAACACGCGGTCTGAGATTTCGCCCACGCTTGTCGCGACTCAACTCTCTAAGCGCTACGGCGCTTTGCAGGCCTGCGATCAGGTTTCACTGTCTGTGTTTCCAGGCGAGATTCATGCGTTGATTGGGCCGAACGGTGCGGGTAAATCGACGTTGATCAATGTCTTGTCTGGTGCCGTAGCGGCTGATAGTGGCAGTCTGTTGATCAACGGACACGACGTGACGCGTGCTTCTGAGCAGCAACGTGTGGCCGCGGGTTTGTCGCGCTCGTATCAAATTACAAATATTTTTCAAACAAGCTCGGTGCTGGATAACTTGCTGTTGGCTGTGCAAGCGCAGCAGGGCACTCAGTTTAGTTTTTTGCGCTCACGCGCACGTGACACGGCTTTGCGCCAAGCTGCACAGGACTTAGCACACGAGTGTTCTATTGACATATCTTTATGGGATTTGCCTGCCGGCACGTTGCCGCATGGCGAGCAACGCAAGCTTGAGTTTGCGTTGGCGTGGGCCGCACGCCCTGCGGTCTTACTCTTGGATGAGCCCATGGCAGGCATGGGGCCTGATGAAACCTTGCGCCTGACCCAATTGATTGAGTCATTACGTGGCCGTGCAGCGATGCTTTTGGTTGAACACGATATGCAAGCTGTGTTTCGCCTGGCCGATCGTATTTCAGTGTTGGTGTATGGCCGCGTTATCGCGACCGGTACGCCAGAAGAGATTCGTGCCAATGATGCGGTACGGCAAGCCTATCTGGGCGACGAGGGCGCGCAATGAGTGCGCGGCTAGATGGTTGCGCTGGGGGTTGTTTAACGGCTTGTTCCCAAGAGGGTTACGTAGTGCACGACCTGCAGAAGAGCTGCGAGTTTCACGATGCGCAGGAGGCCTTACGATGCTAAGTATTAAAAATATTCAAAGCGGTTATGGCTTAAGCCAGGTGTTATTTGATGTGTCGTTTGAGATCGCTGCTGGCGA
>Ga0209550_10001656_pt1 | contig 21389 bp, 33 predicted proteins | sample LauGreSuBDMM15SN_2_FD_187567 | JGI IMG/M metagenome (GOLD analysis project Ga0209550, IMG submission 187567) | Freshwater lake microbial communities from Lake Michigan, USA - Su13.BD.MM15.SN (SPAdes) (version 5) | ecosystem: Environmental > Aquatic > Freshwater > Lake | place: Lake Michigan... | reverse complement strand
TTGAACTGGTCCCTGTAGAAGCATGCAACCCCTATCAATCTCTCGATTAGTTGTGCTTCGGACTCTTTAGCTAGTTCTATAACATCGTTAACTGTTTCAAACTCATCTCCTGATAAGTCGAATATAGTATCTATCAAAAATGCTCTCATTGGAAAGTGATTACAAGTGTGTTATCCGTAAGACTAATTGATTTAACAATCCTAGTCTCAATGATTTCAGCAGCTGCAACAATAGCAGTTTCTTCTTTAACCACTCTTTTACTTTCTCTCTTAGCAATGTTTTCCTTTCTTAAGGAAGGATGTAGCTTTGCTAGTATACACATCCTGTTTTTAATAGAATGTAATGATCTGTCAAGCTTCTCACTTAATGCAATAGCAGCTTCTGTTTGATTGCCACCTGCTAGCTTTAATGCTTCTTTAGCTAATAGCAACTCTTTCCTTGCCCATTTTGAATTTGTCATTTCTATCGGTTTTTGATTGTTAATTACTGATTTTGTGTTTAGATTGATCTCTAATAGATTGCATTGATAGTCTGTATGTTGCAACAGCATCTTTCAAAGAACCTCTATTTTTAGTCTCAACAAAGCTTTCGTAACAAAGACTTCCCATGTGAAATCCATGGTTTTCCACTTGTTTCAATTTGTCAGCATGTGATACATCTTCTGGTTTAATTGTTTTTTTCTTCATTTTCTAGTTGTTTTAATTGTCTAAGTGCTAATAAATATGTTTTATACTTATGCAACATGTCTAAAGTGACATCATTTTTTGGAATACCCAATCTTTTTTTAAAAAGTCTGTATATACAAACTGTTGTCAAAGATGTTTCTCTTTTTTTGCTTTTCTCTTTTATTTTTTTTATAAACTCAGGCTTATCTTTGTTTAAATGATACCAATTTTTTATATGTAAATTATGGTCTAGTCTTTTTTGTTCTTCAGACTTCTTAGGTTTTTCTAAAATGGGATTAAGCAATCTATATTCTTTTCTTTTCTTTTTCTGTATCTCTAACTGTTTTGGACCATGCGTTTTATACCTTTCTTTCTGTATTTTTCTTTTCTCATCTTCAGAAAGTGCAGCATATCTTCTTTTTCTAGCTTCTGAGAGTCTTTTTAATTGTTTAATCCAACATGTATATTTAGTTCTTCTCTTGTCAGGATTATCTTTTGTAGGTGCTTTTTCAGAATATACAATCCATCTAATACCACCACAATGAGGACATATCTTATCTGGAATATCTATTGTAGGCATAACTAAAAGATTTGAAAGCCATCACATTCTCTTAGGAAAGCAACCCATTCATTCAATCTTTCAACAGATGTGCTGTGAGAGGGTTCTGCAAACTTTCCTTTAGATGTAACAACAGCTGAATTAAGAATTGATCCTTGAGGATGTTTCTCATTAAGTTCTTTTGTTTCTTCTTCAGAAAGAAATGAACCATCATGTGTACACCACATACCAAGACACAAATAGATTGTTTCTTCGTATTCTAAAGGTTTAACCATATCTAATATTGCATCAGCAAGAATATTGCACTCTTGCTTTGTTTCTAACCCATGACCATCATTATATGACCAACCATCTGTAGATAGGCTTAGAGCATGTTTGTCTATTGCCATTTCTGATATTGCGTGGATAGGTCTCCATCCCCACATATTAGCTCTAAAATAACCACTATCATTTCTACCGTATACATCCATTCCCATAAAATAAGTATTAAATTGTTTTAAATAAAAAAGAAAAGCCCCAGCTGTTACACTGAGGCTTATTCTCCAACCAATAAACCATGCTAACCAAAATGTCTTATATCCTTACCATAAGCAACACTAACTCTGTATGTAAGAATCCATTCATTGTATGAAATTGGTTCTTGAGGATGAGTTGTCTTGAATGTAGGAATAAACTCTTCTTTTTGCTCATTGGTACGTATACCAATGGCTTCTTTGATAAATCTAATCATTTTAATTAATTAATAATGTGGGTTAAAATCATCATCACTCCAATCATCCTCATCTTCTTCATATTCATCAAAGGTGTCCATGCGCATTATTGTGCATTTACCTTCATATAACACTATTTCATCTGTATCATCGTCTATTTCAATCATGATGTTGAAATCATCATCTTGTATGATGCTATTCATATCCTTGATTTCAAGGTCTCTAAGACTATCAGACTGTGGACCATCATCTATCCAAGCAATTTGATCTTGTTGTGTCAATACAACATCATCATCTTCAATGTTTGGATTGCCTAATTCCATAATGTATGGCTTAACAGGATAGCCATTAGCATTGATGTATGCTTGTACATCTCTAATCCCTGATATTGAATACACATAAGGCTCTCCTTTAGTGTTCTTCTCAAAGAACATAAATTCATTCTGTCCCTCATCAGGGAAATAGTATTGAAATATAAGTTTTGCTTCTACGTACATAACTATTTGTTTTCAACGATTTCATACTTGATTTTCTTTGTATCAAGGATGTGACACACCCTATAATAATCGCTCTGTGTATACCAAATACTTTCGTTTGCCATTCTATGGTACATAATAGCATAATCATCCTTGTGAGGGCTTAGGATGCTTATATAGACATCTATATTAGGAACCATCCTTTCTACCACCTCATCAGGGAACATGTCTACAAAGTCCCTTAATTCCATTCCTATTGCAGAAGCTTTTCTCTTTGTCTCATAGAGATCAATTAATGAGTGATCTCTCTTTGTTTTAAATATGTAAGCCATTGGTTATTACTGTTTTGAGGTTAATATATAAGATAATACTAGCATTACTATAAAGAACAATGCTGCTATAATTTTTTCTTTGGTGGTCATGTATTAGTTTTTACAAATATAAAGAAAAAGCCCTATGTAATCAAACATAAGGCTTTTAGATTGAGGGTTTAGTCTAACAAACCCTCATAATCTGTTTCTTCTTTAAATGTTTCATTGATGATGTCTTGTTTCTCTCTATGAGAGTCAACAAATTCAATGACATCCTCTAAGCTGATGATTCCTTCGATGATGAGGTCCTCGATTCTAAGCATGGCTTTCTAGTTTTTATGGTTTATAAATAATTATCTCTTTGATCTAAAATTTGTATCAAAACACTCTGAGAACAAAAATCCCAATAGTGGATTGATTAATATAATACTAAATGCTACATAAGGCACAGATTGTGCCACTTCTCTGAATGATCCACCAAATATCCATGCTATAGATGGTATGATGGCAAATGCAATAACGAATGATAGTACATACAATAATACTAAGATTCCAAAACGTGCTAATTTTTCCATTTTCTTTCTAGTTTATATGATTTAATTAATAATGACGAGAATAAGTGAACCAGAGCCTTTTACAGCCCCAGTTCACCAAAATACATTAAGACAGCAATGGAAGAGCCCATGCAAGAAGCTCACGGGTTTCATCGTCATACCAATTATCTTCATCTTTAGAAAGATGAGCTAATTGATTTTCTATGTCCCATTTATCCTGTATAACGTGCAGATAACGCATACCAAAGTTAGAAAGTTTCTGTTGATATTCAGCCTTCTGAACATCATATTCTTGTTTGGTGCATTGAGTATTACCATAGTCTCTACTGTATGTATCAGTTTCTGTGTCATGTGTAATAACATTAGGACTCCAGTCATAATCATCAAACTCTGATTCAAAAGCATCACACTGTGAACATGATCCAAATGATCCTGTAACAAGTCCTTTCTTGCCTTGGTATTCTACAATAGAACCCCACGTACCTTGATAACTTCCAGCATACTTAGTGCCAATAACTACAGCACCTGCTGCTGATAAAGCTTGTTGATAGCTCATATAATTGATTTTAATTGGTTACAAAACAATTTCCCCTCTGCACTCAATAGTAATGAAGTGATTTAGCTTAGGCTAATTAAAGCACTGCACAATGTTCAAAACTATTGCTCACCCTTGGGAAGTGAGAATGGTGCATTAAAAACCCCCCAACATAGAAATGTCAGGGGTAAAATTAAAATACAGGTCAAAAACAACATTAAATTGTAAAGAGCTGACAAAGAGGTAGAACATTTCTGATACATCAGACAATATGAATGTTAACTATTATTCCTCAATAATCAGTCTTTACAAAGAAAAAGCTTATGAGATGACTATTAATGTGATATAATAGTGTTTAAGGCATTACACGTAGCCTCTCATAATATATTAACTAATCAAATATCCTTAATGTATGCCAACAATTAGTTATGTCAGCAATAGTGAATCTAACTCGATTGCTCTTAGATATAAACACTCTACCTAATAAAGGAGAATGTTCTTCTCTAAATCCATTAGCTAATAGATAATCAATTTTACTCTGTAGCATAACAATTGGTTTTTAGTTTCTGTTTCGACTCTCAATTAAGTCATCATCAGGCTAGACAATAGTCTAACGACAGAAAGAACTAAAGGACTATTGAAAGCCCTTTAGTTTCTTATATATCTTGAATGCTCTATTCCAATTGCTTGAGATAAATTCAGGAATTCTTGTATTCTTAGGACTATCACCATAAGCGTGATAACCTGACATAACTGTAGACCATTTAGCATGTAATGGTTTACCGTCTTCAAAATCTTTAATCCACACTATAGAAGAATTATAATCAATCCTTGAATCCTGACAAGCCTCTGCAATTCCACATAAGTCACCACATAACTCATGAGCAATTATTTCTTTAGTAATCTGTACTGTAAACATAACATTCTAGTTTAATTGGTTTAATAATATATTGTCCTCTGCATTCAGTTTGTAATATATATTTTATAGGAATCCATGAACTTATCTTTAGATTCTACCCTATGAAGCATGAACTTATCTTTACTTCTATATATTACAAACTGTCAGCCCTTGGAAAGCTGATTATGATGCATTACAATAAAAGAGCCCTTATTCAAGGCTCTTATAACTTTCATCAAGAGGTTCATCATCCCAACCACTAAGAGCATATAAATACTCTTGTCCATATACAATACTACTATCCATCATCACTAATTCTGAAAATACACTCTTATTAGTTCTAACATCACTAATAATCCCACTAGGATGAATAAACAATATCTGTACATCTATTTCTCTATCAGTAGTTCTTAATTTATCCATATCGTTGTTAGAGAAATCTCTTCCTTTGGCTACAATTATGTCCATGTTATGCTATATTATTGGTTTAAAAATGCATTTTTACTTAATGAATATATACACTTGTATGCATGTAGTGTACTCACAACACCTTCCATACACCTTGATAATCAATGAGTTACGTAAATAAAAGAGTAGAATAAAATGTATTTTACACATCCCACCCTACTCTTTCCCACCCTATATATAAAAAAACCTGGTATTAAACCAGGCTTTCAGGATTTGCTACTACAGTTGCTCTAACATTGCGCTCTTTGATGTCTGCAAGGTCTGCATCAAATCTTGCTTCATCAAGCAGTTGTTCTCTGGTTGCGTAGTTCAAGAAGGTTAGTCCTGCATCTTCGCTCTTTAGAAACACTTGGTGAACCTTCTTAGCATCCCAATCTGCAATAAAGTCATCATCTTCGTGCACTGTGAACACTTGGTCATCGTAGCGAAATCTGAAATAACTTTTACCTTTCCATCCTTCTGTTTCGCTGTCATAAGCAAACTTGCCTAACTTCTTACATTCTCTTTGTAGTGCGGTAATCTTTTTCATAATTGTTGTTGGCTTGTTTTTTAGTGTGGGGTCTATCCCAACCAAGCCAATCACAGGAGGGGTTGCAATTGGAAGTAACCTCCTCTCTCATCTACAAGGAAGGGGGGGGGTATTTAGAAAAAAAAATATTTTTGGTGGGTAATATCAATTACCCGTACCTTTGAAGGGTGGAGGGTGGGAATGGAATTTGTTTAACAGCTTAATATATACATATATGATTGTAGTTTATTGTTTATTGTTTCTCTTAGGGCTTTCTATAGTATGTGGGACAATTGGTTCTTTGGAAATCACATTTGCTTTTGAGATTAATACATTGAATTCTCCTTTCTATAAAATAGGTATATTCTCGGAGAGGTACACGTTAAGCGATGGTTCTTCAGAAGACGAAATAGTTATTGGGTTGTTTTTTGTTAATATATCAATAGTGTTTTGGAAAGATGCTCCTACAGAAGAAGATTTGTAGGGATAATATAGCATTTAGAGTTTTTAAGCTATTTGTCAATAAGTGAGATGTTTGTATATTTGTATTAATTATATATGGAAACCAATAGAAAGATAATAGGTCAGAGATTAAAGAGTGTAAAGACAGATAGTTATACACTAGCTGAGTTGTATTACAAAATCCTGTCTGATGTTAATTCTCTTAGTTTGACAGATAGGGAGATTCAATTGATAGCCTTTACAGCTATTAAAGGAAATATATCATATGCTAACAATAGACAGGAGTTCTGTTCTAAGTATAACAGCTCAGAAGCTACGATATATAATATAATCTCCAAGCTCAAGAAGATAGGTGTATTGGTTAAGGATGGTAATAAGGTGAAGGTCAATCCTGTCATTTCTCTAGATTTTGAAAACAATCTCTCCTTAGAGATTAAATTGGTTCATGATGGAGATTGATGATAAGCCAGCTAGCATGTCTATGAAGGATTATTTGATTAGGGTGCAATCGGTTAAGGCTATGATGAGTGAGAAGGTTATTGAGGCTGTAGTTAATCATCAGTTTCAATCTGCAAGCTTGGCTATGAGGACAAATCATAGCATAGAGCTGTCTGGATTTGGTAAGTTCTATTTCAACACAAAGAAGGCTGTCAAACGCTTAGTTTCATTAGAAAGGAAAAGAGATGATTTACAGAATATAGTGGATTCTCCAGAAGCATCAGAAGCAAAGCTCATTAAAGCACATACGTATTTAAAGAATGTTATATTAGACATTGAATATATAAAATCAAAAACCAATGAGCCTGTTACAGATTTACGAGGGATGGAAGAACAAGCTAGTTCCATCGAAACTTCTGAAGGAACAGATTAAGACAGTGAGTGATGAGAGAATGGATATTTGTAATAGGTGTCCTCTTAATTCTGAGAATAGGAAGGTGAACGATAAGAAGTTTAAGACAATAAGACCAGATGTTCATTGCACAAGTTGTGGATGTACATTGTCTGCTAAGACAGCTTGTCTTTCTTGCAGATGTCCTAAGAATTTTTGGATGGAAGTGCTTTCTGAAGAACAAGAGAACAATATAAATGAAGACAATGAAGAATAACAACGTTAAGATTAGAAAGGTTCCTGTGGAAGCGTTTTTAAACCTCCTTGCAGATTTGTTTGATCAGGGTGTGGATTATATAGATATTGTAGGAATCCTTGATGACAACCAAGATTCTATAGGAATTGCGTTCTCAAGAGAATATATGTCTGAGGACATGCAAGAGAATTTTGATGACATTACACCTATAACAGTTAATAAGACATCAGATAAAATAAGGATTAATTTATCAAGTAACGAAGATTTAAACCAAATTATATGAACTACAATGTATTACAAGAAGGATTTTTGATTATGGAGAGGCTAGGTGCTCTGTGTGCTACAGCTGGAATTACAGAAGAAACACAGAAGATTGCCAATGAGCACATCCAAACCATTCTAAAATCTGTTATACAACAAAACGTAAAAGAGCTAGGTGCTAAGGGAGCAGGACTTGTGCTGTAAATTTTAAGAAATGAGAAGACCAAATTATTACAACCAAGCTATAGAGAGCCTACAGCAACTACATAAAGACCATCCCACGTATAACATGGGAAGACATATAGCTACAGCTCTTGATGGTTATGGAGATGTGTGGGGAATGACAGATAAAGAATTAGCCTTTGCTCTAGACAAATATAAAGCAGAGCTTGGTAGTAACATTATTCCAGACGAAGACATTGATAAGATTGTTAAGGATGGTTTAGATTTAGACAGTTTATTTAAAGAAGAAGAAGATGGCAACTATTAAGAAAACTACATATATTAATACAGAGCTTGAATGGGCTGAAGAACAGCTTAAGAGCTGGAGAGCTTATGTTGATGCCAATCCCCTTCATGAATTGAAGGATAGGATTGAGTGGAAACCTACATCTAAAGGAGGTATGCTTCCAATGGTGATAGCATCTATCGAAGCACAAGGTAAGTTTGTTCAGGAAACTATGAAGAACTACCTTGCACTGGTTGAGGTGGTGGATAAGCTTAGGAAGATGGAAGAGGCTAAGGTGGAAGTGAGAGGTAAAGGAGAGCTTGGCTCAATGGCTGAAGATTTCCTTAAAAACAGAAAATGAACAACGTACAAAGTGTAGATTATAAGGATTGGTTCATTAACCAACCTAGGATTCCTGATAGGGAGAGTGATGAATATAAACCATTCTTTGACTATCATAAAGAACTATGCTTAAACGGAGCTATGGTGAATGGGGTGTATATCAACCCCTTTTTATATTGGCATCTAAACTTCTGGAATACAGAGGTGGATATAATAGATGAACGTGGTAGAATTTCTCAGAAATATTCCAATCCTCTTCTTAGAGATAATGAGTGGGTGATAACAAATGAGATAGATAGAGCTCAGATTGAGAAGAAAGGCTTAGTGATTCTAGGCATTAGACGTTTGGCTAAATCGGTTATTGAGAGCTCATACATTGCTTGGGGAGCTACATTTGATGAGAACAGTCAGAATATTATTGCTGGCTTGAATGCTCCAGATATAAAACTAATTACAGACAAAATAGATAAAGGCTTAAACTTCCTACCAGAAGCTTGGAGGTGGCAAAGGATTGAGGATAATTGGAAGAATCAAGTGACACTTGGAATCAAGACTAGAGCTGGTGAAAGAATTCCATTCTCTCAAATCCTCATTCGTAACCTTGATGAAGGTAATAATGAAGAAGCAATTGCAGGTACTAAACCACGTAAACTAATTATAGATGAAATCGGTAAAGGAAGTTTCCTCAGAGGTTTTCAAGCGGCTGTGCCTGGTTTCACAACACCCTTTGGTTGGGGATGCTCTCCAATTCTTACGGGCACTGGGGGTGATATGAAGAGATTTATGGATGCAAAGAGCTTAATGTTCGATGTAGACAATTTTAATTTCCTTACATATAATAATGAGAAGGATACACACAGGATACATGGGCTATTCATTTCTAACAAGTATAGAATGGAAGCCAAGGATAGTTCCTCATTAGGAGCCTACCTTCAGGAACCACTAGACAGTGAGCTGCACAAGATACCAATGCTTGTTAGTGATGAAGAAAAGGCTAATCAAATAACTATTGCCAATTTAGAACGTCTAAAGAAAGCAGGTGATAGAATAGCCTACCTAAAAGAGAAGATGTACTACCCACTAGAGGTGGATGACATATTCTTAAATGAGGACACTAATATATTTGATATTGAGGCTGCCAAGAGACAAAAGACTAGACTGTTAAATCAAGAACGTACAGGTATTCCTGTAATATTATATGCAGATGAAGATAAGATAGGTCATGAGTTTACAGATAAGATGCCTATTACAAACTTCCCTCTAAAGAACTCAGATGCAAAAGATGCTCCTGTAGTTATATATGAGTTCCCTGTAAACAATCCCACTTATGGGCTGTATGTAGCAGGAGTGGATCCCTACAGACAAGGACAGGCTGCTTACAGCTCTTCATTAGGAGCTGTATATGTATATAAGAGAATGCATGATTTAACAGGAGAGAAGTATCAGGATATGTTTGTAGCTTCTTATGTAGCTAGACCAGACAAGAAAGAGAAATGGGAAGAACAAGCTCGTCTGCTCATTAAATATTATAATGCCAGAACACTTTGTGAGAATGATGACATCTCCTTCATAGAATACATGAAGGCAAAAGGAGATGGTCACTATTTAGAGAAACAACCACAATGGTTGATGGAGATTGTACCAAACACCACTGTTAAAAGAGAATATGGTATTCATAGATCCTCCCAAAAGATTATAGACTACCTTCACAACTGTCTTAAGAAGTATATGGAGGAAACTATTCACATTGAGAAGAATGAAGATGGTGTTATAACTAGAGAAGTGACAGGGGTGAGCAAAATGTTTGATCCTGTTCTTCTAGAGGAGATTATACAATATAATGATTCAGGTAACTTCGATAGAATTGTAGCAGCAGAACTAGCTATTGCTCAAGCACTTAAAATGGATCCTATTATGGGAAGAGCTGGAGGAAGTGGTGATGAACGAGTGGCAGCATTGTATTCAAAAAAGAAAACTGGAAGTAGATTGTTTGACACATCTTCTTCAGGATTATTTGGAAATAAAAAACGTAAACTTTTTACATAATGGCAATAATTAGATATACAAAAGACGCTACCATTAGGTATGCCTACCTTAATATATTCCCAGATCAGTTTAAAACTGAGAAAGAAAAGCGAGATGAGAGTTGGATTAAGAACACAATGGACTATTTTGCTAATAAGGCTTATGCTGAATATGTAAAGAATAGAGATACATTTGTTAAGAACTACGATCTTGTTAAGGGAATCCTCAGAATGGAAGATTTCTACCAAGAACCACAAGTGAAGAGTTTTACAGACATGCTTACAGCAGATCTTAATCTTCCTGCGTACGTGAAGCATTATTCTATTATTACAACACCTATTAATGAACTTGTAGGAGAAATCTCAAAACGTCCTGATGCATTTAGGATTAAAGCATTTGATGATGACTCACAATCTGAAGAACTAGAATATAAAACAGGAATGCTCCAGGAATATGTTATTGCTCAAGCAAAACAACAGATTATGGAGAAGGTGGCTATGTCTGGAGAAGAGATTGAAGATGAACAGATTCAGCAAATGACTATGGAAGAAGTTCAAGATGACCTTGATTCATATACATCTGTAGCTGAGAAATGGGCTAATCATATTCTTACATGTCAGAAGGCTGATTTCAATCTAAAAGAAAAGAGTGAGGATGCATTTAGAGATATGTTAATATCTGCTAGAGAGTTCTATCATATATATGAAGACAACTCAAAGGTTGGGTATAACATAGAAGTGGCTAATCCAAAGAATACATGGTTCCTTACAACACCAGACAGGAAGTATATTTCTGATCCTACAGGCAGAGCACAGGGTGCGTATGCTGCTGGTACTGTGCAAGTTATGGAGCTTTCTGAAATCATTGAAGCCATTCCAGACCTCACTAAGGATGAGATAGATCATCTTAGAAGCTCTCTACAAGACTATGGATTGATTAACGTTCGTGAGTCTAATCTAGGTAATCCTAACGTTGCTCCAGGTATTGATTCTGTACAATATGACACATACGATCCTCTTGTCTTACAAACAAGAATGATGATTGAGTCTGAGATGAAAGAAAACAATGATGGACTAAGAGACTTCTTAGGACTAACATCTAATGTAAGCTCATTTGGATATAAATATGTAGTTGTAAGAAGCTATTGGATTAGTAAGAGAAAGATTGGTAAACTCATCTATTTAGATGAGGTGGGTAATGAGCAATCTGTTCTTGTAGATGAAAATTACAAATCAGGAACTATTCCTACACAACAATCATTAGAATGGGGATGGATTAATGAATGGTATCAAGGAATTAAGATTGGACCAGACATCTATCATATTAAACCTTACAAACTTCTAAACTATTGTCCTATTATAGGACTAACACATGAGGTGAAGAACACAGAAGCTAGAAGCTTGGTTGATCTCATGAAACCTTTCCAGGTTCTTTATAATGTATGTATGAACCAGCTCTATAAGCTTCTTGAGAAGGAAGTGGGTAAGGTTTATTTGACATCTATTAGACATATCCCTATTCCTAAGGATGGAGATGCACAAGATGCTCTTGACATATGGGAAATGGAAGCTAGGAACAGAGGAGTGATGTTCATTGATGATAGTCCTGAGAACCTAAAATCTCCAAGCTCATTTAATCAATTTAGAGATATTGACCTAACCAGAACACAAGAAATTCAATCTCGTTACCAACTTGCTATGCAATTAAAGAATGAGTGTTGGGAACTTGTAGGTATGACTAGACAAAGAATGGGATCTATATCAGCCAGTGAGTCTGCTACAGGAACAAACGCTGCAATTGCACAGAGTTATTCTCAAACAGAACCTTTATTTGTAGCACATGAGTATATTTTAATGCAACTCTATCAAGCAATTATTGACGCATCTCTGTATGTAGAAAGTAGAAAACCACAATCCACCCTATCATACATCACATCAAAAGGAGAATCTGCATTTGTTCAAGTGAATGGTACAGACCTCAAGTTTCGTGATCTTAAAGTGTTTGCTACAAACAGACCTGAAGACAAGAAGATGTTTGAAGAGATTAGAGGATTGTCTCAAGCTGTTATACAAAATGGTGGAAGTCTCCACGATGTAATAGAGCTCTATTCTACCAACTCTGTAAGAGAGATGAAGAAGGTGTTCAAAACATTAAAAGACAGGCAGGAACAGATGCAGGATCAACAAATGCAGCAACAGCAACAGCAGATGGAACAACAGCAACAACAAGCTCAAGCTCAATTGCAACAAGCACAACTTGTTCAAGAACAACAGCTTGCACACGATGATTACCAAAAAGAGCTTGATAGGATTAATAAGAAAGAAATTGCTCTTATTGCAGCTGAATCAAAAGCTGGAGGTCTTCCTGATGTAGATCAAACTGGTGTTCCTGATGTATTAGAAATTAGTAAACTAGCTAATGATCAAACAAAAGCATCTAGAGACTACCAAGCAAAGATGGCTGACATACAATCTAAGAATACATTAGCTGCACAAAAATTACAAGTGGAAAGAGAAAAGCTTCAAGTGGCTAGAGAGAACCAAGCTAACGATCTTGCAGTGGCTAAAGAGAATGCTAAAGGAAGAAATAAAACTAAGAAATAGTGGACTGTTCCACTGTTTCTTACGTTTCACGTGAAACTATAAACATTTTTGGTTAAAGTAAAAAATAGTAATGCTATATTATCCACAAAATTCAACTCATTGACGCTCAATCTCTTTGCTATTAATTTCATATAATATATTTTTACATTATAAACCAATTTATAAAAGAACTACATATGGCTGATAATCAAGAAAATGCCCCATTTGGAAACTTTAGTATTGAAAACACTATAGAAATGGGCATGGGTAGCTCTGAGTTATTAAATGATTTAATGTCTCCTGAGACATCAACATCTTCTCCTGAAGATGTAACAGAAATCAAAAACGAACCAGCTCCAAAAAAAACACAAGAGAAGAAAGTTGAAGAACCTGCTGCTGAAGAAAAAGATACATCTGCTTCCATCCAAGACTTTTTACTTGGTGGAAATGATGATGATGATGAAGAGGATGAAGCTCCTACAACACCAACAAAAACTAAAGCTCCTGCAGAAAAGACAGTGGTTGAAGATGATGGTGATGAAGAAGAAGTTAGCAGATTTGGTGCTCTATCAAATGATCTATTCAAACTAGGAGTGTTTAATAAGGATGAAGATGAAGAAGATGTAGCAATATCTTCTCCAGAAGAATTCCTTGAAAGATTTAACCTAGAGAAGAAGAAAGGTGCTATTGATATAGTGCAAAACTTCATAGGTCAATTTGGAGAAGACTATCAACAAGCATTTGATGCCATATTTGTTAAAGGAGTTGATCCTAAAGAATATTTTGGTGCATATAACCAAATCCAGAGTTTTTCAGAACTAGATCTTTCACAAGAAAGCAATCAAGTGGCTGTATTAAAACAAGCTCTTACAGATCAAGGATTTGATCCTGAAGATGTTGAGACAGAAGTTGAAAGACTTAAGAACTACGGAGATCTTGAATCAGTCGCTGCAAAGCATCACAAGGTGTTAGTTAAGAAAGAAGCAGCTAAACTTGCTCAGATGGAGCAACAGAAAGAAGTGGAGCTTCAAAAACAACAAGCATTCAGACAGCAATACGTAAGCAATGTACAAGCTGTTCTACAAGATAAGGTTAAAGCTAAAGAGTTTGATGGTATTCCCATCAATCCTAAACTTGCTAACGAACTACAAGATTTCCTTTTGGTTGATAAATATCAAACCTCTTCAGGCGAAAAGCTTACAGAGTTTGATAGGCAAATTTTAGAATTGAAAAGACCAGAGAACCACGCACAGAAAGTGAAGCTTGGACTCTTATTAAAGATTCTAGAAACCGATCCTACACTATCAACCATTCAGAAGAGGGGAATCAGTAAAAAATCAGATGATCTATTTAGTGAAGTGGCTAGACAAACGTCTAAAACAGGAACTAAAACTAGTAAGTCATCACCCACCTCTTGGTTTCAATAATTATTAATATAAAAAGAAAACACAAATGGCAATTTCAACAATACCAGGTTTAACTGGTTTCACGTATGCTCGTGTGGCTTCTATGGATAAACGTGCTGTAGGCAAGCTTACAGATGCTAATCACCTAGAAAGTTTCCACAGTACAGAGCCTGCTGATTATGATAAGAAAATAATCAGCCTTTACACTCAGAGCTCGTTATACAGTAACGATTTCTTGGACATGATTAACAAGTCCACTCCTTATTACATTGATAATAACAGTGATGCTTGGAAATGGCAGGTTCAAGTTCCTTACAAATTCCCTAAGATTATTGATGTTCCTTTGGCAACACTTGAGCTTGTAAAACCTGGTATTGATGGTCAAGAGTTTTCTCTTGTTCTTGATACTAATGAGTTTTCTAAGAATGCAATTATTTCTGTAGGTTCTCGTCAGTATGGTCCTAGGTTCTACGTTATTAAAGATCCAGTTCCTTGGAACATGGGATATCTTTATTCTTTCACCTTGGTGAGTGACAATCCTACAGTTGATTTTGTAAGTTCTCAGTTCCTTGCTATTGGTATTGAACTTGAGTTGGTTGATGCTGCAATTGGTGAATTCGATCAAGACTTATTAGGTCTTCCTCGTTTGGGTGAGCAAATCACAATGTTTGAATCTTTGGGTTCTGCATATGGTTATGAGCACAAAATCACTGAGTGGGCTGATGACAAAATGATGGTTGATGCTTCTGGCAAACCTTTGGACATCTTGGTTTATGCTCCACAAAGACGTAACCAACTTCCTTTAACTAGGAATGATGTTAAATGGGAACCATTCATTGAGTTCTGGATGCGTAAGTCTATGCTTGAATTGAAAGTTAAGCGTATGATTTGGAGCAAGCCTGGAACAGTTAAAACTGGTGGTGGTAAGCAAGAATTGAAGCGTACATCTGCTGGTGTTTATCACAGGATGCGTAACAATGGTAACTTGGTACAATACAATCGTGGTGAATTTAGTGCAAACTTGATTCGTTCTGTATTTGGTGATTTGTTCTACAGAAGGGTGGATGTTAAAGACCGTAGGGTTAAAATGTACACTAACGAAGCTGGATTTGATGTATTCCAACAAGCTTTGAAAACAGACGCTTTGAACAGTGGTCTTACATTCATGGCTGATTCTGGAAACAGGTATTTGCAAGGAGAAGGACAACACATCACTTACAACTTTGCATTCGATGCAATGGTTACTCGTGAAACTGGTCGTGTTGAACTTATTCACTTGAAAGAATTAGATCTTCCACAATCTAATCTTGAATTTGGTCAGAACAAGAAATCCACCCCTGTATTCATGGTATTTGATGTAAGTCCTATGAGCGATGGCTCTATGATTAACAACATCAGAGAAGTGAGAATGAAAGGTGCTCCTTCTATGACTTGGGGATATATTGATGGTACTCGTCATCACTTAGGCTTTGCTAAGTCTCAAGGTATGTCTAGTGCTAATAAGTTCCCTGGATATGAAATCTGGATGAAAGACCGTTGTGATGTATTCATTGAAGACTTGTCTCGTACAGTTTTGATTGAAGAGATTCCACAGTTCTAAAAATAAAAATAAGAAGAGCCCTCTAGAAATTAGGGGGCTCTCCTTAAACTACAGAGTGTTGGATTGGGGTGTCTCCCATTCGCTATCCCTTCAATGGGAATCGCTCTGCTAATAAACCAAATAAATAACTAAATATGGGCAAAATTGGGAAAATCTCCACATTAAAAAAGGAGTATAATAGTTCACAATTGCAAACAATGCAAGGTGGTCTGGCACAAAAAGGTATGACAAGAATCCCTGGTACAGGTGTATTTAAATATCCTTATAAAGAACTCGATGGACAATACAGAACAGGATTAAATCCTAACGCTGCATACATCCAAAGAATTCAAGATCCTACTGAGAGAGAACTAGAAACAGAACGTGTTACAAAATTAAGAGCTAAGCTTGAGGCTGCATTAAGTGTAGACCTTGGTCCTCGTGCTCCATTTTGGAATAGTGGTTTAACTTCTTCTAACTATGATGAATTACACATCCAACCTGTTAAACTTATGGATGGTGATAATTTCTTTGACCTCAGTCAACCAATGCAAGAACTAGCCTTCTCATGGCTTAGAGTTCATCCAACAATTGCAAGCTCTTATCAAGCTTGGGAACGTGGTGAATATGCTGCTGACATACAATTTTATGTTGTAGACGATGAGATTGAAAGTGCTGTAATCTTTAAGAAGAAACAAATTATCAACAAAGCAATTAGCAAGTTTGATACTATGACTCCTGAGAAGAAGCGCAAGGTGGCAAGACTATTAGGACTCCCTGTTACTGATAATACTAAAGAAGAAGTTGTTTACAACTTAGTTGATAATGTTATTAAGGAAACAGAATTTAAGACAGGTAAATTCCAAGGCTTATCTACAGTGGAAGTGTTCAATCGCTTTGCTGATATGAAAGAAAACTTGCTCCATATTAAAGATCTTGTAAGACAAGCAATGAGTCATTCTATATATAGAACTAAACCAAATGGTAAAGTTTATGAGGGTGAATTTGAATTAGCTCAAGACGAAGAGGATCTTGTAAAATCTCTTGCTGATGATGATAATCAAGATCAACTTCTTACATTAGAACAAAAACTCAAGACTAAAAAATTAGCATCTGTATGATACCAGTAGATAGTTTATTATATAAAATCGATCAGAAACTAAATAAACTATCAACCAACGAGCATCAACAGATTCAACTTGAAGATAAAATCTTAGCCTTAAATGAGGCTCAAATAAAACTGATTAAGCAGAAGGTTGATGGGTTTAGTACATTAAGTGGTATGGGCTTAGATGCGTTTAAAAAACGTTATGAAGACCTTCAAAGCTTGGTGGTAAACTATGCTCATCAACCTCTTAATTTGGTTCTAAAGAATACACAGTTAAATCAGTGGTTTTCATACCTACATGAGTTAGAACCTAAATACATGTTCTACATTGATAGTTACGTTCTTGCTGACAAAGGAAGATGTAAGGATAGAATAATTTGGATAAATAGGGATCTTGCAAAGCATGGTGACCTATCACTCATTCTAAACAACGATCACTACAAACCTTCTTTCGAATACCAAGAAACTTTTAACTTCATATCATCTGATGAAATATCAATGTTCACAGATGGTACATTTACACCAAGTAAAATCTACATCTCGTACATGCGCTACCCTGTTTATATCAATAAAGAGGGATATGTTATGTTAGATGGTCAAGATTCATACAACCAAGATTGTGAACTAGAAACCTATCTCGAAGATGAACTTCTAGATTTAACAGTTCAAAACTTGGCAATGTATACAGAAAATGCATCTGCTGTGCAAAGTGCACAGTATAGGATACAAACGAATGAATAGTTTTTTCATTACAATTTTAAATAAAACAAAATGGCAGATTTTTCTCTAACTACGCTCTTCGTAGTTCCTGTTGGCTCAACAATAGCCACCACTAATTCTACGCAAGACCTCACTGCTGGTAAAGTGGGTTTTTTCAAATCCGATTACTCAGTAGCAACAGCAGGTAACATTGCTGCGTCTCCTTATTTCTATGTTGCCCAAGGTAGGGTTAACACTTATTTACAAGGTTCTAAGCGTTCTGATAAGATTTCAGGATGTCCTAGTGGATCTAGTTGTAAGTCTAACATCACTGAGTGGTACACTGTTAGTGGTTGTCCTACACCTCTAACTCAAGTTACTGAAGTTACTGACTGGAACGTTAAGTGTGGTGATGTTCTTACAATCACTCTTCGTGCACATTCTAGCTACATTGATACATTGTATTTCAATGGTTTCACTCGTAGCATTACAGTGGTAGCTCCTTGTTGTGAGTGTGGTGGTGATCCTTGTACTCAAGTTGATTACGAAGCTTTGGTTGATCAAATCATTGCTCAGTTTGAAGCTTCAGCTCCTGGAACTAACCCTGACAACATTAGCTTTAACACTTTCTACGAATTCAGTCAACCTACTCCTGGAGTTCTACAAATCGAAGGTAAACCTTTGACTAGATATGGTGTTCCTTGTGATGTTGCTGCATTCCCTTGGGAGTATGACAGAATGTATTTCAGAACTTTTGTTTACAGTGGACCAGCCACTACAGCTGACTTTATTGTTGCTGATGCTTGTAACATTGTAGCTGAAGCTACTGTAACTCAAGTTGCAAATTACCCTTCAGGTACTTCTGATGAAATCATCCAACTTGAAAAGAACTTCTACAGCTACCAAGCTGGTTATTTGAAGCATCTTTACAGAATGGCTGGTTACAACCAAAACTTCGAAAGCTGGGTTTCTGCAGGTACTACTTATGACACTTATTACATTAAGTTTAATGAGTATGATAAATCTGCATATCAGTGGGGTGATTACATTTATGAAGATTCAATGGTTATCATAGCTGTTCCTCAAGGATCTGCTGCTGCTGTTTCAGTTAGCGCAATTCTTACAGCTGCTCTTGGTACACCACAAAATCATAGTGCATGTACTACCACTACAACCACTACTACTACCACTCCTTAGTAGATTTACAAATCATATAACCTGTGCCTGAGGGTGAGAGAGGATATTCTCAATTCCTCGGGCACATTTATTTTTATCAACATGGCAGATGTACTAAATATATTAGTGATTGATACACACGATTCTAAATTATTAGGAATTGCTGATGCATCAACTTATACAAGTGGACCAGCATCTCCTACAATATCAATCACTGTTCCTGGATTTGATGCTATTGTCCTTCCTTTTGTACCAAATGATTTTAACATATTTAATTCTGCTACATTAGGACTAAGTGCTGTTGGAGTTAGTAATCCTCTTCCTGATGGAATTTATTATCTAACATATTCAGTTGCTCCTGCTCTAACTACATTTGTTAACAAGACAATAATGAGAGTGGATAGGATACAGGAGAAGTTTGACAATGCATTTATGAAACTTGATATGATGGAGTGTGATTTAATGATTAAGCAACAATCTAAGGTGGAGCTTAACAGCATATACTATTTCATACAAGGATCGATTGCAGCTGCTAACAACTGTGCTGTAGCAACTTCTAATAAGTTATATATGCAAGCAAACTTAATGCTTGATAATTTTATACGCAACAATTGTGGTTGTTCTGGAACTAATTATTTAAATAATTTTAGACAATATGGCACAGTGTAGAAACTGCGGTGTTAAGGTGGGATGCGGCTGTCAACTTATTAACGGTCTTTGTCACACATGTAATGCTACAATTAAAAAAGGTATAAAACGATTTAAAAATGCTATCACCAAGACTCGTTAATTGTATTGATTGTATCACTCCTCAACTTCTAATTGATGACATTGATTGTAAGCTAACAGAGCTTGCAAACAATCAATATAACAATATTGTATATATTCTTAATCTACCATTTCCACAAACTGTAATTGGTGATCTTTTAAACTATAAAAGAATACTAGTGAGCAAATTGTGTAATATAAATTATGCAGGATGTTATACAATAGAAATGATTGCTAGTAGAGTTAAACTTCTAATTCATAAATAAATTATAAAATGAGTTGTAATAATTGTTATAACGGTTGTGTAGAAACCACGTCCGATAAATGTGTAAGATATACAGGAAACGATGTTGAAGATCTATCTATAAATACCAATGACAGTCTATTTGTTGTTGAACAAGCGTTAATTGATGCTGTGGTTTCTTTTCTTGATGGAACAGGAATAGATATTACAATTGATCCAACAGCTTATTGTGATCTTGTAGTGGATTATCTGCCTACATGTAAACCTATATGTAGCCCACCAACAGCTGTAGAGCTTTTTGAAGCTCTTGTAAAAGCTGCATGTGATCTTCAAACTCAAGTTGATGCAATTGATGCTACACTCACCACTCTTAATGCAGATTATACAATAGGATGTCTTACAGGTGTAACAGCTAGTTCTGATACACATGCTATTGTTCAAGCTGTCATCACTAAGCTTTGTCAATTAGGTGTAGACCTTGCAGCACTTGCTCTTGATGTTAGTACAAACTATGTTGCAATATCGGATATTAATACATACATAGCTGCATACTTAGCAGGTATTGCTCCTAGTACAAACAACTATGAAAGAATGGTTCCATACATTGCTTATGAGTATTATGGATCATTAGCAGGATTTAATGCATCTGGTGTAGGTTCTGGTGTTTGGACAAAGGTTTATTTATGCAATGGTTTAAATGGAACTCCTGATAAAAGAGGAAGAGTTGCTGTAGGTGCTATAGTTAATATGGGAACAAATGTTCTTAATGCTGCTGTAGATCCTGTTGTTGATCCTTCATACAATCCTAATTACACAGTTAACCAAATTCTTGGATCAAACAGTGTCACTCTTTTAACTTCACAGATTCCAGTACATACACACACTGCTCTTGTTACAGATAACCATTTTCACTACCAATTTGCCAATGTTATCAACACTACAGATGTTCCTGTAGATTCTTCAAATTACGTTGCTAGAGCTCTTAATTTAAGTCCTTCTTCTAATTTGGAATATACAATGAATACAACATTTACACTTCCTTCAGTTGGTAGATCTAGTGCAACTCAAGGAGCAATCAGTGTTACTAACACTAATGTTGGTAGCAGCGCAGCACATGATAACAAACAACCTGTCATTGCTGCATATTACATTATGTACATCCCTTAAACTATTAATATATGTCTTGTCTACCTGGAATGCCTTGTTATGATAATGTTCCTATAAATGTATATGTTACATATCCTAGCGGATGCCTACCTCCTTTATTCTTAGGATATCCTGTAACATCTGATTATACATCATATGTAGGACCAAATCTTCCTAATACAGGAATACTGAATAACGATCTTCTTACAGCAGCTTTTCAAAAGATAGATAACAAACTAGATCCTACAGATCTTGTTACTAAAATGATAGCTGAGTTAACAACTAATTCAGCACTAAGAGCACTCTTTTGTAATCTTGTAAATAACTGTTGATAATACTAAAACTCTGATTTGTTGGTTTTTCAGAGTTTCCCC
>Ga0209550_10001654_pt1 | contig 21430 bp, 11 predicted proteins | sample LauGreSuBDMM15SN_2_FD_187567 | JGI IMG/M metagenome (GOLD analysis project Ga0209550, IMG submission 187567) | Freshwater lake microbial communities from Lake Michigan, USA - Su13.BD.MM15.SN (SPAdes) (version 5) | ecosystem: Environmental > Aquatic > Freshwater > Lake | place: Lake Michigan... | reverse complement strand
GTCTTCTTTTGCTAATCAAGGGCAGATTTGTTTATGCGGATCTAGAATATTTGTTCAAAAAGGAATTTATGAAAAATTTAAGCAGGCATTTGTAGCGAAAGTTTCCTCTTCAATTGTTTCTTTTCCTGAAGATCCAAAAGCTAATTTGGGTGCAATCGTTTCGGAAAGTCATTTAACTAAAATCTTAACCTATATTGATTTAGCGAAAAAAGAAGGGGGGAAAGTTTTGACCGGAGGAAATAGGGTGTTTTTGCCTGCTCCTCATGATAAAGGTTTTTACTTAGAACCAACAATTTTTGAATCCTTGCCTTACGACTGTAAAACCAATCAAGAAGAAATTTTTGGGCCTGTGGTTACGATCATGCCATTTGATACGGAAGAAGAAGTTTTAATGATGGCAAATTCTACAAAATATGGCTTGGCTAGTTCTGTTTGGACAACAAATGTTAAAAAGGCACACCGCATTGCAGATCAACTGAATATGGGAATCGTTTGGGTAAATGCGTGGTTAATCAGGGATTTAAGAACACCTTTTGGCGGAATGAAAGCTTCTGGAGTTGGTCGAGAGGGAGGTTTAGAGGCCTTACGCTTTTTTACAGAGCCCAAAAATATTTTTATTAAAGTAGATTAATTAACGGCCACTACCGATTTAATATCAGGCGCCATTTTTTTTACGGCCTCTTCTATTCCAGCTTTTAGGGTCATTTCGCTCATGGAGCAATCTAGACAAGACCCGCTAAATTTCACTTGCACAACGCCATCATTAGTAATGCCCACAAAAGAAACATCCCCCCCATCTGCATGTAAAAATGGCCTAAGTTGCTCGATTGCAAGCAATACTTTTTCTTCCATGTTTTCTTTATCCATTGCTGCTAAGTTGTGATTTTTGTCGGTCTAAAGATTCTAATTCTGTTATAAAGGTATTAACTAATTCGTCAAATGCAATAGACATAATGGTATCGTCCTGAAAAACAGCCGGTCTACCAGCATCTCCGGCTTCTCTTAAACTCTGTACCAAAGGGATGGCGCCTAGAAATGGCACATTCATACCACTCGCTAAATTTTTTGCTCCATCGCGACCAAAAATATAATACTTGTTTTGTGGTAATTCCTCAGGTGTAAACCAAGCCATGTTTTCTACTATTCCAATTATTGGGACTTTTATCCCATCCATTTTAAACATATTAATTCCTCTTCGAGCATCTGCTAAGGCCACTTCTTGAGGTGTACTAACAATCACAACTCCGTCCAATGGTGCTGTTTGAATTAAAGATAAATGAATATCGCCCGTTCCCGGTGGGAGATCTACAAGAAGGAAATCTAATTCTCCCCAATGGGCATCGGTGATCATTTGTGTTAAGGCCTTTGATGCCATTGGCCCTCGCCAAACAACGGCATTGTCTTGGTCGGTAAAAAAACCGATTGAAAGTATTTTTATCCCGTAATTTATTATTGGTTCAATCAATTGTTTTTCATTAACATCGATCATTGCTGGCCTTTTTCCAACCAAATCAAACATGGTAGGAATGGATGGACCGTAAATATCAGCATCTATTATGCCGACACGATATCCTTTTTTAGCAAGTCCTCCAGCGAGATTTGATGTGATGGTTGATTTACCAACACCTCCCTTTCCTGATGCTATGGCGATTATTTTTTTAACGTCAGGTAAAACTGAACGCACTTTATTTTCGGAACCTGTTTGCTTATTATTAACCTGACAAGTTACCGAAACATCTTTTCCGAAGGACCGGCCTACATTAAAAATTACAGCTTCCTGCATTCGCTTACGTGCATGAAGTGCCGGATTTGTTATCGAAATTGTTATCGAAATTGTATGATCAGTAACTTGGATGTCATCTACTAAATTGGCTGTCACCAAGCCTTTTTTTAGGTCAGGGTCTTGTATTTTTTCTAATAATTCCAGTATGGCTTCTCGCGTAATGGTCATTTTATATTTTTTAATGATGCAACAGATTTCTCCATGAGTTCACCAACCTTTCTAGAATCTCCCTCATCTTTATTTTTGATTTCATAATAGACATTCCCTAATTTCTTTATCGCATAGAGATGAAAAGTAATGTGTTTTGATTTCTCATTGCTTTGCTTAGAGGTGTTTTTTTTAATTTGCCTGCTGTAAAGAATCACCCCATTTTTTTCACTAATTATCTTAATGTCAAATAAATCACTTGAATACATTTTTTTCTTAAAATCTTCCATTAATAAGGAATAATCGCCATAGTCTTCGATGTATAAAATAAAATTGGGCCCTGCGGAAATTATCCATTTAAAATCTTCATCATGTGTGATAATTGGCTTGAAAGAAGCACCAATACCGGCCGTTTCATCGGGCACTTTTATTGTTGCTGTGAAATCAAAACCGGATAAATTTAATTCGCTAAACTGGTAATATTTATCTGATTCCTGGTTTAATTGCTCCTCTGTAAGTTCTGCTTCAACTTGGCCAGAACAGGCGCAAAGCAATAAAAATGCTAATGGAATAACCCAATAAGTACCTGTCTTACTTTTTTTCACAAGCAAAGGTAATAAATTAAGATTGTTAGCTTTGTCTAATAAAATAATATAATGGATAAATTTGAAATTAAAATTGGCGCAATTCTTTTTACTTTAGCAATAATCTTTGGCGCATTTGGCGCTCACGCGTTGAAAGAATTGGTAAGTGTTCAATCGTTGAATACCTTTGAAGTTGCTGTTCGCTATCAATTTTATCAAGCATTAGCCTTTTTAATATTGGGAATTGGAAAAGAGAAATTTGGGTTTAGTTTAAGAGCAATTTCTATTGGAATGTTAGTCGGTTTATCTCTTTTTTGTGGGTCTATTTACGGGATTGCCTTAAAAGAATTACTCCCCTTTCCCGTCGCTTTTTTAGGCCCAATTACACCCATTGGCGGTGCGGTTTTAATTTTTTCCTGGGTGGTCTTGGTCATCAAAATTTATAAATAATTAGATAAAATCGAGTGGCTTATTTCTTAGTGTCGCACATTTTTTTCTTTTGTTTAACTCAAATTTATCGGGATATGGTAATTTGAATAGGTTTTTTAGTGCTTTTTAGTGCTTAAATTCTTAACTTTGTTGCTATTAATTAGTGATAGAGTAGCATGGATAAAGTCTCGTATTTGGGTAGTGCAGATATTAACGCAATAGAATTTTTATATAATCAGTATTGTTTAGATCCTGAAAGTGTTGACGAAGGATGGAAAAAGTTTTTCGAAGGATTTGAATTTGCAAAAACTGTCTACGATGCTGAGGGATCAATTCCTGAAAATTTCCAAAAGGAGTTTAAGGTTATTAATTTAATTAATGGTTATCGTACGCGAGGACATTTATTCACAAAAACCAATCCTGTCCGCGAAAGAAGGCAGTACTCTCCTACATTAGCCATTGAAAATTTCGGCCTGAAAGAAACCGATTTGTTGGAAAAGTTTCAAGCAGGAAATGATTTGAGTTTAGGAATCGCCACTTTAAAACAGATCATTAGTCACCTCGAATTGTCTTATTGTCTCTCTATTGGCGCTGAATTTATGTACATACGAACTCCAAGAAGACTGGAATGGCTTAAGTCAAAGTTGGAGGCGGTAAATAAACCAGTGTATTCGAAAGAACAAAAACTAGGTATTTTTAATAAATTAAATCAAGCCGCAAGTTTTGAGCATTTTTTAGGAAAGAAGTTCGTCGGACAAAAAAGATTTTCTATTGAAGGGGGTGAAGCGCTGATTCCGGCATTGGATGCATTGATTCATAAAGGCTCTGAATTAGGATTGAGTTATTTCGTTATGGGAATGGCGCATCGAGGTCGCTTAAATACGCTCGCAAATATTTTTCAAAAAAGACCACGAGATATTTTTTCTGAATTCGAAGGGAAAGAGTTTGATTTTGAGTCAACTTTTGACGGAGACGTTAAGTATCACCAAGGATTTTCATCAAAAATAACCTTGTCAAATGGTAAGGAGATCGGCGTTACGCTAGCTCCAAATCCCTCACATCTCGAAGCAGTAAGTACCGTTGTTGAAGGAATTGCAAGAGCAAAAATTGATCATGTATTTGAAGATGACTCAAAAGTTTGTTCCGTTCTTATTCATGGTGATGCAGCAATCGCTGGCCAAGGAATTGTGTACGAAACTATTCAGATGGCGCAGTTAGATGGCTATAAAGTGGGTGGAACAATTCACATTGTTGTGAATAATCAAGTTGGTTTTACAACCAATTATCTTGATGGTCGTTCTTCAACGTATTGCACTGATGTCGCCAAAACTACTCGATGTCCTGTGTTTCATGTAAATGGAGATGATGTTGAAGCGGTTGTTCAAGCAATTGAAATCGCAGTTGAATACAGACAAGAGTTTAAACGAGACATTTTTATTGACTTGTTATGCTACCGAAAATATGGACATAATGAAGGAGATGAGCCTAAGTTTACGCAGCCATCTCTTTATAATCTTATTGCAAAACACCCTAATCCAAAAACGATTTACTTCAATCAATTAGAGGCAGAAGGGGTTATTAATGCCGCAGAGGCAAAGGGATTTGAAGACGAATATGTAGCTTTTTTGGAGGCAGAACACCTTGAATCAAGAAAAAATGAAAAGGCTTTGGTGTATGATTTTTTAAGTGAAACTTGGGCAGGATTCCGACATGGTACTCCTCAGGATTTCGAAAAATCACCTGAAACGGGTGTATCTATTGAAAAACTACAAGAGCTCGGGAAAAAAATATCCGTGCTTCCAGAAGGAAAAATGTATTTTAGAAAAATAGCAAAGATATTTGATGATAGATACAATTCATTTGTTAATAACAAAGTGGATTGGGGGTCGGCAGAAATGCTCGCCTATGCCTCTTTGCTGGTAGAAGGGCACCCAGTACGAATTTCAGGTCAGGATGTGGAAAGAGGCACTTTTTCTCATCGCCATGCCATAGTTATAACGGAAGATACGGAGGAGGAAATTATTCCCCTAAACTTGATAGAACCAAATCAAGCACGTTTTTCTATTTATAACTCTCTTTTATCTGAATATGGCGTTTTGGGTTTTGAATATGGCTATTCTTTGGCAACACCTAAAAGTCTAACCATTTGGGAAGCGCAATTTGGCGACTTTTTTAATGGCGCTCAAATTATGGTGGATCAATTTATCACAGCAGGTGAGGATAAATGGGCCACTCAAAGTGGACTTGTTCTATTACTACCTCATGGTTATGAAGGGCAAGGAGCAGAACATTCAAGTGGAAGAATGGAACGATTTCTTCAACAGGCAGCAGACTTAAATATTCAAGTTGTTAATACTTCTACTCCCGCGAATCATTTTCATGTGCTAAGGCGACAGTTAAAAAGAGATTTTAGAAAGCCACTCGTGGTTTTTTCACCAAAATTATTGCTCCGCCATCCCGATGCTACCTCTACGATGGAAGAAATGGCTCAAGGTTCTTTTCAAGAAGTGATTGACGATGTGGACGCCGTAAAAAAATCGGTGGATACGCTTGTGTTTTGTTCAGGGAAATTTTATTATGAGGCGAAAGCGAAAGCCCGTGAATTAAATGTTAAAAACATGGCGTTTGTCAGGGTTGAACAATTATACCCCTTGCCTAAAAAGCAGCTGGATGATATGCTGGCAAAATATAAAGCGAAAAATGTTATTTGGGCGCAAGAAGAACCTGAAAATATGGGCGCGTGGGTGTTTATGGCCATGAATTATAAGGAAGGAAATTTAATTGGGATCTGCAGGCCCGCATCTGCTGCATCTGCTGAAGGTTCGAAAAAATTACATGAAAAAAGATTAGAAAATTTATATACTCGCTTATTTTCATACGCTAAAATTTAACTATATTAAAGATATATCCATGGCAAAATTAGAAATGAAAGTCCCTTCACCAGGTGAATCCATCTCCGAAGTTGAAATTGCAGCTTGGTTGGTCGCTGATGGCGATTATGTAGTGAAAGATCAAGCAATTGCTGAGGTAGACTCTGATAAAGCAACCTTGGAATTGCCCGCTGAGGAGTCTGGAACTATTACCCTAATGGCTGCCGAAGGTGATGTAGTAAAAGTGGGGCAGGTTGTCTGTTTAATTGATACATCCGCTGCTAAACCAGCAGGTATTGCAACTCCTGAAAAAGAAATTGCAAGCCCGAAAAGCGCTCCGAATGCAAATCCTCAACCTTCACCTAATCCCGACCCAATTATTAAATCGGAAAGTTATGCTGCAGGTGCAGCTTCACCTGCTGCTTCGAAGTTAATGGCCGAAAATAAGGTGATGCCTAATCAAGTTGTTGCATCAGGAAAAGATGGTAGAATCACGAAACAGGATGTTAATAATGCCATTGCAAAAGGATTTGATAATGCATCAATCTCCGTTTGGGGTGGTACAAGAGAAATAAGAAGAGAAAAAATGTCGATGCTGCGAAGAAAAATCGCAGAACGTTTGGTAATGGTTAAGAATGAAACGGCCATGCTTACAACGTTTAATGAGGTTGACATGAAACCGATCATGGACCTAAGAGCCAAGTATAAGGAGGCATTCGCCAAAAAACACGATGTTAATCTTGGTTTTATGTCATTTTTTACCAAAGCAGTAACCGAAGCACTCTATCTTTATCCAGCAGTAAATGGACAAATTCAAAATGGCGAAATAATTTTTCATGAATATGCAGATATAGGAGTAGCAGTATCATCACCAAAAGGTTTAATGGTTCCTATACTTAGAAATGCTGAGCAAATGTCATTGGCAGAAATTGAACGTGAAATCAAAAGATTGGCTATTAAAGCGCGAGACGGTAAGATTACACCAGATGAAATGACTGGCGGTACTTTTACCATTACAAATGGTGGGGTTTTTGGCTCCATGCTTTCCACGCCAATTATTAATCCACCTCAAGCTGCTATTTTAGGAATGCACAATATCGTTGACAGACCGGTTGCAATTAATGGAAAAGTTGAAATTAGACCGATTATGTATGTCGCGTTATCGTATGACCATAGAATTATTGATGGAAAAGAATCCGTTGGTTTTCTTGTTAAGGTAAAAGAAATGCTGGAAAATCCAGAACGCATCCTTTTTGGAGCGAAAGATGTTCATCAAGTTCTTTTGGATTTGTAATAGTAACTCTTAAAGGAGCAACTATTAACTAATTATATATTAATGGATAAAATCAGAAAACAAGACGCGCTCGATTATCACTCCTCGGGTCGTCCTGGAAAGATAGAAGTTGTACCGACAAAACCGTATGCCTCCCAACGAGATCTTGCCTTGGCATATTCTCCGGGTGTGGCAGAACCGTGTCTTAAAATTGCTGAAAATCCAGACGATGTGTATAAATACACGAGTAAATCTAATTTGGTAGCAGTTATTACGAATGGCACCGCGGTTCTTGGTTTAGGTGATATCGGCCCATCTGCTGCAAAACCAGTTATGGAAGGCAAAGGCTTATTGTTTAAAATTTTCGCAGACATTGATGTTTTTGATATTGAAATAGATGCAAAAGATCCTGAGTTGTTTATTCAAACTGTTAAAGCCATTGCCCCTACTTTTGGTGGGATTAATCTTGAGGATATCAAGGCCCCTGAAGCATTTGAAATTGAACGTCGACTCAAAGAAGAGTTAGATATTCCAATAATGCACGATGATCAACATGGAACAGCGATAATTTCTTCTGCTGCATTATTGAATGCCTTGGAATTAGCAGGAAAGAAAATTCATAAGGTGAAGGTTTTAATATCTGGAGCCGGTGCTGCTGCAATATCTTGTGCGAATTTATACGTTTCGCTTGGGGTGCAATTGGAAAATATATTTATGTATGACTCCAAAGGCTTGCTTTCCCTTGAAAGAACGGATTTAGACCAAATGAAGTCGGTTTTTGCAACACATAAGGTGGATATTCCTTTTGATAAAGGATTTAAAAATATGGATGTGTTTTTAGGTTTGTCTAAAGGGGGATTGGTTACCAAAGAAATGATTAAAATGATGGCTAAGGATCCGATCGTTTTTGCATTGGCTAATCCAGAACCAGAAATTTCTTACAAAGATGCTACCTCAGTAAGAAAAGATATTATTATGGCGACGGGTAGGTCGGATCATCCGAATCAAGTGAATAATGTGCTTGGATTTCCCTTTATTTTTAGAGGTGCACTGGATGTAAGGGCTACCACTATTAACGAAGAAATGAAACTCGCAGCTGTTAAAGCCATCGCTTCCTTAGCCAAAGAAACGATTCCCGAAGAGGTTATTGAAGCGTATGGAGAGAAAAACATTTCGTTTGGTAGGGAACAATTCATTCCTAAACCATTAGATCCTAGGTTGATTTATTATGTCGCTCCTGCCGTAGCTAAAGCCGCAATGGATTCAGGTGTCGCTAAAAATCCAATTTTAGATTGGGAAGTTTACGAAAACCAACTTAAAAATCGCTTAGGTCTTGATAATAAGTTAGTAAGAGACATTACTTCCAAAGCACAAAGTAATCCGAAAACAGTGGTTTTTACAGAAGCAGATAATGTAAAAATTCTTAAAGCAGCTCAAATTGCCTTTGAAGAAGGGGTTGCGCTACCAATATTGCTAGGTAATAAAGTGTTAATTCAATCTTTAATAAATGAATACGCGATTGAATTACCAGATGTAAGCATAATTGATCCGAAGGATGAAATGGAGGATGAACGTCGAAGTGCTTTTGGTAAGGCTTTCTTTAACAAAAGAAAAAGGCGAGGAATTATGGAGTTTGAAGCCATTCAATTGATGCGGGAAAGAAATCACTTTGGCGCTATGATGGTGGAAAGTGGATACGCTGATGCCATGATTACTGGACTCACAAGAAGTTATCGCTCATTATTAAAACCACTATTACAAATTATCGATTTAGAAAAGGATGTCAATAGAGTGGCGGGAATGTATATCTTGAATTCAAAACGGGGCCCATTATTTTTAGCGGACACTACGGTTAATCTTAATCCAAATGCTGAACAGATTGCTGAAATAACACTCAATGTTGCAAAAACCATTCGAAAGCTTAAAGTTATTCCAAATATTGCCTTATTAAGTTATTCGAATTTTGGCTCCTCACCTGGTGATGACGCTGAAAAAATGGGACGTGCGGTTAAATTATTGCATAAAAGTCATCCTAACTTGATTGTTGATGGAGAAATGCAAGCTAATTTCGCCTTAAATGCGGAGCTAATGAATGAAAAATTTGCCTTTTCTACCTTGGTAAACAAAGAAGTAAATACCTTGATTTTTCCTAATTTGTCCGCTGGAAATATTGCCTATAAATTACTGCAACAAATGACAGAAGGCGATGCAATTGGGCCAATACTAATTGGATTTAAAAAATCAATACACGTTGTTCAATTAGGTTCAACTGTTAGAGAAATCGTTAATATGGTGAAAATCGCGGTTATAGACGCCCAAAACAAATAAGATGATAGCGCAATTAAATGGAAAGTTAATAGAAAAAAATCCAACCGAATTGGTAATTGATTGTGGTGGTGTTGGCTACGATGTGAAAATATCGTTGAACACTTATACAAATATTGGCACTTCGGAAGCAATTCGAGTTTTTACTAAACTGATTGTTAGAGAAGATGCGCAAATTCTTTATGGATTCGCCACGAAGGAGGAAAGGGAAATGTTCAATTATTTAATAAGTGTTTCGGGAATTGGTCCAAACATAGCAATGGTGATGCTTTCATCCATGGTGCCCGAAGAGATAGCCTATGCTATTCAAACGGAAGATGTTGTGACGATTCAAGGGATTAAAGGAATTGGCGCAAAAACAGCACAAAGAGTAATACTTGACCTGAAAGGAAAAGTAATGAAAATTGCAGGTGGAATTGAAAATTCAGGCGCTTCAAACAATACGAATCGATTTGATGCGTTAACTGCCCTCGTTTCTTTAGGCTTTGATAAAAAAGCGGCTGAAAAAGCAATTGATAAAGTCGATTCGGGTGACTTGGCTGTTGAAATATTAATTAAAGAGGCATTAAAAGTATTGTGATTTGAATAGAACGTTTACACAAAGTGTTTTTTGTATGCGAGGCTTTGCTTTTTTAGGGCTTCTTACTATTTTGTCTATTTTAGTCAACGTAACAAACGCGTATTCTCAAAATGGCCCAACGCTTCCATTCCCAATATTTAATCCCTTAAATCCTAGTCAAAATGGCACGCAAAGTTTTGATTTAGGAAATCCAAGTTCGCTAAATCAAACGATGGTTTACGATCCTTCTACTGGGACGTATGTTTTTACAGAAACATTAGGGAATGGCTTAAATTTTAAAAATCCTTCCATGATGACCTTGGAGGAATACCTAAATTATAAAAACAAAAAAGCCATCGACCAAAATTGGCAGGAAATTATTGAAGAGGAATCGGTCGTTGGGAGGTCATTTGAATTGCCAATTAAAATCGGAAGCAAAGCCTTTGAGAATTTTTTCGGTTCGGATGAAATAGTGATTCGTCCTCAGGGAAATGTGGAGGTGCAATTTGGAATAAATTCTTCCCGCTACGATAACCCCATCTTGCCAATGAGGCAGCGAAAAATCACTCGATTTGATTTCCAACAAAATATCAACATGGATATTGTTGGACAAATAGGTACAAAATTGAAAATAGGAGCTAAATATAGTACTCAGGCCTCTTTCGATTTTGAAAACATATCAAAAATAGAACATACAGGGGACGAAGATCAGATTCTTCAAAAAATTGCCTTGGGTATGGTTTCCCTTGACTTGCCCACTAGTTTAATTCAAGGTTCACAAACACTTTTTGGTGCTAAAACTCAATTAAAGTTTGGCCGCGCAACGATTGATTTAATAGCGGCTTCTTCGAAAGGAAAAAGACAAGAAATTAACATTACTGGAAAATCTCAAGTTCAAAAATTCGAGCTTAGTGCAGATAATTATGAAGCGAATCGTCATTATTTCTTGAATCTATTTCACCAACAAAATTACGATAATGCCATGTCAACATTACCGGTGGTAAACTCAACAAGGTATATTACCCGAATTGAGGTATGGATTACTAATAGAACAAACAATACCGAAAACACAAGAAATATAATAGCATTTGCGGATTTAGGTGAGGGACTCGTTACCAATTGTCAAGGTACTCCAGGTGGAAATCAAGCCAATTATGATCCGGACAATAGGGCAAATGCTTTATATGATTGGGCAGCTAATCAACCCTTAGTTCGTGGCTTTGCGAATGCAGTTAGTGCGCTTAGTGCACAGGTTACTGCACCTGGTCCTTTTCAACAAGCTATTGATTACGAAAAAGTCGAAAACGCAAGAAAATTAACGGAACAGGAATATACTTACAACGCACTATTGGGGTATATTTCATTGAATAACCCGCTTAATAATGATGAGGTGCTCGCTGTTGCCTACGAATATACGTACCGAGGAGAAACGTATCACGTAGGTGAATTTTCTACCGATGGCGCGAGCGGGCAGCAATCCTTAATTTTAAAATTAATCAAACCAACAATCACCAATCCAAGAAATAAAATTTGGGATTTGATGATGAAAAATGTCTATTCCGTTGGTGCATTTCAGGTAGATCAGTTAGGTTTTAGAGTTGATATTTTATACAACAATCCTGAAACATCAGTTCTCTTGCCGATTTTCCCAATGAATGGGGTTGATGATAAGCAGTTGGTTACTTTATTGGATATGGATAAAATCAATCAAAATAATCAACCTTTTTCGGATGGTGTTTTTGATTTTGCTCCTTTTAATATGGTGAACAATAAAGCCGATAATGGGGGTACAATTAATCGAAAAAATGGTCGAATTTTCTTTTCTACGATTGAACCATTTGGTAAAACGTTGGCGAAGAAGTTGTCCGATGTTGGAATTCCTCAACTTACGATTGATAAGGTTTCATTTTATGAACTGTATGATTCAACAAAGACAGCAGCGCAACAGATACCAAGTAAAAACCGCTTTCTTTTTAAAGGGGAATACCAATCATCTGTTAGCTCTGATATTCCACTTAATGCCTTGAATGTTCCTCAAGGTGCAGTGTCAGTTACTGCCGGGGGGATTAAACTTACGGAAGGAACAGATTATACGGTTGATTATAATCTAGGAAGAGTTAAAATATTAAACACGGGAATTCTTGAATCAAATACACCAATCAAAATTTCAATAGAAAGTAATTCGGTTTTTGGTTTTCAAGCGCGCTCGATGTTTGGTGGACACTACCAATATCGATTTAGTGATAAGTTTAAGATCGGTGGAACTTGGGTGAGAATGACCGAAAGACCGGTAACTCAAAAAGTAGATTTTGGTTCTGAACCCTTTAAAAACAATGTCATTGGTGCCGATTTCGCGTTGCGAACCAATGTGCCTTTTCTTACAAAATTGGTAGATTTATTACCGGTTATTTCGACAACTCAAATGTCTACGTTTTCATTGACAGGTGAGGTCGCGCACTTGATTCCGGGTCAGCCAAGGGCGATTAATAAAGAAGGCACATCTTACATTGACGATTTTGAAGCAAGTCAAAGTGCCATCGATTTAAAATCAATTACTGCTTGGCGATTAGCTTCTATTCCTCAAGGTCAACCTGATCTTTTCCCAGAAGCTTATGTAAAAGATTTATCTGCTGGATTTAAGCGGTCTAAAATAGCCTGGTACCTCATTGATCCTTTATTCTATCAAAGCAACACCTTGACCCCAGATCATATCAAGCAGGACGCCTCAATGTTGGCGGATAGCCGAATGCGTTTGGTGAACCAAAAAGACATCTTTCCCAACCTGCAGCAGCAATATGGCTCTATTCCAAATATTTCTGTAATGGAATTGTCTTATTATCCGTCGGAAAGAGGGATGCATAATTATGACACTACAAATACGGTGAATATTGATGGTTCATTTACGAATCCAGAGAATCGTTGGGGTGGTATAATGAGGTCCTTAACTACGAATGATTTCGAACAAACGAACATTGAATTTATTCAGTTTTGGGTGCTTGATCCTTTTAATGAAGATGCTGAAAATGTAAATCCAAACACGATGCACTCGGGTGGGGATCTATATTTTAACCTCGGAAATATTTCTGAAGATATTTTACCTGATTCAAGAAAAAGCTTTGAAAATGGATTGCCGCCTTTAGCAACCTCAATTGTAGACAATATTGATACAACGGTATGGTCTAGAATTTCAACCCAACAAGTAGTAGTAAATGCTTTTGATACGGATCCTGAATCACGAAAAAACCAAGATGTTGGTATTGACGGTTGGAACAACGATAAAGAAAAGTTAGCATTTACCAATTATGTGCAATGGGTACAAAACAATGCCGTCCTTGACCCTGTCGTTAAAGCCCGCATGATTGCAGATCCTTCTAACGATGATTATAATTATTACTTAGATGATAATTATGATAATGAAAGCGCCACGATTTTAAAAAGATATAAAAAGTACAACGGCATGGAGGGAAACTCTCCAACAACGGAAATGTCGGATACTGCTAATGCAGATGGTTACCCTACTCAAGGAAGCAATATGCCGGATTTAGAAGACATCAATCAGGATAATAATTTATCAGAATCAGAAAGTTATTTTCAATATAAAATGAGCCTCCGACCAAATGATTTGGCCGTTGGTAAAAATTACATAACAAATGTTCAAGTTTATCAAAACGGAAACAAAACAGAGTATTGGTATCAGGTTAAAATTCCATTACGTGATTTTGAAAAAAAGGTAAATGGCATCCAAGATTTTAGGTCTATTCGTTTCATGAGGATGTACCTGAAAGGCTTTGATGAAGAGGTGCAACTTCGTTTTGCAAAGTTAGAATTGATCCGCGGTGAATGGAGACGCTATTATAATGATTTGACCCAGCCTGGAATTAGCATTCAACAGGATCCCAATCTAACTTCTTTCAATATTGCAGCCGTAAACGTTGAAGAAAATGATCAACGAACTCCTATTAAATATGAAGTTCCACCGGGAATAACTAGGGAAATAGATCCATCTCAAACGTATCAAAGACAATTAAATGAACAATCATTAGTCCTTGAAGTCTGTAACTTGCAAGATGGTGATTCGCGTGCTGCCTATAAAAATGTCCAGTTTGATGTGAGGACTTATAAAAAGTTAAAAATGTTTGTTCATGCCGAAGAAGTAAATCCTTTGCTTCCTCTTAATAATGCTGATTTGACATTGTTTGTTAGATTAGGAACCGATTTTGTGGAAAATTATTACGAATATGAACTTCCAATGGATGTGACTCAATGGGGCTCATCTTCACCAGAATCAATTTGGCCTGAAGCGAATAATGTTGAAATTGTATTTGATGATTTGTTAAACTTAAAAAAAGATAGAAACACTAAAATTGAACAAGCAGCGGCTGGGATTTCCTACTTATTGGAGTATTCAATTGTTGACCCTGCTAACCCCGATAGGAAAATTAAAATAAAGGGCAGTCCCAATCTTCAGGCTGTAAAGACAATAATGGTTGGGGTGCGTAATCCTTTGCAAGCCGATCCATCTAACAATTGGCCCGATGATGGACAAGCAGACTGTGCTATTGTTTGGATAAATGAATTAAGGCTAACAGATTTTGTGAGCGAAGGCGGTTCTGCAGCAGTGGGACAAATGCAGCTGCAATTGGCAGATTTTGCCAATGTATCTGCTTCAGGAAATTATTCAGGAATAAATTGGGGGAGTGTTGAAAGTCGTGTCCAAGAACGCCAGCGTAATGAGAAAATTGGTGTCGATATGAACGCCAACATTCAATTAGGTCAATTCTTCGGTAAACAAACCCGAATTTCCTTACCTTTCTTTTATGGCTATTCTTTAGGGATTATAAATCCTGAATATGACCCCTTTAATCCTGATATCAAACTTTCAGATTACGACCCAACAACGAGAAAAGAACGTGCTAAAATGGGACAGGATTTTACGGAGAGAAAGTCCTATAATTTCACGAATGTTCGAAAAGAGTCCAAAGCAGGAGCGAAACCTCATTTTTATCGCATTTCTAATTGGTCTGCAAGCTATGCTTTTTCAGAAAATTTAAAAAGAGATTTTAACATAAATTATGATAAAACAAAAACCTGGACGGGTGCATTAAATTATAATTACACTTTTGCTAGTAAAGCATATGAACCGTTCAAAAAATGGAAGCCGGTTCAAAAATCTAAATGGTTACAAATAATAAAAGAAACCAATATTTACTTAATGCCTAAAAACATTTCGTTTACGAATGATTATTCAAGAATATACAATGAAAGGCAAGTGCGAAATAATCTTGTTCCGAATTATGAATTTGACCCTATTTTCTTGAAACGTTTTGATTGGAACCGAAACTATAATATAGGCTATGATCTTACTAAAAATTTAAAAGCAAGCTTTACCGCTACTAATAAAGCAATGTTTGAGGAAGGAAATAGCCGGGTAGACCGAAGGGTAGACCCTACAGGTTTCCAAGAGTTTAAAGATACCATTCGTTCGCAGATGTCAACATTTGGTAAAACAATGGATTATGGACACACCTATAGCTTGAGTTATTCCCTTCCACTTGATAAAATTCCATTGACGGATTGGCTTACAGCAAATGCTAAATATTCAGGCACGTATAACTGGCAAAGAGCTCCGCTTGGCCAAACTAGTTTTGGCAATACCATTCAAAATAATCGTTCGATCAACATGACTTCGCAGGCTAATTTTGTAACGCTTTACAACAAAATACCCTATTTTAAAAGAGTGTTATCCGATGGGAGAAATTCTCGTGGGGCAATTAACCCTAAGGATGCGAATGGTTCAGAAAACGTAAAGCCTGGTGACCCTAAGGTTAAAGAAGAAGAAGAACTAAAACCGCCAAAGCCTTTGGAAGAAATGACCAAGAAAGAACGGCGTAAATTTGAAAGGTTAAAGCGACAATTTGAACGGAAAAAGCGAAAAAAACAACGTGAAAAGGAAAAGGTGAACCCGGTTGGTGGCTTTTTTGCCCGCTTAGCCATGACGGTTAGAAATATTTCCGGGACTTATACTGTGAATGATGGCACCATGTTGCCAGGTATTAATCAAGAATCGCGTGTACTTGGAATGAATAGCTCAAATACACAATTAGCAGGCTTTGCGTTTGGAAGACAAGGATACAATGTTTGGGGTAATTCGAATGGTTATAACGTGGCAACACAGGCTACCGCTAATAACTGGTTAGTGCAAAATGAGGACCTTAATAAGCAATTTACAACCACTCATGCTACAACATTTAATGTGAGAGCAACCTTAGAGCCCTTCAAAGATTTTAATGTAGAACTTAAAATGAATCGTAATTATGGTAGAAATTCCGGTGAATTCTATCGTTGGAATACACAGACTGCCGTTTTTGAAGGGCAAAGTAGATTCGAAACTGCTACACTTACCTATTCAACCGTAACAATAGGAACAGCTTTTGCAAGTTTTGGCAGTGATTATTCATCACAGGTTTTCCAAAACTTGTTGGCAAATAGGCAAACTGTTTCACAAGTTATAGGTGCAGATAATCCTAATTCTAATATATTGCCTTCTGGTTTTTATAGTGGCTATTCTGGCAGTCAGCAAGAAGTGGTACTTGGTGCTTTCTTAACTGCTTATAGTAATACTGGAGTGAATAGTAAAAGTATAAATCCAATAAAAAACACCCCTTTGCCAAATTGGAGTATTACCTACAATGGCTTGTCTAAATTTCCTTTCGCCAAAGACTTTATAAAATCATTTGTTTTAAGGCACGCCTATAATTCAACTGTAACGATGAGCGGCATGCAATCGAATCTATCGGCTACCTTTGATAATAATGGATATGCAAACGCTTTAGACATCAATAACAACATCATTTCTGGACTTCAAGTTCAAAACGTAACTATAAGTGAGCAATTTTCTCCATTAATTGGTTTTGATGCTACTTGGATAGTGTTTGGACAGTCACTCACAACAAAATTTGAATATAAGAAAGATCGACAATCTACTCTTTCTTTAAATAATAATCAAGTTACAGAGGTTCTCTCGGAAGAGATTGTGGTCGGGCTTCAATCTAAAATCACGAAAGTGAAATTGCTGAAAAAAGTGCCGGCTAGCGATATGAATGCAGGGATTAATTTTTCATTCCGCGATAACATAACAGTAATTAGAAAGGTGGTCGAAAACACCAATCAACCTACAGCCGGACAAAAAATGATTGCATTTAAATTCAATCTTGATTATAATTTATCACAAAACTTAACGGTTACTTTATTCTATGATCAAAACCTAAACACACCTAAGGTTGCTACCAGCTATCCAACAGGAAATATTAATACGGGAATTAAAGTTCGATTTAATCTTGCCGGTGTTCAATGATAAATTATAGAATTGCTCAAGCTGGTGATGAGGAAAGTATTCATCGATTGATCGTGGAACTTGCTGTTTTTGAACGCGAGCCCAATGCTGTAATTGTTCCCTCAGAGGCCTTGTATAACCACTTGTTTGTAGAAAAAGTCTGCTTTGCTATTGTTGCTGTAGATGTTCAAACGGATACTGTAATAGGTTTTGCATTGTATTATTTCTCTTATTCAACGTGGAAAGGAAAGTGCCTTTATCTTGAAGATATTTATGTGCAAGAAATACATCGTAAGTTGGGTATAGGACAAGTTTTATTTGATTTGGTAGTAAGTGTAGCGAAAGAGAATAAAGTCGCTAGAATGGATTGGCAGGTGCTAAATTGGAATAATGCTGCTATCAATTTTTATAAGAAGAATAACGCTGACCTATCCGACGAATGGTTAAATGGTCGCTACTTTTTTTGATTTAAAAATCAATTTAAGAGGATGATAAATGAAATTTAGCCGCTGTTGTTAAATTTTATTTCCTAGAAAAAAGCTAAGAAGGACTTGTTCAAATACATAAAGTAGAAAAGGCGGATTTATCTAATTACCGTGACGGTTCCGTGTTGCTTTATTTTTTCGTCGTTGGATTTCTTTCTGAAAATAATCTCCCAAGTGTAAGCGCCATCTTGCACAGGTCGAAAAGATATGTGATGTATGCCATCCCATCCAACATTTAAATTATGCGTAGTAAATAGCATCTCGCCCCATCTGTTGTATATGTTCATCGTGTAGGAGTATAAGTCTATATTTCCTGATATAATGGGTAAGAATACATTGTTTAATTCATCTCCATCTGGCGTAAAAGTATTTGGCACATAAATTATTATTGGATAGGGTGCTACCACTTGCAATTGAGCTGTATCTAAACAACCGTTTTCTGAACTTGCAATAAGCGAAACCCAATAGGTCTCTCCTTGCATTTCGGGATAATAATGGGAGGTATTAAATGTGGTTTCATATGCTGAGCCATCTCCAAAATCCCAAACATAGGTCACTGCACCTTGCGAAGTGTTAAAGAAACTGTGCATTAGATTAGACGCTTCAACCGAAAAACTAGCAATTGGCTTTGGCCAAACTGTCACGGTTACAGATGCACTATTCACACAATCATTAGCATCTGTACCAACTACGGTATAAATTTGGGTTCCTACATTTTGTAAGAAAGGAGTTGCGTTTATTACTTGGTTATCCCAAATGTAACTCACTGCGCCTCCACCAAAAAGTGTAATCCATTCGTCCCTGCAAACAGAAGTGTCAGGATAACCAATAACTTGGGGTAATGGGTTTACAAGTATATCGATGCTGTCAGAATCAAAACAGCCTAATAGGTCTGTTCCCAAAACGGTGTAGGTAACGGTTCCAATATTTTGTATGAATGGAACATTATTTAGAATTCCGTTATTCCAAACATACGTGTTAGCACCCGACCCGGATAAAACAAGTAAATCATTATCGCAGTAAGCCGTATCGGCACCAGCATAAACAATCGGTCGAGGGATGACTATCATTTGTGTAGAGGCGGTATCAGAACATCCGGAAGAATCAATTGTAACGGTAAGCACATATGGAAAAGTCGCATTGGTTTGCGAAAGATTTTCAAAATAAAAATTAGGATTAGAAATACTGTCGTTGCTTAAATGTGTCGAAGGGCTCCAAGAATAGGAATGACCCGCTATTGGATTCACTCCAATTGTTGTATCCAAGATGTGGCAATTTGAATAATAAGCACCAGCGTCGGCCACAGGCAAAGGATTTACTTGTATTGTATCAGTAACTTGGCACAATCCGGGAAGATTGTAATTGATTTGATTTAGTCCTATTGACGCATTAGCCGGACTAAACAAGCCTGTATTTGAATTTACAATCCCATTACCAGACCAAATTCCACCGGGTAAATTAGCTGAAAAAGCAAATGGCTGTGCGTTTTGACATACTGGTGGAATAGTATTAATTTGTGGGTCAAAAACATGAACCATTGCGGACATGGTGTCTTGAGAATTACCACAAGTGGAATAAAGAAGAATTTGATAATCTCCCGGCTGTGTAAATACATATTCTAAATCATCGCCACCATTAAATGTTTGTCCACCTATTGACCACTCCTGAAAGCATTTTAATCCGTAGGTTGTGATATTAAAAAAACGGGCCGTATCGTTAATGCAAATCATAGAGTCTTCTGGTGTAAAAATAGGAATTGACACACATTGCTGACATAAATAACCGTCATTCGGAGTGATAGAATTCATTATCATCGGAGGAATAGTCGTGGAAAAATTCATAGTTGTAACCGAACCTGCAGGTGTTTCTGTTAAATTAATTGGAACAAATTGAAGTGGCGGTATAGCCATCTGACAAGAAACGGTACCGATACTATCTGTTTTAATAAATAGGGGGTCCATACTTGCATCAAGATTTCCAAAAAATGGGGAAGTAGTATAGGCGGAAATGGTAAATCCACTATCTAAGTTATAGCGAACTCCAATTCCTTTGTCGCGATCGGCACCACCGTATGTCCTGGCCCAGTTTAAATTTCCAATACTATCAAATGTAAAAAGTAACACATCTTTTTCTGCCATTGCCTCTGTTATTCCAGCTCCGGGATTTACTGGTGTTGGAAAGGACGCTGTATTTCCAATAATCGCATATCCTCCGGGATATTTAACAATGTCTCTGGACTGATCACGAGCACTGCCTCCTGCACTTCTTGCCCATGAAACAGAACCGTTGCTTATGTTTATTTTAGCAATCAGAATATTTTCACTGGCAAAACCACCAAGGTAGGTAGGTGAGGTGATCACAATAGAACTATCGTTTTGATTTAAAGATCCTTTACAGGACCATGTAGTATGATCCTGATCATTCCAACCGCTGCCACCATACAATCTTCCCCAAATCATATTTCCATTCGCATCAAGGCGACATAGTGCAATATCACTTCCTGTATTGGCACCCATACTTGTTACCATGATATCACCATTTGATAGCTCATCCAAATAAAGACTCGTTGGTCCTAGACCATTGATTCTTTTTGACCAAATTAGATTTCCTAAGTTATCTGTTCGAATGATGTAAAGTTGCCCTGCACCAGTGCCTACTGAAATAAAATCCCCATTAGCCGATTCTTTAGCATACATCATCCATTCAAAAGGGTATAATTTAATCCATTGCGTTATGCCTTGAGGGTTTAGCTTCATGTTAAAAGCTCGATTTGGGCCTTGGGAATATAAACCACTTACAATGTAACCGGTATCCGCAGTTTGTTGGATGCTTTTTCCGCCTTCTTGGGCGGCGGTGCCATAGATATTAAACCACTCGATGTTTCCACAAACATCTAATTTGTATACGTAGATATCGCATTCTCCTGCTGATCCGTTTCCTTCGTGTTGACCTGTTGCTACAAATCCCCCATCTAGTGTTGTCGCCAATTGCAGAGCGCCTTGCATACCACCAAAATTGTACTTCCTGTAAAAGGTGTTATCTTGCGCAAAAATAGCAACTGAATAAAAAAGAATAAATATAATTTTTGAGAACAGAAATTGAGATTTCATAATCAAAAGTAAGCATTTCGCTATTCAAAATCTTACTTTAGATATTATTTTAAAGTTAAATACAATGAGTATTAGTGGTTTGAGTGCTTAGAAGGTTTTTTTTAGTTGATTGTTTTAATGAAGTGCTTATGAAAGACGTATTTATTTATTTTGTTTGTATTTTTTTGTTAACCAAATTTACAAGTGTTATCTCCTTTTCTCAAGAAACGAAAGCTATATATCTTAATGATATCCGTATTCTTGCTTCGCACAATAGTTACAAGAAAAAACCACATCCCAAGGTGATGTTGTTTTTGGCGAAAGTTAAAAATAAGCTCGGCGAAGAAAATGACCCTATACAATTGGATTATGGTCACGAATTATTGAGTAGCCAACTTACTAATTACGGCATTCGAGGATTTGAGTTAGATATTTATTTTGACGCTAAGGGTGGAAAGTTTTCTAAACCAAAAGTAAATGCTTTTATCTGCGGGCTAAAGAATAAATTAGATCAAGCGGAATTAAATGTTCCCGGTTTCAAACTACTTCATAT